>JAABUT010003811.1_pt1 | contig 12552 bp, 11 predicted proteins | sample 5559281 | NCBI WGS metagenome assembly JAABUT01 (sample SAMN10711880, study PRJNA513359) | rock metagenome | isolation source: Antarctica rocks | place: Antarctica: Victoria Land, Ricker Hills nord | collected 2016-01-04
GCTCGGTCATGACCAGGGTGCGGCGCTCGGCCCCCATCATGATCTTGTCCTTGGCGTCCTCGAACTCGGACATGGTGACGACGCGCTTGGCGCGCCTTGCCGCCATCAGGGCCGATTCATTGACGAGATTCATGAGGTCGGCACCGGAGAAGCCGGGGGTGCCGCGCGCGACCGTCTTCAAGTCGACGTCGGGCGAGAGCGGCACCTTGCGGACGTGCACCTTCAGGATGCGCTCACGGCCGACGACGTCCGGGTTCGGCACGACGATCTGCCGGTCGAACCGGCCGGGTCGCAGCAGCGCAGGGTCGAGGACGTCGGGCCGGTTGGTGGCGGCGATCAGGATGATGCCTTCATTGGCCTCGAAGCCGTCCATCTCGACGAGCAATTGATTGAGCGTCTGCTCGCGCTCGTCGTTGCCGCCCCCCAGGCCCGCGCCACGATGCCGGCCGACGGCGTCGATTTCGTCGATGAAGATGATGCAGGGGGCGTTCTTCTTGGCCTGCTCGAACATGTCGCGCACACGGCTCGCGCCGACGCCGACGAACATCTCGACGAAGTCCGAACCCGAGATGGTGAAGAACGGCACGTTGGCTTCGCCCGCGATGGCGCGGGCCAGCAGTGTCTTGCCGGTGCCGGGGGGGCCGACCAGCAGAACGCCGCGCGGAATGCGGCCGCCGAGGCGCTGGAACTTCTGAGGATCACGGAGGAACTCCACGATCTCCTGCAAGTCCTCCTTGGCCTCGTCGACACCTGCCACGTCTTCGAACGTCACGCGACCGTGAGCTTCGGTCAGCAGCTTCGCCTTCGACTTGCCGAATCCCATGGCCTTGCCGCCGGCTCCCTGCATCTGCCGCGACATGAAGATCCACACGCCGATGAAGGCGAGCAGCGGAAGGCCGTTGACCAGCAATGTCACAAGCCAGGAATTGCCGTCCGACGGCGCCTTGGCGGTGATCTGGACGTTTTTCTTGTACAAGTTCTGCACGAGGGACGGGTCGTTGGGCGCATAGGTCGAGAAGGCGCCGCGGCTGTCGCTGTAGTGCCCGGAGATCTCGGCGCCCGCGATGGTGACGTCATGCACCTTGTTCTGGTCCACCTCGTTCAGCAGCTGGCTGAATGTGATGTCCTGGGCCTGGGCGCCCCGCTGACCCGGGTTCTGGAACAGGAGCACCAACGCAACGACCAGGAGGAAGATGATCACCCAGAGGGCGAAGTTCCTGAAATTAGGGTTCATTGGGGACTCGTTCCAAGCGTTGACGATCGCGGCAGGGTCGAAGATGCGGCTCCGCCCGAAGGCCACGCTGCTCGAAGGGTCAATGTAGGGGGTCGGCCGGAGCTTGCCAAGGGAAGCCCGGATCCCGTGCCGAGCCTATCGGGCCGGCCGGCGAGCCGGCGGTGACGCAGGCCGTCGCGGCGGCTCGGGCGTCACGCTCAGCCTGTCGAGACCGTCGAAATCCACCAGGGCTCCGAGCAGGTTGCGTCGCAAAGGCAGCCGCGCGGCCGCCGCGGTGCAAAGCTCACCCGCGAGACGCTCGACGCGCGACAACCGGGGCTTGCCGGACGGCCCGGCCTTCGCCAGCAGCAGCTCCAAGACCCGGTACAACACGGCCTCGGGTTCATGGACGAGACGGCCCGTCACGTAGCTGTCGGGTTCGCCCGGCACCGCGGCGTCCAGCAAAGCCTGCCGGGCCGTGCGGTCGATCGCAGCGCGCGTCTCGGCCATTCGGCGGGCCAGAACCGTGAAGCGGCGCGCGTCCAGCCCCTCCTCGGCCAGGCTCGGCAGGAGGCGCCGCAGGCGCGCTCTGGCGAAACGTGGATCGGCGTTGCTCGGGTCTTCCACGGCGCTCAACTGCATGGCTTGGCAGGTCGCGACGAGGCGGCACTTCGGCACGTCGAGGAAAGGGCGCATGTGCGCGATGCCGTCGCGCCTCATGCAGGCCGCCATGCCGGCGAGGCCGGCGAGGCCGGATCCCCGGCTCATCCGCAGCAGCAGGGTCTCGGCCTGGTCGTCGAGCGTATGGGCCGTCACGAGATGGCTGGCGCCGACAGCACGGGCGCCGGCGGTGAGCAGGCGGTAACGCTCGCGGCGGGCCGCCTCCTGGATGCGGGTCGTGGGTTTTGTCCCGTCCCAGGTCAGGATGCGGGCACCGAGCCCGAGTGCCGCGGCCTGGGCCACGACCGCTTCGGCGACCTCGCGCGAACCCGGGCGGAGGCCGTGATCGACCGTTGCGACCGCGAGTCGGGGGATCTCGGCCGCGAGTGCAGCCGCAAGTCCCATCAAGGCGGTGGAATCGGGGCCGCCCGAGACGGCCAGCAGGATCGCGTCGGCACCGGCAAGGGGCGCGAAGAGCGTGCGGGCCTCATCGACTCCCAAGGGGACTGCGGCGGCCGGGCCGGGCATCGACGTTTCCGGGTCCGCTCGATCAGCAGTGGGCGCGTTTCAGTTCCCGGTCGACCCCGGCCCGCACGTCGGGCGCGGCGCTCGGATATTTGCGGTCGACCTCCTGATAGGTCGCGCAGGCCTGGTCCTTGGCGCCGAGCGCATTGAGGGCGACGCCGAGCCGCAGCAGGGCGTCGGGGGCTCTGGTGGATTTCGCGTAGTCGGTGGACAGCTTGAGGAACTGCTCGGCGGCTTCCCGGTGCCGGCCGAGCCGGGCGAAGCTCTCACCGAGGAAATAGGCGGCATCCGGCAGCAGCCGGTCGCGCGGGTATTTCTGGATGAACTCCTGCAAGCCGATCGCTGCCGCGTCATACTGCCCGTTCTTATAGAGGGCGTAATCGGCCTCGTACTCGCTTCTGGTGCTGCCTGGGGTCAGGCTGGCCACGGCGCCCGTTGCTGGCGCGGCACCCGGCACTGCCGCGGTTCCGCCGGCGGACGGCGAAGCGCCGGACGGAATGCGGGCGGCCGGATCCAACGCCGCAACCGAGCCGTCCGCGTTTGGGGTGGGGGCGGATCCGCCCAGTGCCCCATGCGTGAGGTCGAGCGGAGCGCGCGAGTCGGACCGCGCCGAACCGGCTCCGGTCGCCTGCATGCTGCTGCGCAGCGGCGCGCTCGGGGGAGTGGTCCCGAGCGGTCTAGGGGCGCCGGCCGCGTTGGGATCGGCGGCGGGGTCGAATGCGTCGCTGCGGCGCTGCGGCCTCACCGCCGCAACACTGCCGCCCGGGGGCTCGGCTGACGGCAAGGCCGTGCGCGGCGGCGCCGCGGCGACGTCCGTCGCCTGATCCGACGTCTCGTCGCCGAGGTCGCCACGTTTCTGCAGGGGCGGTTTGCCGCCCGCGGGCGAGGTGGTGCGGTTCAGGTCCTGGAACCTGAAATCCACGTCCTGCTGCATCTTACGAAGCGCGTCTTCGAGGCGTTTGTTCTGGAACTGCAACTGCTCGATCTGGCCCGTGACGGACCTGAGGCGATTTTCGAGCCGGTCCACCCGCACGAGCAGCGCCGCAGCGCTCGCCGGGTCGTCCTGCTGGTCCGGATCGTTCTGCGCCACCATCATGGGCCGGCTGCTCGCGACGGCCCGGCCCACCAGCCCGCCGGGGTCGATCGCCATCGCGATGGTCAGAGCCAGGATCAGGCCCGGCCACGGGCGAAGTGAGATTCTCATGGTCTCCTCAGGGCCTCCATCGCGACGGAGGCCGCGGGGGTGGATACCCTGGGCCTTATAGCCCCATTGGCCGCGATAGGGCAGGGGTCCGACGGCGAGGACGCCGCATTCCACCCCGCGCGACCGCACCGGCTCGTGCCGGACCTGCCGCCAACCAACCCCGCCGGCGGGATCAGGACTCGGCACCTTTGAGCACCGTGACGGCTCGCCGATTCTGCGACCAGCAGGAGATATCGTTGCAGACCGCGACCGGACGTTCCTTGCCGTAGCTGATGGTCTTGATGCGGGCCGCCGAAACACCGCGGGCCACGAGATATTGCTTCACGGCCTCGGCGCGCTGCGCCCCGAGAGCGAAATTATACTCCCGCGTGCCGCGTTCGTCCGCATTGCCCTCGACCGTGAAAGCGTAGCGCTGATATTGTGCCAGCCAGCGCGCCTGCTTGTCGAGGGTCGCCTGAGCGGTCGACGACAGGTCCGTCTGGTCCGTGTTGAAGAATACGCGGTCCCCGACGTTGACGGCGAAATCCTGGATGCTGCCCGGCGTCGATGGGCCACCCGCGCCGAACCGGCCCCCGTTGGCGCCGAGCCCGCCGGCACCGAATGCCCCTACTGCATCGGCCGGATCCTTGGCGCAACCCGCGGCCGCGATCCCGACGAGAGCGACCGCGACCAATCCGAGCCCGCGGATGGAATTGAGAAACTGCATTCGAAAGTCCTCGTGCAAAGGCCGGCCGGCTGTCCTTCCCAGATATCCGCCGATGGTTAAACGAAGGTTCCGTCAACCCTACCGGCGCATTGAAGAGATGCCGCGAATGGGCCAGCAGATGCTTCGTGGTTAATGGCCGGTTAATGGCGTTATTGGGGCCTGCGGTCGTTTGGGGGAGCGCCGTGGCGCCCGAGATACAGGCGGCGAACACGCCCCGCCCTTGTCATTTGGCCGGCACTTCGGCTCGCCGCGCGGCAGCTTCGGCCCGCATGTCATGTTCGGCTTCGTATATGTAGTCCCGCGTCAGGGGCACGGCATCCACGGCCTTCGAGAGCTGCACCTGAAACACCATGAAGCCGAAATAGCGGAAGCTGATCTCGCTGCCGACGAGGTAGAACTCCCACATCCGGCGGAACCGATCGTCGTACGAGCCGGACAGCTCATGCCAACGCGCCTCGAAGCGCTCCCGCCACAGGCGCAGCGTTTCGGCGTAGTGGAGGCGCAGGATTTCGAGGTCGCTGATCCAGAGCCCGTTGCGCTCGATCGGCGCCATGACCTCGGACAGGGCCGGCGCGTAACCGCCCGGGAAGATGTATTTCAGGATCCAGGTGCTGGTCGGCTCGGGCCCGTACATCTTGCCGATGGAGTGTACCAGCGCGATGCCCGACGGCGTCAGGAGCCCCTTGAGCGCGGCGAAATAGGTCTCGTAATTGGGCAGCCCGACATGCTCGAACATGCCGACCGATACGATACGGTCGAACGAACCCTGCACCGTGCGGTAGTCGGCGAGCTCGAAACGGACGCGGTGGTCGAGGCCTTCGTCGCGGGCCCGACTCTGCGCCACTGCGAGCTGCTCGCGCGAGAGGGTCACGCCGAGCACCTCGACATCCTCGGTTCTGGCGATCGTCAAGGCGAGCCCGCCCCATCCGCAACCGACGTCGAGAACGCGATGGCCGGGCTTCAGCAGCAACTTGGCCGCGATATGCCGCTTCTTGGCGGCCTGCGCGGCCTCGATCGTGTCGCCGGGGTCGCGGAAATAAGCACAGGAATATTGCAAATCGTGATCGAGGAACAGCCGATACAACTCGCCCGAGAGATCGTAATGATGGGCGACGTTCAGGCGGGCCTTCTTGAGTCCGTTGCGAGCCGAGATCACGCCGGCCGCTCTGGAAGCCAGGCGGCCCAGGAGCGGATTGGGGTTGGCGGCCAGGATATGAACGTTATAGCCGAGAAGCTCCATGAGGTCGCGGAAGCTGCCCTGCTCGACCACGAGGTCGCCGTTCATATAGGCTTCGCCGAAATACAGGTCGGGGTTCGTGGCGATCTTGAGGGCCGTGCCGATATGCCTGATCCGCAGCCTGACATCGAGCATGGTGGCGGGATGGCGTGGATCGAGCTTGCCGGCCGTGACGGTCTTCAAGGGCGTGATGACGGTCAGACGACCGTAGCGAACCAGGCGTTCGAGCAAGGATGTCAGCATGATCAACTCTGAAGGGACCGCGCTCTGAAGGCGAGCGGCCGAGCCAGGTCGGACCAGATCTTCAACACGCCGCGCTTTCCGCTGAGCCGAGTCTCAGTCGCCCCGAGTGTCAAGCTTCAAGCGCCGACGTCAATAGTGGTTTTGACATGGCTGTTCCGAGTCCACCCGGGTGCTCGACAGTGTGGAGGTGTGGCGCGCCGGTGCTGCTCCGAAGCGTCGCCGCTGGTCGGCAGACATGCCGGCACGCGGCGGAGCCACACCGAGGTCGTCACCCGAGCAAGGGTCCCCAGGCCGGGTCGGAGGCGCCGGCCGGCGTCGGCACCGGGAACTCGCCGCGGCCGAACAGGTCCGTCATGAAGATCCGGGATCCGCCGCCGCCGCCCGGATCGCGGAAGAACATGAGATAGAGCCCGTTCGGCGCCCAGGTCGGGCCCTCGTTGTGGAAACCTTCGGTCAGGATCTTCTCGCCCGAGCCGTCGGGCTTCATGACGCCGATGGCGAACTGGCCGCCCTTCTGCTTCGTGAAGGCGACGTAGTCGCCGCGAGGCGACCACACGGGCGTCGAATAGCGGCCCTCTCCGAAGGAGATGCGCTTGGCTCCGCCACCGCCTGCACCCATCAGGTAGATCTGCTGGCTGCCGCCGCGATCCGACTCGAAGACGATCTGGCCGCCGTCGGGCGAGTAGCATGGCGAGGTGTCGATCGCGGCATCGTTGGTGAGCTGGGTCGGATTGCGGCTGGCGATGTTGAGCGCGTAAAGGTTCGAACTCGAGCCGCTGGACAGCGACATGATGACTTTCTGTCCATCGGGCGAGAACCGCGGCGAGAAGGTCATTCCGGGGAAGTTGCCGACGTTCTGGCGCTGTCCGGTCTCGACATTGAGCAGCAGGACCTGCGGCTCCGCCTCGCCGAACGACATGTAGGCGACCTCTTGCGCGCTCGGCGAGAAGCGCGGCGTGACCACGAGATTGTCGCCGCGCGTGAGATATTTCACGTTGCCGCCGTCCTGGTCCATGATGGCCAGACGCTTGCGGCGCTTCTCGGCCGAGCCGCTTTCGTCGACGAAGACGACCCGCGAGTCGAAGAAGCCTTTCTCGCCCGTGATCCTGGTGAAGATGGCATCCGACACGATGTGAGCCACGCGACGCGAATTCGTCAGTTCGGTTGCATAATGCTGGCCCGCCACCTGCTGGCCCGAGCCTGCCTCGAACAGGCGGAAGTCGGTGTTGAGGCGACCGCCGCCCCGGTCGACCCGGCCCGTGACCACGAACTGCGCGCCTGCGGCCTTGAAGCCCTCGAGCGCCGGCGCATCGGGATCGACGGCAGGCTGCGGACCGTCAAGCGGCTTGAGGTAGATGGAGCGCTTGAAATTGCTGGTGATGATCGACGTGACCTTGGCGGCATCGCCGCCTTCACCCGCGAAAGGCGTCACCGCCACGGTGACGGGGTTGAAGCTGCCCCCCGGGCGGATATCGAGGAACCGATCCTGGGCGCGAGCCGGGGCGGCCGGCCCCAGTCCGCCGAGTGCTGTAAACACGGACGTCGCCAGCAGTGTGCGACGATTGAGTCGGATCATCGGGGCTTATCCTCGAAGGTGACCGGGATGCGTTGGGGGCCGGCACTATCGGGCCGGAGGAGAAAGGAGGCCGGCGCGACGCTGCCGGCCGAGCGGGAACGACTCAGCCCGCCATCTCGGCCGGGTCGAACCGCAGCACGCGTCCTCTCCACTGGTCGTAGAACGGGGCGAACTGGGCCGGGATGCGGAGCGGATTGCACTGCCGCACGGCCCTCAGCGCGCTTTCGGCAAGGCTGCGCAGGGCCGGATCCGATGGCTTGTTGATGAGAATGGGGTCGCTGACCAGCGATCCGTCTTCCGCATAGGCCACCTTGATCTGCGGAATATACTTGCCGTGATCGAGTCCGAGATAGCTCCAGCACTGTTTGTATTGGTCCTGCATCAGCCCGTCGAGGGCGTCCCACATGTTGGGCGACATGGCGCTGGCCGTGCCGCTCGCCGCACCGCGCGATGCCACTTTGCTCAACTGCTTGCCGGTCGAGGCTGGCGCCGAGGCCGGTTCGCTGTTGAGGAGTTTCGAGATGTCGGTCGGATCGAACGCGCGCTCCGCCGGCTGCGCCTGGGGCGGAGCCTCGGCGGCCGGGGGCGCCGGCTTCGGACGCACGACGGGCTTATGCACGGGACGCGGCTCCGGGCGGGGCTCGGGACTTTCCTCGATCAGCTTCGCCATCAGGTCGGGCTGCGGCTTCTCGACCGGGCGCGGCTTCGGCTGCACCTTGGCCTCGACGACCTTGGGCGGCGGCCTCACCTCGGGCGGCTTCGGCGGTGGTTTGACCTCGACCCTTTTCGGCAGCTCCGGCGGTCTCGGCACTGGCTTCACCTCCGGCGGCTTCGGCGGCTCGGGACGTTGCGGCGGGGTCGGCGCAGGCCGGATGATCTCGGCCTCCGGGTCGCGGATCGGCGGCGTCGGCGCCGGCTTCGGTGGTGCTGGCGGCGTCGGGGGCTCGGGCGGCAACGGCGGCGGGGGCGTCGGCTGAGGGCGCTGCGGGGGCTCGGGCGGCGGTGGGGGGGCCGCGGCTTTCGGCGGCTCCGGCGGGGTCGGGACACGCGGTGTCGGAAGGGGCGGTGGCGGTGGCGCTTCCTTGGTGACCTCGGGCTGCGCCGGCGCCTTGTGCTGCTCCTCGACCTGGGCGATCTTGTCGACCCTGGTCGTGGGTTGCTTGGTGACGTCCTTCGACGATTTCTCGCCCTTCATGATCTGGTTGAAGTCTTTGGTCGAGATGGTCTCGATCGGCACGGCTTCCTTGATATCGTCGACCGGTACCGGCCCGGAGCACCAGGACAGGTTCAAAAGCAGGATCGCCAGGACACCGACGTGGGCCAGGCCCGAAAAAGCGACTCCTGGTTCGGAGAGCGACAGCTTCACCGGATTCTCGGCTTCACTTATCGGTCTGCTCGGTCACGAGCGCGACCTTCTTGTACCCGGCCGAGGTGATGAGGGTCATGACCTCGGCGATGCGTCCGTAGTTCACGGCCTTGGCACCGCGGAGGTAGATCCGCTCGTCATAGCCGTCCTTGGCGAGTTCCTGCAGGCGGGGCAGCACACCGTCCAGCGGTACGGCCTGGTCCGCCACGAAGACATCGCCCTTCTCGTCGACCGCGATGCTGAGCGGCTTCGAATCGACCTTCAGCTCCCCGGCCGAGGTCTTCGGAAGGTCGATCGGAACGCCGCTCGCGAGAAGCGGCGCCGCCACCATGAAGATGATGAGGAGCACCAGCACGACGTCGATGAACGGCGTCATGTTGATCTCGGCCATGGCGCCGTAACGCGGCACCCCGCGCTTGCGCCGGCCACCTTTCTTGCCCGCAGCCCCGACCGACATGCCCATCGCGAATCCCCCGTCGTTGCGATTCGGTCAGGCCGCGCGGTCGCGCTCGCCGCCGACGTGATGGTCGATCTGACGCGACAGGATGGACGAGAACTCGTCGGCGAAGCTCTCCATGCGGGCCTGGAACCGCGACACGACGCCCTGGAGATTGTTGAAGAAGATCAAGGCCGGAATGGCGGCGAACAGGCCGATCGCAGTCGCGAGCAGCGCCTCGGCGAGGCCCGGCGCGATCACGGCCAGGGAGGTGTTCTTGGAGGCTGCGATGGAGCGGAACGAGGTCATGATGCCCCAGACGGTGCCGAACAGCCCGACGAACGGCGCGGTCGACGCCACCGTGGCCAGCACGATGAGGTTCGACTCGAGTTTCTCGACCTCGCGGGCGATCGAGACGTCGAGCACCTTCTCGAGCCGCGCGTGAAGCCCCATGAAGGACGAGCCCACGTTCTGAAAACTGCGCTTCCATTCCCGCATGGCGCCCACGAACAGCGACGCCATGCCGATCGTCTGCCCCTGCGACAGGTTGGTGTAGAGTTCCTCGAGCGACTGACCGGACCAGAACACCTGCTCGAACCGGTCCATGGCCTTCCGGGTCCGCGCGAACAGGATCGCCTTGTTGATGATGATGGCCCAGCACCACATCGACGCGAACAACAGACCCAGCATGATCACCTTGACCAGCAGGCTGGCATTCAGGAACATGCCGAAGATGGTGATCTCCGAAACCGGTATGGCGGCGACATCTGCAGGGTTCATGCGGTCCATTTCCCGGCGCGCGTGCCGCTCCTCACCGCCGAGCGGCCTTGCTGCGGCGCGAAGCGCTGAAGCGCCATGCGTGCAGCGCACCGCAGGCCTCTTTCGATCGTTTCGTTGTCCTGCGGTGAAAATCCGTCAATTCTGCGGCTTCACCACCACACGCAAGCTCATTAGTCCGCCGCGATAGAGCCGGTGCCATGGTTAAAGCCGCGTTAACGGCGGTCCGGGGTCCATCCGGCTGCCGCGGCCGGCTCACGCCCTCAACCGGGATGCGATTTTGGACGGAAGCCGCGTCGCGCGCCCCTGGGACACGGCCGCGATCTTGACTGACGCCTCGACCAGGAGATCCGTGCCGCGCAGAAGGCGCTGGCGCAGCACCACCGAAGCCCCGCCGATCGCCGCCACGGCCGTCTCGATCGTCAGCGCGTCGTCCATGCGGGCGGGCTTGCGGAAATCGATCTCCATACGGGCCACCGCGAAGGCGAAAGGGACCGGGCCGGCGAACAGCGCCGCCTGGTCGATCCCGCGCTCACGCAGCATCTCGGTGCGGCCGCGCTCGAGAAACCGGAGGTAGTTGGCGTGATAGACGACGCCCGAGAAGTCCGTATCCTCGTAATAGACCCGGATGAGAAAGCGGTGAGCGGTGGCGCTCAAGCGTCGCCCTCGGGTTCGGCAACGAAGAGGCCGAACTGGTCGCTCGAAGGCTTCGGTTCCTTGAGGCCGAGATGTCTGAACGCATGCGGCGTCAGCAGGCGCCCGCGCGGCGTGCGCTGCAGGAACCCCAGTTGGATCAGGTAGGGTTCGATGATGTCCTCGATCGCGTCGCGCGGTTCCGACAGGGCGGCCGCGATGGTCTCGACCCCGACCGGACCGCCGCCGAAGGACAGCGCGATGATATCGAGGTAGCGACGGTCCATGCCGTCGAGCCCGATGTCATCGACATCGAGCAGCTTCAAGGCATGATCGGCGATGGCTCGCGTGATGGTGTCGGCGCCGTCGACCAGCGCGAAGTCGCGCACGCGCCGCAGCAGCCGTCCGGCGATGCGCGGCGTGCCCCTGGCCCGCCGTGCGATCTCGTTGGCACCGTCGGGCGCGATGCCGATGTTGAACACCCGGGCACCGCGCCGCACGATCAGCTCGAGTTCCGCCACCGTATAGAACTGGAGACGGATCGGTATGCCGAAGCGATCGCGCAGCGGCGTCGTCAGCAGGCCCGCGCGCGTCGTCGCGCCGACGAGCGTGAAGCGGCTGAGGTCGATCTTGACCGAGCGTGCCGCCGGGCCCTGGCCGATGATGAGGTCGAGCTGGAAATCCTCCATGGCGGGATAGAGGATCTCCTCCACGGCCGGGTTGAGCCGATGGATTTCGTCGATGAAGAGCACGTCGCGATCCTCGAGCCCCGTCAGTTGGGCCGCGAGGTCGCCCGCCTTGGCGATGACGGGCCCGGAGGTCGAGCGGAAGTTGACGCCGAGTTCGCGCGCCACGATCTGGGCCAGCGTGGTCTTGCCGAGGCCCGGGGGGCCGACCAGCAGCACGTGGTCGAGCGCCTCGCCCCGAGCCCTCGCGGCCTCGATGAACACCGAAAGGTTCTTGCGCGCCGCTTCCTGACCCGTGAAGTCGGCGAGCGACAGCGGGCGCACCGACGCGTCGGGATCGTCGTCGTGTTTCTCGGGGTTGATGAGGCGGCGGGGCGGGGCGGGCAAGCGGGGTCCGGGCTGTCGCTGAGATGACGATGCTGCTATGCTGGAACGGTGGGAAAAAGGCCAGCGCGCCGCAACCGACAGCCACGCCGATGACCCGTCCGAGCGACCAGTACGATTACATGGACCTCGACGACTTCGAGGAGTTGCTGGCCGACAAGCCCCGCGACGAAAAGTGGGAGCTGATCGGCGGCCGTGTCGTGCGCATGATGGTCGGCGCGCGCTGGGAGCATCATTTCATCGTGCGCAAGCTGGCTTTTGGCATCGACAATCAGATGCGCGCCAGAAGTTCGGGGTGCCACGTTTTCTCCGAAACCTTCTTCATGAAGGACCGCCCGTCAAACAGCGCCATGCTGCCCGACGTGATGGTCCGGTGCGGGCCGATGGAGCCGGGCGCGACCTCCTTGAACGACCCGGTCGTGCTGGTCGAAGTCATGTCGGAAGGCAGCGTCGGGCGCGACCGTTTCGAGAAATGGCATGTCTACCAGAAGCTCGCGTCCCTGCGGCACTACGTGCTCGTCGAGCGCGACCGGCCTCGCATCGATGTGTTCGACCGCGCCGGAGAGGCCCGGTTCGGCACGCGGACCCTCGAGGGGCTCGACGCGACCCTGGACCTTCCCGCGATCGAGGTCACGCTGCCGCTGAACGAGATCTATAGGGATGTCCTGCCGGAAGTGGGGTGAGGACGGGACTGCACCGGTGGCGCCGGTTTGATGGTCTGCAAAGGGTGGAAAGTTACCGTTGGCTCAGTGCCCGGAAGCAGCCATTCGGCTCCGCGCCCTTCCACGCCGCTTAGGGCTTGTCAGGAAATAAACGAATCGAATGGTGAACCGGGATTCACTATGGGGGATGGCTCGTTTATTTGGAGTGCATGAGTGACATTGAAAGCCTTGGCGAGCGTTTTGC
>JAABUT010003812.1_pt1 | contig 12547 bp, 9 predicted proteins | sample 5559281 | NCBI WGS metagenome assembly JAABUT01 (sample SAMN10711880, study PRJNA513359) | rock metagenome | isolation source: Antarctica rocks | place: Antarctica: Victoria Land, Ricker Hills nord | collected 2016-01-04
CGAAGCTCGCGAGCGCCCCGAACACATGGAACACCAACCGACCACCGGGGGTGGTGGTGTCGATGCTTTCCTGCACCGACTTGAACCCCACTCCCCTGGCCTCCAGGTCACCGATGGTCTCGATCAGGGCGGCAACGACCGACCCAGCCGGTCCAACCGCCACACCACCAACGTGTCCCCCGCCCGCAGCTGATCGAACACCGCCGCCAGCTGCGGACGGTCGGTCCTGGTACCGCTGGCGGTGTCCGACCAGATCCGGGAACACCCCGCGGCCCTCAGTGCGTCCTGCTGCAACACGGCGGTCTGCTCGGCGGTGGACACCCTCGCATAGCCCAAAAGTTCGCTCATGACCACGCACTGTTGCACAACCCGCCGACAAGCCATCCGGTGACACACCGGTTTCGTACAGTGCTTCTGCAACACCCGGCGGCCCCGCTGACCTGCAGGCCACTTCTTCTCGCCGCGGTGTCGCTCAAAGGATCGTTTGAGCAACACGCTGTGATTGCTGTTGCAAACGGACGACTCGCCCGAAGTATCCCACGGGGCCTCGGCCGGGGGAACGGACGCTTGTCGATTTGCGACGGAGGACACTGGGAATATAGGTCGCTTGCCACAGCCGTAGGGAACGTCGTGCTTAGTAAGAAAAACTCAGCCGAAGCGGCAGCGAAAGTCCGTCGAGGCCTTCCTGGTTCGACACTCGACTGAGCCCAATGCGCCCAACGTCACTCGGTAGATCGCCAAGATTCCCTATTTGGCAATTCTTCCTGCGAAAACGCTTTAGCGACTACCATAGCTATCTCCTCAGCAGAATCGCTAATGGTTCCCTGCTTTAATCTGTCGAACATTGCGAATATCTGGGGTGGTGCTCCGGGAATGATCACCACTTCATGCAGCCCGCCAAGTTCGTTCCGGGTGGTCCTCCGGTAGGGTGAAAGTCGTTCGCCGTAATTACGCACCGAGAAGTATAGTGCAGGATATTTCTTTCGCCCAGGAATAACAGCAGCAGTTTCCCACGACGAGTACCCGACCCAGATTAGCAATTCCTGTTGCGAATCATCAAATATTCTAAGAAGCCATAGATTTCCGGTTGAGTCGGATTCTCTCAACAACTCGAACGAGGTTCGGTCGATATCGCCAACCTTCTCGACCTTGAGTCGATACGCAGCCAGGTTGTGCACAAGCGTGTCAACGAACGATAATAAGGTTGTACGCCAAACATCGTAAAGCGAATTTCCCCGTTGCCGCAGCTCATTATAGAACACTTGGCGGATGAATCGAGGCTTTTCTACTTGGCCAATATGGCGCTTTAATGTTCCTAGCAGGACGCCTGCGAAAGGTAAAATGTCGCCAGCTTCGTCACTTTGGGCCAGCGCATCAAGGTAAGTCGCCCTGTCCGCACCATGGCGAAGTATCACCGGCGGAAGTCCAAATCGGGTCATCAGGAGATTTACAAGTATACGAGCAGTCCGCCCATTGCCGTCCTCGAAAGGATGGATATGCGTAAGCCAGGCATGAAATACTGCCGCGCGGACGACGACCGGTGTGGATTCCTGCGATTCGTTAACCCATGAAATTAATTCACCCATGAGTCGAGGAACATCGATGGGGTGAGGAGGCTTGTGCCGTGCTTGAGCGATAGCAACTAGTTGTGTTCGGTAACTGCCGGCAAACAGCTCGCCACTTGATACTAAGGAGTGAATAGATCTCAAGTCCACTTCAGTGAACGGTTTGTCTGAAACCGAGTCGCTGGCGATACTCCTCGCTAGTTCCTTCGCGCCGCGCATCCCAATTACTTCAAGCACCTTACTGTCACCTGTAAGCGTAGTAAGTAGCATTCCGGCGCGTACCGATTCGACTGCCTCGTGGGCGATTTTGGATTGTAAGATTCCTACGGTCTGGGGGAACCCCGGCCCAACGCCCTCGAGCTTGTTGCTCTCAAATATCTCTCTGGCTTGAGTTTGGCTATCTATTTCTTGGCGAAGTCCAGAGGCGGCGAGCTTGTGTATTACAACGGTGAGCCTGCGGGACAGAGACCGCTGCTCCGACCAGAGGCGTTCAAACTGCCTTGTCGCATCGCAGTCATCAGTAAATGAGTATGGTGTGCCATCGAGGGCCATTTCTATTTTCTCCACACCGAATCCATTCATCCTGTGTCAGCTTGTGACCCTGGACATCCAGTCTCCACTACACCTGCTCCACGGTGGCGGACAACCGTACCGTCTCGCTTGCCGGACCCGGGCGGGAAGCCGCGAACACACTCAAGCCGGCATGACGGCCGACCAGCAGATCAGGTGGATATCGTCGTCGTCGATGGGCGGTAGTGGCTCTGGGGCTGCTTGGCGCACCAGGCCGAGATTGTCTGCCAGCGCGAGGAGGCGATCCGGCCTGGTCTGGTCGTCCAGTGAGCTGTCGGTGAGCACGTCGCGGATGGCACGTTGGATGCGCGCGGCGTATGGCGCTTCTAGTCGTTCGATGAGGTCATCTTGTCGGTCGCCGAGGTGTGCTCCGCTGGCGCGGACGAGGTCGGCGGCGTCCCGCATGACTCGCGGGATGGGTCGGGTGAGGTTCGCGGGGTCGGCGTTCCACATCCAGGCTGCGTGGATGTGCCGTTTGGCGGCGGCCCAGGCGTCGAACGCTGCGTCGTACATTGGCTGGGCGTCGTTGGGCTCGGTGAAGATGCTCAGCACCTCGGGGGATCCGGGATCGGCGTGTGCGAGGCAAGTGAGGGTGTCGTCGACGACGATAGGTTCGCCTGTGTGCTCATCAATCTGAGGGCGCAGCTCCGAGCTCAGCGGAACGTACCGAAACCAGGGTTTCGGGTGATCGGCTATCCGGGCACAGAACACGATGCCGGGTTGTTGGCCGCCTGTGCGCACGAATCCGGTGCCGGCTCCCCAGGGCATTTCGGTGACGGTCGTGCGGACGGTCGGGTGGGTGAACTGGCGCTGGAGGGTCCGTCGGTATTCCTCCCCGGATAGTGCGGACGGTCCCCCTTCGTCGAAGAGGGTGGCTTCTTCGCGGCGGAGTCGGGCGATTTCGTCCCTGGCCTCGGTGAAGGTGACTTCGCTGCCTCTGAATCCTGGGAGGACCTGGCCCACACCGACGGCCGCGGCGGCTTGTTTGAGTTTGCGTTGGAGGCGTTCCTCGAGTCCGAGGAGCGCCTCGAGGTGCTGGTCAGGGAAGTAGCACCGCAGGAACACCTCGTTGTGTTCGGATCCGATGCGGTCGATTCGTCCGTGGCGCTGGACGAGGCGCATGGGGTTCCACGGTAGGTCGTAGTTGATGATGTGCCGGGCCTGCTGCAGGTTCACCCCCTCGGACAGGACGTCGGTGGCGATCAGCAGGTCGTAGAGGTCTTCCGCGTGTTGCCCGCCGGCGGTACGCGGGGCGAAGCCGGCGAGGGTTTGTGCGCGGCCGTGCTTGTCTGGCCCGGATGCGGTCGCGATGCGGTCGCGGTATGCGGTGAGCCCGTCGAGGTGTTCGACTGCGGCCCGGACCTGCGTTTCGAGGTGTTCCACGGTGTCGGCGTAGTAGGAGAAGATGATCACCTTGCGTTTGTCGCGGATCTGCTGCTCGTTGATGCCTTCTGCGGTGGCATCGGCGGCGATCTGGGCGAGGGCGTCGGTGAGCGCGACCAGTTTTGGGTCTTCATCCCACGGCAGAAGTCGGGTGGCGTCGTAGAGCCGACGTAGCAGCGCACGGTCGGCTTCCACCGCGGTGCGCAGCTGGTCGGTGTCGTAGTCGGCGGCCGTGCCGACGTTGTCGCCGCCGTCGGTGTAGGACGCCAGGAACTCGTCGACGTCGTCGGTGTCGGAAGATGACCATTCCCTCAAGGCGTCACCGGTTAACACCAGACCGGAGGCGAGGGCGTCGAGGAATCTATCGTGATTGCTGATCATCTTCTCGACGGTGCGCCGAAAAGCGTATGCCGAGGATTCGAATCTCTTGAGGAGCGCCGATCGGAGTAATCCCGCGTTCTGCTGCTCGTATTGTTCTGCGTTGCCCTCCCCGAGGCGGAATCGCGAGGGAACGTATCGAGCTAGGGATAAGACTTCGCCCGGGGCGCCGAGCAACACCGCGTCGCCGTGGTCGGTGTCGTCCTGCGCTTCGAGCACGTGCGCCCCGAGGGCAGTGGTGAGCATGTCGAACAGGCCGGGCAACGCCGCGTCGAGGTCGTAGTCGACCCTGCGGACCCGGGGTGTTGGGAACCGGACTTCCTGTTCGACCCCGTTGATCACCACTTTGTCTCCGACGTAGTGGTGCTTGATGAACCGTCGGGTCCTCCGAACGGCGATCTGATCGATCACGTCGAACAGGTGCTCCGGGGATAGGTCGTCGGGGTTCATCTCCATCGCCCGGTCGAAATAGGCGCGCAGCGAGGGCACCCCGGCATCGGTGAATGCCGCATCGTTGGGCAGGAAGTAGGTGATCAGGTTGTACAGGTCGTACAGGGAGTTGTTGACCGGGGTGGCGGTCATCAGCAGCAAGTCCTTCGGTGCCTGTCCGGTGAGCAGACCCCGCATCGCGTCGGCGCGGTGGGTGGCCGCGTTGCGTAGTGCGTGGGCTTCGTCCACGACCACCATGGCGTACTCGTCCGGGTGCTGCAGGGCTGCATCGACCCGCCCGGCGATGCCGAGGTCGCCCACCAACTGCTCGAAGGACACCACATCCGCGCGGAGGTTCTTCTCCCGCAAGAATGGTTCCCATGTCGAGTCGCGCAGCGTTGCCGGGGCGATCACCAGCACCTTCTGCCGCCGGGTGACGGTGGCGTCGTAGATCAACTCGCCAGCGATGAACGTCTTACCGAGACCGACTTCGTCGGCGACGATTACGCCGTGGCGGCGCTGGAGGATGCGTCGGGCGCGCCATGCACCGTCGGCTTGGAAGGCGGTGAGTCCGAGCCTGGACGTGGACCGCGCGGCGGCTTCCTCATCGACTTCCGCGCCGTACAGCTCCCAAAGCATGCGCAGGAAGACGTGCCAGGGCAGGTGTGCGGCCCACCGCTGCTCATAGAGGCCAGCCAGGTCGTAGGGTTCCGATTCAGCCCAGAGCTCTTCGAACCAGTCCCGCACTGCGGTCACTGTGCTGGGGTCGAACTGGCCCAGGTTCAGCTCGCGGTTGCGGGCTAGCCCGGCGTAGGTGAAGTTTGACGAGCCGGACATGACGTGCGGCAACGCGGTGGAAACGATGAACGCCTTGCCATGTAAGAAGCCGCCCGTGTAGCGGCGAACTTCAACGGTCGGTGCCGCGCAGTCGGCTGCGGCCCGGCCGCGCAGCCAGTCGACCAGCCGGCGTGCATCGGCATCAGCTTCCCGGGTGAAGCCGAGCAGGTCACGGTCGGTTGCAAGCTCGCGGGTGTGGCCCTCCAAGGCCCGGCGTACCTGCTGTCTGTCCGCTTGTCGGCCGCGTCCCGCGGCGAGCGGTCGTACCTGTGCCTGATCGGCGGGTTCGGGTTCGGCTCCAAGGAGTAGCCGCACGGGCCCGACCTGCGCGAGTTCGTTGGCGAGTAAGCGGAAGCCCCCCGGGTTGAAGTACGCCGTGGCGATTGCCACGGTGGGCGGAATGGCCAGGTGGGTACGCATACCGTGCATCAACGTGTTGAGCGCGGCGGCGACGGTCTCACCGCTGGCCGGCCGGTTGGTGGCAAAGGTGGGTCGGAAATCGGCGGGCCCGGCCTCGGAACTCATTGACCACCACCCTGTTCGTTGGACCATCGGTCGTAATGCACCGATGCGGCGGTCAGCCGCGGTTGGTAGTCCCAGCCGCGGTGGAATGTGGTGAACACGTGCTGCAGGTCGTCACGGCAGAGGCCGTACAACAGCGCGACCAGTGCGTCGAGCTCGGCGACCAGGTCGTCCTTACCCGCATGGTCGGTAACTGATCCGACGGGAACGCCCACTTCGGTGGCCCAGTCGCTGTAGCGACCGTCGACGGCGGCGAGGCGGCCAACGATGTGGACGATGCGGGTTCTCCACGGGTCGTCTGCGTCGGGTCGCGGGATCGGGAATGCGTTGAGGATGTGCAAATTGAGGTTCAGCTCGACGTAGCGGCGCGCATACCAGTCCAGCGGGATGGAAGACAAAACTCCCAGCAGATATGCCTCGTCGCCCGAGTTGCCTCGGCGACGAAGGAGGTAGGGAGCCGCGTTGGTGAGGACGACTTGCCCGGGAACCAGCGCAGCGAGGACCGTGCGCGAGTCGGTTTGTCTGGTTATTTGCCGGTATGCGATTCGGGGGCGCATGCAGGGCAGGGTGCCCAGATTGTCCATTACGGATGCCGTGAGACCGGCGAACGCGGAAGTGGAGGTACGTGCCTGGCGTTGCCGCTTTTTCTGCAGGGCGGTCACGACTTTCGCTGGGTCGCACCAGGTGGTGGGATTACCCGCATCGGGCTCCCAGAGGTTGAAGGTTGCCCCGGTGTACACGGGCCAGCGGTCGGGCTGTTGGCCGCCGGTGTCGAAGGTGCTGCGGTCGCTGGTGGCGTGGAACTCCGCCACGGATCTGAATTCCCATGCTCCGCCGGAAGCGTCGAAGCGGGGATGTTGCCGAAACTTGTTGAAGATCTCGATGGAGCCGGTGTCGGGCAGGAGCGGGAAGGCGGCGCCGTTCCCCCAAGACGTGAGCGAGGTTGCCGGAAGCAATCCCGGGTGGCTGATCCCGGTGCAGTAGTCAGCCAGTGAGTGAAATGGGCCGGCGATGCGAATCACCGTGTCATCGGCGGCGTGGTCCTTGGCGACGGTGATCAGAACGACGGTGTACTGGCCATGAATCTCCGGAAAGACCCAACGGCCGGTGTTGGTAAGGGTGACGACCGAAGAAAACTGTCCGTCAGCGAGCACCTGCTCGCGCCACACCGCCAACCCTGCTCCCCCCAGTAGGCTACGTGGGAAGACCATCCCAAGTCCTCCACCTTGCCGAAGCGCGTTCCAAACTCGCCACGCGAAGGCCTTGTAGTAGTCCACATCGCCTGTGCCGAGACCCGGATAGGGACCACTGATCAGAACGGCCCGCACGTCGTCGATCCGCGCCTGTTCGGCCTGCAGCTCGGCGACGAGATCTGGACGGTCGGCTCGCAGCTGCTTGATCCGGGCTGTTCGTGCGGCTGGGCGTAGGCCTACGATCCCGGGGTAGTAGCGCTGCCAGTACTTGTGTTCCTCGACCATCACCTCATCCCATGGGGGGTTGCCGAGCAGCACATCGAAGCCGGGGTTGGGGCGTAGGAACACCTCCGGGAAGAGGTAGGGCAGGTGGGCGGCCTGCAGTTCGGTTACTTTCTCCAGCACCACCGCCCGCTTGCCTGCAGCAATCGCTGTCTCCGCACCTGGGGGCAGGGGGATGATTCCGAGCCGCACTCCAATCGCGGCGTCGAGCAAGGCTTTCGCGTCACCGGCATCATCAAGGGCTTTGGCATGTGCGCGGGCAGCTTCGCGGACCTCGGCCTTGGTTGCTTCTGCGGTCCGGGCTGCGCGGGCCAGTCGCTCCTTTGCGGCCACCAGCGCTGATTCGATCTGCTCGGTGAACAAGCTGAATTGGCCGGGTTGGTGCTGGGGTTCGAAGACGCCGAGGACTTCATCGAGCGTGCCGATGCCGGTGAGGCTGTTGCCGACGACGAGGTTGTGATCGAGTGCGCTCATCGGGAGACCGGGGACAAAGGTGTGGATCCAGATGGCGAGGCGGCCTAGCTCGACGGCCATCAAGTTCAGGTCCAGGCCATAAATGCAGCGGCGCGCGATCTGTCGACGCAGCAACGCCACCGGGTCGAGCTCGACATGCGCGGCTTGCGCGCCGAGCGCTGTTCGTGCAGCCCCGGCGAGGCGGGTCAGCTCGTCGCTGATCACGGGGATCGCGTGCTCGGCGAGGAAGGCGGTGAACTTCGCCGCAATGCGGTCGATCGCCGCGACGAGAAAGTGCGCTGATCCCATGGCGAGGTCGGCGACCCGAAGGTCGAAGAACAGCTCCGCAGCTCCGGCGTCGTCACCGTCGCGCAGCAGGTCGGCGACCTTCTCCAGATGGGCATCGATCGTCGGTTCCAGGGCGGTGTCGAGCAGATGCTCCACGGCGAACTGCTGCGTGAAGTACGAGCCGGTAGATCTGCGCTGCCCAGATTGGTTGTGGATGTAGACCTCACCTGCGCGCACGACCGCCTCAGCGGGCGGCGTGACGGGTAGGTAAGAACCGGCGGCGTCGATGGCGAGATCGACCAGCGCGATGGAGAGGTTGGACTCCAGCAGCCCTTCATAGATGGTGCCGAACTCTCGCACTGTGAGGCTGCGGAAGTCGACCGGTCCTCGAGTGCCATCATCGCCAATATCGACTAACAAGGCACGCAGGACTGGCCCGAATTCGGCGTCGGTCAGGCGCAACTCGGCCAATGCCGCTCCGGAGGGATGCGTGGTCGCATCGCGGGAGAACAGCCCGCCGTTGTAGGCCGGTACGTCCCAGCCGCTGTTGCCTTCATCCACGGCCGCCCAGACGCTGACCATGTCGTCCCAGAGGCTGGTCGCTTGTCCGTCGAAGCGGATGGTCGTATCACTGGCAAAGTCCTTGGCCAGTGTTTTGACCGCGTGTCGGTCATAGCGTGGGTTCCTGCCGTAGGGCAGAAGCCCACGGTCTTCCGCGTAGGCAAGGAACAGCAGCCGGAACAAGATCAGCAAGGTGCGGTGGTAGGTCTCGGTAAGGTCCGCATCGGTTTGCGGCTGCATTCGTGCCGCCACCGCGAGTGCAAGATCAGGCACGACGTCACCATAGATCCGTTCTCGAAGTCGCTTGCCGAGGTCGGCGGCGAAATTCTCGCTGGCGGCAAGAATCTGCTCAGCCGAGCCACCGGGCGTCAACGCCGAGGGGCCGAAAAGCAACGTCAGGTAAGCGGCTTCATCCTCTCCGAGTAGGGCTAGGTCCAGTTCTGTGTACGTCTCGGCCTGGCCCTTGCGGCCCACTCCCACATCCGGCCGGGCGGGATAGAGCCGGATCTGACTGCCCCGGAGAACGACGAGCCAGGGCAGTCCCTCTTGCGCGGCGAGAGTCAGCCCATTTGCGATCGGACTCATCGCCCCGAACCGAGCGGACGGACGATCAAAGACCTCGGTCTCATCGAGCAACACCGCAAGCGCCCTAGACGTGCCGTCGTGGGTGAGCAGCAGGGCGGCCGAGCCGCGGGGCGCCGTCGCATAGCCGAGCGTCTGTACAAGGGGAAGCCCACGCAGAGTCAGCAGCGGTATGGCCGTCTGCCGTGCCTCGGGCCAGTCCGATCTAGATGGGACACCGGCGCGCAGCTCGTGGGAGGCGAACAGGCCTGAGTTCACCAATCCTGGCGTGAGCTGGTCTTTCAGGCCGGCGAGAAGCCGATCGATGGTGCGGGCGGCGGAGTGACGGTCTGGTTCGGAGAGCGCGGCAGTACAGACGCGCGCGACACGATCGATCGCCAGGCCACTGATTGGGGCCGGATCTCCGGCCGTGCCGACCACGGCAGCGGCCAGTTGGCCATCAGAGGTGCGGTAGCCAACGACCAGAAGGACTGGTGCGGAACGGTTCGCGTGGCGTTTCTTGAAGAGCGCTCGCAGGTCCTCTGCGCGAGGCTGGCCGGAGTTCGCGGCGTAGCCGACGGCGACTTCGAGGGCGTTGTCGCCAGTGCCGAACAGGACACGGTCGGTGTCGAGGGCGCTGGGCGAGCCGACGGGCCTCGGCCACGGCAAGGTGCGCCCCAGGTAGTCCTCGAGGAACTGTTCGGTGATCACCATGTGACGCTCGGTCGGTGATCGGCGGCTTCGGCGCAGCGGGCGGCGGGGTCGTGGGTGTCGGTGTCGTCGCGCAGGGTGCGCCCGTCGGGGTAGTTGCCGGTCGCCGCAGCGCATTGGTCGCTGATGTGGTCCAGGGTGCTGGTCAGCTCGTCCAGGGCGGCTCCGAGGGTGTAGAGGTCGGCTGCCTCGAGTTCGGGCGCGGTGCTGCGGGCGTCGCGGGCTACGGCTCGGATGGGTTCTGTAGCGGTAGCGAGGTCGGTGACCATCGCGGCGGTGTCGTCATCGCTGGTACTCACGGCTGATCCTTCACGGTGTCGGTCTCGGTGTTGACGCCCGACCTGCTGATCGGGGGCTGGCCGAGCCTGCTGCTGATGTCGGCCAGGCGTTGGGTGGCGGTGCGTTGGGCGCGGCCGATGCTCACCAGGTGTTCGAACAGTTGGTCTTGGGGTAGCTGCTCCGCGGCTTCGGTCAGCGAGGTTGCGGCAGCGTGGAAGCCGCGCCGGTAGGCGGCGCAGACCACGGTGATCGCGTAGTGCTCGGCTGCTTCGGGGGCACCTCCGGCCATGGTGGCATCGGAGAGGGCACGGCTGAGCTGAGTGCCCCGGTGCCCGGCCGATCTTCCCGTCTGGGTCAGAGCGGCGGCGACACTCGCCGGATCGTGGGGTGTGCCGGCCTCGATCTGGGCAGCGATGAGCTCGAACAGTTCCCGGTACACCGGCCGCTCGAAGTCGCTGGGGGTGAGGGTGCCGGTGATGGTGCGGGCCACGGGCGAGGAGGACCACAGCAACGAGCACAGGCACAGGGCCTCGACATCGGTCCGCGGGTCATCGAGCAGATCCCCGGCCTCGACGGGGCCCTCCGCAGGATCGTCGAGGGCCTCCTCGTAGCCGTGGTCCGGCCCGGATGGTGCTGCGCTCATAGCGGTGTCCTCCCCTCGTTGCCCGCAGTGTGCCCGATGGCCCTGACGCTGCCCGGGCCGTTGTCCGCGGGTGTTTCCCGCTCCGGGCCCGGACTCACCGCGGCTGGCTTCCCCGAATGGGTCTTGTGCTGGCAGTAACACGCTCGGGCCACCCCGCACCGACCCGCCTGGGTGTCCTCGCACTGCTCGCCCCCATGCGTCACCCGGCACGGTGCACAGATAACCATGATGGTGTCTCCTTCCTGGTCCTGGATGTCCCGTCTCTAGCCGGTCCAACCTTTCCTCGGCCCCGCTGGCAAAGCCGAAGGGACGGCGGGTGAGCAGGAGCGCAGTACCCGCCGCAGGCGGGCAGGGCCCCTGGTAGAGCGCAGCGGGCCAGGGGTAGGAAGCGACGAGCACCCGCCACACTGAGAGCCCAGCGGGGTAGGAGAAGGCATCAACTCTCGCCGCCGCTCTGTGGGCGGTGAGCACAGCACCAGGCCGGAAAGTGGGCGCGGAGCGCCCGGCCTGGTTCCGCATCGGTAGTCGGTTCGCCCGGTGCTCATGCGGGCGCGGGCGGTTCGATGGTGGGCAGCATCGCGAGAGGGTCCTCGGTGAGGTCGCGGTGGAGCTGGGTGAGGAACGCTGCCAGGTTGGCGCGGTCGCGGTGGTCGTCGCCGCTGGGCGGCGCGTCCCGGATCAGGATGGGTTCGCTGTCGCCGACGCGGACGGTGCACGGACCCATCGGTGTGCCGGGCTCCGTGGTGGTGTGGTGGGCGTGCAGCATCAGGACGGTGGCCAGCGCTTCGGCGAGGGCGTCGTCGTTGGTGGTGGCCGCACCGGTCTCGGAGCGGTCGGTGGTGACGGTGTAGGTGATCATGGTGGGTGTCCTTTGCTTGGTCGACGTGGACTGGTCGGGGTTGCTGGGCTCGAGGGTGCCGCGCCAGCGGTGCCCTCGAGCCCAGCCGACCACCGTTGTGTGGATAACCGGGAGGGTGGGGACAACCTGTGCCCCGCACCCTCCCTGTGGTTCAGGAGTACTGCGGCAGGGTCGCGGCCGCGATGGTCGCGGCGCGGGTGAGCATGCCGAGGGTGCTGGCGTGCGCTTGCTGGTCGAACACCCGGAACAGCAGCACCCCGACCCGGATGTGCAGACAGTGGCGCCGGTGCGCCCAACTGTCCACACGGCCCGGCGCCAGAGTCTGGGTGCTCACCCCGCACCGGGGGACCTCACGGAACCCGACGCTGATCGCCGGAAGGTAGGCCTCGTCCCCGATCTCCGCACTGAGAATCGTCGGGTCCAAACGCTCGGGTATCCGCTTGGCCGCGCTCTGGGAATCGGCGAACGCCTCGGCCAGCGCGTCCACCTGGTCGGTGGCGGTGAAGCCCAGCAGCAACGTGCCCCAGGTCAGCGACAACCGGGCGCCGTCCTGTCCCGCGCCGTGCACGTCGATCGATGCGTGCTGCGCACCGGCCAGCAGGGCGATCGCCCGGGTGCTGATCGTCTGGTCCTCATACGACACCGTCCCCCGCGTCGCCTTCTTCGGCGTCCGGGTGCTGGTCGTGGTCTCCCTGGTCATGGTGTGCCCCTTTTCCCTTCGTGAGGCCCGGTAGGAAACGCGACCCCGATGCCAGCAGGTGGGTCCTGCCAACCATTTCCCCGGGCCGCCCGAGCACGGAGTGCTCAAGGGGCGGGCGCAGCGGTCCGAGCGCAGCGAGGAGGTGCGGGGGTTCTGAGCAGAGTTTGTCGCCGGTCTCGCGTCAGCGACCGAGCGGAGCGAGGCTGGGGCCGGCGGGAACCTCTGGGCAGGTTCATCGGGCCCTTGCCGTGGAGTCCGCACCCACCCTTGACGAAGTCGGGCGGCCGGGGGAAACAACCACGACGACGGACCCGAGCCCTGGCGAGGGGCTGG
>JAABUT010003813.1_pt1 | contig 12547 bp, 12 predicted proteins | sample 5559281 | NCBI WGS metagenome assembly JAABUT01 (sample SAMN10711880, study PRJNA513359) | rock metagenome | isolation source: Antarctica rocks | place: Antarctica: Victoria Land, Ricker Hills nord | collected 2016-01-04
GAAGTGAACGCGGAGCAACACGCTTTGCCATCCTGCGTTCCGTTATTGATACCACAATCAAAAACACTCAAAACGTTTTTGAAGCCCTTACTCTTTTGTTTAATTTGCAACCTGAGTAGTTACAAAATCTAAATGAAATTCTTATTTGTGCGTGTTCTCCTCATGTTGATATGCGTCTCTTCCATGTCGATGATAAAACAAAAAAAGACACGTATTGTATTTTTTGGCGACTCTATTACTCAAATGGGAGCTAATCAGGGCGGATATATTACAAGAATGCAGGACATGCTCGAAAAAAATGGTAAAGCATCGCAGTATGAACTGATAGGAGCGGGCATTGGCGGGAATAAAGTATACGATCTTTATCTTCGTATGGACAGTGACGTTGTTGCTAAAAATCCTGATGTGGTAATAATATGGGTAGGTGTGAACGATGTATGGCACAAGGCATCATCCGGTACAGGTACAGATGCTGATAAATTTGAAAAGTTTTATACGGCAATTATAAAAAAACTCCAGGCAAGAAACATTAAAGTTGTTCTTGTTACTCCTTCCACTATTGGTGAGAGAACTGATTTTACAAATCAGCAGGACGGCGATTTAAACTTTTATTCCAACATTATTCGCAGACTGGCGCAAACCTACAATTGTAAGTTAGTTGATCTTCGTAAGGACTTTCGCAATTACGGCCTTAAAAATAATCCTGATAACAAAGAATCTGGTATTCTCACCATAGACAGAGTTCATCTTAATGAGCAGGGAAATAAATTTGTTGCACAAAAAATGATGGATGTTTTAATGTCAAAATAAGACGCAAACGTGGCAGCACAACATCTTTAATTAATTCTAATTATTTTTTTCCGGAAAATAGTAGTTGTACGAAAAGGCTGAGGCATGATATTTTTTATTGTAAATGAAAAATATTAATGAAAAAAATAATTATCGCCCTATTGGCTGCAGCAGGAATTATAAGCTATTTGTTAAATAGAAAAAGAACACCGGTTAAAACAGAAGCGGTTGAAAAAACACATCATTTGACAAAGGTTTTTTCGAAGGCCAAACAACATGCTATCAATAGCTGATGTCTTTTGTTCCCGCTGTCTTTTTTTAATTGCAGCGGGAATAATTTTTTAAGAAAAGTTTTTTATAGAAACCGGTTAACATACTTTTTGTTTTACTTTTTATATTTCAGGTTTCTTCAGGATGTTTCCCTACACCTTTTGTTCGAATCTTTACCTGTCAGGTATATAAACAATCCATCGTATTTTAAAGATACTATCTCATTCTCACCCGTAAGTTTTAATTTAACCAAAAGCAAATTCAATGGATATTTATTGTTTATGGTTTATGTTTTACCTGTTTTAGTCGCGTTTTTCTATGGCTCAGTTCTTACAAATTCAAATAGCAGAGAGAATAATTTTTCAACTCGATAAATTATTTTAGATTTATCCGATTATTTCTAACAATTGTAATTGGTTAACTATGAAACTAAACAGTCTGACGGTTATTTACATTTTTTTGTTTTCATTTTCTTTATCTGCACAGAGCGGGCAGGGGTGGCACAATCTGTACAACGGCAAAGACCTGCAGGGATGGAAGCAACTGAATGGCAAAGCTAAATATGAAGCAAAAAACGGTGAAATAGTAGGGACTACAGTTTCCGGCGAGCCAAACTCTTTTTTGGCTACTGACCAGGATTACGGTGATTTTATACTCGAGTTTGAATTTAAAATAGATAATAACATGAACTCGGGCGTCCAGTTCAGAAGCGAAAGCAAACCCGATTACATGAATGGCAGAGTGCATGGTTACCAGTTTGAGATCGATCCTTCGCCTCGTGCGTGGACGGCAGGTATATACGATGAAGCAAGAAGAGACTGGCTGTACCCGCTGGACTATAATCCTGCAGCTAAAGCAGCTTTTAAAAAAGGTGAATGGAACAGATGCAGAATAGAATGTATAGGAAGCTCTATGCGAACATTTATAAATGGAACGCCCGCTGCCAATCTTGTGGATAACATGACACCAAAGGGTTTTATTGCTTTGCAGGTGCACCAGGTTAGCAAACCGGAAGAGGTTGGCCAGCAAATAGCATGGCGAAACCTTAGAATTCAAACAGAAAATTTAAAACCGTCGCCGCCTGACAGTGTATTTGTGGTAGATTTTATCCCGAACAACCTGTCGGACCAGGAGAAAAAAAATGGCGAGAAATTATTATGGGACGGAAGTACTACAAACGGCTGGAGGGGCGCTCATCAGCAAACTTTTCCTCAGAAAGGCTGGCAAATAAAAGATGGCGTATTAAGTGTATTGCCATCGAACGGAGCAGAATCGGCAAATGGAGGCGATATTGTAACCAACGGTCAATATGGTGCATTCATTCTTCAATTTGATTTTAAGCTTACTGAAGGAGCAAACAGCGGCGTAAAATATTTTGTAACAGAGAAAGAGAAAAGTGAAGGATCTGCAATAGGTCTCGAATACCAGATATTGGATGATGCAAGACATCCTGATGCTAAATTAGGCAGAAACGGCGACAGAACGCTTGGTTCGCTTTACGATCTTATTCCGTCGTCTAAAGAGCCAAGAGCAAGAAAAAAAATAGGGGAATGGAACAGAGGAATGGTCATAGTTCATCCCGATAACAGGGTAGAGCATTGGCTTAACGGGTGGAAGGTGCTTGAGTATAAAAGGGGCTCTAAAGAATTTTTAGATGCTGTTGCCGAAAGCAAATATGCAAAGTGGCCAAATTTTGGTATGGCACCAAAAGGCCATATATTATTGCAGGATCATGGCAATCTTGTTTCTTTCAGAAGTATCAAAATAAAAGAATTACGATAACAATTATTAATATCTTCCATATGAAAAATTCGCGCAGGATTTTTATCAAACAAGCTGCATTGGCGGGAGCCGGAGTTGTAATGACGAAATCCGGATGGACCGCTAAAAGCTATAACAGGATTATAGGTGCAAATGACAGGGTAAGAGTGGGTGTGATTGGTTTTTCTGACAGGCACAGGGGCTCACACATTCCAAGTTTTATGAATCATTATAAAGAGCTGAATTTCGACATTGTGGCCGTATCCGATATTTGGAAAAAGAGGAGGGAAGAGGGTGTTGCGATATGGAAAGAGAAAATGGGACACGACATTACAGGGTGCATGAACAATGAAGAGCTATACGATAAAAAACTTGCTGATGCAGTTTTTATCAGCACCGCAGATTTTCAACATGCAACGCATGCAATACAGGCAGTAAAAGCAGGTTGTGATGCTTACGTGGAAAAGCCGTTTGCAGAAACAATGGAGGATAATCGTGCTGCATTGAAGGCTGTTAAAGAATCAGGCAAAATTGTGCAGATAGGTTCACAAAGAAGAAGCGGCGCAAATTATCATGCTGCAGATGAATTTATAAAATCAGGTAAGTTTGGGCCTATAAAAATGGTAGAATTAACCTGGAACGTTAATCAGCCGGGACGTTGGCGGCGGCCTGCTCTGGTAGCCCAGCTAAAGCAGGAAGATACCGATTGGGACAGGTTTTTGATAAACCGCCCCAAAGAAGATTGGGATCCGAGAAAATACCTGGAATACCGTTTGTTCTGGCCTTATTCATCGGGTCTTCCCGGCCAGTGGATGAGTCACCAGATAGATACGGTGCATTGGTTCAGTGGCCTTAAACATCCGCGTAGCGCCGTGGCCAACGGAGGCATTTATATGTGGAAAGACGGGCGCAGAAACTGGGATACGATAACAGCCGTTTTTGACTATGGCCCCTCCGATGATCCTGCCACAGGTTTCCAGGTTACTTTTCAGTCACGTATGGATAACGGAGATGAAAACCCTGCAGAAATCTATTACTCTAACGGCGGAGAACTCAATCTGAATACCAATAAAGTTTCGCCAAGAGGCGGCTTAACAAAAAAGTTTGCTGATGAAATGGGTATGCAGCCAAATCTGTTGCCGGAAATGAGTTTGGCAAGCACGGAAAAAGTAGTGACTTCTGCAAACACCGGTGGAGATACGCTCACTTCAAATCATATTCGCAACTGGATGGAATGCGTCCGCAGCCGTAAGCAACCCAACGCTCCGGTAGAAGCAGGGTACAGTCATTCCATCGCAAATATTATGACAACTGCTGCATCTCATACGGGCTTAAGAGCCACATTTGATGAAGGAACTCAGGAAGTGATGGTAGGAGGGAAAGCTTTTAAATATTAATGATAAATGCAGATTAATTAAAAGTTTCTTTAAAAAATATCCTTTTGTGCATCTTTATGCCTTTGTGTCTTTGTGGCTAAACTTTTCATAACTAATGAAGACACTTCTAATTGCTAAAGAATAGAAATTTGATATGATACACAATTTTAAATTTTTTATTTTCATCATACTTGCTCTCTTTTCCATTTCCGAATCCTTTTCTCAAAAGAGTCAAATGGTAAAAGTTGTAAAAGACGCAAAGGCAAAAAAAGTAGATATTTTTATCGGGCAAAAACCCTTTACCAGTTTTTTGTATCCTGATACTTTGGAGAAGCCCGTTTTATATCCTATTCACGCAGCCAATGGCACCATTGTCACGAGAGGATTTCCATTAAAAACTGCATCTGCAGATCCTACTGATCATCCGCATCATGTTGGCCTTTGGTTCAATTTTGAAAATGTAAACGGCCTTGATTTCTGGAATAATTCTTATGCTATTCCTGCTGACAAAAAAAGCGGGTATGGATGGATAAAAACAGACCGTGTTATTGAAACAACCAGCGGGCCAAAAGGAATATTATCTTATCATGCAAACTGGACAAATCAGAAGAATAATGTTTTATTAGAAGAAACTACACGTTTTGAATTCAGTGGTAGCGATCGTCAACGCATAATAGACCGTACAACTGTTTTGAAAGCAGATACAACGGTAAGATTTACCGATGCCAAAGATGGTTTACTTGGGCTGAGATTAGCACATGCATTGCAGATACCAACCAGCGAAGATCAAAAGTTTACAGATGATAAAGGCAATGTAACCGTAGTGAAAGGCGGAACTGATAAAATAGCTAACGGCAATTATCTTACAAGCGAAGGCAAACAAGGCAATGACGCATGGAGCACAAGAGGCGTCTGGTGCAAAGTCTTTGGAAAAATGGGAAACGACCCGGTAAGCATTGCCATTATAGACCACCCCAAAAACCCTAACTATCCCACTTTTTGGCATGCACGTGGTTATGGTTTATTTGCTGCAAACCCTTTAGGCGAAAAAGTTTTTACCAATGGAAAGAGCGAAAAAAACCTTACGCTTAAAAAAGGAGAATCAGTGAGTTTTCGTTTCAGGATATTAATAGATAGTGGAGGTACCACAATTTCCGTAGCGCAGCTAAATGAGCAGGCAGATGAGTTTGCTAAAGAATAGCTGCGGCTCTTCCGGCCTTTGAAATGCTTATTCATGAAATTGTTTTTGTATTCCGCTCCGGGTCATACTAAGAGCTCTTAGCATTATGTCAATAGTTTATTGCTAAGATAAAGGATAAAGAAGTGCTTTGAGTTTGAAGGCATATTGAAAGCTTTGTCTTTACCCAATAGAAAAAAAATATTTTAACTTTAGTCGTTCATGCTAATCCGCGCCGCATGTAAGTGTATTCCCGTTAGCTAATGTACCAGCTTAAAAGATTAAAGGGTTGTATACATATTTTTTCTACCGGAAGAAATTAAGTTGAACAACATTTTTTTACAATGTTTATTGGAGGTAAAGAGAGTTTGGTATAATTTTTAATGTTTCTGGAATATATAAAAGACTTAGCTCCCGGCTTTGTCTGTTCTCAAATACTTTAAACTATTTAATCAAAGAAAAGATGAAAAAAATTGTTCCCTTTATAATGATCGTGCTTGTAAGCCAAACAGCGTGTATGCATAAATATACGAGCGCTGCAGACACAGAAAAACTTAATAAAGAATACGGAGAAGTTAATAATGATATTGCCGACCTTAATTCTAAACTTACAGCAGCTCAAAATGATTTGCCTGTTTATCAGTCAAAGGCAAAGGCCGAGGAGACTAACACCCAAAGTGCCACCGCCGAAAGCAGCCTGCAAGCTTCAAAAGCTGCACAGGGCGACTTAAAGGATGTTAAAAAAGCAAGAAAGAAAGCGGGCAAAGCATTTTCTGCAGCTAAAGATGCAAATAATGCAAATATTAAAGTGAAAAAACAAAATGAAAAAATAGAAAAGCTGACTGAGCAAATCAGCAAAAAGAAAAAGAGATTGCAAGACCTGGATCAAATGCGTATGGCCATTGCAGCAAAAAGTGGCAGCGCTGTAAATACTAATAAAAGCCTCGCAGATACTGCTAAGAAAAATCCTGCAGGTACTATAAAAAATTCTATAGACACTGCTAAAAACCCTATAGATACCATTAAAAATTCCACAGATACTACAAGAAAGATGTAAGCCTTTTCTAATTAATAAATGCTTTTGCATTATTTGTAATAATGTAGGTAATACAAAATGAACAATTACTTATGGTAGCCGCCGTACATTTATTACAGTTAAGAAAGAATGAGGATGTTACCAGCATTATATTAATCAGAGATAAAATGTTGAGTTGCGATAAAGATAACAGCAAATAGAAAGAAGATTACCGGTTATAAACTTTATATTTAAAAATGAAGTCGCACTTAATAATAGCGTGTCTCTTTATTTCAGTCCTTGGTCGTACGCAAGAGCATGGAAATGGACTGAACAAAAAAGAAGACTTTTCTGATGATTGGGCCAACTTAACAAAATATCAGCAGGAAAATAAAGAGTTGCCTGCACATGCGCAAGGAGATAACAGAGTGGTTTTTTTAGGGAGTTCTATCTTTGAACAATGGAAAAAACTGAGCCCGGATTTCTTTAAAGAAAAGCCATACATTGACCGTGGTATCAGCGGACAAATTTCACCGCAGTTATTAATTCGTTTTCGGCAGGATGTAATCAATTTAAAGCCGGCAGTTGTAGTGATATTAGCCGGAAGTAATGATATTGCCGCTAATACCGGTCATACCACCTATGAAAGCATAATGAACAATATAGTTTCGATGGCGGAGCTTGCCAGGGCAAATAAAATAAAAGTAGTCATTTGTAAATATTTGCCCATATCTGATTATCCCTGGAAAAAAGGGATGAAACCGGCTCAAAAGATTATTGCATTGAATAGACTGATTGAGGAATATGCACTTAAAAATAATATTGTATTGCTTGATTATTTCACTCCCTTCGCTAATGCAGAAAACGGACAAAAAGCAGAACTTACTTTAGATGGAGTACATCCCAATCTTGCCGGGTATAAAATAATGGAAAAAGTGACAGAAGAGGCTATATCAAAAGCTTTATCTCAGAGACATGAATAAATAGTGGATAAAAGCTTTCTGAAATTTGCTAATGACTGCAACAATCGCAGTCCTTGAGTTAATTTTGTTGATTAAGTACATCGACAAAGATTTAAATTACGAAAATCATCCTTAGGTTTTTGATAGTGATGTGTTTTATGACAGTTGTTGCATCAGCTTTTCATAAACAAAATGGGAGTTGGCAAAAGAAAAAAAGGGATAAAAGTGTTTATATCAAAAGGGTCTTGTGAAACATTTAGTGATCTTGCTGAGGTATTAAAGCAGGAAGAACGCAAATGCTATAGCGCGAGGCTATGGCATTGGATAGACGGGTACAGTTGACAAAGCTATTTGCAACAGTACGTTTCATCGCAACTTTATAAAAAAAATGATGAATTCGTGGAATAAATATTCTCTAAACTTTTGGCTCCCATCCCGGCTCGTAGGTACGGCCCCACAATTCCATCGCTTTGTTATCGTTTGCAATATGACCATTTGACTGATCAATATTTAAAGTATGCCCTGTACGCTGTGCTATATTTCCTAATTGCATCCACAAGGTGCTTTTAAAGCCAATGGCTACATCAGCGTTTGGAACTTTGGATAAACGAATACTATCTAAAAAATTCGCTATGTGCACACTATCTAAACTCTCGCCGGGGCTTGATGTATTGCGGCCTTCAACGACTGCGTTTGATTTGATATCTTTTAAAATCTTTCCATTCTCATCATAGATGATATAACCATCGTGTCCGGTCAGCATAACTCCTTTATCTCCGTAAAACAAAACACCCCGGTCTAAACCTTCTGTTTTAAACTGGTTACAGCTCCGGCCTTTCCATAGTACAGTGGCTTCAGGACAGTCAAAAGTGATTAATTGAGTGTCAGGAGTTTGCCAGTCATCATTAGCAAAATATCTTCCGCCGGTAGAGTTGACCCGAAGAGGGTAATCAACGCCAAGGCCCCAACGGGCAACGTCCATTTCATGTGTGCCATTATTTAGCGCTTCGCCTGTGCCCCAGTTCCAGAACCAATGCCAGTTGTAATGGATGAGGTTATCCTTATAAGGCAATCTTGGTGCAGGTCCTTGCCAAAGCTCATAATCAAGGCCGGGCATTACGGCTGTTTCTTTTCCTATTCCTATAGGTTTTCTTAAATTGGTGTACCAGCATTTGGCCATGTGAACTTTACCAATAGCTCCGCTTTTTAATTCGTTAATGCCTTCAGTCAGCAATTTCCATGATCTGCGCTGCGTACCTAATTGAACTACACGATTATATTTTCTTGCGGCGGCTATTGATAATTCACCTTCGTGTGGATTGTGCGATAAGGGTTTTTCACAATACACATGTTTACCGGCAGCACAACATAATATAGTTGCAGGAGCATGCCAGTGATCGGGCGTAGCGATATAGGCAGCATCAACGTTTTTATCAAGCAGCGCCTTCCGAAAATCATTTTCTCCTTTAGGAGCGTTCTTACCTGTTTTTACAACTGCATCAATGCCTTTTTGCCTGGCCTTATTTTCTACATCACATATATATATTACGTCCGTATCAGGTTGTTTGGCAAAGGTTGCAGCCATGCCCGAACCACGGCCATTAGACCCAATTACAGCTACCCTTATCCGGTCATTCGCACCTATTATATTTTGATAGCTTTTTGGAGAAAATCCAACGCCCGCACCGCCAAAAGCAACGGCTGCAGAACCGCCTGCAATATTTTTAATAAACCTTCTTCTTGAATTTTTCATAACCCGGTTTTTAAGATTAAAGTTCTTTTATTTTGATATTCCGGAAGGTAACCTTGTCGCCGTGCGCCTGCAGCAAAACAGGGGAAGTGAGGGCTTCTGCAAAACCGGGAGTATCTCTAAATTTACTTTGTGCAATTGCCTGTTTAAAGGCTTTACTTCCTCTTTCATACTGAAGTATTTTCGTGCCGTTGAGCCAATGCTCCACATGGTTTCCTTTTACAACAATGCGGGCTGTATTCCATTCGCCTGCAGGCTTATAAGGTTTATTTTTATTTGCAGGAAAAATATCATAAAGGGCGCCTGTTTTACGATTACCGTTAATTCCTAATTTGGCATCAGGATGTTTACTATCGTCTATGATTTGAAATTCACAACCCAGCGAAGTGTTAGGTAGCAAAAAATATTTAATGCCGCTGTTGCCTCCGGCTGAAACTTTGAAATCTGTCATAAAATCAAAGTCTTTAAATGATTGGGTGGTAATGATATCACTTCCATGGCCTTTTGAAGGATCAAATGATAATTCTCCGTTCTCAACGATCCACGCCTGGTCGGGAAGTGTGTCGTGTTGTGCGTTTTTCCAGCCGTTTAGTGTTTTTCCGTCAAATAGTATCAACCATCCGGCTGTTGATTGTTTTTGTGCAGTTGCAAACTTTGTACTTGCCATTGAAAGCAGTAAAAATAAATATAGTAGTCTTTTCATTTTTTTGCTGTTAATTATGATTATACGAAATAGTATTCAAAGGCTTTACGCTTTATTGATTTCAGTTAATTATCAGGGTGAATAGCAGGCATTTAAAAAGATTTAAAGGGCCGTGAAAATAGATATTGATACAAAAGACAAATAAAGCGAATTTATGCATTAAATATTAATAAATCTGCAGTAAGCGCTTTCATTTAAGTATAATAGCAGTAAAATAATGAGGATGGCGTTTACTTAAAGCATAACCAAAAGAAGCTGTCGGAGTCTGTGGCACAAAAAATTAATGTAAGCGAGTTAACAGTCAGAACTTATATTATTCATGCTTTTGATAGAAAAGGTTATGGAATTTCTTCTTTACATCCTTTGCCGGACAAATGGTTAAATAAATACCGGATTAAATTTAAACAGGGCTTGATTTTTATATCAAAATGCATACAAATAAAGTCAATCATTTTATCATGAAAATAGCGACCTATAATGTTAATGGAATTAATGGGCGACTGCCTGTGCTGCTCCGCTGGCTTGCTGAAACAGCGCCGGATGTGGTATGCCTGCAGGAGCTAAAGGCGCCACAGGAAAAATTTCCGGAGAAAGCTATACAAGATGCAGGGTATCAGGCTATCTGGCATGGGCAAAAGAGTTGGAACGGTGTAGCTATTTTAGCGCGTAAGGGACAACCGGAGGAGGTGCGGCATGCACTTCCGGGAGATGAAGAAGATAGCCAAAGTCGTTATATAGAAGCATCAATTAACGGTATGCTTATTTGTTGCCTGTACCTGCCAAATGGCAACCCTGCTCCAGGTCCGAAATTCGACTATAAGCTGCGCTGGTTTGAACGCCTGACGGAACACGCAGCCGGGCTGCTTGCATCTGGTATACCTGTCGTATTAGCCGGAGACTATAATGTAATGCCAACTGAAATGGATGTTTACAAACCCGAGCGTTGGCTGGATGATGCCCTGTTTAGGCCGGAAGTCCGCTCTGCTTTTAAAACACTCACAGATCAGGGATGGACTGATGCAATAAGAAAACTACACGCGGATGAAATCATTTACACGTTTTGGGATTATTTCCGCAATGCTTATGGTCGCAACGCGGGATTGCGTATTGATCATTTCCTCCTTAGTCCCCACCTCAGCAGCCGCCTTGTTGCTGCAGGCGTAGACCGTAATGTACGTGGTTGGGAAAAATCAAGCGATCATGCTCCGGTCTGGATTGAACTGGCGGGTGACTAAAAACAGTCGCGGTGTACAAAGTTTAAAGGGTAAAGTGTACGAATGTGGTTTGTTGTGCCTGTTAATCAACAACTGTAGGGAAGATAGCTTTGTATTGCCTTTGTTTCAGCGATGCGTACGTTTTATGTTGGGGAATACTCATAAACCGGGTAGTTGCAGAAACCATAATAAAATGCAGGCATAAAAATGTATAAAAGTTGAGAAAAAAAAAGAAGCTGTCTCTTACTATTGAGACAGCTTCTTCATATCGTTCTTCAACCCTTAATAAAAGTGTTGCAAATATTTAAGGTTGCCCCTTTCCACCTCCGGAACCATATATATTTCCTGTTGCAAAGCTTGCATCACTTGCAGCAAGCTGAACGTAAATTGAAGCCAGTTCTGCCGGCTGTCCAGGTCTGCCAAGAGCTGTGTCACCTCCAAAGCTTTTCAGTTTTTCCTGTGTGGCTCCTCCACTTACTTGCAAAGGCGTCCAGATTGGTCCAGGTGCCACGCCGTTAACCCGAATGCCTTTTGGCCCAAGTTGTTTGGCAAGTGATTTCACATAGTTCATTGTTGCAGCTTTTGTCTGTGCATAATCGTAAAGATCGGCAGAGGGGTCATAAGCCTGCTCGGATGTGGTACCAATGATTGCTGACCCTGGCTGCAGGTGTGGCAGCGCTGCTTTAATGATCCAGAAAGTGCATAAATGTTGGTTTTCATCGTCCAGTCAAATTGCTCTGTCGATATATCAAGAATTGACTGATGCGCCTGTTGCCGGCCTGCATTACTAACTATAATATCAAGTCCCCCAAGCCCTTGTACGGCCTCTGCTACCAGCCTTTGGCAAAAAGCTTCCTCACGAAGGTCTCCGGGAATAGCTATTGCCTTACGTCCTTCTGCCTTGATCAGTGCAATAACTTCCCGTGCATCCGGCTCTTCAGCAGGAAGATAATTGATGGCTACATCGGCACCTTCGCGTGCATAAGCAATGGCGGCGGCCCGTCCCATTCCCGAATCGCCTCCCGTAATCAACGCTTTGCGACCTCGCAATCGTCCGGCTCCTCTATAGCTTGTCTCGCCATGGTCGGGACGTGGATCCATTTGACCTGCCAGACCTGGCCACGGCTGAGATTGACCTTTGAATGGCGGTTTTGGATATTTAGCTGTGGGATCCTGAAGTTTTTCAGGACCGGGATTTCCTGCGGTTGGCGCTCCCTGTGCCGATAAAACCGGCGCAGCGACTGCAGCGGCTAAACCTGTACCCAATCCACCAATTACTTTGCGCCTGCTGATTTTATTCTCTTCTTTTATTTCTTCTTTCATGAGATATGCTCTTTAGTTTTTATTGGAAATTCTATACTTATACTTATACTAACATTTTAAGATATTAATTGTTTAATCTTAATCCTAACCTGGACAAGCCAGAACCAAAGAGGCAAAAAAGAAAAGTTGAATTTTTTTAAAATCCCCTGAAAGCTAAGGTGGTATTCCTTTTCAGAGAAGGCTAAAAAATATCTTGCCATTTTTGGT
>JAABUT010003814.1_pt1 | contig 12544 bp, 7 predicted proteins | sample 5559281 | NCBI WGS metagenome assembly JAABUT01 (sample SAMN10711880, study PRJNA513359) | rock metagenome | isolation source: Antarctica rocks | place: Antarctica: Victoria Land, Ricker Hills nord | collected 2016-01-04
CCGGCATCGCTTGCGCGCTCGTAGCTCAGCTGGATAGAGCACTAGACTACGAATCTAGGGGTCAGGAGTTCGAATCTCTTCGAGCGCGCCATTCGCGTCCATACCGAGACCACCTCCAAACACGGCCTTCATCTCGGCACCATGTCGATGGTGCGACGGGTGAGGGACTGCGCCTGCTTGCATCCCGGACGACACAGTGCGGGATGCATCAGCCAAGGCTTGGTCGAGACTTCGATGCAGATGCCCCACCAATACGCCCGATCGGTTGCATCATGCCGCAGCGGGCAGGTCTGACGCCACCCCGAATGCGGCCACGCCAGATCTGTGGCGTGCCGACAGGCCGAGAACCTGGCCGACGGCATCGGTCGACACCCGGGCCACTGGCCGCCCGGCAACGGCCGGACACGGCGGCGGCTCGTCATCGTCGTCTCGTCGGTGGCACCGGAGGGTCCGGGCCAACTGTCCCAGCATCGTGGCCCGGCGGCGTCGGTTCAACGGATCGGGCCGCGGTGAGACGCGAGCCGGCGTAGTCGCCCCGTCCTCATCATCGTCGAGGGACTTCAAAGCCCGTAGAATGTCGTCGAGAGCCACCACGGCGCCATTGTCGAGTCGTCGCAGCGCAGGTCGATCCGGGACCGCGCGAGCATCCGAAACCCAGGATGCCAGGAGGGCGCGCTTCTCGTCCGCCTGCATGGTCGGGTGGTTCAGGACGTCGTCGGGCCGCCTGCACCCAGCCTCCGACCGTTCGGCGCCGGTCACCTCGCTCATCGAGGCCGGCGCACTCCCACTCCATGGAATTCGTTCAAGGGATCGGCGAAGTTCCGTCATCTCCGTTCTCCGCAATCGGTGCCCCCCGGCTGGGCCGGGAGGCTGGACCGCAGTTATTGGTGAGTTTGGGGGGCTGCTTCAGGCAGCCTTGGAGCCCTGGTCCACGGTCGGGGCGACCTGGAGGGGGCTGTTGTCCTGGCCCGCCGGTCTGGACGGGGACCCGATCTCGATGCGCCGCGGTTTCAACGGTTCTGGAACTTCGCGGACAAGGTCGATCGAGAGCAGGCCATGCTCCAGATTGGCGCCGGCGACCTTCACATGGTCGGCCAGATTGAAGTTCTGCTTGAAGGTTCGGAACGCGATGCCGTGGTGGAGCATCCGCGTGTCGTCCTGCTCGCTGTGTTTTCGGCCCGATACCAGCAACGTGGTGCCGTTCTGGGTCAGATCCACCTCTTCCGCACCGAAGCCTGCCACCGCCATGGTGATGCGGTACTGGTTCTCGCCCACCTTCTCGATGTTGTAGGGCGGCCAGTCCGACCGGCTTCCGTCGTCGAGCAGGTCGAACAGGCGGTCGAAGCCCACGGTCGAGCGATAGAGCGGTGAAAAATCGAAGGTTCTCATAGCCACATTCTCCCTTGAGCAACATGGATACGCCGCATCGCGAGCCTTGCGGCGCCTCGCGGTCGAGCCCTTCGGGCCTCGACGCACGACGATTTGGTCGGCTCCAAAATCCGTTTCAAGGGGATCCGGCGGAAAATTTTCAGGCCGCTTTCGGCGGCGGCCGCAGCCTCGGACGCGGATGGATCCGGACATGTCGCTCGCTACCAAACCCGGCTATATATTCGCGACGGAGACGACATCGGTCTCGCGCTTGCGGAGGCGAGGATCGCCATTTATGGTGCCGCAACGTCTCGGGCGGTGGGCCGGTGCGAGGTTCCGGGCGCAGCATTGGGGCGTAGCCAAGTGGTAAGGCAGCGGATTTTGATTCCGCCATTCGGAGGTTCGAACCCTCCCGCCCCAGCCAGTACGCAGCCAACCCTCTGGCGATGCTGTAGGAATTGCCGCCCGGACGGGCCGCGAGCCTCGACTGTCCTCACCAGTGTACGCGCCTCTGTACGCGGGGACGGCTGTGCGAAAACGTGTATCGGCGCGGTGCTGTATACTGGTGGCGGGGACGATTCGGGGCGAAGGGCGAGGCGTCATACGCCAGACGCCCCTGCCCCGAACTTCTTCAAGGGTCACCTCTCCATCCACATAGCGGCGTGCCAAAACGTGGTGGGCGGCTATCGTGAGTTCCGGGTTGTTGCCCATGGTGTCCACCTCAGGCGTGGTCCTGCCTCGCGAGACCAACATATGGCAGTTCCACGCGCCAGGGCGGAGGCGGCATCACGCTTCAGGGACGACCTCGGGGTCGAGAGACGAGCAGCTTGCGTGGCGGAGTTCCCGCTTTGGTCAAGAGCCTTCTTGTGGGAAGCGCGCCCGGCCTGTGGGGGCGGGCTTCGCGGGCTTCCCTTTGCGACCAGGACAGGGTGCACATCGAACTGCTGCGCCAACTCGGCCAGCGTCTTCTCTCCCTTCACGGCCGCAAGGGCCACCTTCGCTTTGAAGGCCGGCGCATGATTTCGGCGCGTTCGCTTGCTCATTGTCTCTCCCAATCCGCAGCCACCTTGGCCGCCATCAGGCAGGAAATCCACTCAGCCAGCCTGTCCAGATTTCCCGAGCCACCTCACGTCGATACGACGACTGGGAGGCCAAATTCGGCCGCGAGCCGTTCCAAGGTCTCGGTGAACAAGCGAAGTTTCAGCGGTGCATCGACGTTCTCCTCGCGGTGAACGCTGCCGCTCGCCCTGATGCAGGCGAAGTCGGATCTGGTGCAGCTCCGCCTCGCTCATAATCCCGGACAAGCCTAGCAGCAGACGATCATGATAGGCGCAGGGTCGCAGAGCCGCTCACCGTCGGCCGGCAGCACGCCGAATAAAGAGCACAGTTCCAGAAGTTGATGCCGGTAGCGGTTGTCGCGCGCGAGACGAGAAGCGTCGATACTGAGCACAAGGCCTGCGTTACCGAGCCCGATCTTGGCGATGAGCTTTCCGGAAGCCAGTCCGTTCGACGCTGCCCGCTCCAGCCCGAGCAGGAACAGCGCCTCGGGCGGAAGCCATTGCCCCAACGGAAGATGGCCCGAAGGTCGTTGGCCCCGGCCAGCATCGCCGCCAAAGCCAGCACCAGCACAGCAGGCAGACCATACGGACGCCCCTTGCGGCCGCGCCGATCCGGGATCTCCAAAAGCCGATCCAAAGGCTCTGCGCCGAGCCAGTCTGCGCCGTCATGCGCTCGCTCCGAACACCATTCCGGAAGCGTCTTGGATCCCCTACCCACGGCGCCCCGACGCTTCCCTCAACTGACCCCTTCTGTTAAAACGCGGCGGGCGTCGTTAGAACATCATCATCTAAGTCGATCATAGAATTGGTGAATCCCTGATGTGTGGAATTGCTGGCCTATTGCAGCCGACCCATCGCGTCCTGGCGCGAGACGAAGCCATGCAGCTCGTCCAACGGATGAACACCCGCATCGCTCACCGAGGACCGGACGCCGACGGGGTATGGGCCGACCGGGACGGCCGCTGCGTCCTCGGCCAGCGCCGCTTGAGCATCGTCGACACGTCGGACGCAGGGCGACAGCCCTACGTCAGCGGCGACGGGCGCTGGTGGCTTACGTTCAACGGTGAGATCTACAACTTCCAGGAGATCCGCGCCGAGCTCGAAGGGGCGGGGGTCCGCTTTCGGGGGCGCACCGACACCGAAGTCCTTATCGAAGCCGTGGCGTTCTGGGGTATGGATGCGCTGTCGCGCCTCGACGGCATGTACGCCTTCGTGGCATACGACACGGTGACGAAGTCGATGTTCCTGGCGCGCGACCCGTTCGGCGAAAAGCCGCTTTACTATACCCTGCTGTCCTCCGGCGTTCTCGCCTTCGCGTCCGAGCTGCAGGCCTTGGAAACCCTTCCCGGCTTCGATGTGTCGGTCAGCATGGACGCCGTCGCTGAAGTATTGAGCTTCCAGTACATCGGCGCTCCGCGCTCGATCTACACCGCCACCCGCAAGCTTCCGGCGGGATACTGGATGCAGATCGACCATCAGGGCGAGACGCATCTCCACCGATATTTTCAGTTCCGGCCGGGCTCGAAGGGGTTCACGCATCGCCCCATGGCGGAACTCGCCGACGAGCTCGAGGAGCTCCTCACCGCAAGCCTGAAGCGCCGGCTGTTCGCCGACGTGCCGCTCGGCGCCTTCCTGTCGGGCGGCGTCGACTCATCGACCGTCTGCGCCCTGGTCCGCCGCAAGCTCGACCTGCCGCTCCAAACCTTCTCGATGGGGTTCAAGGGTTCCGACGCCAGCGAGCACGAGATTGCACGACTGTTCGCGGCGCATCTCGGCACCGAGCATCGCGACCAGCTGATGGACCCGCACGGCTCCGAGTTCCTGCGCAACATCGGTAGGGTGCTCGACGAGCCGAACGCCGATAGCTCGTGCCTCCCCACATATCTTCTGTCCGGCTTCGCGCGGCAGCACGTGACCGTCGCAGTGTCGGGGGACGGCGGCGACGAGCTGTTCGGTGGCTACGGCCGGTATTTCTCGACGCTGGACGAGAGCGGGCGCCACGCGGCCGGCGAGCTGCCCGACTATCGCCCGGGCAATGTCTATTACGGCAACCGCATCCTGGTCTCGAGCGACGACCACATCCGGGACCTGTTCGGCTTCCTGCCGCCGAGCTTCGCCGCCCACCTCGGCCGGTTGCGCGACCAGCTCGACACGGCGCCTCCCGGCCACCTCCTGTCGCGCATGCGCCAGAGCGACGCCGCGAACTACATGCCCGGCGCCGTGCTCCCCAAGGTCGACCGCATGAGCATGCAGCATTCGCTCGAGGTGAGGACGCCGTTCCTCAATGTGGAGCTGGCCCGCTTCGCGGAGCGACTGCCCGACGAGCGCCTCGTCGCCAATGGGCGCGGCAAGCTCATCCTGCGCGAGATCGCCTACCGCTACCTGCCGCGCGACCTCGTCGACATGCCGAAGAAAGGCTTCGGGCTGCCCATGTCGGATTGGGCGCGGGGCAGCTTGCTCAACCTCGCATCCGAGATGCTGGACGGCGACGCCCGTGTCCTGCCGCTCTTCGGCCGACGCGGCCTGTCGAGCTTCATGGAGCGGCAGCGCAGCCCGCACGGCTTCTCGGTCTACCAGCTCTGGGCCGTGCTGATGATGGAGTCCTGGCTTCGCCACCACCCCGCCAAGGTGCCGGACCTCACGGAAATGAGGCCGGCCACGCAGGTCCCGGTCGGGCAAGGATCCCTCGGCCTGTCTGAGGTGTCCGACGGCCTTTGGCTGGTGGCCCGCGGCGATCCCGACCGCGGCGTCGAGGTCAACAACAACGACGCCTGGCAGGGTGCGTCGCCGGGGCTGAAGAACCTCGTCGTCGAGATGGTCGGCGAAGAGCGTGGCGTGGTGGCGGCCCCGCGCCACATGCGGCTACCCGATTGGAAGAAGCCGCTGCCGGCCGCCGGCACAGGAGAGAAGCTGCCGCTCGACGGCGCCACCCTGGCCTTCCTCGACGAGGAGGCCCAGGGCCAACTGGACTACGACGAGTTGTTGAAGCTGGGCATGGCCGGTGTGAAGCGCGTCCTGATCATGTCGCGCTACGTGTACAACCGCGTCCACGTCATCGACCTGAACAGGAAGTCGCTCCGCCAGCGCATGCTCCACACGGCCGCCCTCGCCATGCAATCCGTGGAGCGGGTGGCGAACCGCCGTGCCTTCCGCCTGCCGCTGCGCACGCAGCCCTTCCAGGTGGACCAGGGTGCGCGCTGCAGGTCGGCGGAGCTGAGCCAGCTCCCGGGCGATGTCGACGTCGATCTCTATGATCGTTTCATGGTGTTCGAGGGCATGCGGCAGCTTCCGCCCGTCCAGAACCCTCACGGCGACATCGCCGAACTCGGTGGGGGGCGCTACTCGGTCTGGAACAAGAGGCTGCTCTTCTCGGCGACGAACCCGTCGCGGCTGTACAGCCACCCGTTCTGGGTGGTCGAGAAGACCGACAAAAACCACCACCAGCTGCAGTTCGCGCCGCGTCCCCTGCGGGCCGCGCAGGATGTCGCCCCGGTGGCCCCGCCCGACCTCTCGGCGGCTGACGGGGATCATCGCGACGTTCGGCTCGCCGTCGGCGACAAGATCGTCGTGACCACGCACGGCCTGCCCCCGGGCGGGGCCGAACGGCAGTGGGTTTATCTCGCGATCGGCCTCAAGCGGGCGGGCTACGACGTGCATTTTGTCATGTACGACGAGCCCACAGGCAACAACGCGCATTACATGCCGCTCGTCGAAGCCTCCGGGATACCGATCCACGCGGTCGCCCGTCAGTCGCCCCTTAAGCTTCTGGCCCTGCTGGGCAACGATCCCATGACGGCGCAGTTCTGCAAGGCCGGCATCATCGACGATGTCGACCGCATGGCGCGGCTGATCACCGCCTACCGAGAGATTAAGCCCAAGGCCGTCTACGCCCAGCTCGACGATCCAAACCTTTACGCCGGCCTCGCCGCGCTGCTGGCGGGCGTGCCCCGCGTCGTGCTGTCGTTCCGCAACTACAACCCGACGCATTTTCCCCATATCTACAAGCCCTGGTATCAGCAGGCCTACGCGATGCTGGGTAAATCCAATCGCGTGAAGTTCACCGGCAACTTCGAAGGGACCAACAGAGATTACGAGCGCTGGATCGGCCTCGCTCCGGGCCGCTCGGCGTGTATTCCCAACGCCGTCAGCCTCGAAAGCTTCCCGGTGCCGAGCCAGGACGAGAAGGACGACCTCCGCCACAGCCTGAAAATCGAGCCTCGTCAGAAGGTGATCGTGGGCGCGTTTCGCCTGTCGGCCGAGAAGAACCCGCGCCTGTTCCTCAACGTCTGCCGTCGCCTCGCCGAGACCCGGCCCGACCTACGAATCCTGCTGGCCGGCGTCGGACCGCTGATGCCGACCCTCGAAGAGGAGGTCGGCCTGCTCGGTCTGACAAAGTCCATCTCGTTCCTGGGACGGCGCAACGACGTGAACGTGCTCATGTCGATCGCCGACCTGTTCCTCCTGACGTCCGATCAGGAAGGCATGCCGAACGTGGTGCTGGAGGCCCAGCTTATGGGCGTGCCGGTGGTGGCGACGGACGCCGGCGGGACGCGGGACGCGATGGTGCCCGGCGTCACCGGCCTGCTCTGCCCGGTCGGGGACGCCGATGCCCTCGGGGCGGCGTGCTCGAAGCTCCTGGACGACGGCGCGGCGGCGCGGGTCATGGGAGAAGCCGGCGCGCGGCACGTGCGGGACGGGTTCGGCATCGCCAGCATGGCCCAGCGCTACGCCACGGTGGCCAGCACCGAGGCCGCCGCCGCGGAAGAGCGCGCCCTGGCGCCCGAGGCGGTCTGAAGACTTCCCCGGCTACGCGCGGGTGGCGACACTGCCCGCCGTGGTCGACGCCCGTACATGGCCTGCGTGACGGCGCGGGCGTGCGCCCTATGGCGGGGTGGACGCCGAGGAGCGCCCGGCCGTCGGGTCAATGGCCGACGCCCCGGGCGGAGCGGCAGCGTCAGTCGGCGATGGTATAGCTTTAGAGCCGGCCGTTGGTGTTCGGGTCGGAACCGTCGCTCGTCGAGAAGTAGAGATAGTTCTGCCCCTGCGAACAGGCATCGGCGCCCTGCTCGACGATGTCGGGGTGCGAGGCATAGCCCGGGCCAAGGGGCTAGCCGTCCTCTAGGAGCTGCGGCGCCACACCTCCTGGTTCGTCACCTCGTCGCCGTCGGGCACGACCGGCACGGTCCCTTTTTAAAGATGAAGGACGGCCTGAGAGAGAAGATCCCATCGTCCTGGACGTCGAGCACGTCCCCCTGGTCGACGGGGTAGCTGTAAGTTCGGCCGTTCGTATTGGGGTCGCTGTGTCGGACCTCGAGAACAGGAAATGGCGCTCCCAGTGGCTGTAGGCGCCGCGTCCCGTGCGGGCGATGGTCGAGTGTTGCTCGTGCCGTTGCCGCAAGGGCTGACCGTTCTCAACAAAACGAGCTGGGACCTCAAGGGCTCCTCGGCGATGTCGCCGTTGGAGGACCGGGACAGTATACATAAAGCCATCTATATGTCGATGCGAATTGAGGATCTCGATTCGATGTAAACTCGATGGTTGCTTGGCCATTGTGTTTCCATCTCTCGTGTGTGAGCGCAGCCGCATCGGGTCCGCGCCGGAGAACGACGGACCCGCGATGCGATCTTCGGGTCATCATACAGGATTCACAGCCGCCCTAGGGTGACTGCGACGGCGTCGGCGGGCTGGAGGCGTCCATCGGTGAGGGCGAGGCCGTATTCCCGGCGGACGTCGTCGGCGTCGACCTCCGAGTCGCAGACCTGGACGCGGGTGCCGAAGCTCGCGATCCCTCCATCAGCACCGCTAGGCGCGACTTCGGCAGCGTCCAATCGTCCATGTGAGCCTCCCGAATTAAAGCGATCCGAGAGACTCACCGCCGCCCGCAGCCTCATAGGCAGGTCAACCCACAATTCACGTTAGCCCGAACTTGAAGTTCTGGACGTCCGACCAGGGCTCCGGGTCCAGGTTAACGCACGATCGTTGTACTGCATCGCGTCCAACCAACGTTGGCTTCAGCCTTTATTGTGGGACGGAATTGCACCGGAGGAATCGTGTTGCGACTCTATGAAGCCCTAACTCAACGGAGGCATGGTGATCCACAATCGCGCTGCGTAAACTGTCGACCTGAGTTCGGAGCCCGGGACCTCCGGCCCTGAAGCTTGCATTTCAAAGCCCGCCTTCGTATGCCTGGTCCGTTGCTGATCAATCGTGCCCGGCATGGGCCGCGCCATCCCCGGCCTCTCGCCGGTCTAATGTTCCCATCGATCGCAGGAAGGGGCAGCGAATTTGACGGGGTATGCCAAGACGCGCACCGTGCTAGTGACCGGGGCCGCCGGCTTCATCGGCTACCATCTCGCTAACAGGCTGCTCGCCGAGGGCGACGAGGTGGTCGGACTGGACAACCTTAACGATTACTACGATGTCGGCCTGAAGGAGGCGCGCCTGGCGCGCCTGACTGGCGACCCCCGCTTCATCTTCGCGCACCTCGACCTCAACGACCGCGCCGGCCTCTTCGCCCTGTTCGACCGGCACAAGTTCGGCCTCGTCGTGAACTTGGCCGCTCAGGCGGGCGTCCGCTACTCGCTGATTAACCCGCACGCCTACGTGAGCAGCAACCTCAGCGGTTTCGTCAACTTGCTCGAAGCCTGCCGCCACGCCGACAGCGGGCACCTGATCTACGCCTCGTCGAGCTCCGTCTACGGCGCCGTCACGCAGATGCCCTTCTCGGTGCGGCAGAATGTGGATCACCCCGTAAGCCTTTATGCCGCGAGCAAGAAGGCCAACGAGCTGTTCGCCCACACCTACAGCCACCTGTTCCGCCTGCCGACGACGGGGGTGCGCTTTTTCACCGTCTACGGGCCCTGGGGGCGGCCCGATATGGCGCTGTTCCTGTTCACACAGGCGATCCTCGCCGGCCGGCCCATCGACGTCTTCAACGACGGCCAGATAGAGCGGGACTTCACCTACATCGATGACATCGTCGAGGGGCTGGTGAGGATGAGCCGCCGGCCGGCGGCGCCGGATCCGGCGTGGGACGGCGCGAACCCCGCGCCGAGCACCAGCAACGCGCCTTACCGCATCTACAACATCGGCAACCACCAGCCCGTCCGCCTCCTCCGCCTCATAGAGATTCTGGAGGACTGCCTGGGGCGCAAGGCCGAGAAGCGCTTCCTGCCGATGCAGCCCGGCGACGTGCCGGCCACCTATGCCGACATTGACGACCTCAAGCGGGATTTCGGCTTCGATCCGATCACGCGCGTCGAGGTGGGGGTGGAGCGCTTTGTTCGGTGGTACCGGGACTTCTACGACGGCGAGAGTCCGGCACGATGCCACGGCCCGATGACATAGCTCCTTTGAACGACTCGTTCAAAACAGTAGGGCAAGCGCGCAGGGGCGCTAGCGCCTTTGCGCCGAACCGCCTGCGCGCCAGTGAAATCAGCGCAAAGGCTGCACCTTCGAGCCCGCGTGTGCCGGCCGCAGCATGATAGGCGTGGAGTGTAGGGCGGTGACAAGCCAGGCCACTCATCGAGGGCCAGACGATCGAAGATCGGATCACCCTAGTCGAGGCCCGCTCCATGCCCGCATCCAGGGCGGAAGCGCGCAGACCGGCATTTCTTAAACCCGCACGACAGATGCGTTCACGAGGCTGTAGCGCCCCGACACGTCGCACGTTATCGCAACGGATAGGGCGCGCCCACACAAGGGGATGCTACGCATAGACGACGCGGCCTCGCCGCCGAGGGTCGTACTATGGATCGTGTGGAGTCGAGTTGTACAACGGAAGAGCCGCATGCGAGACTTGACGCCCGTACACCGGATAGGGATCGCTCGACCTGCCTTTGCGCCATCTTCTCGGCCTAGGCACCGACGCTGGTGTCGAAGGCGCGCCCAGGCGACCTTCGACACCGGCGCCGTGTCGATCTTGCGTCTCGTCTTCGTCATCTCTCACTCCGTTATCAAACGGAGCAGCCGGTTCCAACTTGGCCAAGGGTCCTGGCCACGGGGTCGACTTGCACCCGGTCCGATACGGTACACTCCAATTTTGATCGAGGGATGTCGATGCGTGTTGCTGTCATAGGGGCTGGTTACGTAGGCCTAGTGTCGGGGGCCTGCTTTGCGGATTTCGGCCATACGGTATGCTGCATCGACAAGGATCGGCACAAGATCGAGGCCCTGAACCGCGGAGAGATGCCCATCTTTGAGCCGGGGCTCTCCGACCTCGTGCTGAAGAACGTGCGCGAGGGACGCCTGACCTTCATCGACGAACTCGCGGGCGCGGTCGCACAATCCGAGGTGGTGCTGATTGCGGTCGGCACGCCATCGCGCCGTGGCGATGGCCACGCTGACTTGTCCTTTATCTACGGCGCCGCGCGCGAGATCGCGCGCTCGCTCGATGGCTACACCGTCGTGGTGACGAAATCGACCGTGCCGGTTGGCACCGGCGATGAGGTCGAACGCATCATCCGCGAAGCCGATCCGTCGGCGGACGTCTCGGTGGTGTCGAACCCGGAGTTCCTGCGGGAAGGCGCCGCTATCAACGACTTCAAGCGACCCGACCGGATCGTCATCGGCACCGAGGACGCACGAGCCGCGAAGGTCGTCGAAGAACTCTACCGCCCGCTCTACCTCAACCAAGCGCCCTTCCTGGTGACGGGTAGGCGCACCGCCGAACTGATCAAATACGCCAGCAACTCGTTCCTGGCCATGAAGATTTCGTTCATCAACGAGATCGCGGACCTTTGCGAGAAGGTCGGTGCGGACGTGCAGGACGTGTCGCGGGGCATCGGGCTCGACAATCGCATCGGGTCCAAGTTCCTGCACGCGGGGCCGGGCTACGGTGGCTCTTGCTTCCCCAAGGACACGCTGGCGCTGATCAAGACCGCCCAGGATCAGGGATCGCCCCTCCGTCTTATCGAGACCGTGGTGTCGGTCAACGAGCAACGCAAGCGGGCCATGGGTCGCAAGGTGATCCAGGCCTGCGGGGGCGACGTGCGCGGCAAGACGATTGCCGTGCTCGGCCTGACGTTCAAGCCCAATACGGACGACATGCGCGACTCTCCCGCCCTGGCGATCATCACCGCGCTACAAGACGCTGGCGCCCGCATCCGCGCCTACGACCCCGAGGGCATGGAGAATGCCAAGAGGCTGCTCGAAGATGTAACTTACTGCCAGGACGCCTATAGCTGCGTCGAGGGCGCCGACGCCGTAACCATCGTCACAGAATGGGATCTTTACAGGGCGCTGGATTGGGACCGCGTCAAGCGCAGCCTTAACAGCGCCGTTCTGGTCGATCTTCGCAACATTTATCGTCCCGCCGAGATGGAAGCGCGCGGCTTCCGGTACGTCAGCGTAGGCCAGTGCGCCTGACACCTGCGATGTGGCCGAACGAGAGCGGACGCAAGTCCGGCCGCTCGGCCGGCAGCGGCCCAGGAAGGGATCAGCCCTGAAACCCGCGCTCGTGATCCGGCGATGCACGATTGCAGGCCTTCTCCAGCGCTCACCCTAAGGGTGGCATCGTCGATCTGCGCCGGCCCTCATCGACCCACCGCGAAGCAGAACGGTACGCTTGACCCGAAGCTGATCGAAGGCCCAGTGAAGAAGCGCAAGCCGGTCGTCGGCAGACCGAACAGGTGGCTGTAGGAGTGGGCCAGCAATTCGTGGGCCTTCTTGATCGCACCGTAGAGGCTGACCGGGTGGTCGACGTTGTGGTGGACCGAAACAGCATGCGCGTGTTGGCGCCGTAAACGGAACTCGACGACTAGGATCAGCTCTTTGCTGTGGATGTCGTTCCGCGTGCTGAGGAGTGGCGGGACAAATAGCTTAACCGCGCTTCAGCCGCCCCAGCAACGCCGACCGCTACAGATATTTCGCGAAGATCGCGGCGGCTTCGGCGGGCTTGTCGAGGTCGGGATTGAAGGACTCGACGAAATCGCCGTTCTTGTCCATGAGGTAGACCACGCCGGTGTGGTCGACGCTGTAGTCGCCGTCGCCGGTCGGCACCTTTTTGGCGTAGACGCGGTATTGGTGCGCCACGGCGTCGATCGCGGCCTGCGAGCCCGTCAGCCCGACGATGCGGGGGTCGAAGCTCGACAGATAGTCCTTCATCACGCCCGGCGTA
>JAABUT010003817.1_pt1 | contig 12533 bp, 10 predicted proteins | sample 5559281 | NCBI WGS metagenome assembly JAABUT01 (sample SAMN10711880, study PRJNA513359) | rock metagenome | isolation source: Antarctica rocks | place: Antarctica: Victoria Land, Ricker Hills nord | collected 2016-01-04
AGCAGATGCCGAGGGTGATCCCGAGCACGCGACCGATCCGCGCAGTCACCGCCGTCGAGCGCAGCGGGCTGGTGAATCTCGGCCACAGCGCCGGTGAGCGTTCCGGCAGTTTCAACGGCACGGGCACCTTCCGATTGTGGCGGAGAAGTCGCTGACTCGACCCTTACGACACTGAGAAATTCGTTGCGTGAGCAGCGCTGGGTCCATTCGTTTGACAGGCTCACCGGGTGCCGGCCCAGCGTATTCGTGTCGTTGCGCTGGCGTTGGGTGTCACGCTCGTCGCGGAAGCGGTGCTGCTCGCGGTGCTGCTCGGCTACGACAACCTGCTGCACTACAGCGAGGCGCAGCTACTGGTGTCGCTGTCCGCGCCGGTGTGGGTGCTCGCGGTGTTCCTGCTCTGGCGGCTACGCCTCGAGCCACGGCACGCCGCGCTGCTGGTCCTCGGTGCCGCAGCCGTGTTCCAGCTGGTGGCGGTGATGCACCAGCCGAGTACGTCCGACGACGACTACCGCTACGTCTGGGACGCGAAGGTGCAGTTCGCCAACATCGACCCGTACCGGTATCCGCCGTCCGCCTCGCAGCTCGCTCACCTGCGCGAGCCGTTCCTGTTCGGCAGCGGCGACGTCTGCCTGCACAAGTTCCCCAGCGGATGCACGTCCATCAACCGGCCGACCGTGCGTACGGTCTACCCGCCGGTGGCCGAGGCCGCGTTCGACGCCATGCGCGTCGCCTCCTTCGGTGGGCGCGGCGGTCATCTGCCGCTGCAGCTGTTCGGCGCGCTGGGTTCGCTGCTCATCGCGTGGCTGTTGCTGCGACGCACCCAGCCGTGGCTGGCGGCAGTGTGGGCGTGGTGCCCGGTGGTGGCGATCGAGTACGCGAACAACGCGCACGTCGATTGGCTGGCTGTGCTGCTGGTGGTTCTTGCGCTCTCGGCGCGGCGCGTGTGGACCGCAGGTGTGCTCGTCGGCGCGGCGATCGCGGTCAAGATCTATCCGGTGCTCGTCCTGCCCGCGCTGATGCGCCGATCCTGGCTCGCCGCGGTTGCCGCTGTCGCGTTCGTGGCACTGGTGTACGTGCCGCATGTCCTCGCGGTGGGCTCGGCGGTGATCGGTTACCTGCCGGGCTACCTGCACGAGGAGAAGTACGGCAGCGGCGCACGGTTGCTGCTGCTCGGTGCGGTACTGCCACATCCGGCCGACACCGTCGTCGCTGTGTTGATCATACTTGCGGTCGGGTTGTGGGCATGGTTGCGGGGGCCGGTCGACGCGCCGGCCCGCTCGGCGGTGGTGGTCGTCGGGGTGGCGCTCGCTGTGTTCACCCCGCACTACGGCTGGTATGCCGGTGTGCTGCTCGCGCTCGTGGCGTTGAGCGGTGCGCTGGAATGGGTGCCGATCGTGTTCGCGGGAACATTCGCGTATCTCGTCCACTCCGACCATGACAGGGCGATCTACCTCGTGGCCGCCCTGTTGAGCGTGGCCGTGGCGCTCGTGCGGCATGCCGATAGCCTGCGCAGATGTCTCCGGTCGATCTCTCGTGGGACGGACCGCTCGCGGTCGTCACCCTCGACGCCCCGCCGCTGAATCTCTTCGACGCCGCGATGGTCGACGCCTTGCACACGGCGATCGCGTCGGTTGCTGCGTCGGCGGATGCGCGTGGGCTGCTGATCCGTGCCGAGGGCCGCGCGGTGTCCGGCGGGGTCGACGTCAACGTCTTCGAACCGCTAGACCCGGTGTCCGGCGCAGCGCTGTGGCGCGAGTGGTTCGGCATGATCCACCAGCTCGAATCCCTGCCGTTCCCGACGGTGTTCGCCGCGCATGCACTGTGCTTGACGGCGGCGTTCGAGATCTCGCTCGCCTGCGATCTGCTGCTGGCGGCGCAGTCGGCCCGCTTCGGGCTGGTGGAGATCGTCGTCGGACTGACACCGTCGATGGGCGGTCCGCAGCGCCTCGCCGAGCGTGCCGGGCCGGCTCGTGCCCGCGAGTTGATCTACAGCGGTGAAGTGTACGACGCGGCGACACTCGAACGCTGGAACGTCGTCAACCGGGTGTTTCCCGACGACGGATTCGACACGGCCGCGCGGACGTTCGCGCTGCGCCTGGCCAACGGACCGACGCAGGCGCATGCGGCAACGAAGGCGATCATCCGCGCGCAGGTGGCCGGTGGCACGCGCGCCGCGGACGAGGCGACACCGCAGCTGTCCGGCGCGCTGTTCGCGACGGCCGATCTGCGCAATGCCGTGGCCTCGTTCCTGCGTGACGGGCCCGGCAAGGCCACCTACGCCGGCCACTGATCACGGTGAGGTCAGGCGTGAGCGGCGTTCTGGACCTGTACTACGCCGGTAATCCAGATCCAGACCCCTCCCATCGCCTCGGGGGACTCGCCGACCGCCTCAGCGGACGGGGGCGCGCCAGCCGTTCGGACCGGGCAGGAGCGGGGGCCGGAATTGCGCGGCCGGGTCGCTCCAGCTGCCTCGACGCACCCGCGGCGCCGGCTCGTCGTCACCACTGGCAGCCGCCGCCACCACGGCGGTGAGCACAGCGAGCTCCTCGGACGTCGGCGATCCGCTCACAATGCGCAATGCCGGCCGATCAGCTCCGTCTTTCGGCTCACCCATGGTCGGACCTGGTCGCCGCCACTCGCAGGCTCGGGGGGATCCTGCGGCCCGAGCGCTCCTTCGTCGCGCCGATGCCTGATCGTTCGCTCGCAAGGTCGCTCACAGGGGGATGTTCCCGTGCTTCTTGGGCGGCAGCGTCTCGCGCTTGTTGCGCAGCATCCGCAGCGCGCGGATCACGTACGCGCGCGTCTGCGACGGCGGGATCACCGCGTCGACGTAGCCGCGCTCGGCCGCGACGTACGGGTTGACCAGCGTGTCCTCGTACTCCTGCACGAGCTTGGCCCGCAGCTCCTCCGGGTCGTCGGCCTTGGCGAGCCGCTTGCGGTGCAGGATGTTCACCGCGCCCTGCGCGCCCATCACCGCGATCTGCGCTGTCGGCCACGCGACATTGATGTCCGCGCCGAGGTGCTTCGAGCCCATCACGTCATACGCGCCGCCGAATGCCTTGCGGGTGATCACCGTGACCTTCGGGACGGTGGCCTCGGAGTACGCGTAGATCAGTTTCGCCCCGCGGCGGATGATGCCGGCATGTTCCTGCCCGACGCCGGGCAGGAACCCGGGCACGTCCACCAGCGTCAGCACCGGGATGTTGAACGCGTCGCAGGTGCGCACGAAACGGGCGGCCTTCTCCGACGCGTCGATGTCCAGGCAGCCGGCGAAGTGCGTCGGCTGGTTCGCGACGATGCCGACGGGGTAGCCCTCGATGCGCCCGAAGCCGACGATGATGTTCTGCGCGAACAGCTCATGCACCTCGAGAAATTCGCCGTCGTCGATCAGGTGCTCGATGATTTCGTGCATGTCGTACGGCGTGTTGGTGGAGTCCGGGATGAAGGTGTCGAGCATCGCGTCGGATTCCTCGGCGACGTCGACAACCGAGGTCTCGTACACCGGACCCGGGTCCAGGTTGTTCGACGGGAGGTAGGACAGCAACGCCTTGACGTAGCCGATCGCGTCGTCCTCGTCCGAGCCGAGGTAGTGCGCATTGCCGCTGGTGGTGTTGTGCGTGCGGGCGCCGCCGAGCTCCTCGAGGGTCACCTCCTCACCGGTCACCGTCTTCACGACGTCCGGGCCGGTGATGAACATCTGCGACGTCTTGTCGACCATCACGATGAAGTCGGTCAGTGCGGGGGAGTAGACGTGCCCGCCCGCGGCAGCGCCCATGATCAGCGAGATCTGCGGGATGACTCCCGAGGCGCGAACCGTGCGGTGGAAGATCTCGCCGTAGAGACCGAGCGAGACGACGCCCTCCTGGATGCGAGCGCCGCCACCCTCGTTGATGCCGACGACCGGGCAGCCGGTCTTCATCGCGAAGTCGAGCACCTTGACGATCTTCTCGCCGTACACCTGGCCGAGCGCACCGCCGAACACCGTGACGTCCTGGCTGAACACGCAGATCGGACGTCCGTCGACGGTGCCGCACCCGGTGACCACGCCGTCACCGAACGGCCGGTTCTTCTCCATCCCGAACGTGGTGGAGCGGTGCCGCGCGAACTCGTCGAACTCCGCGAACGAGTCCTCGTCGAGCAGGGCCAGGATGCGCTCGCGGGCGGTCATCTTGCCCTTAGCGTGCTGCTTCTCGACCGCGCGGTTCGACCCGGCGTGCACCGCCTCGTCGTAGCGGCGCTCGAGGTCGGCGAGCTTACCGGCGGTGGTGTGCGGATCGAGCTCGGGACCCACGGCGTCTGCTGCCATGACTGCGCAGCCTAGTGCGGGCCGCGCGCCTCGCTACCGTGGGCCGATGGAACGCGCACCCATCGACGCCGAGCGATTACAGGCCAGCCTGGCGAAGCGGTGGGCGCGGGTCACGATCGTCGACGAGACCGATTCGACGAACACCGATCTGCTGGCCGATACGCAGGCACCGGACCGAAGCGTGCTCGTCGCCGAGCACCAGGCCGCAGGCCGCGGCCGGCTCGATCGGACGTGGACCTCGCCGCCACGTGCCGGGCTCACCGTCTCGGCCCTGTTCCACCCGCCGGTGACGCTGGCCCGGTGGGGTTGGCTGCCGCTGCTGGCCGGCGTCGCCGTGCACGACGCGGTGCGCGCCGCCACCGGCGTCGAGACCGTCCTGAAGTGGCCGAACGACGTCCTTGTCGCCGGCAATCCTGACCTCGGCGGCAAACTGGCCGGCATCCTGGCACAGACCGCCGGCGATGCGGTCGTCATCGGCATCGGTATCAACGTCTCGACGACGGCCGACGAGCTGCCCAACGCCGATGCGACGTCGCTCGCGCTCGCCGGCGCGGCGGATGTCGACCGGACCGCGCTGCTGCGCGCTCTGCTCGGCACGCTCGACGCCCGCTTCGCACAGTGGGCCGACTGCGACGGCGACGCCGCGGCCTGCGGGCTCGCGGATTCCTACCAACAGGCCTGTTCGACACTCGGGAGGCCGGTGCGGGTATGGCTGGGAGGGCCCGAGCCGATCACCGGCGATGCCGCCGGCATCGACGAGCTCGGTCGTCTCGTCGTGCGCACCGCTGACGGGTCCCGCGTCGTCGGCGCCGGCGACGTCGAGCACGTGCGCACATCGTGAGCGCGCAAGTCCGTCGCGTCGGCCCGGAACCGGATAGCCTGCGCGGAACACGTCCCATCAGGAGGACTCGTGCCGTACCCCGAGAAGGTCCTCGCCGACGACGAGCAGGTCGTCGAACGGTTGCATCCGCACTGGAGCACGCTCGTCCCCGCGACGTTGTGGTTCGTCGTCATCTGTGCGGCTGCGGGTCTCGGCATCGCATACGCACCTGACCGGGGCACCGGCCGCCTCGTCGTGTTGATCCTTATCGTCGTGGCCGGCTTCGCGTTGCTGTGCTGGCTCACGTTCAGTCCGTGGATCCGCTGGCGCACCACGCATTACATCTTCACCACGCACCGGGTGCTGATCCGTCGTGGCGTGCTGCGGCACACCGGTCGCGACATCTCCTTGCAGCGCATCAGCGACGTCGCGTTCACCCAGTCGCTCTGGGACCGGATGGTACGGGCCGGGACGTTGACCATCGAGTCGGCCGGCGAGCATGGCCAGGAAGTGCTCGAAGACATCCCGAAGTCCGATCAGCAGCAGCAGACGATCAACCGGTTGATCGAAGCCGACAGTGAGCGGCGCGCTCGGCTGGCGCAGGGCGGCCAGCAGCAGGGTTACCAGCAACAGGGTTACCAGCAGCAGCAGCAGCAGCAGCAGCAGCAGCAGCAGCAGCAGGGTTACCAGCAGCAGCAGGGTTACCAGCAGCAGCAGGGTTACCAGCAGGAACATCCGCCGACGCGCGAGTACCCGCCGCGGTAATTGCCGTCCGGAAACGGACGGGCGCTCATGAGCGCAGGGTGGAGCGGCGACCCCATCCGTCGCCGCATCCACCTCAGCGCGGTCGACAGATCACCCGGTAAGGTGAATTTCGCGTGAAGTTACCTAACGCAAACGCCATCTAACATCTATTTCACGCAGCAGACAAGCGTTCGCGCCGGTGGCGGGAAAATGCAGGTCAGCCGGAGATGTACTGCTCGAGCTGCCCGCGATCTTGTTCGAGCTGGCGAATGCGCGAGGACACCACGTCACCGATCGACACGATGCCGCGCAGCGCGCCGTCGTCGATCACCGGCATATGGCGGATGCGGCGCTGCGTCATCGTCTCGGCGATGCTGTCGAGCGCATCGGTTCCGGTGCAGCTGACGACATCGGTCGTCATGATCTGCTCGACGGGCTTGTCCAGGATGTCGATGCCGTCGGCGGCGATGCCGCGAACGACGTCACGCTCGCTGACGATGCCCACGACGGTGTCGCCGTCAGTCGCGACCAGCGCACTGACGTTGTGCTCGGCGAGCGCAGCCAGCAACGCCAAGATGGTGTCGCTCGGCGCGATGGTAAAGACCTCGGTGCCGCCCGACTGCTTGTGCCGGATGACGTCGGCGATGTTCATCTGCGCTCACTCCATCGGTCGCTGATGCAGGTGAGCCTGCCGCAGAGACCGGGTGCGGCGCCAGCGGCGCGTCAGGCTCGCGCGCCCACGAACGTGGCGATCTCCCGGGCGACGCGCTCGGGTTCGTCCAGCGAGAGGAACGTGCGCCCTCCGGCGACGGGAACGAGCCGGGCATCGGGGAAGGCGGCCTGCAGGCGGTGCGCGAAATCGATGCGGAAGAACCGGTCCGCGTCGCCCCAGACGAGCAGCACCGGTTTGGTGAACGCGCCGAGGCGCGTCGAGACATCGAGCAGGTCGGTCTTGTCGATCGCCTTCATGAAGCGGGCGGCGTCGCGGCGGACCCCTGGTTGTGCGAGCGGCGCTACCCAACGGCGGGTCAGTTCGGGATCGAGCGGGTCGCGCGCCAGCGGGCCGAAACCGAGCGCCGAATGCCGCAGCCTGGTCGAGCGCATCGGCGCCATCAGCGCCCGCAACCTGCCCGGTCGGCTGCCGGCCTTGACGAGCAGGCCGAATGGCGCGGGTGGGAACTGGTCGAACGCGTCGCAGTTGGTGAGGACCAGCCGACCGATGCGGCTTGCGTCGGTGTCGATCACGAATTGACACAGGGCACCCCCGGTGTCGTTGCCGACGAGCGTGACGTCGTGCAGGTCGAGCGCGTCGAGGAAGTCGAGGATCAGCCGCGCCACGCCGCGCGGGCTGAGGTCGGCGTTGTCGTTCAGTGCTTCGGGATGCGCGCCGAGCGGCAGGTCGGGGGCGTAGGTACGCACGCCGTCGGACGCGAGCCGGTCGGCGACCGCACTCCAGAGCTCGCCGTTGACGAGCAGGCCGTGCACGAACACGACCGGTGGGGCGGGGCAATTCTCCGGCCCGGCGGCGCGGTAGTGGACGCGGCCCTGGGGCAGATCGACGGTCGGCATTGGGTCCTCCGGCGTTAGGGTTGGCTCGTGATAGCCAAAACATACGTACAGACTGTATGAAAGGCAAGTCGCGGACTCAGGTCGAGCGCTCGGCCACCACGAAGGACGCGTTGATCCGTGCTGCACGGGACCTGTTCGCCGAGCATGGATTCGCCGATGTCGGCACCGAGGCGATCGTGCGCGCAGCCGGCGTGACGCGGGGGGCGATGTATCACCACTTCGCCGACAAAACCGAGCTGTTCGCGGCTGTCTTCGAGACGGTCGAGGCGGAGCTCACCGCGCAGATCGCCACCGTGGCCATGTCGGCGCCCGACCCGGACCCCATCGAGCTGATGCGCCTCGGCGCGCGGACGTGGCTCGAGGCCTGCTCGGAGCCCGCCGCCGAGCGGATCGTGCTGATCGAGGCGCCGTCGGTGCTCGGGTGGGAGCGCTGGCGCGAGATCGGCCTGCAGCACGGGATGGGACTGGTGCGTGCCCTGATCGAGCAGGCGATCTCGGTGGGCCGGATCGCGCAGCAGCCGATCGATCCCCTCGCGCACGTCCTGATCGGTGCGCTGGACGAAGCGGCGTTGTTCGTCGCCCGGGCCGACGACCGCGAGAGCGCGCGCAGCGAAGTCGGCGCGGTACTCGAACAGCTGATCGCTGCGCTGTCGATCTGATCGCGCAGCACGATTCGACACAGCGGAAGCGTCACCGGAAGTCGCGGGATCGGGTGTGCAGCCCGAGGTGCAGGCGGTCGATGCGCTCGGCCAGCACGTTGAGCACGCCGTCGCTGGTGTGCTCGAGCATGCCGCGGATCACCAGGCCGCCCGACTCGCGCGCGACCCGGCGGTGCCGCTGCCACACGGTCTCCTCGACGATGACGTTCACCATGCCCGTCTCGTCCTCGAGGTTGAGGAACGTGACCCCGCGCGCGGTGGCCGGGCGCTGGCGGTGCGTGACCACGCCGCCGATCGTCACGCGCGTGCGGTCCTCGAGCGAGCGCAGGCCGAGCGCGGTGACGATGCCCAGCGCATCCAGGCGCGGACGGATCAGCGCGGTGGGGTAGATGTCCGGCGTCATCGACGTCGCCCACATGTCGGCGATCAGTTGCTCGGGTTCGGTCATTGCCGGTAGCTGCGGCGGCGCGCTCTCGTCGAAGGTGACGACATCGAGCTGACCCGGGCGAGCGGTGGCGGCCGCACCGGCGCCCCACAGCGCGTCACGGCGGGAGGGGCCGAAGCCGTCGAACGCGCCGGACGTCGCCAGCGCCTCGACCTGATCGGCGCTAAGGCCCACCCGCCGCGCGAGATCGGCCATCGACGAGAACGGGCCGTGCGCACGTTCGGCGACGATTGCCTCGGCGAGTTCGGTGCCTATCGTGCGCACCGACGACAATCCGAGGCGGACGGCCGGTTGCGGCGCGTCGAGACACGAGCAAGGGGAAGCTTGCGACCCCGCGATGTCGTTGTGCGAGGGGCCGTCGGCAGGCTCCAACGAGGCGATTGCCAGCGACGCCGCCAGCGACGGCTTGCGGATCTCGATGCCATGCCGTTTCGCGTCGTGGATCAGCGACTGCGTCGAGTAGAAGCCCATCGGCTGCGCGTTGAGTAGTGCCGCGCAGAACGCCGCCGGGTAATGCCGCTTGAGCCAGGACGACGCGTAGACCAGCAGCGCGAAGCTGATCGAGTGCGACTCGGCGAAACCGAACGCGGCGAACGCCTTGATCTTCTCGTAGATCTGCTCGGCGGTGACGCCGTTGGCGGCCATCCCGTCGAAGAGCCGGATGCGCAGCGCATCGATCTTGTCCTTGCCCCGTTTCGAACCCATCGCGCGGCGCAGCTTGTCGGCCTCGGAGGGGGTGAAGTCGGCGATCGCGACGGCGATCTGCATCAGCTGTTCCTGGAACAGCGGGATGCCCATCGTTCGCTTCAGCGGCGCTTCCAGCTTCGGGTGCGGGTAGGTGATCGGCTCCGCACCGTTCTTGCGCCGGATGAACGGATGCACCGAATCGCCCTGGATCGGGCCGGGACGGATGAGCGCGACCTCGCAGGCGAGGTCGTAGAAGGTGCGCGGCTTGAGCCGGGGCAGCGTGGCCATCTGCGCGCGTGACTCGACCTGGAATACGCCCACCGAGTCGGCTGCGCAGAGCATGTCGTAGACGCACGGCGCCTCTTTGGGGATCGAGTCGAGGTCGTAGGTGACGCCGTGGTGCTCCGCGATGAACGTGAAGCAGTACTGGATCGCCGAGAGCATGCCCAGCCCGAGCAGGTCGAACTTCACCAAGCCGATCTCGGCGCAGTCGTCTTTGTCCCACTGCAGGACGGTGCGGCCCGGCATCCGCCCCCACTCGACCGGGCAGACCTCGATCACCGGACGGTCGCACATCACCATGCCGCCGGAGTGGATGCCGAGGTGCCGTGGTGCGTTCTGCAGCTCGAAGGATAGCTGCGTGACCTCCGCCGGGCACGACGCTGCGTCAGCCCCACTCGCTGCGCTCGGGAGCGTCCTCGCGTCATAGCTCGCTTCGCTCGCCCGCAAGCTCGCTGACGCTCGCGCGGCGGCGGGCTCTTCGCGCGAGCGCTCATCGCGTTCGGGGTCGCCGGCGGATGAATCGGTCGACCAGTAATAGCCGCGCTCGATCTCCTTGCTCCATGCGTCCTGCTGGCCTTGCGAGTAGCCCAGCGCCTTCGCGATGTCGCGCACCGCCGACTTCGGCCGGTAGGTGATGACGTTGGCAACCTGCGCTGCGTGCTCGCGGCCATGCATCGCGTAGACGTGCTGGATGACCTCTTCGCGGCGGTCGGACTCGATGTCGATGTCGATGTCCGGTGGCTCGCCGCGCTCGGGCGCGAGGAAGCGCTCGAACATGAGGTCATAGAAGACGGCGTCGATCGCGGTGATCTTCAGCGCGTAACAGACTGCCGAGTTGGCTGCGGATCCCCTTCCCTGGCAGAGGATCCCGTTGTCGCGGCAAAACCTCGCGATTTCCCAGACGACGAGAAAGTAGCCGGGAAAGTGCAGCGCTTCGATGATCTCGAGCTCATGTTCGATCATGTCGTACGCGCGCTCTTCGTGCGGCTTGCCACGGAACCGCTCGGCCGCGCCCTGGTACGTGAGCTCGCGCAGGTAGGTCATCTCGGTGTGCCCGGACGGGCATCCGAACGGCGGCAGGTCGGGCGCGATCAGCGACAGCGGAAACGCGATCTCCTTCGCCAGCCGCGCAGAGTTGGCGACCGCCGAGGGCCAGCGGGCGAAGCGGGCCGCCATCTCCTCCCCGCTGCGCAGGTGCTGCCCGGCCGCTGAGGTTCCAGCCGGCAGCCATCCGTCGATCTCATCCAGGCTGGTGCGCGCACGCACCGCGGCCAGCGCCGTGGCCAGCGGCCGGCGAGGGGGGCCGTGGTAATGCGCCGCGGTGGTGGCGACGAGGTCGAGACGAAACTCGTCGGCCAGCATTGCCAGCACCTCGTATCGCTCGTCGGCGAGCGGGTCGAGCTCGTAGATCAACTCGACGACGACGTTGTCGCGGCCGAACCGCTCGACGAGACCGGCGAGGGCCCGCCGCGCGGCGTCCACCCCGCCGTGCTCCAGCGCCCGGCGCACCGCGCCCTTACGACAGCCGGTGAGCAACAGCCAGTGACCATCGGACAGCACAGCCAGCTCGTCGGTGTCGTCGTAGACGGGACGGCCCTTGGCCCCGCCGCGCAGGTGCGCGGTGCCGATCGCCCGGCTCAACCGGGCGTATCCCTCGGGGTCGCGCGCGAGCACGAGCAGATGCGTGCCAGGTGGATCGGGCACGCCCACCCGCGCCGCGATCGAACGCTGCGTCTGGGCGCTCGGCAGTGCGACATCCAGCGAGAGCTCGGCGCCGAAGCCTGTGGCCAGGCCGAGCTCGCGCGCCGCCTCGGCGAAGCGGACGATGCCGTAGACGCCGTCGTGATCGGTGAGCGTCAGCGTCTCGAGGCCCAGGCGCACCGCCTCCTCGGCCATTTCCTCAGGCGCCGAGGCGCCGTCGAGGAAGCTGAACGACGAGTGGGTGTGCAGCTCGCCGTAGGGCACTGCGGACACCGGCCGGACCAGATCGTTGGCCTGATACGACTCGCGCTTGCGTGACCAGGCGGGTGAGTCACCGCCGTCGCCGTACACAGCGCCGTGGAGCTCGCTCCACGGCGCCTGTGGACGACCGGACAGCCGCCGTTCCAGCTCCCGCCACGGAATCGTCGGATTCTCCCACCCCATCTGAGAATAATAGAACAAAAGTTCGCTCTAGCAAAGGGGCGTGATCTCTGGTTAGGTCAAGTCCTTGTGAGGTAGTTATTACTCAGCGGGTTCGCCAGGGGTGGGGAGCCGGTAAGACCGGCGGGGATCAACAGCGGGGAACGATGAGCTGGAGCCCCACGTGTCACCCACTTCTGGTAAGACCTCCACGCCGCCGGCGCGGCGCCCGCTGCACATCGGCATCACGACCGCAGTGATCACCACGCTGTGTGCCGCAGGCCTCGTGGCCGCGAGCCAACCCGCCCAGGCGAGCACGCCCAGCCACCTCGTCAGCCGGACGTCGAAGGTCGCGGCGAACGCCGACAGCTACACCTCCACGGCCAAGCGGCACCGCAACTACGGGCACTCGAGGAACCTCAAGTCAGGTAGGACGCACGGCAACACGCGCCGCACCTACCTGCGGTTCCGGGTTCCCACCGGCGGCACGGTCACCAGCGCGAAGTTGACGCTCACCCGGACCAACCTCTGGAAGGCCACCACGCTCACCGCCGCCGCCACCCGCACGACCTGGAGCGAGCGCGGGATCACGGCACGCAAAGCACCGCGCACCACGAGCCGGATCACGAGCGCTCGCATACACCGTTCGTCGCGGACGGTCACCTTCAACATCACCCGCGCGTTCCGTGCCCACCGCACCGTCTCGGTCGTCATCACCGCCCGCGGCAAGCGCCTCATCCAGTTCGCCTCGCGGCAGGCTCGACATGGACGCCCGGTGCTGCGGGTGACGATCAAGCGTCGCGTGTACTACCCGACCCCGGCCCCGGCCCCGGCCCCGGCCCCGGCCCCGGCCCCGGCCCCGGCCCCGGCCCCGGCCCCGGCCCCGGCCCCGGCCCCAGC
>JAABUT010003818.1_pt1 | contig 12527 bp, 14 predicted proteins | sample 5559281 | NCBI WGS metagenome assembly JAABUT01 (sample SAMN10711880, study PRJNA513359) | rock metagenome | isolation source: Antarctica rocks | place: Antarctica: Victoria Land, Ricker Hills nord | collected 2016-01-04
TGGTCCGTCAGGGCGAGATCAGCCGGGTCGACGGACCGTACGCCGAGGCAAAGGAGGTCGTCGGCGGCTGGTCCATCCTGCAGTACGACAGCCTCGAGGAGGCAGCGGCCGACCAGCGGGAGTTCGCCGCGCTCCACGCGAAGTACTGGCCCGAGGTCACGGTGATCTCGACCCTTCGCCAGATCTCCACCGGCCCGGAGGCACCCGGCGACTGACCGGGACTCACTACGCTGGCAGCGTGCCGGCAGAGACCAGTGCGGATGACTCGAACGAGGCCATCGTCGCGGCGTGGCGGGCCGAATCGGCCCGCCTCGTCGGCGCTCTCACACGGATGACCCGTGATCTGGAGCTCGCTGAGGACCTGGCGCAGGACGCACTCGTGGCCGCGCTGGAACAGTGGCCGACGACCGGCGTCCCGGAGAACCCGATCGCGTGGCTGATGACCATCGCGAAGCGGCGCGGCATCGACCACTTCCGGCGCGCCGGCAACCTTCGCCGCAAGACCGCGGAGCTCGAACACGCCCGCGGTGGAGAGGAGGAGGCGATGCCCGACCTCGACGGCCAGGTCGACTACATCGAGGACGACGTCCTGCGACTCATCTTCCTGTCCTGCCATCCCGCCCTGACGGCCGATTCCCGTGCCGCGCTGACGCTGCGTCTGGTCGGCGGACTCACCACAGCCGAGATCGCCCGCGGGTTCCTGGCCACCGAATCCTCCATGGGTCAGCGCATCTCGCGAGCCAAGAAGACACTGTCCGCGGCTCACGCCGAGTTCGAGCTGCCCACAGGGCCGGAGCGGACCAGGCGTATCGACGACGTGATGGCCGTGATCTACCTGATCTTCAACGAGGGCTACACCGCCACCGCTGGCCAGGACTGGATGCGCCCCGACCTGGCGAACGAGGCGATGAGGCTCGCACGGATGCTGGTCGCCTTCGCTCCCGACGAGCCCGAGGTGCTCGGACTCCAGGCGCTGCTGGAGATTCAGGGCTCGCGGATGGTCGCCCGGCTCGACGAGCGGGGTGAGCCGGTCCTGCTGGAGGCGCAGGACCGGAGCCGATGGAACAAGATGCTGATCCACCGCGGACTGGCCGCCATGCAGCAGGCCGAGCTGCTCGCCGCGCGCGGCAAGCCGGTCGGGAAGTACTTCCTGCAGGCCTCGATCGCCGCCCAGCACGCCCGCGCCGGGCATTCCGAGGACACGAACTGGCACCGGATCGCGGCTCTGTATGACGTCCTGGCCGAAGCCGCGCCGGGACCGGTCGTCGAGGTGAACCGGGCGGTCGCATACGGGCGGGCGTTCGGCCCGGACGCAGGGCTCGCCGTGCTCGCGGAACTGGACGCACGTGCCCTCGGCGACTCGCTGCTCCTGCCAAGTGTGCGCGGAGACCTGCTCGAACAGGCCGGGCTGCACGCGCAGGCAAGCGAGGCGTTCACCGAAGCGGCGGCGCGGACCAGTAACGAGAGCGAGCGTGCAGTGCTGCACCGCCGGGCCAAAGTGAACCTGACGCTCTGGTCGACATCGAGATAATCCGTCCGCGACGCTCTCGAGCCTCAGACAGCCGGTACCAGCCGCTGCTCATGGACCAGGGCCCTCGCATTGGCACCGCGGCACTGCCGTCGCCACCACGCGGCTGACCTGGCGCCTGAAGCCGGGTGTTAGGCGGCGAAGTGACGCGGTCTCACGCATCACGATGCGCGTGTTCGGGCGTAGGAGTCCGGCTGTTCAGTTCAGGCCGTGCGCCAGCCGCGCGACCGCGTCGGCCACTCGGGAGCCGAACATGACGGGGTCGTTGTGGTCGGCACCCGCGATCACCACTCGCTCGGTCAAGGAGGGGGCATGGTCCGCGACGCGGGCGCTGAGCACTGTGGGGACCACTGAGTCGCGGTCGCCGTAGATGACGGTGATCGACACGTCGCGGGTGGCGAGGTGCTCCACCACGGGGAACCGGTCGCGCAGCAGCGCGCGCACCGGCAGCCAGGGGTAGTGGTGCGCACCCACGTCGACAAGCTCGGTGAAGGGCGAGCGCAGAACGATCCCCGCCGGCGGGTGCCGGACCTGGAGCGCCGCAACCACGCCCGAGCCCAAGGACTCACCGAAGTAGATGGTCCGGTGCCGTGGGTACCCGAGTTCCGTCAGGGCCCCGGCGGCGGCGTCCGCGTCGGCGGCGAGGCCGTCCTGGCAGGGGCTGCCGGGGTTGCCGCCGTAGCCGCGGTAGTCCATGAGCAGGACGGCGAGTCCGCGGCGGCGGAGCTCTTCGGCGAACCCGGCCCTGCCTGCCCGGTTGCCGCCGTTGCCCGGTGCGACCAGGACCGCCATCCGGGTGTCCACTTGGCCGGTCGCCGGGACGAACCAGGCGCCCAGCTCGAGGCCGTCGGCCGTGTGGAGCATGACCTCGCGGGCACCGGCGATGACGTTCCCGGCAGGGGGCACCGGCGTGGGGTCGGGGAAGTAGATCAGATAACGCTGCAGCGCTCAAAGCATCGCAACCACCGTCCCCCCGAGCAGCAGCACCACGAGGAGGCCACGCCTGAGCCTCCTGCGATTCGGCCTGATCACTTCTCATGGTCGCCTTGGTGTTCTGGCATCGCAAGGGAGACGGACCAAATGGTCCGGGATGACACAACCCGCTCGCGACGGGAGGCCCCACGTAGCGTTCGCACATGTTGGGCGAGGCTGTCCGCCCGATCAGATCGTGTCGTCACACGATCTCGACAACGTGTCTGGATCACATCTAGCAGTCGTGCTGCGCAGGCGGCGGAATGCTGCACCTTCCCCAGCTTGGCACGACGAGCGGATCGCGGCAGATCCAGACGTCAGTAGGGGGACTCCCGTGACCGCTCAGCAGTCAAACACTGACCAGCAGATGTCGTTCCGCAGCCTCTGATCGTCAACGACGAGTTCGCGAATCGCCTCCGGGAGCCGGTCACGCTGCCATTGGCACTCGAGTCTTCCGGCGACCTCGCCCTCTCTTTCCGGCACGGCATCACGTGCGGCCTTGATCGCATAGGCGGCCGCCCCGAGCTGATGCGCGGCGACGTGTGCGACGGCCCCGGCTTGGCCAGCGGCGTACGCGGCATTCCGTGCTGCCCCCCGCAGGGGTCTGGCTGCGCCATTGCGTGGCCGCCGGCCGCGCGAGCCTGCATCATCCTGACCTCGCCACGGGCCCAGGCGCGGGCGTGCTCGATCGCTTGACGCGGTCGTGAGTCCTCAGGCTGAGCCGACTCGAACAGGTGAAGGACATGCTCCGCGCACGAGGCGGCCCAGAGAGCGAGCAGATGGTGATCCGAATCAGTGAGGGTCCCACCACGACGGATCGTCGCGAAGCGAGGGTCCCGAACCTTCGGGAGGATCATTGGTTAACGCTCCCTCTCCTTGTGTCCGTCCAACACCACAGGGCGCCGAGGAACAGTCTGCGCTTTCAACTGTAGAGTCGTTCGAGGACCGGGGCGGCCCTTCCATGTCGGGCAGCCTGGCCGGAACCCGTCGCGTACGCCCTGCACTCGGCTACGTGCGCCGGCAGGCGGCGAAGTGACGCACTCCGGGCGCGCTTCGCGAAGGCGCCCCCCTCGTAGTCCGAGATGCAGATGTGACGCGAGCACTTGAGCCTCAGGCGAGCCTGCGGATGTCGCCTGCCATGAGCATGGGACCGCTCTGAGCGATTTTCTGCCAACCTCATGGGACCACCTGGATTGCCAGTCATGGGACCACCCGGCGCGCCGCGTCGGCGGTTCCTCGGTCTGCTCGTTGACTCCCCACGTCTTGTTCGTCGACGTGGAGGTCATCAGCGGTGGGATTCAGGGAGGTCAGCGTGGTTGAGGTACGAGAGGTGCTCCGGGGATGGCTCGAAGGAGCCGGGCTGCGGAAGGTCGCCGAGCGGGCGGGGGTCGACCGCAAGACCGCCCGCCGTTACGTCGCGGCTGCCGAGGCTGAGGGCTTGGCGCGTGAGGCCGGTGTCGAGGCGCTGAGCGATGAGCTGATCGGCGCGGTAGTCGCCGCGGTCCGGCCGGCGCGCCCGAACGGACACGGTCCAGCATGGGATCTCCTGGTGTCCCGGGAGGAGCAGGTCACGGCGTGGGTGGCCGGTGGTGAGGGTCAGCCGGCGTTGTCGATGGTGAAGATCGCCGAGCTGCTGGCCCGGCAGGGTTGTGTGGTGCCCTATCGCACGCTGCACCGGTTCGCGGTCGAGCGGTGCGGGTTCCGGGTCAAGACCACCACGATGCGGATCAACGACGGCGAGCCCGGGGCCGAGTGCCAGATCGACTTCGCCCAGATGGGCTTCATCCTCGACCCGGTGACTGGGAAGAAGCGTCGGGTGCACGCGTTGATCTTCACCGCGGTGGTGTCTCGGCACATGTTCGTGTGGTTGACCTACTCCCAGACGTTGGTCGCGATGATCGCGGGCTGTGAGGCCGCCTGGGGCTTCTTCGGGGGCTGCTTCAAGGTCCTGATCCCAGACAACCTCAAGGCCGTGGTCACCAAGGCCGAGGCGATCCACCCGCAGTTGTCGGTGGGCTGGTTGGATTATGCCCAGCATGTCGGGTTCGCCACCGACCCGGCCCGGGTTCGCACGCCTCAGGACAAGCCGAGGGTGGAACGGGCGGTGCAGTACGTGCGCGGCAACTTCTGGGCCGGGGAGACGTTCACCGACCTGGCCCAGGCCCAGGAACGGGTCACCGTCTGGTGCGCGGATCGGGCGGGGATGCGGATCCATGGCACTACCGCTGCTCGTCCGGCCGAGATGTTCAACCAGGTCGAAGCCTCGTGTCTGCTGCCCGTCTCGGCACCTTATGACGTTCCGGTCTTTTCCCGGGTCAAGGTGCACCGCGACTTCCACGTCGAGGTCGCCAGAGCGTTGTATTCGCTGCCGCAGCAGTGGATCGGGCAGTACCTCGACGCTCGGGCGGACTCGCAGCTGGTCAAGTTGTTCTGTCGCGGGCAGCTGGTCAAGACCCACCCACGCCAGCCGCCCGGCGGCAGATCGAGCGACCGGGCCGACCTGCCCGAAGAGCGGGCTGGGTATGCGATGCGGGACCTGACTGCGCTGATCGCGGTCTGCACCGGGCACGGGGAGAGCATCGGGATCTATGCCGAGCGGCTCCTGGACGACCCGCTGCCCTGGACCCGGATGCGCAGCGTCTACCGGCTGCTGGGCCTGGTCCGCCGCTACGGAGCTGGTCCGGTCGACACGGCCTGCACCCGTTCGCTGGACCTCGACGTCCTCTCGGTGGCGAAGATCGCCTCGATGCTGGCCAAAGCGATTGAACGCGAGCAACCAGCGCTGCCCGCTGCCGCCGGTGCACCGGCCGGCAGATTCGCCCGCGACCCGGCTGAGTACGCGCTCGGCTCACGGGCCCAACTGACCCTCATCAACGGCGGCGCTGACGCCGCGCCCACAGACCAGGAGGCAACCTGATGACTACCACGACAACGACAACGGGCTCCACAGGCACCCGCACAGCGACGTCCGGGCCGATCGACCCGGTCGGTGCAGACCTGACCAAGACACTGCGAGCGTTGAAACTCGGCGGCCTCAAGGACACCCTGCCCGAACGGCTCGCCCTGGCCCGGTCCCGCAAGATGGGCCACGCCGCGTTCCTCGAGCTTCTCCTCGGTGATGAGGTGACCCGCCGGGAGTCCCGCTCAGCGATGCTCCGTGCGCGCACCGCTGGACTGGACCCGGCCATGCGTCTAGACACCTGGGATGAACCTGAGGACCTGACTTATGACCGGATGCTGCTCAGCGACCTGACCAGTCTGCGGTTCACCGAGGCCGGCCACGGAGTCCTGGTCTTGGGCCCGGTCGGCGTCGGAAAAACTCACCTGGCCACCGCCCTGGGCCACATCGGGATCCGGCGCCGCCTGTCCGTGGTCGCTGCCCGCGCGGACAAGCTCTTCACCCGGCTGCGCGGCGCCCGGTTGGACAACACCCTCGAGGCCGAGATGCGCAGACTCGCCCGCGTCGACCTGCTCATCCTCGACGACTTCGCGCTACGCAACCTTGACGCCACCGAGACCAACGACTTCTACGAGCTCATCGTGGAACGCCACCGCAGAGCATCAACGATCGTGACCTCGAACCGGGAGCCATCGGAATGGATGGCGATGATGAGCGACGCGCTGCTGGCCCAGTCCGCGATCGACCGCCTCACCTCCGGTGCGCACACCCTGGTCATCGAAGGGCCGTCCTACCGGCAGCGAACCGACCCCGGCACAGCGTCTCGCGAACCCCGTGGGGTGACGACAACGTGACGACAACACCCTGCCCGATCTGCGGGACCGGCTTCACCCCGATCCGCCGTCAACGCTTCTGCCGGCCCGCCTGTCGACAAACCGCATACCGCCGCGCCCAGCGGCCCACCACGACTCCACCACCACCGCCGCCGGTGGCCGTTGCCCGACCACGTCGCGAGACCACGATCTACCAATGCGGCGAGTGTGAGCAGCGCTACCTCGCCGAACAGTGGTGCCACGAGTGCAACCGGCCATGCACCCGAATCGGACCCGGCGGCCCATGCCCGCACTGCGACGAGCCCGTCGCCGTCGAGGACCTCCTACCAACGCTCAGCCACCCAGAGAAGCCCAAGCGATCCACCGAAACGCCGACCACATCAGTTGACACCCGAAAGCAGACTCAGCATGCTCACTGACACCTCCAGGTGGTCCCATCCTCGTGACAACGAGGTGGTCCCATCACGCTGGCAAGCGACATGCGGACACTGATCGCGCGACTCATTCCCTCTACATGCATCTTGCCGTTGGACACGCTCGCCGGTGGTCGGTAGGCGTAGCGGTACTCGTAGTGGTATTCGGCTTGACGCCACACGGATCCGTCCGTGAGTTGCAGGATCGTGTCTCCGTCCCACCCGGACCATGCCCCATCGACGAATAGGCTCATTGTCTTCTCCTTTGGAAACTCGGTGTCTGCGTGACAGTCGGTGGCAAGGGGGTTGGCGGCCCACGCAGCCGACCACGGGCCGACTTTCGCAGCAACCACTAGACGGGGGGAGATCCTTCGCGAATGCCTCGGGCCTGAGGCTTGGAGAAGTTGCCAGAACCTAGAGCAACCTGCGAAGCCCCCGACGAATGGAAACTACGAAGCCGGTTGATGCGCCCTCTGTCACGCTCTGTGGGGCGGTTTCGTTGGCAGGCTGCGAATTGGGGAACCCCTGAGACTCGAACCTGGCGTCCAGACGGGCGAGGGCTGCCCGGTCTCGTGCACGGTTCCGGGCGATTTCGGAATTGGTGTACTGCCTCGCCCACTCGACGTGCCCGGCCTCGATGACGTAATGAGCCCCGCACGGCAGCCCCCAGTTCCCCACCGACGGCCATAGAGAGACGTCCTTGCCGTCGTAGGCGAAGGACCACTGTGCGGGCGAGAGTGGCGTGAGAACTTCGGTCCGACAGCCGCACGCGCAGAGGTGTCCGCAGGTGTTGTACTCGAGGGAGATGTAGAACACTGCGGGCGCCATCCGTGTCGGGAAGGTCTCAACGAACTTGGGGGTGTAGTAGTCCGTCATCGGTCGTCCTCGTTGGTTACGTCGTTGACGAAGATGCTGTAGATCGCGAGGGTCTCCCTGGACCCGTCGGCGTAGAAACCGAGGTGTCGCTTCCACCGGCCGATGGCCAGCATGGCGTTGAGGGCGTTGAGGTCGGCGACCTGGATGTTGCGGTCGTAGTCGTCGCGGTCTTCGGCGGGGGCCGGGATGCTGCTGGCTCGCCGGACGGAGTCCTGATGGACGCGCGGGTCCTTGAACGTAGTGCGCAGGATGCCGGACAACTTGCCGTCGATCTCTTCCACGCCCATGCCGACGTCGACGTAGGAGATGCCGAGCTTGGCGAGGTGGGCGGTGATGGGTGGCTTCGCGGTGGCGTCGTCCATCGCGATGAACACGAACGTGGCGTCGTCGAGGAGGTGCAGGTTCTCGGTGGTGATGTGCTCTGCGACAGACGTGATGCTGGTGTGCATCCGGCCGTAGACCTCTGCGAAGTACTCGACCTTGCGGGGTCGCCGGCGCAGATCTTCGAGGTCGGCTGCTCCGGGGGCACGGAAAGCGTTGTGGTTGTCGAAGAAGTCGCGGTCTATGAGCTTGATGCTCTTCACGGGGGTTTTCGCGACCTGGTCGAGGATGTAGCTGCCGGTGCCGCCGAGCCCGATGATGACGACCCGCTCAGTGAGGAACATCTTGGTGACGGCGGCCAGGCCGGCGCGGGACGTCGCGGTGTCGCGGTACCTGAATGGGAGGTCGTCCTCGACCTCCTGCCACGCGGCACCCGGGGTAGCGGTGACGGACGGGTCAAGGGCCTGCGCCGGGTGGGACACGATGCGGGCGTAGGCGGAGACCTTCTCGTACTGACTCGGGTATCCCTCGGGGCCGGGCTTGCTCGAGAGCATGAAGTTCGCGGTGAGCTCGTCGTCGATGATCCGCCGCTCGGGGTTGACGCACGTCAGGGTGACGCCCTGCTCGTTGCAGGGAGCGTCGCCGCCGAACCAGATGCGGTGGTCGGTCTCGGAGACGACGCGGTCACCACTCACGGCGACAGGGTAGGAGAGGAACCCGTACGCGACGGTGCGATCGGCGCGGACATAGGGGATGCGGCGAATGACCAGGCGCCCGCCCTGGATGACGGCGTCGAAGCCGTCATCCAGGACACGGCGCAGGTCCTCGTCAAGAGCGAGCGGTGCGGTAGACATCGAAAACCATCTTGTTCTTGACGTTGACGGTGTGGGTGGCGGTGAGGGACCCCTCCAAGTTGTCGTCCTGGCCGCGGCTGTAGCGGACCGTGACCTCCTCCTCGGCAGGGTTCGTGGGCTGGCCGGGGTAGGCCAGGTCGATGACCTGCTGGTAGGAGATGGTCTTCTCGCTCCAATCCTGCGAGCGGGTGTTCACGATGAGCGTCACGGTCTTTTCGTGGTCGTTCCCGCCGCCGTGGTTGTCCTTCTTGTCTTTGTCTTCGTTGTTGTTCGCCTCCATGCGCGACCTCCTTGGTGTGTGTTAGCTGTCGGCCCGCGGTAGTCCGCGGCCCGCTTGTCTGGGACTCGGCTTGTAGAGACGGCCGGCATAGCGTGGCGCCAGCCGCCCTAATGTTGTTCCGCTACTTCTCGTTGCGGACGCCCTTGTGCTGCCTCTGACTGCCGTTCAAGATGCGGCCCGTCGCGGTGTCCCGCTTGAACCACGTCTTCCCGACCTTGAACTCGCTGCGCCCCGTCACCGCACCCACGCGGTAGTTGCGCCCCGTGTTCTTCGCCATCCAGATGCACCTCCTCCCCGAGAGCCACCATCCGAGTCGCGATGTCCCCTCGCCTAGTAGTCGAAGACGAAGCGGGGATGTTTAGCGGGGCCACCGGGCCGTGCTGGACCTGGTATGGCCCGTCGGGGCTGTTCTGGTAGAGCATGCCGACTGGCACCGACAGTCGGTGGAGCCCCTTCAGCTCGATAAGGCGACCGGGCTGATGGGAGGCCGGGCCGGTGGGACGGGATGGGTTGGGCGGCGGTCAGCCGCATTGCTCGCAGAGTCCGTCGGTCAGCAGGTGCGGCATGTACTGCAATCCGCAAGGGCCCGCGCAGCGAGTCTCGACAGCCGCCCGCCGGTCGCAACGGCACCGACCACACTGTGGGCAATGCGGCTCGTGGCATTCGGAGCACGGGTAGGCGCGGACGCTGCGGGTGACGCCACAGCAACGGATCTCGAGTTCAGGGCGGTCATCGAACTCGCGGGTGCTCACAGGATGGAATCGTTCGAGGCTCCACAAGTCGGTATCCGCAAGCACGGCCACGGTGCGGTTGGCGCCGGCGACGGCGTCGATGTAAAAGCTCGCCTGACTGCCCCAGGGCATCGCCCAGAACGACCGCCTTGTCAAGCTTGCCCCTGTGGCGAGGCCCCGCAGCGGGTGCGCCGGCGGTGTCGGCTGGCCCGGCCACGGGCGGACCTTCGGCCAGCCCCGTTCAGGGTCGGGGTGAATGCTGGCGTATTCGACGGCGCCGGTGGAGTGCCGGAGGATGATGGCCGCGCCGAGTGTCGGGAGCTGGCTGGCGAGCGCGATGCTGCACACCGGCAGACTCGCACTGGTGCCACGGAAGAGGTCTGCAACGTGACTAGCGCGAACCGGGCCGTCACCGATGACCTGTCGCAGCACCGTGTCGGGGACGAGGAGGCGTGAGGCGATGCGGTCGCACAGGGTCTCGAGCGCCACTTCGGGTTCGGGCTGGTCATCGAGCCAGTCGTAGATGTCGTCGACTTGATACACGAGCCAGTGGCCGAGTTCGTGCGCGAGGGTGAAGTTCTCGCGTCGGCTCTCCGTGGGTGCGTACAAGATCACATCGTCCTTGAGGAACGACATCCCGTCACACGAACCGCCGTCGTGTCGCGTCTGAGCGAGATTTTCTGAGGCTCGGACCTTCAAACCGAGGTCTCGCAGGAACGTCAGCGGCGAGGTGGTGAAACCGTCCCTGGTTCGTGACTGCAGCACAGAGAGCGCGGCGTCGACGCACTCCTCAAGCGTGTTCACTTGCCTGGCTCATCCGACTCGAGCGCGTCCACGAGACTTTCAAGAGCTGCAAGCATCTGTTCCGACGTGGGGTGTTCGCCGCGGTGCACGGTTGCGAGCATCCGTGAGTGAAGCGTCGATCCTGCCATACCTACCGACACACCTTGGAGGCGAGCGAACCGGGCAACGAGGTCCTTGAACGCTGAAGTCTTGGCGACATCGGCCGCAGTGCTCCGCGCCGCCGCATGCCGTCTGTGTTCCGTGCCTTGGCCGACCTGGCTGCCTGTGCCCATCAACGCGTCGGGTTCGGTATCAAGCTCTGCTGCGACTGCCCGCACCAGGGCCGGCGACATCGACGCATCACCGGCTCGCTCCCAACTGAACACGTCACCCGCAGACACCGACCAGCCGCGCCTGGTGAGCGCAGATGCGAGCACGGTCGGCTTCACCTTCGCCTTTGCCCGAGCGAGCTTGAACGCCGTCCGGTTCAACTGGTAGCCGTAGTCGGGAACGAGACCGAGCATGGCAGCGACTGGGTCGTCTTCGAGCGGCGGCGCACCTTGCCCAGCGAGCCACACCAAGTCCGCGACAGCGAGCATTCGCCGGGCCTGTTCCTGGGCCTGCGGTGGCATTGCACGCAGTCGCGTTTCGCGGTTGGCTCCCGGCGAAGTCTCCAACAGCCGCTCGAACTCGAGGTCGAAGACAGGCTCCTGGTCGTCTCCGGTCACATCGTCACCCCCTTCGCATCCATCATGACGGCCAGCTGCTTCATTGCAGCTGCCTTGAGCTGACTTACTCGGCCGGGCGTTACACCCAGGGCCTGGGCAACATCCACCTGCTTCTCTTCCTTCAACAGCACTCGCTCGGCCACCACGCGTTGGTCGTGGGGCAGGTGTGCGATGGCTTCGCGCACTAGCGCGACTACCCGTTCGCGTTCAGCCGCCTCGACCACGGCCTCCTCGACAAGGGGGTCGTCCACGTTCACCGGGCGGTGCTCTCCATGGTCTTTGACTGCAAGGTCGTGTGGCCGCTCATGCTTGGCCGACTTCCCCCGCGCGAAGTCGATGGCGCGGCGCTTCACCGTCGTGACGAGGAGCGCCGGCCAGCTGGTCACGTCAGTCGGTGCAGATTTCATCAACGACATCAGGGCCGTCTGCACCACGTCCATCGCGTCGGACTCCAGGCCATACGGCCGAAGCATCAACGCTGCCGTCCGCCACAGCTGGTCCCTGGTCTCGAGGTACGCCACAAGCGCGGCGTCCGGCAGTTTCCCACCCGGACCGGACTCGTCGTCCGGTTCGTCCTCACCGTCTCCAGCACTCGGATCGGTCGAGCTCATCGCAACGCCACCTCGGCTCCCGCACACCAATCCCCGACACTCACGCCAGCGCCGGAGCTACTCCACCCGGTAGTCGATGTGGGCATCAGGGAGTTTACCGAGATGCGACTCGCCTGCGAGGAGTTCTAGCGGCACGCTTCCCGTCCGCAGGTGCAGGCGTCATGCAACTTCGGCGGAGAGTCCTCTTGGTGTCGATCGTCGCCGGAACGTTCTCAGCATGTCTGCAGACTCGGCGATTGTTGTTGGGGACATTCGCTCACGGGGCGCCCATAGTGGGCGCTGTGACGGTGCCCCACAGTGGGCGGTGTGCAGCACCTTCGAGGCGCGGCGCCCAGTCTGGGCTGCGGGAGGGCCGGCTTGGTGACGATCGGTATGCGGCGGGCGGCGTGGTGGCCCGTGAGCAAGAATCGCGTGTTGCTCCTCGGGGAGCGACGACGAGACCCCAACGCCGCTCGTGCATAAGACACGCTGTCGCTCAGGGGTCTCCAAGTTGTGCCCGAGTTATGTCCGCGAGCGTTGCCAACGACAAGGCCCCGACCGCGTTTCCGCTGGTCAGAGCCTTGACCACCGAGTCGGGGTGACAGGATTTGAACCTGCGGCCTCTTCGTCCCGAACGAAGCGCGCTACCAAGCTGCGCCACACCCCGTGGCTGTCACTGCGGGACCTGGCTGGGACCCGGGCAGCGAGAACCGAGGATA
>JAABUT010003819.1_pt1 | contig 12518 bp, 10 predicted proteins | sample 5559281 | NCBI WGS metagenome assembly JAABUT01 (sample SAMN10711880, study PRJNA513359) | rock metagenome | isolation source: Antarctica rocks | place: Antarctica: Victoria Land, Ricker Hills nord | collected 2016-01-04
CGGCCGTGATCGTCTCCGGCGACTCCGACCTGCTGGGCCTCACCGAGCAGATCCCGGTTTACACCCCCGCAGCCTTCCTGGCCCTGCTGACCCAGACCTGACCGGCCGGTTCACCCGCACCGCTGACGTCGCCCCGAGATCGCCGTTCCCGACCACTTCCACCTTGAGTGCGCGGCGGCCCTGCGGCGGATGGAACTGCGGGGGGGGGGGGGTGACGCCCGCCGACGCGCAGGCCGCGCTGGGATCAGCTACTCGCGCTGAGAGTCCGCCGGGTGGACACGTCACCGCTGCTGCGGGAGGCGTGGAGCATGCGCCACACCGTCACCATGGCCGACGCGTTGTACGTCGTCATCGCTCGGCGCCTCGACGTTGCGCTGGTCACCGGCGACCTGCGGTTGACCCAAGCGCCGGGGCTGGGCGTCGACGTGCTGACATCTGCGTCGCCACCGTTTCGATAACCGACCACCCCGGGCCGTGAGCGGACGATTGAGTTCCGTCCGTGGAAGGCCAGCCGAGTCAGGCCCGGCAGGTCCTGACTTGGGCGGCGTTCAGCGGACGCCGTAGACGTCGCCTCGCAGCCGGATAGACAGCACGTGGATCGTGTGGGCGGTGTCGTCGATGCGGTACACCACGCGGTAGGTGCCGAGGTGTGCCGCCCACCGGCCGGCGTAGGGCTCGGACAGTTCCCCGCCGAGGCGGTTGGGGTTGGTGGGGAGCCGTTCGGTGAGGAAGGTGTACGCCGCCCAGGCCACCGCTTCGGGGAGGTCCCGTTCGAGTGCGCGGCGGGCGGGGCTGGTGACTTCGACGGCCCAGCGGTCGGTCACCCGGTGGCGGGACGGCGGGCCAGCATCGAGGTGCGTAGCTCTTCGGCGTTGACGGTCCGCCCGGTGCGGAGGTCTTCCTCGGCCTGGCGGATGTCGTCGACGGCCTGCGGGTCGGACAGGATTGCGATGGTCTCCCGTAGTGCGGCCATCTCGGCGTAGGAGATGAGCACCGCCGCGGGCTCGCCGTTGCGGGTGATCTCGACGTGGTCATGGGTACTGGCCACCGCCGCGACCAGTTCCGACAGCCTCGCTTTCGCGTCGGTGACCGTCATCATCTCAGACATGGTCCGAATTATAGTCCGGTGAGTCTGAGTTGCGCTAGCGGCTGCTACCGGCTGCCTAGTCGCGCGACTGGTTCGCCCACGCCATTTGCCCAAGGACGTACGGCGCGTCGCGCCGGAGAATGTGGATTGACACGCAACTATGACGCCATGACTGACTGTGTTGACGGAGCCGACGCGCCGGTCCGGAATCGATCCGCCATGTTCCGCAGCGACCTCCGCGAGCAGGCGGCAACATTTCGGATGACCCGAGCCGACAAGACCCGTCTCCGTCAGGACGCCGCCGACGCTGGACTCACCCTGCAGCAACTGTTCGAGCTGCGCATGCTCGGTGAGGCCAGACCGGTCGGCCGGTATGGCCGGCCGCGAAAGGTCAGGCATGAGGAGGAGTTGCCGATCGCCGGCTAGCCACGTCTTACAAGTGCCGTAGCTGAGAGGCCCTCTGGCCCTGCTACGCACCGGCAGACCCTTTGGCACCAGGGAAAAGCCCCTGAGAATGCCGAAGGCCGCCCCCATTTCTTTGGCGAGAACAGGGCGGCCGGTGGCGCAAACAAGTGTCTGGTGCCGAGGGTACCTGAACCCTCCCCCGCCGCAAGCAGCCACGCGTTTCGCGTGTGTCTTCTGCCTGCCTTGACCGTGGCCTGGTGGCCCTCGGGACCTCCCCCCTCCTGGAGGACCCGTGCCCCCGCCCCAACCGGCGTCACCCGCCGGTGCTCGTACCTCAGTTCTGTCGCCGTTGCCGCCGACCGCCGGCGGCCTGGGCGGGCAGCTGGCCGCCGCGGTGGGCCGCCGCACGTCGATCGGCCTGGCTCCCCCACCCGGGGCCTGCTCGGTCCGGCCGGCCTGGTGGTCGAGGGCGGACTGGACCGGGGTGGAGGTGTGGTGCGTCGTCGCCGCCGGCGTCGACGTGTGTCGGGCGGTGCACGCCGACCCGCACACCGTCGTCCGGGTAGCCCGAGCCATGGCCGGCTACGCCGACTACACCACCGGCCGGGACTGCAGGCCCACCAACACCCGCCTCGCCACCGACCTGCACATGTCGATCCGGCAGATCCAACGGGCCCGCGACGCCCTCAAACGCCTCCACCTCGTTGTCGAACTGGTCCGCGGCCGCTCCGTGCTCACCCGAGCCGAACGCCTGGCAGCCTGGCGCCGCGGCTCGGCCCACCGCCGGCTGGCCGCCGAATTCGCCCTACTGTCGGTCCGCCACCGTCCACAACCCACCGGCCTAGCTGTGGGCCATGTCACCCCACCCGGCGTAAGCCCGGGTATGTCCCCTACCTCACCAAAAAGTCAGTTCTTCACCCGACCAGACCGAACGAGGACCGGCGCTCCGCGCCGGGCTCCTACCCGAAAAGGCCAAACCAGCCGGGCGAACCGAACATATCCGGCAGACGTCCGGGTCCGGCGGCTGATCACCGGGCTGCAACAGCGGATCTACTGGCTCCGTAGAGTCTCCCCCCGCCGACTCACCGTCCTACACCGCTTCGCCCTCGCCGGCTGGACCGTCCGCGACATCCAAACCGCCGCCGACGAGGTCCTACGGGCCCGGAACTGGACCATCCCCCACCAGATCGACCACCCCGCCGCCTACCTCGCCACCCTCCTCCGCAACGTCGACCCCGCAGACCGGCCCGGCGCCACCGAAGACGCCATGAACGCCCAACACAAGCTCATCCGCCAATGGACCTGGCAAACCACCCTCGGCCCCACCAGCTGCCCCCACGAACACCCCGGCGGCAACATCCCCCACCCCATCCACGGACACCTCGCCTGCCCCCAATGCAGAACGCAGATCGGATCCGGCTGAGTGTCATCACGCCCACTCAGGGGGGAACGGGCGGGCCCGACCGCTAGGCGTTGCTGGATTACGGAAGTGCTCGTAGATGGGCTCGCAAGAAGGACGCCACCAGGGCGGTTCGAGACGGAGCTCCTAGCCGCTCGGCCTGCTTGTCGAGTCACGTCACCTGGCGCCCATCGAGGCGAATCTGCACCTGCACGCCGGGGTCAGGATGGTGGTGGCGCGCACGAAACTACTTGCAGTGCCGAAGTCTCGCGTCGTTTGGGGCCTTCGACCACACCCAGGGCGGTAGTTCTGAGGTCAAGGACCGCTGGCCAGGAAGGCCCGCCACGCCGAGGTCATCGGGTCCCCGTTGTTTACGTGCCTACATGTCAGCATGCAGGCATGATCGTTGCCGTAGTGAACCAAAAGGGCGGAGTAGGCAAGACCGCCACGACCCTCGGCATCGTCTCGTCGCTCGCTCGGCGGGACGAGCGGAGGGTCCTTGTTGTAGATCTCGACCCTCAAGCCAACGCCACTACGGGTCTGGGGATTGATGCCGACCCCGAAGCTTTCGACGTGGGCGACGTGATCTACGCCAACACCGAGGGTGCGGCCGCTGACGCGATCACCAAGTCGGGGTGGGGCGACAACGTGGCGTGCGTGCCGTCGAGCCTGGCAGTCGCCGAACGGGAGTACGACACCGCTCTCGGCTCGGAGCTGCGTCTGCGCAAGGCACTCAAGGGCGTGTGCGAGGACTTCGCCATGACCTTGCTCGACTGTCCACCCAACGTCGGCAAGCTCGTCCAGAACGGCCTGATCGCCGCCACGCATGTGCTGATCGTGACGGAGGCCGAGACCGACTCGCTCCGAGGTGTTGCCAACGTCTTGAAGACGATCGACGTGGTGAAGGAGGGCTACAACCCCGCGCTCAGGACAGCCGGCATTGTGGTCAACAACCTTCCTCCGAACCAGAACGAGTCGAGGTTCCGGCTCTCGGAGCTGACGGAGGCATTCGGTTCGCTTGTCTGGGAGCCTCCCCTCCCCCGCCGGGCTGTTGTGGCCGAGGCTCGGGGGGCCTCCGCGCCCATCCATGACTTTGCCGCCCGGGCCCGGGACGTTGTCGCCGTCTACGACGACTTCACCGACCGGTTGCTAGCACTGGACGGGGGGCGGTGACGATGCCCTCACCCGAGCGCCGCCCAGCGCTGACCAAGGCACCGACCAACGACCATCCCCTGTCTCCCGCTGGTTCGGTGCAAGCAACGGCGCCGAGGCCTACGCCGGAGCAGCCGCCGGGTGCCGTCATGCTGAGCGCCCGTGTTCCCCCGGAGGTACGGGATGAGTTGAAGATGCACGCCGTGCGAAGCCGGCAGACCATCCAAGAGGTCGTGCTGGCGGCGCTGAGGGACTACTTGTCCAGGAACGCTCTGTAGGCAAGCAACTTTGTCTAATTGCAAGCAATCAGAGGAGGAGTTCTCCAGGTACAGGCCCGAATGCGCAACGACCAGCTTGCTTGCGTGTAACGACCAGCTTGCTTGCGTGTAGACGTGTAGACGTGCATGCAAGCGTTGGCCGGTAAGCGTTGACGCCTTGGCGAGCCTTTCGGTGGGGAAGGCGTGTAGTGCCATCATTGCGAGACGCCGCAGCCGGGAGAGGAGAGTTTCTTGGCCAGCACCCACGAGGACGCCGACCCCCGTTTGCACACGCCTCTCTACACAGTGACGGAGGCGGCCCGGTACCTGACGGTCTCACGTTCACGGCTAGGTACATGGGTCGATGGCTACGTGCGGGGCCGGCCAGGCCATGAGGTTCACGGCGCCCCGGTGATCACCGCTCTGCCTCGCCGCCGGCCTGGTTACCCCCGGCTTCCTTTCGTTGGCCTAGCCGAGGGATACGTGCTGACGCCTTCCGGCAGGCAGGCGTGCTAACCGAGCACGTCGGGCCTCATGCACTTGCATCGAAGGACCTCTACACCGACGGTGCCGAGGTCCTATGGGACTTTGCTCAGCGGGCGGGGACAGGGACGGCTGACGTCGACACGGTCAAGCGCTTTCACGATGGCGGAGCATTACGGCGAGCAGCGTGGCCAAGGCCTGGGCGACCAGGACTGGATCGCCGAGACAGCCAGGCGTGAGTGGATCGCCTTCCACAAAACCGACGCCATCCGGCGTAACGAGGCCGAAAAGGTGGCCGTTCGCCGGAGGGGCGCCCGGTGCTTCTGCGTTCCTCGGGCGAAGCGCTATCTAGACATTCTGGTGGCCATAGCCGAGGCCGTCGTTGAGCCGGGGCCGCTCATCTACAGCGTCTACCCGGACAGGATCAAGCTTGTCCCGCTCGACTGAGCCGAGCGTCAGCTTTCATGCATGCAGACATGTATGCATCACGGAACCAGGAGTGGCGGCATTGGTCGCAAGGTCTTGTTCTGAGCTGACGTGCCTGACGGGTGAAGGCTCAGCCCCCGGTCCCGGTGTTCACCGGTTGTTTCCTTGACGTGACGGTACGGAGGGCGGACAGTCGGGCTCACGGGGGGAGTAGGGATGTGTGGCATGGCCCGTCTGCCGTTCCCGTCGTTGATTAGGTTGAGTGGCTTGCCCAAGCGCCGGGTAGATGGAGAGCCCTGTCACGGCCGGCGGACTGCCGCTGCGATGTCAGTCCTGGGCTTGTGTCTTGGCGGTGTTGCGTTGGCCGAGCCGGCTGCTGCGTCTTACGGCCCGAGTGGCCTGGCCGGTGGCGGCAGTGTGAACGCGATCGCTTTGGCGCCGGACGCGAATTGTCAGGGCACGGACAGTAACAATCTGGCGACCCGGGATCTGCTGGCCGGCGGGGACGTGTTCGGGCTGAATCAGTCCGGGGACGGTGGGGAGTCCTGGCTGCCGCAGAACGATGGTGTGGCTAGCGTGCAGCAGAATTCGGTGGCGGCGGTGGCGTTTGAACCGGCCGGTACCGAGGCTTATGCCTGGGTAGGCCGCGATGTTGGCGCTCCGGGCGCGCTGCTGGTCGCTGCTGCCTGCGGGACCGGCACCTGGTCGCAGGTGTATCCGGGCACCGGTGACGTCGCCCCGGTGTTGCATTCGAACGGGCATCGGCCGCGGGAGGTCGGTCATCTGCTGGTGCCGTTGTCGCAGACGTTGATGCTGGCCGGTGCTAGTAACGGGCTGTTCGAAGTGTCCCGTACCACGCCGACGGGCACCTGGTGTGCGGGCACCGCCGTCTGTAAGCAGCTGTCAATTCTGGCCGCCGATGAGATCCGGGCGATCGCGCAGGACCCGAACAACGCCAACGTGGTGTACGTCAGCTACGGCCCTGGGCCCGACGACCCGGCTGGCACCGCGTACGGGGTGGTCCGGGTGGTCAACAGCGGCGGCACGTTCTCGGTCGGCAGCGCGCAGCTGGCGGGTAGCTCTACCAGCCCCGGGGCCGCCGGTACTCCGCATGATGTGGTCGCGGTGGATGAGAGCAGCGGCACTAAGGTGTACGTGGCGCGCGGCACCAACGGGGTCAGTCAGTGCAACACCACCGGGAGCACCCTGTCGTGCTCGTCTTCAGCTTTCGGCATGGGCCTGCCGCCGGCCGGGGAGTGGACGTCGCTGGCGGCAATGCCCGACCCGACCGCGGCCGCGGGCAGCCGGGGTGCGCTGATCTTCGCCGGGTGCACCGCCGATGACAACGGTGCGAACTGCTCGCCGACGTCGAGCACCATCTACTACAAGAGCGCCGCGACCGGCTGGCAGCCGGCGGTGCCCGGAACAACGAGCCTGTCTTATAACCTGCTCACCCACAATGCGCCGTCGACAACCCCGTGGTGGCTAAGTTTCGCCACCAATTCGATGCTCCCGGGCGTCAACTACACGGCGTCTCAGCTGCAGCTGGACGGTGATTCTTCGGCCGGTTACTGGCTGTTCTCAGCCGGCCGGGCCGGGGTGTGGCGGGCGAAGGTCACCGGGCTGAGCCTGAGCGGCACGGTGGCGGTCGGCAGCTGGCATCCGGCGTCGAATGGGTTGAGCGGCGTCACGCTGGGTGGCACTCAGGTGTCACCCACGGGGCCGATCGCGATCGACCGGCCCCCGACCGGCACCGCCGATAGCGTGCTGCTGACCAGAACCATCGACCAGGGCGTGGGGCTGGGGTTGTGGTCGACCAACCCGGGTGGGACGACGCTCAATGACGTGAGCGGACCGGCGTTCTACGACCAGGCGTTCCGGATGTCAGATATCACCGTCGTCTACACCGGCTCGGGTGCCACGCTGACTCGGCATTCTTACATCGCCAACCATGAAGGCGGCGGGGTGCTGGTCAACCCGGCCCCGGCGCAGTGACCGATCTCCTTCGACCAGGACGGACCCAGCTATGAGATACCGGCGGATAGCAGCGGCGAGTGCAGTTCTGGTCGCCGTAGGGGTGGTGACGGCGCCGGCGTGGGCGGCGACGGCGGCCACGGCGGCCGGCCCGGTGGTGTCGGTGAGCCCGGGCCTGGTCTGGCCGCACCGGCCGGTCACCGTGTCGGGGAGTGGCTTTGGTGCCGGCCCGGTGGTGTTGCGGTTGGACGGGGCGATGCTGTCCCGGGTGCCGGTTACCGGGGGCCGGTTCACTGCCCGGGTGGTGGTGCCGGGGACGGAGACGCCGGGGGCGCACCGGCTGACCGCGGTGGCGGGGTCCCGGTCGGCGGCGGCGACGCTGCGGACCCGGGTGCAGTGGACGCAGCTGGGGTTGTACGCCGCGCACCGTGGGGCGAACTGGTATGAGCATCGCCTGGCCCCGGCCACGGTCGGCCAGACCGTTCCGCTCTATCAGGGCAGCAGCAGCTACTCGCCGAATGCGGGTGGGGTGGTGCTGGCGCAGGGCCTGCTGGTCTACGGCATGAACTACGGGGCGATGGCGATCAACGCCGTCACCGGGAAGACAGCCTGGGTCTACGACAACGGGCTGGCTGCCCTCGACAGCGGGATCGCCTACGACCCGGCCAGCGGCACCACCTACCTGACCAACGACACCCCCTATCTGGAGGCACTCGACACCGCCACCGGCACCCCGCGCGGTCTGGCGATGGACTTGGGTGTCAACTCGGTGGAGTCCACCGGCCTCACGCTGGCTAATGGCCTGCTGTACCTGACCGGCACCGCTAGCGGGGCGTTCTCGCTGATCGCTGTCGACCCGGTGACCAAGACCGTGCGGTGGCGCACCCCGACCGCCTACGCCAGCACAACGCCGGTGCTCTACAACGGCGTGCTGTACCTGGCCGGGCACAACCTGTCGGCGTTCAACGCCAACACCGGCCAGGCGTTGTGGTCGGTGCCACTGTCATCCGACGGGCAGGGCTTCGGGCTGCAGCCAGCCGCCGACGCCGCCGGCATCATCTTCGGTGTCAACGACGGATCGACCCGCAGCTACGACCCAGCCACCGGCCGGCTGTTGTGGACCACCGGCCCGATCGGCACGAACGCTGACATCGGGAAGGCGGTGACGATCGGCGGCGGCCTGGCCTTCGTCGACTACGGGTCGCAGATGTTCGCCCTGGATGAGACCACCGGTGCGGTGATCTGGCAGAAGCCCGGCGGCGGCGCCGGATCGACCTACGCCAACGGGCTGCTGATCAGCCACATCATCGACCCGGCCGGAACTCAGCTCGCATTGAGCGCAGTCGTCGCGGCGACCGGCACGCTACTCACCACGTTCCCGGTGAACTCCGGGCCGGAGACGCCGCCGATCGTCGCCGACGGCACCATCTACATCCCCGACCACGGGTTCGACGCCTTCACCCTCCCCGCCGGCGTCGGCGGCAACTAGCGAGCCGCTGCACACCGCAAAGCTCGCACGCCGTCGCCCGGGGCTGGCCGCAGCTTGTTGGCTGACGCAAGCTCGTTCCATAAATGACCGTTTCCGCTACAAGCCCATGAGGCGCAGGAGGGTGGCGGCGGCGAGCGTGCCGAACGTGCCAGAGCTGGCGTACGGAAACAGCGTGTTAGGCAATCCGCCGCTGATCGACGCCGCGCGTGCCCAGGCCGCCGCGCCGACCCACGATGCTGCCGCCGGCCGGTGTGCAGCACGTGTTCGTCCCCCGCGGCAGGCTGCTGTCCAACGGGTTCCTGTTCGACCTGGCCCGCAAGGCTGCCTGCACCGCTGCTGGCCTGCTGGACGTGACCGGCCGACCTCAGCGCCCACCGGTTCCGGCACACCATCGGCACCTCGAAGTCACCGAATGCCATACCTCAACGACAACGGGCCCCGTCAGGACCCGTCGGCGAGGAACGGGGTCTGAGTAGCAACGCTGCAGGATCGTGCGCTAAGGGCAGCCGCGTCGCGGGGTGTCGGTCAGGGTGTACCCCAGGCTGACGTCAGGAGGTGCGGTCTTGGGGCGTCAGGTTAGGGCCGGACTTCGGCTTGATGGACACCTGGTCCTGCGGGTCCTAGGGTCTAACCTGACACTTCTGGCTGGGGAGGCTCGGTGAGCGGGCAGCGGGTCGGCTACACCCGGGTGAGCAGCCTGGACCAGAACCCTGGTCGGCAGCTCGACGGTGTGGCGCTGGACCGGACGTTCACCGACAGCGCATCGGGCCGCAGCACGGCCCGGCCGCAGCTGGAGGCGATGCTGGCGTTCGTCCGGGACGGCGACACGGTGCTGGTGCACTCGATGGACCGCCTGGCCCGCAACCTGGACGACCTGCGCGCGCTGGTGCGCACGCTCACGGCCCGGGGGGTGCGGGTGCAGTTCGTAAAGGAGCAGCTGACGTTCACCGGGGATGACACCGCGATGGCGACGTTGCTGCTGTCGGTGATGGGCGCGTTCGCCGAGTTCGAGCGTTCGCTGATCCGGGAGCGTCAGCGCGAGGGGATCGCCCTGGCCCGCCAGCGGGGCGCCTACCGCGGCCGAGCCCCGGCGCTGAACGCGCAGCAGGTCGCGCAGCTGCGCCAGCGGGTCGCCGATGGCACCCCGAAGGCGAGGCTGGCCCGCGAGTTCGGGGTCAGCCGCGAGACCGTCTACCAGTACCTGCGCGCCAGCCCCGGAGCCGAGCGGACGAGCTGACCACGGTGCATGCCGAGCCGGGGGTGCCCGATCCGGGGCCGCCCGGGCCGGCCGGTGAGGGGTTCCTCACCGCGGAGCAGTCAACGCCGCTACGGCCGGTACACCGGCGAGCCGGACCAGGCCCAGCTCGACCGCTACTTCCACCTCGACGCGACCGACTGGGACCTGGTGGACGTGCGCCGTGGTGAGCACAACCGCCTCGGCTTCGCCGTCCAGCTCGGTACCGTCCGCTTCCTGGGGACGTTCCTGCCCGACCCGGCCGACGTGCCCTGGTCGGTCGCAGCGCACCTGGCCGGGCAGCTCGGCGTCGCCGACCCGGGGGTGCTCAAGCAGTACGCCGCCCGGGACGGCACCAATCGGCTGCACGCCGGGCAGATCCAGCAGGCCTACGGCTACCGCGACTTCACCGACCCACAGGTGCAGCACGACCTCGTCCACTGGTTGCAGGCCCGCTCCCGGCTGGCCACCGAACGACCGGGGGTGTTGTTCGACCTGGCGACCGCACGCCTGCTCGAGGCGAAGGTGCTGCTGCCCGGCCCGACGGTGCTGGCCCGGCTCGTCGCGTCGGTCCGCGACCAGGCAGCGACCCGGCTCTGGCAGACGTTGGCCGACGTACCGGACGCCGCGCAGCGGGCCCGCCTGGAGGGTCTGCTGGCTGTAGCGGCTGGGGAGCGGACATCGACGTTGGAGCGGCTGCGCCGCGGCCCGACCAGCGTCACCGCCGCCGGTCTGCTGGGAGCGCTGCACCGCCTGGACGAGATCCGGGCGCTCGGGGTCGGCGAGCTGGACCTGAGCTTCGTCCCGCCGGGCCGGCTGGAAGCGCTCGCCCGGCACGCGGCCACCGCCAGAACGCAGGCGCTCGCCCGGATGGGCGAGCAGCGCCGCACCGCGACGCTGCTCGCTGCCGCCCGGCAGCTGGAGACCGACGCCGGCGACGACGCCCTCGACCTGCTCGACCAGCTCCTGGGCGCCCTGCTGGCCCGGGCCGACCGGGCCGGCACCCGGGAACGGCTGCGGACCCTGCCGACACTGGACCTGGCCGCCAGCCAGCTCCGCGACGCTGTAAAGGTCCTGCTCGACCCACCGGCCGGCGACCTGCCCGCGCTGTGGGCGGCGATCGGGCGCACCGTGTCCCGCGAGCAACTCACCGCCGCCGTCGAAGCCGTCGACGCCACCACCCGGCCGGCAGCGGACACCCACCTCGATGACCTGCTGGCCCGCTACAGCCTGGTCCGCCGCTTCCTGCCCACGTTGCTGGCCAGCCTGCGCCTACAGGCGGCTCCGGCCGGCGTCGACGTGCTCGCCGCGTGGGAGGCGCTGGGCGCCCTGGAGGGCCGCCGGAGCGTACGAGCCGACGAGGTGCCCCTGACGCTGGCCACCGGCCCGTGGGTCACCCGGGTCCACGGCCCGGACGGTCTGCTGCACCGTCCCGCCTTCACCCTCCTTGTTTTGGAGCGCCTCCGGGAGGCCCTACGGCGCCGTGACGTCTACGCGACCACCAGCCGGCGCTGGTCTGACCCCCGTGCCCAACTGCTGTCCGGCAGCGCATGGGAGGCCGCCCGCGCCGGCGTCGCCACGAGCCTCGGGCACGACCTCGACCCGCACCGCGAACTCGCCGAGCTCGCCGCCGACCTCGACGGCGCCTACCGGGCCGTCGCCGGACGGATCGCGGACAACGCCGCCGTCCGGATCGAGACCGCCGACGGCCACGACCGGCTCGTCCTGACCCCCCTCGACCGGCTGGACGAGCCGCCCAGCCTGCTCGCGCTGCGCGCGGCCGTCGACGACCTGCTGCCCCGGGTCGACCTGCCCGACGTGCTCCTCGAAGTCGCCGGCTGGACCGGGTTCCTCAACGAGTTCACTCACGTCTCCGAAGGCACCGCCCGCGCCGCCGACCTCGGCGTCAGCATCTGCGCCGTCTTGGTCGCCGAGGCCTGCAACATCGGCCTCGAACCGGTCGTCCAGCCCGGCAACCCCGCACTCAGCCACGGCCGGCTGTCCTGGGCCGACCAGAACTACCTGCGCGGCGACACCATCACCGCCGCGACCGGCCGGATGGTCGACGCTCAAAGCGAGATCCCGCTCGCCCGGCAGTGGGGCGGCGGCGAGGTTGCGTCCGCCGACGGCCTGCGGTTCGTCGTGCCCGTCCGGACCCTGAACGCTGGGCCGAACCCGCGGTACTTCGGCCCCGGCCGCGGCGTCACCTACCTCAACTTCCTGTCCGACCAGTTCGCCGGCTTCCATGCCATCGTCGTACCCGGCACCCTGCGAGACAGCCTGCATATCCTCGACGGGCTGCTCGAGCAGCAGACCACCCTGCAGCCCACCGAGCTGATGACCGACACCGCCGGCTACAGCGACCAAGTCTTCGGGCTGTTCCGGCTCCTCGGCTACCAGTTCAGCCCCCGCCTGGCCGACATCGGCTCCGCCCGGTTCTGGCGCATCACCCGTAACGCCGACTACGGCCCGCTGGGCGGCCTGGCCCGCCACCACATCAACACCGACCTCATCGCCGCGCACTGGGACGACCTGCTCCGGGTCGCCGGCAGCCTGGCCACCGGCACCGTCCGCGCCTCCGAGCTCCTGCGCGTCCTGCAAGGCGGTGGCCG
>JAABUT010003825.1_pt1 | contig 12505 bp, 11 predicted proteins | sample 5559281 | NCBI WGS metagenome assembly JAABUT01 (sample SAMN10711880, study PRJNA513359) | rock metagenome | isolation source: Antarctica rocks | place: Antarctica: Victoria Land, Ricker Hills nord | collected 2016-01-04
CTTCTTAGTCACGGTGGTCCCCTGTCGTTGATGGGTCGTCTTTGGCGGACGCCCAACACCTACCGCAAGGCAGGCATCAGGCGGGGGACCGCCACCTCAACTTCCACGAGACCCGGGACAACCTCGACGCACCGCCAGATGCGCAACGACAGCGCCGAGATCCTGCGAGCCGTCGTCGACGGCGAGACCTTTCGGGTGACCAACGGTGGCCAAGTGGCAGCACTCATCACCCCCCAGCGATAGGCCGCTGGATCGGTCGAGGGCGCAGGGGCAGGTACGCTCCGCCCGCCGCTCGGTCGCGGACCTGTCGATCATCGAACGACGGAAACCCAAGCGCACCAGCGCAGAACTCGTCGCCGACGCCCGGCGAGACCGGTGATCTGTTACCTGGACACCTCGGCGGCCATGAAACTGCTGGTGGAAGAGCCCGAATCCGACACCCGCGGTGGATCGAGGCTGAGGAGTTACGGGTTTGCTACCGGTCAGGTTGTGTGGGCCGGCTCCGGTTGGAGCACGGTCAGTAGTCGATCGTAGTGTGCCTGCTCGTACTAGATCGGGGTCGATAGTCGAGGCGGCTGGGGGGCCGGTCGCGCCCGTACCAGTTGACCCAATGCGCTGTGATGTACTCGACCTGGGCCCGGCATCGGTATCGGTATCGAGCAAAGATCAAACCGGATGTTCAACCGATAGGCTAGCTGCCGCGCAGGCGTCAGCGAGTTCGGCGTCGTAGGTCAGCATCTCGTCCACGCTGAGGCGTAACGCTGCGGCCAGATGGATGGCGTCGTTCGAGCGTAGGTGCCCCGGTAGCGTGCCGGCAGTCAGCAGGTCGCCGCGGGTGACGTCGACTAGCGAGACAGTGTCCAGCACAATGCCAACTGAGTCCGGGTCGATGTCGCCGGGATGGCGGTTGGCAGCGCAGTGCAACTCTGTGTGCAAGAGCCAGATGGCCAATTTCGATGAGCAACACTGGGGACTCTCGGTAAGCCTCATCAGTCGTTGCGGCTCTTCGGATAGGCCCTCGGCATGGCATCATCCTTCCCGCAAGGACGTCCTCACAGGCTCGGTAGTCAACCAAACACTGGGCAGTCCCCCGACGAGCACAGCAGGTCCACTACCTCACCCAGTAGCGCCTGGCCCACCACAACCTCGCCGTACACATCGAGCCACTGCTGTTCGCTGAGGGTCGCCTTGTGGGCAGCGGGTCGCCGGTAGTCAACATTCAAATTCCACATCACATCTACCGCTGCACGAAGCCTGGGGTACGGAATTTGGGAGGCGTCGAGAACTTCTCGAAGGGCAGCGCTCGCAGGCCCATCGTTGCCTTCGACCGCGTGCTTGATCATGCCGAGCGTGTTCCCAAGCGTGAGGACGCGCTGGAATCCGGGGACCTCTGGATGCGCCGCCTTTGCCGGCTCAATCACCCGCTTCTGGAGTATGGCTTCGAGCGGAGACAAGAGACCCAAGACGGGACCCGAGAAGTCCGCGTCACTCTCCAGAAAGAAGCCGACATGTTCGGCTGTGGCGACCATCTTCTGAGCGTCGTTGTCCAGGTTGGTCCAGCAGGGGTCGCCGAGTGCGGCTTTCAATCGCTTCTTCGATGCGTCCAGTGTCTGCGGTGACAGGGTGACAGCAATCGCCTCCAACTCGGTCAGTCGTTGACGGATGACCCCCTCGATATGGCCGAGTCTCGAGCTTTCATCTCGGCTCGCAACAGGCGGCAGACCGAGCAGGCCCACCACCATGTCGGCCACGGGTTTCAACCCCTGGAATACCTGCACCTCGTTCGAAGGATTCAACGCGGTTGCCATGAGAACCCCCGACGATGCCGCGTCTTTGTAGGTGTAGAGCAGCGGTTGATGCTCCTGCGGCGCGTGGTAGAGGATCGCGCCACGTGGCGCTCTGTCGAGGCCGAAGTTGTTGAAGTACCCGAGGACCTTGTATAACTCCTCGGTCGGCGGTCCGCTCCGCTGTCTTAACTTTGCGTCGAGCAGCGCCACCCGCTCCTCGCCTGCATGGGTGCGAGCCGTAACGATGAAGTCGGGCATTCCACGCAACGTCTTTCCACTACCCGGCCTTGTCCACCGAGGCTGAGCATCGCTGGTTGTGGTGAGGGAGCGCTGGTAGTGCAGTTCCACGGTGCCCACAGGGCGTGACCATCGAAAGGTCAGACCCCCGCCTGTCCAATCGGACATCACGGAGGGGCGCTCCACGGAAAGCGCCTCCGAAACCGCACCTCCTAAGCGATAAAGGCACCACAGTTCGAACAGGCGAGCATCGAACGCCTCATCGTAGAACGACCACTGATCGACCCCAGCTTCCCCCGTGGGACCATTCCGCCGCAGGTCTATCAGCAGGCTAAGGAGATCCGCGTATGGTTCAGGGTTTCCGACCTCCCCCCGGCGAAGCCGCTCCTCCACGCGTTCCATCAGTTGGTCTTCTGTTCCGCGCACAAGGGCAGATCGTGCCGCGTCGCGGCCTTCGCCGAATGCTGGGGACGCGAGAACAGCCTCGAATCGCTCCAGGAAGTCCACGGCAGAAATCGACTCCGGGGAGCCCGCAGTCGCGTCGGACGCATCCAGCGCTTGAGTCGTCTCTTGGCACAGCCAAAGGATCGCGTATGCGCACATGACGTTTTCGGGCGTTTCCGAGGACCGGCGCACGTCAATAACGGGGTATGCGGGCGGTCCCTCCCCAATCGGGGAACGCATGACGTACCGGGCGATGTCGAGGGTGCCTTGCAGTTGTCCTACGCTCTCGGCCTGGGCAAGTGAGTAACGAAACGTCGGCCTGCGTCCGATCTCTTCTAGGACGGACAGGAGACGATCCGACGTCGCCAGTGCCGCCCTCAGACGAAGCCCGGCGATGAGGCGCGCGTCGGAAGAGAGCGGTTCGTCCCCACTACCGATAGAGTCGGCGCCCCTCAGACTGCTTGGGCTGCCCTGGGACTGGAAGTAGCGCCCGACCAGGGGCAACGCATGCCCTATCGCCGCCTTCCGACCCGAGGGACTGAGAGAGCCTCCTCGCGCCGCGTTCTCGTCGAGGGACTCACCCAGAGTGTCCTCATCTAGCCACGTGGAGTCGGTCATGTTGTGGAGTAGGGCCTATAGAGATGCCGGAGTTCATGTGCCGAGGTCTCCAAGCCTTCGGACTCCAGGAGGGTCGTGAAAGCCAGGAACTGGTTCTTGTTGACTGTGTTCATCTGTGCGACCATCCGGTCGGCCACCGCAAGGTCCAGGGACTTCCGTTCGCTGGGCGACACGGACAGGAGCAATACCTTCAGCACATCGACAGCCTGGGCAGTACCCACAGGCCACCCCTGTACGCCGGTGGCGGCCGGACGTCGGAGCCCGTCGAGGACCCTCTGAAGAGAGGACAACGTGTCATTTACATCGTCCTCGGCGACTGGGCTCCGGTCCGGATAGGTCCCGGAAAGCCACGCCTGGGCACCGGAAAATGCATGGCTTACTTCATCTGAGACGGGCTGCTCAGAGGTCGCACCCGTAATGGGAACGCCCACAGTCACGAACTGGAACCGTCGGCGTAGACCCTGTGACATCGGCGAGACATAATTCGTATCAAGGTCATTCATGGTGCCGATGATGCGAAACCGAGCGGGCACCCAGAGCCGTCCACAGTTCTGGTCGTTCTCGAACCACAGATCAACCGGCGTTGACGCAACGTGCTCCGGGTCCGCCGAGGATAACAACGTGTATAAGGAACCTATGGCCTTGTCGATGTCGGCGCGGTTGAACTCATCAATCAGCAGCCACGTAGCAACGGGTCCCGCAGTAGAACCAGTTTCGTTAGTCTCAGGCTGATCGCGCACCGACTCAGCGCACTTCAGCGCTGCGCGAGGAACCGCGCCGAGCATCGGCTCCAGTCCTCCGTCTGCATTTGGACGTAGGCCGCCGACCACTTGGAATGGGGACCACTCGCTTGTCGCCGTAGTCGTCTCTAAGTCCGCCTCGAACGCCCCCGCCAACGCGCGAGCCAGTGTCGTCTTCCCAGTGCCCGGGGGCCCTTGCAAGATCAGGTGTCCAACAAGCAACGCCGAGATACATCGCTGTACAAGCGTGTCGTGGTCGGGTAGCAGGATATGTTGGCCCCCCAGAAGCCCTTTCACACGCTGTGCCAACGAAGTGACATTTGTGTCGGGAAGTGATTTTGTCGAGACACTGCGAGTCCACCTGTAGTCAGGCGGCGGCACGAACTCCGCTGCGTCCGCTAGCAACTGGGCCGCGCTGGTGTTGTCAGGCATCTGGTTACCCCCAAGAGGTCAGAAGGTGCGGGAAATCCTCGGGCCGGGTGTCGGCCACGAGGCACGTTTCAAGAGCGCGAACGAAGGCCCTGGTCCCCCCGGGGCGGAAGGATGCAACCTTCTGGAGGAGGCGAGCCAGTCGCTCGTGACCTTCCCAGTCCTCGCGCGCCCACCCCTCCCACTGCTCGACAGGACCGACATCACCGCCGCACAGGAGGATCAAAACTTCGAAGGGGTTGAAGCCTCTCTCGTCCCTCTGGTCGAGAAACATGGGCATGTAGAGATGGTGCAGATCTTGGGCCCAGTACGCATGTGGTTGCAGCGCAACCAGACGCCGATACGACTGCATAAACCTGAGGTAGCGCGCACGAACCGGCTCGTCCACGGCTCGCGCTCCCTCCCGGTACAAAATGGTACATCGGGCGATCTCGGCGACATCATCCTTCGCCGACACCAACGTGAGCTCCGACCACCGACCTAAGACACGATCCCCCATCGCGGTCAGGGTCGGGTCTGAATGACTGCCGGTCACCACCCCGATGGCGCCCATGTCGGCAAGTGCTTGGACTGGGTCGGGCGCGCTCACGGGTTGGTTCTGAGCCACTTCGACCAACCACGGTGCGAAGCGTGAGGTGCTTCGGCAGGAGGTTGCGAACGGGTCGAGCCACAAGCCTCCATAACGGACCTTCTTCGATCCGACGACCTCTTCAAGCCACAGGCTGAAGCCGTCCCTCAGGGCGTGGCTGGGCAACATGCGTTCCATCCTGCCGCTTCTCGGCGACTAGGAGTAGTTCTGTCACCCCGCGAGCCGTGAACCCGCCGTAACTCGCGTAGTTGCGTCGGGGCACCTCCACGACCTGCTGGCTTCCAGGAACGAACAACTCACCCGACAGCAACTCCGTGAGCCGCTCGCGACCTGCGTTGTTGGGCTCAGAGTCGAACGAGCCCCAGTGGTTGGCACCGTTGTAGTAACTGACGACCACCGTCCTGCACCTAGCCCGGTCGATCAAAGTCCGCATGTCGTCGATGAACCGGGACGCCTTGCAGAAGGTAGAGGTGAAGTCATCTTCAGGGTTTTGGCCCCGCACAAACCGGACCCCTGCAAAGTACTCCGCTGGGTCATCCATCTCCGGGTACCGACACAACACGTTGGGCAGAAAGTAGTAGGCCGAGTACTGCCGAAAGTTATAAGGAGGGTCCAGGTAGAGCACGGCATGCTCGTCCACCTCACTGATGAAGTCCAGGGTGTCGCACTCGCGGCCAGCCGCGTGACCACCGGTACCTGTGACTACTGCGTCCAGCGGCGGTGCCTCAAGTCTCAGCGAGTTTAGCGCTCGCGAGTCCCAGCCGGAGCGGATGAAGTCGTGGAAGGTGCCTTGCGTGTTTGCAACACACTCAACCGCCCGAACGAGGCCCGACCGAAGCATCGCTGAGGTAGTCCGGTCTAGTGAGCCGCTCAGCGTCCACGCTCGAATCTGGTTCGCGATTAGGTCGATCCGCGCCGCGTTCTGGGATGAGAAGAAGCGTCGCCGTCCCGCCGTCCCGCGCGAACTGACGAAGGCGGAGTTCTGCCCCTCCTCGCAGTAGGTGTCGAAGAAGTGTGACTGACGCATCTCGGCGGGCAGGTCCGTGCTGTCGAACGTCTCCAAGTAGTCCAGAAGGGTGAGGTATGCCGTGTAACGCTTGCGCCAGCCCTGGTCGTCCAGGAACCTGAAGCCCTCTCCGCCGTGCAGGCCCTCGACCCTCGCTCGAACAGGCCCAGACAACTCCCTCACTCTGGTCGTCGGAATCAGGGAACTAAGGTCCGGGTCCGGAGGCTCTGTCGGCAACAGATGTGCCTCCGCGAAAACCGATGAGAAGAGGTTGATGTCGTTCGATGTCACCCGGAACCCATGGACTTTCAATGCCATCGAGACTGACAGAGAGCCGGAGAAGGCATCCACGATATGCGCGCCAGGCGCAGCATGCTCCCCGATGGTCGCCACCAACGGGTCGAGGATTGAAGTCTTGCTGCCAAGGTATCTAGCGAGCACGAGCCCTCCCGATCACCAGGTACTCGGGGTCATCTCGACCCTCGACCATATAGCCGGCGTTGTTGAACTGCCTGTAGCGGAATTGGAGTTCTTCAACGCTGACCGCTGCCACACCGTAAGCATCGCGAACCCACTCCACGATCTGTTCGAGCGAAACAATCCGGGCATTTCCGATCGTCGCTCCTCGGCTCGCGGAGTAACTGATCAGGATGTGCGCTCCGACCGAATGGGTCGTCCCCACCAATTGCTGGAAGGCGGCGGGTGCTCCCCGCCGCGACGAGAACGGGGACAGGAAGCGGTCTGCAGGGTAGAGACCGCGAGTGACTTCGCCGTTCACCAACTGAAGCACCGGAGGCACGCCACTGACCAACGTCTCCAAAAGGTGGTAGAAGCGGCTGTATTGCTGAGCGGTGTAGGGGGGGTCCGCATAGACGGCGGTGACCCCCCGCTCGCGCAAGAGCGATGCTGCGGTCTCCCCCACCCGCCGACGTTCGGCCCTATGCCCACCCGCCAGGTTCGCCGCTATGCGATCGATCTTTTCTGCCGCATGCAGAACCACACTGGGGATGTGGACGCGACGATCCTGCGCTGCCCGGCGCCCATGGAAGGATAAATCCTTGTCCACCCGAATCCGATGAGGCTGAGCGAAGTGCTTACCGGGGGAGAACACGGCGGCGGAGGCCGCGTGGCACAGAGCCGTCAGCAGTGCGGCACGCGACCACGACATGTCAGGGTCGCTGCTAGGCGCCACGGCGTCGATGGCTCCGCGCAGCCCATCCAGAGCGAGACTTTGCTCGATCCCAAAGTAGGTCCCGGCGTAGACGGTGCTTAGGAGTCCTTCTGACCGCCCGGTGCGCGACCGCGCACTATCCTCGGCGGCGCCGAAAAGTCGATCTAGTGATGGAGTCGTGCCCGACGATCGCCATCGCTGTGGCAGTAGGCTGCCGATCGCGAGCAACCCTGGCCCGTCATCCGCTGCGACGAGACTTCGCTCCCTCTTCAGCCAAGCATCCCAGGGGGATGAGTCCATCCGAGATGCTTCCTCGACAACCTTGCGGGCTAAGCCAACCAGATCGCCGACCTCGCCGGGTCGACGCCTCACACCCAGAAGAGCAGCCCCGAAGCCTGCGCTAGAGCGGAGCGCGTCGCTTGCCCAAACCTGGTTGCGGTCGGCCCCGAGCCGCTGGGAGACAACCGAAGACCCACTGAAGGCGTCCCACACCGTGCCCGGCGCGCCTTGCACCGAGCGCAACGCGTCCGAGATGAAGTCGAGGCTGCGCACCTTGCTGCCGAGGAATTGGACAGGGCGCCACGGGGTGAGCACTGGCTCCGCGACGCTCGACTCCATTGCCCACCCTCCAACTCGGCTGCCTCTGAAGCGACTCTAGGAGCGCGCACCGACCAAGCTGCCATGTTCTTAAAGTAACGGTGTTTATGTAACGTTACTATAGTAGCACTCTCACGAGTAAGGACAAGCGAGGACGTTGCCGAAAGCCGGGTCGCCATGGCGTGCGCCGAGCGGGTCAGAGCCCCTCGGTGCGTACCTCAGGTGCGCCCGTCAACACCGGGGGCTCTCGCAAGATGACCTCGTTCGCCGCACCACGTTGTCCCTCAGCGCGATCCGCAAGATCGAAGATGGACGAACCCAAAGCCCGGGGGTGTTCACAGTGCTGACCTTGTGGGACCTCCTTGACCTGCCACTGGAAGGCTTGCAGAAGTTGAAGCGTCCGTAGGCCAGTTCCCAACGGGCATGCTCACAGTGCTGCTACGGCGACCCTAGACCGTAGGGGGGACAGGCCCACGGTTCGACCGGCCGAGCCCTACGGAGACAGGACAAGCGCCCATGATCAGCGTTCGTAACGATGCCGCGACGACTGTGTGCGGGCAGTGCGGGGCCGGTTTCACCGCTGTGGGACGCCGACGTTGGTGCTCCGATGCCTGCCGCCAATCCGCCTGGCGTCGCCGCCGGGCAGCGCCCCGGCCAACCCAGCCGGCCAAGATCGACACTGTCTACGAGTGCCCGCAATGCCAGACCCGATACCTCGGCACTCAACGCTGCGAGGACTGCAACACCTGGTGCCGACGTCTCGGGCCGGGCGGTCCCTGCCCGCACTGCGATGACCTCGTGGCAGTGAGCGACCTCGTCACCGACAACCAGTTCGGCCTCACCCCGCAACCCGCCCGATGAGGACACGGCTGTGGGGACAGGCCGGCGCCTCACTCGTGAATTTGACGTGGGTCACCACCGCGGTGGGCGCGGTGGCAAGAACACATTACGGGAGACGCCGGTGATCAGGAATCGTACTGTTGTCGGGCTTGATGTTCACGCCAGGTCGGTGTGGGCGTGCACGGTGGATGATGATTCGGGTGAGATGAAAACGCTCCGAGTCTCCTCCAGAACTGATGAGATCGTCAGCTGGGCAAGGACTCTGCCCGGTCTGGTCGAGGTCGCTTACGAGGCCGGACCGACCGGATTCGGGCTCGCCAGAGCGTTGATCGCGGCCGGGCTGCAGTGCCATGTGCTGGCTCCGTCGAAGATGGAACGGCCATCGGCAGCCGGGGTCAAAACGGACAAACGAGACGCCGAGTGGATCGCGAGGTTGGTCCGCTAGACGAAGTCATTTCACAGCGGATCGCCGTCACCACTGAGTGAACGTCACGCTGCCCTCCGCGCCGCACGCCCGGCATCGGGCGCTCGACTCGACCCGATCGCGCTCCAGGTACCGATCTCCCCACTCCAAACTGTGCTTGCCGGATCCGTCGGCTGAGCCTGGGCACTGCGGCGCCTTCTTCTCGATCTGGCTGAGGACCGGCGCGACCGACAGTCCGTCAATGCTGTCCAACTCTCGATTGTCGTACTCGTCGTCGAACATCTTTGACTCCTTGTCAGTAGAGGTACGTGAAGAGCGGCCGACGCAGTCAGTCACCTTCGGCTTTCGATGACGGTCCTGAACGTCGAGATAGGCCCGACATCCGGGAGTGCCAGCTCCAGTCGGGCCAGCACGTCCGCTGCGCTCTCGTTGCTGGCTGCCGCCCCGTAGAGCGCCGCAACCGTGGGCGTTCGGCTCTGCGCCTGCACACAGTGCAGCAGAACGGTCTTGCCCTCGGCTCGCAGGCTGCGAAGCAGTTCGACGGTGCCGCGCAACACGAATCCGAGGTTGGGATTCTCGTCGACGCCGTCCTGGTCGACGAGCCGCACCTCAATGTGTTCTGTACCCACCGGAATCGCGTCGACGTCGCGATTGCCGACCCGGCACAACGAGACCACCGCGTCAATGTCGGCATCGAGCGGCCGCAGAGCGCCGATGGCGCCGAGATGCAGACCGTCGTCCAGCGGATGCATCGCGCGGGCACTCAGGTCGCCCTTCAACTCGTATCCGTAGTCGAAGGGGTCCGGCTGTCCTCCGCGGAGGATTGCGGTGGTCACGGCATCGAGTTCCCGCACGCGCATTCCTGGCCAACCGTGCAGTTTCCGGCGCCACTCGGCCGGGACCGCTGAGGCGCCGTGCAGAGCACCGAGCAAACCGCCGGCGATGGCCGCGACGGTGTCGGTGTCGTAGCCGCACCGGACTGCCGCATCCAGGCCATGCCGCAGGTGGTCGGCCCGGAACACCTGGCCGGCGGCATCGTCGTCGGGGATCGGTGTGCCGACGATGGCACTCCACGCCGCCTGCAGCGCACCCACCACCCAGCCATTCGACGGAAAGTCCTGCGGTCGCAACCGTTCTGCCTCGTCGAGACGCTCGGACCAGAGCATGCGCCGATCTGCCGCGAGGCACTCAAGCCCGCGCCGGATGTCCAGTTCACCGGTGAGCACCGCATGCCGGATCGCCAGGCACCAGAGGACGCAGGCGTCGGCGCAATCGGGGTCGCCGTGGGTGAGGTCGCTGATCGCGATCGCCGCCTCGACGGTCGCTTCCTCACCGGCCCTCCCACCCTGGACCAGGTAGGCCAGCGCCACCGGCGCAGTGCGCATCAAGGAGCCGTTGCCGGCCGACTTGGCGCCGGCCGCGAACCTGCGGGCGGCATACTCCCGCGCCGAGGCTGCGGGTCGCGAGGAACCGATCGCCGCGAGAACGTCACGGGTCTGGATGCCGACGTCCTTCGCCGTTTTCGCCCACTCGACCCAGCGGCGGACAATGGTGTCCTGCGCTTCCTCGTCACGAAGGTCCGCGCCGGTGGCGGCGACCTCGGCGATCGCGATGGCCATCGCGGTGTCGTCGGTCCATTCGCCAAGCTCCCACCCGCCGCCGCCCTCCATCACCACCGCCAGCTCTGGTCCACGCGGTGGCTGGAACTCGTAGGGCGCACCCAGCGCGTCGCCGGCCGCAGTACCGAGTAGTACGCCGGACGCTCGATCATGTTGTGCGGTGGTTAGTTTCATGAGCTCACCTCCAGGAGTGGGTGCTTGATGTTCAGAATGCTCAGGTGCTGCGATCCAGCGATCCGGTAGTGCCACGCCCCGGATCTGGGCCCGCGGCGTGTCCATCCGCACCGCGATACCGCGTTCGTCGACGTCGTCGACCCACAGCTCGACGTTGTCCAGTTGGGCCAGCATCCTCCGCGCCCGCCGGGACGGCACCGGCTCACCAACGTTGGCGGAAAGCGCCTCGAAGATGGCGGTTTCCACCATCGGCATCAGATGGGCAGCGAGAGCTGCCGGCGAGCCGAACAATTCCAGGACCAGCGGCTGGCCACCGATGCCGATGAGCGCGCCGCACTGCCCGGCGAGTGGCCTGATCGGCGGATCCATCGTGCCGCGTTCATGGCTCGCTTCCTCGAGCTGATCGGCCAAGGACGCCGTCGGCACTCGTCGCACCGACTGGTATCGCTCGACATCGCTCCACACCCTCGCTTGGCGTTCGGAGTTGTTCGCACGCAACGACATCTGCACCCGCACCGTGGATCGGCGAGCGCGTCTGTGATGACCGACCCCGCCGCCCCATCGGTGCTGTTCCACGCACGCCACCTCGACGGGATAGGGCCCGCCGGTCGGCAAGATCGCATCGCGGACCAGTGCGCGGGTCTGCCAACCACCCTCGAACAGTTCGCCCTCCAGGAGCAGCGCCGGTTGCACACCCCGGTTGTGGATCGACAGCATCTCCACCACTGGTCCCTCCGGGTCTTCACCGACCTCGAGCTTCGCGTGAGCACCCGTCGCCAGACCGCGGATCGGCGTCTCCGCCGACCAGACCGGGAACACCGTCACCACACCACTCGGACCGTACGACAGGCCGCGTCCCACGTGCAGCTGCGGCATCGCCATCTTCGTCATCGGAGCCTCCCTTGTTAAGCGCATTATTGCGCTAATTGCTGATACCGTCAAGATACGACGAAGGTCCGACACTGGGTCTCAACGGAAGGGCGCTGGCATGACGCAGGTGTATCGGGATCGCTCCGGACGACGGTTGGAGGATTACCCGCGACCGTCCGTGGCGGTAGACGTCGCACTGCTGACGATGCTGCCCGCAGACGAGCCGACGCTCGGCGTCCTGCAAGTGCGGGGCGAACGACGCGGGTGGGCACTGCCGGGCACCTTCCTGCACCCCGGTGAGCGGCTGGTCGACGCCGCACTCCGCTGCCTGACCGACAAGGCCGGCGTCAGCGGCATGCACCCCCGCCAATTGCACGTCTTCGACGACCCCGTCCGCGACGACCGCGGCTGGGTACTCTCGGCCGCACATGTCGATGCGTGCCCGGTCGATCGCTTGGCGGACCGCACGCCGAACTCCACCCGTATCGTGCCGGTCGCCACACCCGGGCGGCTACCGTTTGGTCACGGCGACATCATCGAGTTGGCAGTGGACGATCTTCGCCGTCGTTACGCGCGTGATCCCGATCCGGCTGGCTTTTTGGGGCGCGCCTTCACCCTTCGTGAGCTACGGGCTGTGCACCAGGCGGTCGCCGGTAAGGATCTGCAGCGCGATACATTTCGCCGCTCGGTGCAGGACGGTCTGGTGCCCACGGGCCGCATGTCGGAAGGTCTACGAGGACGGCCGGCCGAACTGTTCACGCGAGGTGAGTGGTGCTCGTGATCGGCAACTGCGTCACCAAGCCCGGCTCGAGATGGCTGCCGCGGGACTGTCAGCGGCCATCGGTAGCGTGACCGGATGGGCAAGAACAACCAGGCCAGACGCGCGGCGAAGGCCAAGTCCCGGGCGCGACAACGGGCACGGGACGCGCATCAGGACCGTGAGCAGGGCCGAGGCCGCTC
>JAABUT010003826.1_pt1 | contig 12503 bp, 14 predicted proteins | sample 5559281 | NCBI WGS metagenome assembly JAABUT01 (sample SAMN10711880, study PRJNA513359) | rock metagenome | isolation source: Antarctica rocks | place: Antarctica: Victoria Land, Ricker Hills nord | collected 2016-01-04
AAAAGGGTGAAAAAGTTTATTAAAATTTATGGCAAGAATAAACGTAATACAATACGATGCAGCAGAAGGTGAACTTAAAACCGTTTACGATGATTTAATTACCAAACGTGGGCAACTATCTGAAGTGCTAAAAATACAAAGCCTTCATCCTTCATCTATAAAATCTCATACTGCTTTTTACATGGACATCATGTTCAACAAATCTGCTTTGTCGAGGGCAGAAAAGGAAATGATTGCAGTAGTTGTGTCTGTTGTTAATGGCTGCATGTATTGTCAAACACATCATGGTACAGCTTTGAATAATTATTGGAAAGATGAAAACAGGGTTGAACAACTAAAGAGTAATTACAACCATGCTGGGTTATCGGAAAAAGAAGTTGCCATGTGTCATTTTGCAGTGCATCTTACCCAATACCCTGCTGCACACGAAAATGAAGATTACACTCAACAATTAAGGAATAAAGGTTTAGATGATCCAGCCATTTTAGATGTAGTGCTCGTTACTTCTTATTTCAACTTTGTTAATCGTATGGTTCTGTCTTTAGGTGTGCAATTGGAAGAACATAAAGGTGAAGGATATAAATATTAACTTCACTCTTACCTTCCAAAAACTTAATTCAAGGTTCTGATCTGCATCACTGCATCCTTTACTTCCGTAACAGGACGTTTGCATACTTTATCCTGGCATACATAAATAGTAGTTTGCCCTTCCACTAATTTATTTTCCAGTAATTCTAAAGTTGCTTTTTCCTTACTTCCTGTAAGAAGAACATTTGGCAAATAGTATTCATCTATCAACTTCCGTTTATGCTGGTCTTCCTGTCCAACAATAGCTACTTCATAAAGGCCGCTTACAAAACCAGCTTCCAGGATGCCCCAATTTGGATAAAAATAAATATTCTGCTGCACGTCTTTTTGAACATTCAACAACATTTGCTGCGCTGTTTTAATTTGAGCTTCATCACTGAAGTAGTGTCCGAGATAGAAGAGATTTTTAGCCATTTCAGAGTTGGAAGAAGGAATAACATTATCTGATATTTCCATCTTACGTGCAATAAGATTTGAATGTTGGTTATGGGTGTAATAAAACATTCCTGAAGCATTGTCAAAGAAATGAGCCTGGGTGTAAGCAGCCAGCTCTTTGGCTTTGTAAAGCCATTTTTCATCAAAGGTTGCCTGGTACAAATCTATAAAGGCAGAAATGGTAAAGGCATAATCGTCGAGGAAGCCTGAAATGGAAGATTGCCCATTTTTATAATTGCGGGTTATTTCATTATTGTTGTTAATTGCTTTAGCAGATAAAAAATTTGCATTTTTAAGTGCTGCTTTTAAAAACCTTTCTTCCCCAAATGCCCTGTATGCATCTACATAACCTTTCAGCATCAGGGCATTCCAGGCAGTTAATATTTTGTCATCCAAATTAGGGTGAACACGTCTATTGCGTACACTTAAAAGTGTTGCCTTATCAGCTTCAATCTTTTCTTTTAGCTGCTCTTTGGTTACCTTATATCTTGCGGCTATGGCTTCATCTGAAGTATTTCTGAATAAGATATTTTTACCCCGCTCCCAATTTCCACCTATCGTTACATTGTAGTAGTCGTTAAAAAGTTCAGCTTCTTTACCCAGCGCCTTTTCAATTTCTGCTTTTGTCCACACATAATATTTCCCTTCCTCACCTTCGCTGTCTGCATCCAAAGATGAATAAAAAGCTCCTTCAGGAGACGTCATTTCCCGCTCAATAAAATCAAGGGTTTCGTACACTACTTTTTTATATAAAGGGTTCTTTGTTACCTGGTATGTATGCGCATATAAGCTTACGAGTTGTGCATTATCGTACAGCATTTTTTCAAAGTGAGGTACATGCCAGTTAGCATCCGTTGAGTACCGGGCAAACCCTCCGCCGATATGGTCGTAAATGCCACCCAATGCCATGTTGTTTAAGATAGTTGTTACCGCACCTAATGCTTTTTCATTCTTGCTGAGGTAATGATAATAAAGCAGGTATTCCCAAACTGCCGGCATGGGAAATTTTGGCGCTCTCTTTTCGCCTCCCTTTTGGTAATCTATATTCGGCTGTATGTTTTTAAAATTAGCATCCAGATTATTTATGCTAAACGTGGCTGTTGTTTTATTCAAAGGAACATTCTCAATAGCATGAATACCTTGTGTAACTTTTGCCGCCTGCTCACTAAGGGCCTTAGGGTTTTTCTGATATAAGTCAATAAAATAATTCAGCATTTGCTTCCAGTCTTTGTTAGGAAAATAAGTGCCTGCATAAAAGGGCTTACTGTCAGGCATGGCGAATGCATTCAACGGCCATCCACCGCTTCCGGTAATTAATTGTGCGGCATTCATATAAACCTGGTCAACATCCGGACGTTCTTCCCTGTCAACTTTTATGCTGATAAAATGGTCGTTCATGATACGGGCAACAGCCGTGTCTTCATAGGTTTCCTTTTCCATTACATGGCACCAATGACAGGCAGCATAGCCAATGCTGATGATAATCATTTTATTTTCATCCTTTGCTTTTTTTAATGCTTTCTCACCCCAGGGATACCAGTTTACAGGGTTGTGGGCATGCTGCAATAAGTAAGGGCTGCTTTCGTGAATAAGCTCGTTTGTGTACGGATGCTCCTCACCTTTATTTTTTCTTTTCATATTTGTTGTTTGTCCGCATGATGAATTTAATAAAAGGCAAAGACTTATGATAAAAACAGAATTTATTTTATTCATCTCTTTTAATTTTATGTCATACAATTCAGAACCGTTAACAGATTGTTGCCGCTTGCAACAAACAGAGAATATCGTGCCTTATTATATTCTGACACCTCATTGATATAATCTAACTGTGCCTGTAGATAGTATTGCTGCACCTGAAACACCTCGAATGGCTTTGCCGTTCCCAGCAGAGCGTACTGGTGTGGTTTTACATGATATAGTTTAACAGACCAGATAGACTAGGATATAGCACTTGCAGAAAAACGTGGCAAGGTAAATGAGTGTGGCTTGTACGATTTAAACCGCAAGTCCCGGCCTGTTGCAGATGCTTATTAAATGCTGTTAAAGTGGGTATTTAATCCTGCTTCTATATGTGATGATAACAAGAAATGCAATACCGGCACTTCTATTTAATCCATCACTGCTTGTCAGGTTCCTATAAATTTTACGACTATATTGGTGTAAATATGTTCACTCATTTAATAGATAAATGTAAAAATTATAGTATGAAAAAGTTGATATTCTTTATTAGCGCACTTACAATTCTTGTTATCTCCGCAACCGCTCAACCAAAAGGCAATTCTGATCATGCTCCGTCAAATCAGTTATACACAAAGATTTTACAGAAGTATGTAAATAGCAGCGGCCTGGTTAATTATAAAGTTTGAAAAACGACAAGGCAGAATTTGAACAGTATTTAAAATTGTTAAGCGATAACCCTCCTTCTGATAAATGGAATAACAACGAGAAGAAAGCGTATTGGATAAATGCGTACAATGCTTTCACTTTAAAATTAATCGTAGATAATTATCCTGTTAAAAGTATAAAAGATATAGGTCCGTCAATTCAAATTCCATTTGTGAATACCCCGTGGGAAAAAAAGTTTTTTAAAATAGGTGGGCAGGAGATGAAACTGGATGAAATAGAACATGACATTTTAAGAAAACAATTTAATGACCCTCGTATTCATTTTACACTTGTTTGTGCATCCCGTTCATGTCCTAAGCTACGAAATGAAGCTTATGAAGCTGCAAGATTAGACGAACAGCTTAATGAACAGGGAAGAGCCTTTTTAGCAGACAGATCTAAAAATATTATTACCCAGGATAAGCTGCAACTTTCTAAAATCTTTTCATGGTTTAAAGGAGACTTTACAAAGAATAGCAGTCTTATTGACTTTCTAAACAGATTTTCACTTGTTAAAATCAACAAGGATGCTGATATAGACCATCTCAGTTATAATTGGAATTTGAATGAACAATAAATAAAACAATATGAAAGATTTGAATTAGTGGATGTGAACTCCGCCGGCGAACACTTACTAATATTTCAACATTTGTTCCATTACTAATCAAAATAACAGGCAACGGTAAGTTTTCCGGCTGATACTTTCTTTTGAATTCATCCTTGTGCAGTTCTGTTTTCTTGTAGGGCAGACTTTCTAAAAATTCTTTCCATTCCGGCTTCATACTAAACGTACCAAACGTTAGGTAGCACAGGTTACAAGGGTATGACTTTGGAAAAACCTCTTTTTTCATAAAATCAACAATACCAGGATAAATGCCACCGTAAGCATTATAAACTAATATCATTTCTTTAGCAGATGAAACAGGAAAAGAACTTTGCTGCTGTACTTTCTGTTTGTTCTCAACATCAGGTTTAAGATAACGTATGCCATCAATTATTGCAGCTATTAATAGAATAGCTGCAACACTTATCCAAACTATTTTCTTTGCGCTCATGATAAAACCTATAGTTTGATGATTGCATTTGCAAACTCAACCAAATCTTCACATACAAACTGTGGCTTTGATGCTAATGGATATAGTGATTGCCCTTTACGTTCTATAAAAGCAGCTTGCAAACCCGCTTGCATTGCGCCAGCTATATCCCAACCATGAGCTGCTACCATAATTATTTCACTTGTACTTACACCCAGTGTTCGTGCAGCATACTGATAGCTTTCAGGAGCCGGTTTATATTTTTGTACGGCATCTATACTTAAAGTTGCTTCAAAGTAAGTGGTTAAGCCCGAATGCTGCAATTGAGCAGTAAGTGTTGGCATAGGCGAGTTGGTAAGCGTAGCCAGGCGAAAGCCTGCTTCTTTTAAAAGCTTTAGACCTTTCTCCACATCAGCATAAGCAGAAAGCTTTTTCATTAAAGCCAATGCTTCTTTTTTCTCATCTTCCTCTATTTCTTTTTGTAAGGCTTTTGCAGTCATATCCAAAGTGGCATCAGCAATGGTTGAAAAATCATGATACTGACCGGTACAGTTATCTACTAAAGAATATTGCAACAGCATCCCAAACCAAATGCGAAAGCCCCGTTTACTATCCAACAGATCATTCACCTTTTTCTTTAACGGCGACATATCCATAAGCGTTTCATTTACATCAAAGAGAATAACTGAAGGTTTCTTATTTTCTTCCATCATAAAAATTTTAATTGTTCAAAAAATATTATTTAGTAGCTGTTTAAATATAGTCAGCAACTCCGATTTTGAAGCTGAAGATGCCATTTTTACTTCAGATGAAGTGATTGCGACGCAAGGATGATGCTATAAAACACTCACGCCGGTATCTTAAAAATATATATTTAAACGGCTTCTTATAAAGTTGTTTTAGTTTTTGACTTAATTTTTTTAAAGGTTGAATATACTCCATACAGTACCATTACCGCAATAAAAAAATACACCCATAACGGAATGTTCCTGCCAACAATAATCAGGTATAAATAAGCTGAAATAAAACATAAGCCTGTAAGCAAAACAGGAATGACAAATGGCTTTTTATTGCGGATGTTTTTAACGGTCCAGGCAAGACAAAGGAAGAAGAAAGGAATAGCTCCGACGTAAATGCTGCCAAAGATGTAAGGGTTGACGCCATAGTTTTCACCAAGGCTCAAAAACCAGTCTTTAAAAGTTTCCCACCACTGCATTAGCTAAAGATTTTATAAGCAAAGCGTAAGAGTTTTTTCAATCCCTCTGTCAGGCTCTGCTGTTTATATTGAACAATTGCTTTTTGATTGATACGTGTAGCTACGGGATAAGGATAAATTTTATTGAAAATATCATTAATCGAAAGACTATAAGTATTGGCTAATACCAACTCCTGTATCAGTTCTCCCGCATTAGGTGCTACCATAGTACCGCCTAATATTTTTTCTTTGTGAAGCAAACCGCCCTGACTGATAAATAATACCAATTTACCATATTGACAATTGTCTACCACTGCCCGGTCATCTTCTTCAAAATCCTGTTCCAGCCGTTTGTAATGGATACCTCTTTCTTTTAATTGAGGTTCATTTAAGCCAAAGGTCGCCACTTCCGGATCGGTAAACGTGACCCATGATATATGGTCGTTATTCAGCTTTTTATTGAGAGGTGAAAAGAAGTTATTCAGAAGTATGCGACCGTGAAGTTCTGCTTCATGAGAAAATTGCAATGAACCTGCTACATCACCACATACATATACATTTTTATTAGTGGTACGCAAATAATCATCCACAACTATTTTATGATCTTTCACATTAATGCCGGCGTTATGTAATTGTAATGGTTCTAAATCCAGTACCCTTCCTATCCCCACAAACACAGCATCTGATTGTAACCGCTTCGTGCTGCCATCTTTTAATGTAATGATTGCTTCATTCGCAGAGGTAAAGCTATCTATAGCCGCATTAAAATAAAATTCAATCCCTTCCTGCTGTAATTTTTGTAAGAGAATTTTAGTGACGGTTTCATCATCATGTTCCAGAATTTTATCGCCCTGACTAACTACAGTTACCTTACTGCCCAACCGGGCCATAGCTTGTGCTATTTCAATTCCAATAGGACCACTTCCAACAATTAAAAGTGTTTCCGGTAATTGATTTATATGGAAGATGTTTTCGTTATCGTAATATTTTACTTTTTCCACACCCGGCACTTTTAGTTTTCGCGGCTTCGACCCTGTAGCAATTACAATCTTTTTTCCGCTGAAACGTTTGCCATTTACTTCAATTTCGTTGTTGCCGGTAAAATGTGCTTCTCCCAAAGCTACATCTACACCTTGCTCCCGTAACCATGCTGCATTTTCATGCACCCGTATTACATTTTGCTTATCATATACATATTGAATAGCCTTTTGAATATCTATTTTTCCCGTTAGTGCTACACCAAAATTACCCGCCACTTGTGCATGATGTGCTATGCGTGCTACATGAATTAAAGCTTTGCTTGGAACGCAACCGTCATTTAAACATTCTCCGCCGATATGTTTGTCTGTTTTTTCAATCATTAATACTTTAAAGCCTGCTTTACCCATAAACAGGCCTGCACTTAGCCCTCCTGAACCACAGCCAATTACTATAATATCATAGATTTTTTCTTCCATAATGCTTTAGTCGCTATAAATTGATAAACCTGACAAATGATGCATTTTATAATATTTATACGTTCTACCTCCGCAACGGCTAAAAAAATTGTTTAATCAACCTTAAGCCTTACTACAACATGTAAACAATATCAGAAGCATTTGTAGGATAAGAAAAAATTGTTTTTTTCAATTGGCCGCCTGTTATGTTCCCATTCATCGCTACTGTAAAAAATGTTAATGATGTCTTCCGCATGATGTCCAAGAAGGTGCGCACCAATAATCTGGTTTGTATCTTTATTCAATAAAACTTTAAAGGCTGCAATCATAAGATTGGTCATCTATTATAGCAACATGTTGACCGGCAGCAGCACATTTGTAGGCAACCGAACTTCCGCCAGACCCTGTGCCAAGTACTATTACGTCAAAATATTGCATGATTACAATTTTATTTATAGACTGTTAAGTAAAAACCTTTACTGCAAAAGATATACCCTCCCCTCCTTACTTAATTAAATGCTTAAATAATTAATGTTTACAATAATAGCGTTCTTTAACGTTTAAGTATTTGCTTAAATACAAATTGTAGCTGTATGTTTGTTTAAAATTGTTGCATGTCAGATTCCAAATGTATACGTCTCTATGCAGACGAGGTTTTGATTAAAGAATGTAAAAAGAAGTTGCAAAAAGCTGAAACCTCTTTTAGCAGGTTAAGTCAGGTGTTAAGTCTTGCAGGTAATGATGTTCGTATGAAAATACTTTATCTCTTAGAAGAAGAAAACGAACTATGTGTGTGTGACCTGGCAGACATATTACAAATGACAATCCCTGCTGTGTCACAGCATTTAAGAAAGTTAAAAGACGGCAACGTTTTACAGACACGCCGAAATGGACAAACTATTTACTATTCTCTGAAAGAAGAGCATCTGGAAATCATTAAGCCCTTATTTGAACATATAACAATTGTTAACCGTAAAAAACAGAAGGCATGAAATCCGAAACAACATCTAAAGCCGTTACAGGCGTAGGAATATTTGCTGCCGTAGCGGCATCACTTTGTTGTATTACACCAGTGTTAGCATTGCTTGCAGGTGCAAGTGGCGCAGCCTCATCACTTTCCTGGTTAGAACCTGCACGACCTTTTTTAATTGGTTTAGCAGTACTTACATTAGGCTTTGCATGGTATAAGTCACTAAGCACAAACGAGAGCTCCCAGTGTGGTCGTGATGGCACTTGCAAAATAGAAAAGAAAAATTTTCTTGCTTCCAAAGCATTTTTAGTTTTCATTACCATTGCAGCCATTGCTTTAATGGCTTTTCCTTACTACGCAAACATTTTTTACCATAAGGCGCAAAAGCAAAATATTGTAGTTGACGATAGTAATAATATTCAAACTGCATTTTTTACTGTAAAGGGCATGAGTTGCAAAGGATGTGAAGCAGAAGTGAACAACGAGCTTTATAAGGTAAAGGGAGTAATAGATGCACAAACGTTTTATGAAAAAGGAACAAGCATCGTAAAATATGATAAATCAAAAGCCACAGTTGAGCAGCTTAAAAATGCGATTGCCCATACCGGCTATTCAATAGCTAATTATCAACTTTTAAATAAATAACAGATGAAAACACTTTCTATTATCGCAAGTACTTTTTTATTTACGGCGGTACAGGTTTGTAGTTTCGGCGTTTCTAAAGTAAATGCTCAAACACCTGTAAATGCTGTAACTAAGGCTGAAGCTAAAACGGTTAAGTTAAAAATCACAGGCATGACTTGTGCCGGTTGCTCAAACAATGTAGCCACTACACTCAAAGCACTTGATGGTATTGTAGAACAGAAAGTTGAATATCCCGGCGAAATAGCCATTGTAAAGTTTAATCCTGCTAAAACATCCGTCGCTGATATTATTAAAGCGATTGAAAAAATAGGATACAAAGCTGTTACAGTTTCCGAAAAGCCTACATCAAAACAAAGCTAAGTGCAGCAGTTGCTTTGTCTATAATTAATAAATTTTGAAGAATGGGATGTTGTAATGTTAATCCGGATAACCAGTACGATTTAATTATTGTAGGTGGTGGTTCATCAGCTTTTGCGGCAGCTATTAAAGCTAATGACCAGGAAATAAAAACACTGATTGTAAATGGGGGTTTGCCTTTAGGTGGCACTTGTGTAAATGTTGGTTGTGTACCCTCTAAGTTTTTAATAAGAGCAGGAGAAAGTGTCTACAAGGCATCGTATTCTTCTTTCAAAGGCATTATGCCGAACAAGCCCAAAATAAACTTTAGAGAAATTATTGAGCAAAAAAGAGAATTGGTTGCAGATATGCAACAACGAAAGTATGCGGACCTTTTAGCCGGTTTACCTTATGTACAGGTAATAGAAGGCATGGCTAAGTTCGTAGGCGACAGAACCATTGAAGTGGAAGGTGAAGAGTATCAAGGGCTTAAAGTTATTTTAGCTACAGGTGCATCTACTTACATCCCAAATATTGATGGGTTAAATACCGTTCCATATCTTACTAATATAACTCTCTTTGAACTTGACGAACAGCCTGCATCTTTAACTGTATTGGGTGGTGGTTATATTGCTCTTGAAATAGCGCAGGCTTACAACAGGCTCGGCACTAAGGTTACACTTTTGCAACGTTCAACAAGTATTTTATCAAAGCAGGCAAAAGATATTACGGATGAAATAGCTAAGCATCTTGTTGATGATGGTATTAATATTCTTACAGGCACTACAATCAATAAAGTTTGGAAAGACGGTGAGGAAATTAAAGTAAACATCACCCAAAACGGCAATAACGATACAATTACTTCATCCCATCTTTTGGTTGCTACCGGTATTAAAGCCAATACAGAAAAATTAGGTCTGGAAAAGATTAAAGTAAATGTTGATAAGCAAGGGTATATTATTGTAGATGAGTTCCTGCAAACCAGTAACCCTGAGGTATTTGCTGTTGGCGATGTAACGAACCTTCCTGCTTATGTATACACAGCAGCGTATGAAGGCAGTGTGGCATTACAAAATGCTTTCTATAACCCAAAGCAGAAGGTTGATTTTACAGCGTTACCATGGGTTGTATTTACAGACCCTCAAATAGCAGGTGTAGGTATGGATGAAAAAGAGGCAGAAGAAAAAGGAATACCCTATCAGGTAACCGTATTGCCCTTATCAGAAGTTCCAAGAAGCATTGCCTCCTTAGATACAAGAGGTTTTATCAAGCTAATCAGAAACCCCGAAACAGACCTGTTATTAGGTGCAAGAATTGTTGCTCCGGAAGGCAGTGAAATTATAATGGAAGTAAGTTTAGCGATTAAATATAAAATACCTGTACATGAACTTACTGCAATGTTTCATCCTTATCTAACATTAAGCGAAGGCATCAAATTAGCAGCTTTATCTTTTACAACAGATGTAAAGAAAATGAGCTGTTGCGTCAGTTAAAAGGTATAATAAACATTGAGGTTGTTTAAAATTCATTTTTTATAATACCGGCATTAGTTTTCATAGCATCATTGTTGCGTCGCAATCACTTCATCAGCATAGCAAAGGGGGAGCTTTAGTCACTATTACAAAATGTTTTAAAAATTTAGACAGTCTCTTAAACAAAAGAAAATGAATCATAACAAGTAACCTTCTAAAGCAGGTTTTTTTGCAGCACTAACAGGTACAATAATCGTGGCACTATGTTGTGCAACTCCCCTATTGGTTATTGTGTTAGGGGCAGTTGGTTTAAGTGTATTTACCCCATACCTCGATTATATACTTATGCCTGCACTGATTATTTTAATAATAATTACCTGGGTTTTTTACAACGGTTATAAAAAAGCACACATTTCTAAATCAAATTATAAATAGCCGTGATAAAATATTTGGATGAAGCGTTAACTCCGGTAAAAATAATTTGAATTATAAGAGGCGAATGCGCTTACTTTAAAATCATGTTCATAGACCCCATAGCATATTGTGCATGTTAAAGTAAATGTTTCACTGCAAATCAATAAACACCATCACATAGTAATAACAAACAAATAATAATGCAAGACCACTAACAATTTGAATACTTCTTCTAAGCCATGTAAGTTGTGCAAACTTTGTAACAGCACGGCAAAAGCACTTACAATTAAGAAAGGTAAACCTCTTCCAATACCAAAGGATAAAGCAAGTATATAACCATAAACAGGATTTGCTGTAGCAGCAGCAACAGAAAGAAGTAATAACAAAGGAGCAGCAGAAGTCCCTAAACTAAAAACTAATCCATAAACAAAAGAGCCACCAATGCCAGGCTTGCGAAGAGCTGCAAAGTTTGTAGTAGTTAATCTTGGTCCATAAAAAGCAAATACGGCAGCAATAGCAGATATTATTGCCATAGATAAAGCGCAATATTGACCAAATGTTTCAGTCAGTAATACACCCAATTTTCCGGCTAAAGCACCTCATACAGAAAGACAAACAACAATTGCGGCAAAGAAGGCAAGTGCTATCATGAATCCCTGGTTCGTTTTATTTTCTGTATTGCTGCTAACAAGTCCGGCTATGCCAAGTCCAACAGGTAAGGTGCAGGGGCATACACCGGTGGTTATAACCCCAGCACCGGCAGCAATTAGCAAACTATAAAAAGAGCCATTGGCAAGTGCCTGAACTAAATTGTTGTACAAATTGTTCTAAACTCATTGCTGAACTTCTTGTGGTTTACCTGCGGCAAAACCTTTAGCGTTTACAGCTTTTTGAACTTGTTCAACCTTTACCTTTTGAGGGTCAAAAGTGGCCCGGCAGTTCTTTTATGGTATGCAGGTCTGTTCCTGTATCGAGCAGATGTGTGGCAAAGGAATGGCGAAGCGTATGAGCGCTGTAACCTTTATCCTTAAAGCCTGCCTGCTTCATGGCCAGCTCTACCTGCAGCTGTATGGTGCGGCAATGAACACGCTTACCTTTGGTCTTTGCTTCAAACAAATAAGTGAGAGGGCGGTGCCTGAGAAAGTAATCACGAAGCGTGGTAAGTGCATGAGCTGAGAGCAAAGTGTAGCGGTCTTTATTGCCTTTACCCTGCACTACCTTTATACGCATGTTCTTACTGTCTATGTCAGTAAGCTTAATGCGGCTGCATTCTTCAAGCCGTACACCGCTGCTGTAAAACAATTGAATAATCGCCTGTTGCCTGAGAGTAGTTTGGCGTGTTGAGCAACTGACGCACTTCATCAATGGTCATTACATTAGGTAACTGAAACTTTTTCTTTGGATAAAGCTTAGAAGGAAGATCATAAGGCCGCTTAAGTATTTGTTTGAAGAAGAAAGAAACACTCGAAGCCACCATGCGGCATTTATCATGACCGCTGTTGAACGTTTGTTTGATGTAGCAGATATATTGTTCTATCTGCTCTGCAGTAAGTGTCGAAGGCCTCACTTGGGGATAATACTCGAAGATGAACC
>JAABUT010003828.1_pt1 | contig 12502 bp, 10 predicted proteins | sample 5559281 | NCBI WGS metagenome assembly JAABUT01 (sample SAMN10711880, study PRJNA513359) | rock metagenome | isolation source: Antarctica rocks | place: Antarctica: Victoria Land, Ricker Hills nord | collected 2016-01-04
GCAGGCTTTCCAGCCTGCGTCCCGCCCGCAGGCTGGAAAGCCTGCGCTACCGGATCCAAGCGTTCGGGGGTGCAGTGTACCAGAAGGCGGTACAATAGCGTGACGACGATTGCGAAAGGAGCACAATGATGGAATCGGCGGTAATTGTGGCGGCGAAGCGGACGGCGATTGGCGCGTTCGGGAAGTCATTCAAGGATGTCCCGGCGGCGACGCTCGGCACGGCGGCGGTGCGCGCCGCGCTCGCGGAGAGCGGCCTCGCGCCCGGCGATGTGGAGGAAGTGGTGATCGGGTGTGTCGGCCAGATCGGGCAGGACGCCTACATCGCGCGGGCGGTCGCGCTCGGCGCGGGCCTGCCGATTGAGACGCCGGCGTACACGGTGAACCGGCTCTGCGGCTCCGGCGCGCAGGCAATCGGCAGCGCGGTGCAGGCGATCCTCGCGGGGGATGCACGGGTCGTCGTCGCGGGGGGCGTCGAGAACATGAGCCGGTACCCGATGCTCGCCGATGTGCGCTGGGGGACGCGCCTCGGCGACACGACGCTGAAGGACGCGCTGACGCTGGCGCTCTCCGACCCGTTCTCCTGCCGCCACATGGGCACGACGGCCGAGAACATCGCGCGGCGGGATGGCGTCAGCCGTGAGGATCAGGACGCCTTCAGCGTGCGCAGTCAGCAACGCACGGCGGCGGCCATCGAGGCGGGCCGCTTCGACGAGGAGATCGTCCCCGTCAGCGTGCCGGGGCCGAAGCGCATCACCGTTGAGGTCGTGCGCGACGAGCATCCGCGCCTGGACACGACGGTAGAGGCGCTCGCCAAGCTCTCGCCTGTCTTCGACAAGGAAGGCAGCGTGACGGCGGGTAACGCGGCGGGCATCAACGACGCGGCGAGCGCCACGATTATCATGGCGGCGTCCGAGGCGGCAGCGCGCGGCATCACGCCACTCGCCCGCGTCGTTGGGTGGTCGGTCGTCGGCGTCGAACCGGAGTACATGGGCATCGGGCCGGTGCCCGCCGTCCGCAAGGTGCTCAAGAAGACCGATCTGACGCTCAATGACATCGCCCTCTTCGAGTTGAACGAGGCGTTCGCGGCGCAGGCGCTCGCGTGCATCCGGGAACTCGGGCTGGATATGGAAAAGGTCAATGTGAACGGTGGCGCGATTGCGCTCGGCCATCCGATTGGCGCGACGGGCAACATCCTCGCCGTGAAGTTGATCCACGAGTTGCGGCGGCGCGGCGAGCGGTACGGCATCGTCACGGCGTGTATCGGCGGCGGCCAGGGGATCGCGATGGTATTGGAGAACCTGGCGGCGTAGCGGCACGCTACGTCCAGCGCGTCAGCGTCTCGCTGCCTTCGCGAACGAGGGATGTCTCCATCAGACGGTGGAGTCGCGGGAAGCGCGCCGCAATTCCACCGATGCGCCGTCAGGCGGTACAATGGATCGTGCGGCGCATCGGTGCGCGGCATCGAACAGAGAGGATCATTCTGCATGGCAATCGAGTACCACAAGCACGTTTTGGACAACGGTTTGCGCGTCTACATCACGCCGATGGATGCGGCGACTTCCGTAACGGTCGTCATCGGCGTCGGCGTCGGCGCGCGATGGGAAGCGCCGGAAGTGAACGGCATCGCGCACTTCGCCGAGCACATGTTTTTCAAGGGGACGGAACGACGCCCCTCGACGCGCGACATCTCCAGTCTGATCGACGGGTTGGGCGGGCAGTTCAACGCCTTCACCTCGGAGGAGATGACGGCGTACTACACGCGGCTCGCCCCGGAGCATTACAAGGTCGGCCTCGATGTGCTGACGGACATGCTGTTCCATTCGAAGTTCGATCCGGACGAGATTGAGCGCGAGAAGGGGACGATCATCCAGGAAATCCGCATGTACGACGATCAGCCGATGGCGCTCGCGCCGCGCACCTTCCAGGAGATGATGTACCCTGACCATCCGCTCGGTCGCCCAATCCTCGGGACGGACGAGACGATCAACGCGATGTCTCGCACGACCTTCACGGATTACGTCGAGATGGCGTACCACACCGGTAGCATGGTCGTCTCGATTGCCGGGAAGGTGGATGAGGCGGACGCGCTGGAGGCCGTGCAGGCGTGGATGGCGCAGTTTCCCGGCGGCACCGCGCCGAAGCCCGTCGCCGCGTCCGGCGTCGCGCCGAGTGCGCGCGTCAAGTTGTACACGAAGGACACGGGGCAGGCGCATCTCTGCCTCGGCGTCCCCAGCCTACCGATTGGCCACCCGGATGAGGCGGCGGTCGCGGTGATGAACACCGTGCTCGGCGGCACGATGTCGTCGCGTCTCTTCATCGAGGTGCGCGAGAAGCAGGGGTTGTGCTACTACGTCGGCTCCTCGCCCGACCCGTACACGGACACCGGCCTCTTCGTCGCGCGCGGCGGGATGGACCTGAACCGGATCGACCAGGCGCTCATCTCGATCCGCAAGGAGATGCTCGGCATGGCGGCGGAACCCGTCACCGACGAGGAACTGAGCATGGGCAAGGAGGGCCTGAAGGGCCGCATCCTCCTCGGGATGGAAGGCTCTGCGGGCGTTGCGATGGATGTCATCCGGCAGGAACTGTTGCGTGGCCGCGTGCGCACGCCCGATGAGCGCCGCGCGGAGGTGGACGCAGTGACGAAGGAAGACGTCTTCCGCGTCGCGAATGAACTGTTCAAGCCAGAACGGATGCATCTCGCGATGTGCGGCCCGTTCGATGACCCGACGCACTTCGAATCGCTCGTGCTCGAAGGCGCGTCGGCTGCTGCGGCGGATTAGCCCTAACCCCCAAACCCCCTTCTCCACTGGGGAAGGGGGTAGTTTTTTTATGCGATGAATGGTTCGAGGTAACGCTGCGCGAGGATGAGGCCACGCTTCGCGCGTTCTTCGGATCCTTCGTAGATCGGGTCCTCGTGCTCGATGCAGACCGCGCCATCGTAGCCGTTCTCGCAGAGCGCGGAGAGAATTTGTCGCCACTGTAGCACGCCATATCCCGGCAGGCGGTAGCGCCACCAGCCGGAGCCGCGCTGCCCCTCGGTGAATTGCCGGTTGAGGATACCGTAGTCGTACAAACCATCTTTCAGGATTTCGGTATCCTTCGCGTGGACATGGTAGATGCGCGGCGCGAACTCGCGCAGCACGCGCATATGGTCGATGCCCATCCAGACGAAGTGCGACGGGTCGAAGCAGAGACCGAGGGCGGGGGAGTCGAACGCGGCGAAGACGCGCCGGAACATCTCCGGCGCGTAGCACAGATTGCGCCCGTGCCCCGGCCACGGTTCGAGCGCGATGCGGATGCCGAAGCGATCCGCCGCCGCGATGACGGGCTGCCACGTCGCGGCGAAGCGGTCGAAGTTCTGGGCGAGCGAGAGCGACGGGTCCACGTTATTCAGAAGACCGAGCACGATGGTGATCCCCTGTCGTGACGCTTGCTCGAGGTATTCCACGAGCGTGTGCATCGCGCCATCGCGCGCCCGCGTGTCCGGCGAGAATATCTCGTTCACCGTCGCGGCGGTGAGGGTCGGCACGCCCGGATGCAGCCCGGAGCGCGCCGCCACCGGGCCGCCGTCCGGGAGCACGCGGTGGGTATCGACGAAGGAGAACCCCTGCTCCTTCGCCCACGCACAGACTTCCGGGTACGACACGTCGCGCAGATCGCGCGGGACGATGAAGCCGAGATGCACGGTAGTCGCCCCTTCCGAAGGATGATGAGAACCGGTGGCAGAGGCTTCAGCGCTTCAGCTTACCGCAGGGTCCGGCAGGATAAAGCCCGCCACCGGTGGCATAGGCTTTAGCCTGTGCAGCGATCACCGAAACCATCACGCCCGCGCCGCCTCCAGCGCCCGCGCGATCCCGCTGAGTCGCTGTTCGCGATCCGCCACGAACCGCTGGATACCCTTCAGGAGATGGTCCGGCGACAGGTGCGCCTCCTCGTAGACCTCCGTGGGGCTGCCACCCGTGCGCCACCGGTTATCGAAGTCGGCGGACATCGCGTACTCGTTGGCCAGCGGGTTCGTGCCCCAATCGCGCATCAGGCGGCGCGCACCGTTCGTGATGAAGGTCATGTCGAGTTGATCCGCTGTGGCGATGATCGAGTCCTGATACTCCTGCGTCTGGCGATGGAACAACTCCGGGCTGACGACTGCGACGAGTTTGACGTTCAGGCCCATTTCGTCGAGCTTCGGCAGCAAACTGACGGTGTTCGCCGTGGACATCGTCCCCTGCACGAGGATTGTGCCGCCGCGCGGCTGGCCCGGTTTGTAGTCACGGATGAGGTATGCCCCGCGCGCCGCCTCGAAGTGGGAGGCGATGCCGAGGGCGGCGCGGTCCGGTATCTGGATCGGTGGCCGCGTCAGATGCAGGGCGATGATCGGCACATCCGCCGCGAAGGCCGCGCCGAGGAGCACGGGCACCTCGTTGTACTCCCACGGCATCAGGTTGATGATGCTTCCCTCCGGGAAGAGTTGGGTCACGCCCGGCGAGAAGATGCCGAAGTGGGTGCGCGAATCCTCCGCCGTTTCCGGGCCGGAGTGACCGGCGATCCAGAGCACCTTGCCAACCTTGAAATCGGAGTCCTGCGCCAACTGGCTAAAGAGGCGCATCAGGCCGTACTTGAGGTAGGAGAATGAGGCGTAGGTCGAGTGCGTCGCGTAGAAGCCATCGAACGCATCGTACGGTGTCGGGGAGAAGTTGACCGACGCGATCCCGGCGCTGACGCCCGAATTCGTGAACTCGGTGATCTCCTGCGGCAGCAGCACGCCGTCCTGATTGTTGTTGCGGTCGTACCGGCCCCACCCCGGCGTGTCGCCGTACCCTTCCGCGAAACCGGCGATGTTCGTCGATTCGGAGAGGTCGGCGGACATCGCGAGGAAGAGGGGGCGGCCGTAGCGCTGCCGCCCGAGGCTGTTGATGTACGCGCCCCACTTCGCGAATGCCGCGCGGTTGGCGACGTTCGCCCCCGGCTTTGCCCAGATGTCGTCCGGGTAACTGCGGTAGTCCCAGAAGCGTTCGTCCTCGAACGGATTCTTCGACGTGTCGAGCTTGAATCCGGGAATTTCTTCGGGCACCGACTCACCGAGCGCGACGAGCCGGTCGGCGAGATAATCGACAAGCGCGTCATCGCTCGTGATCGTGTCCGCGATCACTTTCAGATTCGCCTCGAACTGGGCATGCAACGCGCCCGCATCCGACGGCGCGGCCTCACCGAAGCCGTGCCATTGCACGCCATACTTGTCCGCGAACTCCTTCCGGCCCTGCCAGAAGATTTCCGCGTTCAGTTTGTGCGGCGTGCCGTGCGATTTGTAGCCGGTGACGCCGTAGCCGCGCCCCTTGATCGTCTTGAACCACGTCATGTTCGGCACGTGATCGGGGTTTGCCGTCTCCATCGTCTCCAGCAGCGCCTGCGTCACGGCGGCATAGTCGGAGCCGTGCTCCGTGCCGTGGACGCGGAAGCCGTACGGCTCGAACCATGAGGTTGGGTTGCCGTTGACGACATCGCTGATGCCCACCGGGTCGATGCCGAAGTCGTTCCAGTCGATCAGGTAGTGGAGGTTGTCCAGCCCGAGGCCCCAGGCGGAGTTCTTCGTCTCGTGCGACGCGCCCGCCGTCAGGCCGCCCTCGCCATCGACCGCGAAGACCTTGACGCCCGCCGCGCCCGCGCGCTTGAGCGCCATCGCCTCACCGGCGGCGGCGGGCGAGCCGTGCCCCGTCGGGCCGGTGTTGAACTTGAGGAAGAGCGTCTTGCCCTCCATCTCCGCATGACCCGCGAGCCCACCGCGCCGCCGGAAGCCGAGCAGATCGTTCCACATCAGTTGGCGGCGGTCGCTCTCCGGCACGGCGTACCGCGCGTCGCCTGTGCGCTCGTACTTCGCGCGGAGGGCGGTGTTGTACGCCGCCAGCGTCGCGTAGATCAGCGGCACGGTATGCCCCGCGACGAGCACGAACCGGTCCCCGAACCGCTTCTCGGGGTGCCGGATGTCCCACCGCATGAAGCCGCCGAGCGTCAGCGCGACGAGCATATGCCGCTTCGAGCGCGAGCCGCCCGGGTGGCCGCTCTGCCGGTAGTTCTCGAAGACATCGATGAAGTTGTCGATGCAGTCGCCGATTTTCTCCCACTGGGGGAACTGCTTCTCAAGGTCAGCGTGCCGGGTACTGACGCCCGGCTGGGCGGTCGAGGTCAACGTGATACCCCCCGTTTATTCGTGCCGTATTCGCCATTCATCACGCCCAATCCTACTACGGGCCACGCACCGCTGGCTACTGCGTGAGCCACGTCAGGTTCGGGCGAATCTGCGGATTGACCGGCGTGTTCGGCATCTGGCCCCGCAAGGCGCGTGCCGCTTCCTCACCGACGCGCCGCTGCATGATGTCGAAGGTGATGTCCGCGTAACTCGCGGTGTGCGGCACGAGCACGACGTTGTCCATGCCCATGAGCGGGCTATCCTTCGCCAGCGGCTCGGCCTCGAAGACATCGAGGCCCGCGCCCGCGATCCTGCCACTCTGGAGCGCCGCGATCAGTGCCTGCTCGTCCACGACGGGGCCGCGCGACGTGTTAATCAGGTAGGCGGTCGGCTTCATCAGCGCGATCCGCTCGGCGTTGATGAAGTGGCGCGTCTCCGGCGTCAGCGGCGTGTGGATCGAGACGTAGTCGCTCTGGCTGAGCACATCCTCCAGCGGCAGCAACTCGACGCCGAGCGCGGCAGCCCGCTCCAGCGGCAGGTACGGGTCGAAGGCGATCACGCGCATATCGAGCGGCACGAGGCGGCGGTGGAACTCGCGCGCGATCTGCCCGAAGCCGACGAGGCCCATCGTCTCGCCGTGAATCTGGCCCATCGGCGAGAGGAACGGCGCGCGGAACGCGCCGGAACGGTCGCCCCACGCGCCGGTGCGGATCCACCGATCCTGGCGCGTGATCTTCTTCGCGCAGTCCAGCAAGAGCGCGAGCGCGTGGTTCGCGACTTCTGGCAGGCAGAAGTCCGGGATATTGACGACGACGAGATTGTGCGCGCTCGCGGCGGGCACGTCGATCGTGTCATAGCCGACGCCGTAGCGCACGAGCACGCGGCAGTGTTCCAGTTGGTCGATCACGTCCGGTGTGAACTTCGAGCCGGGGACGAGCAGCGCGTCCGCGTCCTTGCAATGCTCGATGATCTTCTCCGGCGTGTCGAGATTGCCGTAACTGACGAGGCAATCGGCGAACTCCGCCAACCCCTCGCGCTCATTCGCCAGCGTCGCCCCCGGCGGCGCGCTCGTCTGTACCACCTTGAACTGAGCCATCGCTCCCCCTTCGGGGAGTACTGAGTACTGAGTACTGAGTACTGAGTGGGGATCGACCATCTCAGTACTCAGTACTCAGTACTCAGTACTCCGTTAGTACTTGATTACTTCCGTCTGCTTCGCGGGCGTCCAGCCTTTGACGGCCTGCGTTTCCAGCGTCGCCTCGTGGAGCATGAATCGCGCCTCGGACGCGAGCGCGAGGAACTGGTAGCCCTCGGCGATCCGGTCGCTGACCGCCTTCGCGTCCGCGCAGTGGATACCGGGCGCAACGCCGTGCTTCTTGCAGGTCTGGAGGATGTGCTGCATCCCCTCCTGGAAGACCTTCGCCTCGGACCACATCGCGGGCGTCTCGCCCATGTTGCCGAGCAGGTCATTCGGCCCGACGAAGACGCCGTCGATGCCGCCGTCCGCGAGCATCGCATCGAGGTTGTTGATCCCCTCGGGGGACTCGATCATGATGACGACGCAAATTTCGTCGCTAGCGCGCGTGTTGTACTCGCCGGGTTGGGCGTCCCACGAGGCGTTATAGCGCCCGCCGCCGAATGAGCGGTTGCCAACCGGCGGATGCTTCGCGGCGCGCGCGATCAGGCGGGACTCCTCGACGGTGTTGACCATCGGCGCGACGATCCCCCAGGCGCCCGCGTCGAGCACCCGCTTGATGTTCTCGTGGTGACCCTGTGGCAGGCGGACCATCGGCGCGGACGCCGTGCCGCGCATCGCCATCATCATCAGCGCGACGGTCTCGATGTCGATCGCATTGTGCTCCCAGTCGATTGTTAGCCAGTCGAACCCGACCGTGGCGAGCGATTCGACCGCGAGCGGCGCCCCGTAACTCAACCATGTCCCGATCGAGGGGCGACCCTCCTTGAGCGCTCGCTTGACGTGATTTTCGCGCATTCCGTTCTCCTCCTACTGACCCGAGTCCAGCATTCCAACGAGATGACCGCTCGCGTCCGCCGCGAGCGGTTGCAGGGTCCCGACGATCTCCAACCCGTCATTGCTTCGCGCCTCATCCATGAGCGCGGCGGAGATCGCAAGCGTATCGAGGTGCAGCGTGCTGTGAATGCGCGCGACGCGCGGCTCGCGCTCGACGCCGCGCAGGGCGGAGCGGATTGCCCACTCGACCGCGTCGATGTCATTCTCGCGGATGATCGGGATCTTCGCCGCCGCGATTGCCTCCGCCGTGATCGCGTTCATCATCAGGGCGTGGTGGTCGATCTGGTCGAAGACGCGCCGCGTCGTGAAGTCCGCGAAGCCGATGCCCATCGCATTGCCGTGCGTCTCCGGCGTCAGGTTGAGGATGACGATGCGGGTGAAATCGGGCACGCGCGGCCCGCCGAACCGCCGCCACATGCCGATGATATTCGGGTCCATTCCCGTGCCGCTGATGTTCTTACCCATCGCGTCGATGATGAGCACATCGAGTTGATCGAACGGCACGCGCGGCAGCAGCGTGTTCGCCAGTTGCAGCAGTTCCGCGTCCGTTCGGACGATCTGATCGGGGGGGGCGACGCGGATCGTGTGGACATGCTCGTAGGCGTTCTCCACGATGTGGACGCCGAAGAGGATGTTCGCTTTTTCCAGCGTCACGGTGGCGGCATCGACGATGTGCGTGCCGAGACCGACCGAGTGCATCTGCTCCGCGCCGCGCCGCTTGCCCATGCCAACGGCGATCATCTTGCAGACGCCGCTCTCGACCTCGCCCCGGAACGCGGTGTGCGCCTTGACGCGGTTGACGACGACAACGCCATCCGCCTCGCTCGCCATGCGGTCGTAGTAGACAGGGATGCCGGACGGCGTCGTGCCGAGTTGCACGACTTCCATCGTCGCGCGCACCGGGCAGCCGAGCGCTTCCTCGGTCATGCCGTAGCCCGCCATCATCTCAATCTGGCCCTCGGCGGTCGCGCCGCCGTGCGACCCCATCGCGGGGATGAGGAACGGCTCCGCGCCACACCCCTTTAATTCCTCAACGATGGTGCGGAGGATCGTCGCGATGTCCGCGATGCCACGACTGCCGCCTGTCACGGCGATCTTCGCGCCCGGTTTGATCGCGGGTAGGTCGCCGAGCGCGGCGATGCCCGCGCGGATTGCGCCGGGGACATCTTCGCAATGCTCGGGGGAAAGGCGCTGGCGGATGCGTGCGAGTGCGGGCAGGGTTGTCACCGGATGCGTCACGGGGGGAGCGGCAACCGCCGAACGCATCGAATCCCGAACCTTGCTCGTGCTCATCGCCACGCGCTCCCTTCTCCGCGTACTACCAGTGCACCGACGCGAACTGGTTCGCCGCCACTGCCGGTAGCCTACCACCGGATTGCACGGAGCGAAACCCTGGGACTTCCTAACCCCCCCAACCCCCTTCCGTCCCTCGGCGTGGGAAGGGGGAGCGAGCCTTCGAGGGATCGGGGCGTTCGGTGGAACACTCGGATACCGAATTGAGTCACCCCTTCCCCACGGGGAAGGGGCCGGGGGTTAGGAATCCCCGGCGGATGGGATGTTGAACACGCCCTGCGATTGCCGCGCCCCGGTAGCGGAGAGGACGAGGCGGGTGTTACCATACCGGCATCTGTTGATTCACCGTCCGTCAAAGGAGCATTCCAATGATTCGCCCCCACGTCTTGCCGGACATTGGCGTCGGCGCCGACCTCGGCGACTACCTCGATGACATTCCGCTCCCGCCCGTGTTCGATGTCGTGGACGATTCGCCGCAGCCGATGCTCGATGACGTGCGCGGTGCGGTGCGGCGTGCGCTTCAGGAATGCGGCGCGCTAGAGCGCGTGCGGCCGGGGATGCGTGTCGCCGTCTGTGCGGGGAGCCGGGGCATCGACAAAATCGTGCCGACGCTGCGCGAGGCGGTGCTCGCCGTGCGGGAGCGTGGCGCGGAGCCATTCATCATCGCGGCGATGGGGTCGCACGGCGGCGCGACCGCTGAGGGTCAGCACGAAATCCTCACCGGCTACGGCATCACCGAGGAGGCCATCGATGCGCCCATCGTCGTCGGCACGGAGACGGAGCAGGTCGGCACGGTCGAGGGTTCGGTGCCCGTCTGGGTGAACACGCAGGCGCGCGCGGCGGATGCGACGCTCGTCATCAACCGCGTCAAGGCGCACACGGACATTCGCGGCACGATCGAGAGTGGGCTGGCGAAGATGTGCGCCATCGGCCTCGGCGGGCCGCGCGGGGCGGCGACGTTCCACCGCAGCGGGCCGCAGATGCTCGCGAAACTCATCCCGATTGTCGCACGCGAGACGATCCGGGAGATCAACGTTATCGGCGGCATCGCCATCGTCGAGAACGCCGCCGGGACGATGGGCGAGATGCACGGCGTGCAACCGGCGGACATCGGCGGCGCCGTCGAGACGGCGCTGCTCGACCGCGCGAAGTCGCTCCACCCGCGCATCCCGGTTGACCAACTCGATGTGCTGATCGTCGATGAACTCGGCAAGGATATTTCCGGCAGCGGCATGGACTCGGTCGTCATTGGCCGGATGATGATCCACACCGTCCCGGAATTCGCGCGCCCGGACATCAGCATCATCACCGTGCTCGATGTGACGCATGAGTCGCACGGCAACGCCGTTGGCATCGGCTTCGCAGACTGCATCCCGGCGTCGCTCGTCGCGAAGATCGACTGGCGCGCGATGTACATCAACGCCGCGACTTCCGGCCTCGGCGGGCCGCAGCGCGCGAAGATGCCGATGGTCTTCCCGACGATGCGGCAGACGGTGCAGGCGGCGATCTTCATGTGCGGTCGGAGTGACTTCGCGCAGGTGCGGCTCGCCCGCATCCGCAATACGCACGACGTGCGTGCACTGACGGTGTCGCCCGCGCTGCGCGACGAATTGGCGCGGCAGCCGCACATGACGGTGTCGGATCGCCCGCGCGACCTTCGTTTCGCGGAATGAGGCGGATGCCATCCGGCCCCAGCCTCGTCGGTATCGTTGCAGATGACCTGACGGGCGCGTGCGACGCCGCCGCGCAATTCTGCCGCGCGGGCGCGCGTACGGCGGTGCTCCTCGATGATTCTGAGACCTCCCTGCCGGAGGGGTGGGACGTCATCGCGCTGACGACCGAATCGCGCCGCGCCCTCCCGACCGTCGCCGGTGGCCGCACGCAGACGGCGGTGCGGCGACTGATCGACGCGAAAGCGCGGCAAATCTACATCAAGGTTGACAGCACGCTGCGCGGCGCGCCAGGAGGGATTATCGAGGCGGCGGCGCTGGAGTTCGGCGTTCCCTACGTCCTCGTCGCACCCGCCTTCCCCGATCAGGGGCGCACGGTGCTCGGCGGCTGGGTGCGGCGTGATGAAACGGCGGTGGTGGATGGCATGACCCGCCTTGGGGAGACGGCCATCGCGTCGATTGGGCATATCCCCTTGCGCGCGATCCGCTCCAGCATGACTGCAATCGCCATCGCGCCCGGTCTGCTCGTGGACAATGTCGCGTTGCTGCTCGCCGACGCCGAGCGCGACGACGATCTCTGGACATTGGCCGAATACGCGGCCTCCACGGAGTTGGCGCTCGTCGCGGGGTCGGCGGGATTTGCCCGGTTCATCGCGCCCTTCTGGAGTTGGGAGACGGCGAACCCGGACGACGAGGACGACGCCTGGGCAATGCGGGAGGGGCCGGTGCTCGTCGTCGTCGGGACGCGCAACCCGATGACGCAGGCGCAACTCGCGTACATCCGCGAGGCGGACGACGTGACTGTGGTGCCGGTCGATCAGGAGCGCGCGGACGAGAGCCTCCCGGCGATCCGCGCCGCGCTCGATGAAACCTCGGTCGTCGTCGCGGCGCTCATGGTGCCGTCGGAGACGGCGGTGACGGACACCGCGCTCGCGGGCATCGCACGTGTCGTGGTCACGGCAGCCGCCGAGCGTGGCGACCGGTTGCGCGGCCTGGTGACGACGGGCGGCGCGACGACACTCGCCGTGTGCAAGGCGGCAGATGTTCACCTGCTGCATGTCGTGGATGAGATTCTGCCCGGTGTGCCCGTCTCCGTGATGACCGATGGTACGCTCGCGGGCGTGCCGATTGTGACGAAGTCCGGCGGCTTCGGGGACGAAGACGCGCTCGCCGTCGCGTGCATCTGGTTGCTCAGTGACGACGATGATGCCGAGGATGACGACGAAGATTGGGACGAGGCGGACGACGCAGATGAGACACTGGAGGATCGCGAGTAACAGTTAGGAGTTACGTAGTTCGTGAGAGAAACCTGGTGGTGGCGGG
>JAABUT010003829.1_pt1 | contig 12500 bp, 13 predicted proteins | sample 5559281 | NCBI WGS metagenome assembly JAABUT01 (sample SAMN10711880, study PRJNA513359) | rock metagenome | isolation source: Antarctica rocks | place: Antarctica: Victoria Land, Ricker Hills nord | collected 2016-01-04
GTCGACGTGGCAGGACCGGCCGCCCCGGTCCGGCCACGTCGACGGAGCCCCGAAACCCGAGAGGAAGCCGTGCAGACCGAGCCGTCGCCTGACGCGTCCGGCCAACCACCGATCAGTGACTACGGCTTCCTCTCCGACTGTCACGCCGCCGGTCTCGTCGACCGGCGGGGCACGGTCGCCTGGTGGTGCGTGCCCCGCTTCGACTCCCCGTCGGTCTTTGGCAGCCTGCTCGACACCGACGCCGGACGCTGGACGATGCGGCCCCTCGGTGCCAGCCAGGTGAGCCGCTCCTACGTCGAGGACAGCCTCGTGTTGCGCACCGTCTTCCGGACCGAGGACGGCGACGTGGCCGTCACCGACGCCCTCGCGCTGCAGCCGGGGTCGCGGGGGCACGACCTCGGGTTGCGCAGCCCGCACGTGCTGATCCGCCGCGTCGAGGGCCTGGCGGGTCGGGTGACCATGGCCACCGAGGTCAGCCCCCGGATGGAATACGGGCGCACCACCCCCCATCTGCGTCCCGTCGAGGGCGGCGTGGAGTTCCGCGGGGGTCCGGTCCGGCTGATGCTGACGGCCGGGTGCCCGTTGCGGATCGAGGGGGCGGCCGCGCACGCGCACTTCGCCTTGACCGCAGGCGATTCGGTGGAGTTCGTGTTGCGCTACGCCCCGGCGTACGGGACTGCCGACGACGTGCCCGTCGGCACGATCGACGAGACGCTCGCGACCTGGCAGTCCTGGGTAGACCTGCACTCCGGCTACGACGGAAGCTTCGCGGCGCAGGTGCGGCGCAGCTCGCTGGTGCTGCAGGGGCTGACCTTCCAACCGTCGGGCGCCGTGGTCGCCGCGGCCACCACCTCCCTGCCGGAGACCCTCGGCGGCTCGCTGAACTTCGACTACCGCTACGCGTGGCTGCGCGACCTCAGCCTCACCGCCCGGGCCCTCTGGGTGGCCGCGTGCCCGGACGAGCCGGGACGGCTCTTCGACTGGTTCACCGACACGGCGGGTCGGGTCGGTGACGAGCTCATCCAGATCATGTACGCCGTCGACGGCCAGCGCGACCTCACCGAGCACACGCTGGAACACCTCGGGGGCTACCGCGGCAGCCGACCCGTCCGCGTGGGCAACGACGCGTGGCGACAGAAGCAGCTCGACGTCAGCGGTGAAGTCCTCGACGCGGCGCACCTGCTGCGGGAACCCCTGGGCGAGCTGGCCCCGCCCGTGCAGGAGCTGCTGGTCACCCTGGCCCACCGGGCCGCTCGGAGCTGGACGGAACCGGACGCCGGCATGTGGGAGGCCCGTGACGCCGAGCGCCACTACATCTCCGCGAAGGTGATGTGCTGGGTGGCGCTGGACCGCGCGGTCCGGCTCGCCGACCGGCTCGGACCAAGCGCGGACCCGACGCTCTGGGCCGTGGCCCGGGACGCGGTGTCCGCGGCGATCCTGGAGAATGGCTGGAGCGAGCAGGCGGGGGCCTACACCGGGGCCTTCGGCTCCGATGATCTCGACGCCTCCGTGCTGCTGCTGCCCGTCGTCGGCTTCCTCCCGGCCACCGACGAGCGCATGCTCGCGACCATAGAGGCCGTCGAGCGAGAGCTCGGCACCAACGGCCTGGTGCGGCGCTGGCCCGCAGACCCCAGCGGCTTCCTCATCTGCACCTACTGGCTGGTCGAGTGCCTCGCGCTCGCGGGTGAGGACGAGCGTGCGGAGCAGTGGTTCGCGAGCGCGACCGCGCACGCCAACGACCTGGGGCTGCTGTCCGAGGAGGCAGACCCCGCCTCTGGGGAGCTGCTCGGCAACTACCCCCAGGCCTTCTCCCACGTCGGGCTCATCAACGCGGCCTGGCGTCTCTCCGGGAACGTCGGGGTGTCCGACCGCTCCGCCAGCGCTGACCAACCAACTGCAGCCCAACCACACAAGGAGAGGTCATGACCACAGGCAGACTGCAGGACAAGGTGGCGCTCATCACGGGGTCTGACTCCGGGATCGGCGCGGCCACCGCGATCGCCTTCGGCCAGGAGGGCGCGGACGTGGTGGTCAACTACCTGCACGACGCGGACGGGGCGGCCACGACGGCCAAGGCCGTCGAGGCGGCCGGCCGGCGGGCGACTGTCGTGCAGGCCGACATCAGCGTCGAGGACGACGTCGCCCGCCTCTTCGACGCGGCCGTGCAGGCATTCGGCGGCGTCGACATCCTCATGAACAACGCAGGCGTGGATGCGTCGGGCGCCTACGTCGCGGAGCTGACGACCGAGGTGTGGGACCGGGCGATCCGCACCAACGTCTACGGTGCGTTCTTCTGCTGCCGCCGCTTCGTGCAACTGCGAACCGCCGCCGGTGGGGGCGGCAAGATCATCAATGTGACCTCGGTGCACGAGGACATCCCCAATGCCGGCGGCGCGGACTACGACTGCTCCAAGGGCGCCGTCCGCAACCTGACCCGCACGCTCGCGCTCGAGCTCGCGCCCCAGCGGATCAACGTCAACAACCTCGCGCCGGGCATGGTGCTGACGCCGTTCAACCAGCCGGCGATCGACGACCCGAACCTGCTGGCGCAGCAGGTGCAGAGCATCCCCTGGAAGCGCGCCGCCCAGCCGGAGGAGATCGCCCGGCTCGCGCTCTTCCTCGCCTCGAGCGACGCCGACTACGTGACCGGCGCGACCTACGTCATGGACGGCGGCCTCATGCGCAACCTCGGCCAGGGCGCCTGAACACGACGGGGCGAGGCCCGCTCAGACGGTGAAACCCAGCGCCCGCAGCTGTTCCCGGCCGTCATCGGTGATCTTGTCCGGTCCCCACGGGGGCATCCAGACCCAGTTGATCCGGACGTCGGAGCACAGCCCGCTGCCGACGACCGCCTGCCGGGTCTGATCCTCGATGACGTCGGTCAGCGGACACGCCGCGCTCGTCAGCGTCAGGTCGAGTGTCACCACGTTGTCCGGGTCGACAAACGAGCCGTAGAGCAGTCCCAGGTCGACGACGTTGATCCCGAGCTCGGGGTCGACGACGTCTCGCATCGCCTCTTCGACGTCGGCAACCGTCGCCGTCGCCGTTGTGCCGGTGGTCTCACTCATGTCGTCTCCTTCATCGCCGGTCCCGCGCCCCGCGCGACCGCCTGGGCGGTCGCGTCCTTCCACGCCATCCAGCCCAGCAGCGCGCACTTCACCCGCGCCGGATAGTTCCCCACCGTCGCGAAAGCGACCCCGTCCTCCAGCACGTCCTCGTCGGGATCGACCCGGCCCTGCGACTGCAGCATCGCGAGGAACGCGGCCTCGGTCGTCAGCGCGTCGTCCACGCGCCGGCCGACGACCAGGTCCGTCATCACCGACGTCGATGCCTGGGAGATCGAGCAGCCCTGGCCCTCGTAGGACACGTCCGCCACGACCCCGTCGTCCAGGCGCACGCGCAGCGTGACCTCGTCGCCGCAGGTGGGGTTGACGTGGTGCACCTCGGCGTCGTACGGATCGCGAAGGCCCTTGCGGTGGGGGTGCTTGTAGTGGTCCAGGATCACCTCCTGGTACATCGACTCCAGGGCGCCCATGGAGGCACGGGGAGGGATCACGAGAAAAACCTCCGCACGTGCTCGAGGCCGTCGACGAGGGCGTCGATCTCGGCGGTCGTCGTGTAGGGCGCGAAACTCGCCCGGGTGGTGGCGGTCAGCCCGTAGCGCAGGCAGACCGGCCGAGCGCAGTGCTGCCCGACCCGGACGGCAACGCCGCGCTCGTCGAGAAGCTGCCCAACGTCATGGGGATGGATGTCGCGTCCGTCCGCGGTGAGCCGGAAGCTGATGGCGCCGCCCCGGTCCACGGTCGTGTCGGGACCGATGACGACGAGGCCGTCGACGCCGTGCAGGCGCTCGAGCGCGTAGCCGGTCAGGGTCTCCTCGTGGGCGGCCACGGCGGCCATGCCGAGCCCGGTGAGATAGCGCACGGCCGCGCCGAGCCCGACCGCCTGCGCGATCATCGGGGTCCCGGCCTCGAAGCGGTGCGGCGGCTCGGCGTAGGTGCTCGCGCCCATGGTCACGACGTCGACCATCTCGCCGCCGCCGAGCACGGGTGGCATCTCCGCGAGCAGGGAGCGCCGTCCCCAGAGCACGCCGATGCCGGTGGGACCGAGCATCTTGTGCCCGGTGCAGACGAGGAAGTCCACGCCGAGGGCCTGCGCGTCGACGGGGCGGTGCGGCACCGACTGAGAGGCATCGAGCAGCACCAGGGCGCCCACCTCGCGAGCCCGCGCGACGAGGGGGGCGACGGGGTTGAGCGTGCCGAGGATGTTGCTCTGGTGCACGAAGGCGAGCACCTTGCAGCGTTCGGTCACGACCTCGCCGAGCCGGGTGAGGTCGAGGCGCCCCCGGTCGTCGAAGGAGAGCCACCGCAGGGTCGCGCCGGTGCGCTGGCAGAGCAGCTGCCACGGCAGGAGGTTGGAATGGTGCTCCATCTCGGTGACGACGACCTCGTCGCCAGGGCCGAGACCGAGTGCGGCCCAGTCGCCGAGAGAGCGGGCGACGACGTTCACGGCCTCGGTGGCATTGCGGGTGAAGACCACCTCGCTGCGGTCCGGTGCGTGCAGGAACGCGGCGACGTCGTCGCGGGCTCCCTCGTAGAGGGCGGTCGCCTCCTCGGCCAGGACGTGGATCCCCCTGTGCACGTTGGCGTTGTGCTGCTCGTAGTAGTCGCGCTCGGCGTCCAGCACCGCGGTCGGCTTCTGCGACGTCGCCGCGCTGTCGAGATAGACCAGGGGCACGCCCGGGTGCACCTCGCGCTGCAGGATGGGGAAGTCCTTGCGCACCAGCTCAACGTCGTAGCCGGTGATGACGGAGGTCACGCGCCGCTCCCGCCAGCGCCCGGGAGGATCCCGGCGAGCGGTGTGGCGGTGCGCGCGACGCCGGCGGGCTGGTCGGCGTCGCTGACCCCGCGGTAGCGGTCGTAGCCCTCGGCGTCGATGGCGGCGGCCAGCTCCGGGCCACCCTCCTCGACGATGCGGCCCCCGACGATGACGTGCACGAAGTCCGGCCGCACATGCTGGAGCAGCCGGGTGTAGTGCGTGATGAGCAGCAGCCCGGTCTCGCCGCTCTCGCGGGCGGCATTGATGCCCCGGCTGACGACGCGCAGAGCGTCGACGTCGAGACCGGAGTCGATCTCGTCGAGCAGGGCGATCTTCGGGGCCAGCAGACCCAGCTGCAGGATCTCGTGGCGCTTCTTCTCGCCGCCGCTGAAGCCCTCGTTGACGCTGCGCTCCGCGAAGGTGGGATCCATGTCGAGCGCGGCCATCGCCGCCTTCTGCTCCTTCACCCACAGGCGCAACTTCGGCGCCTCCCCGCGCACGGCCGTGGCCGCCGTACGCAGGAAGTTCGACACCGAGACGCCGGGGACCTCCGCTGGGTACTGCATCGCGAGGAAGAGGCCGGCGCGCGCCCGCGCGTCGACGCTCAGCGCGAGCAGGTCCTCGCCGTCGAGGGTCACCGTGCCGGCGGTGACCGTGTATTTCGGGTGGCCGGCGATCGAGTAGGCGAGAGTCGACTTCCCCGAGCCGTTCGGACCCATGACCGCGTGCGTCTGCCCCGCGCGCACGGTGAGGTCGACGCCGCGCAGGATCTCTTTGACCCCGACGCCGTCGGTGCTGACGTCGGTCACGCTGACGTGCAGGTCGCGCACCTCGAGGGTGGCCATCACTTCTCTCCCGATGCTGTGCTGAGGGTGGTGCCGGGCGTGCTGCTGGGCGGGCTACTGGGTGCAACGAGGGCCACGAGTACGTCGTCGCCTTCGGTGCTGACGGTGTAGGTCGGCACGGGCTTCACGGCGGGCAATCCCGTCGGCTTGCCGGTGGCCAGGTCGAAGCGCGAGCCGTGCAGCCAGCACTCGACGGCGCCGTCCTCGACGTCGCCCTCCGACAGCGCGACGTCGGCATGCGAGCAGACGTCACGCAGGGCGTAGAGGCGGCCGGCGCTGCGCGCGACGCAGACGGGCTGCCCGTCGACATCGATGTGCACCGCCGACTCTTCGGCGATGTCGTCGGTGCGCAGGCCGGTCCGCCGCGCGGTCACACCCGCCCCTCGACGGCGGCGGTGAGCCTGGCTGCCAACTCGGGCGCGGCACCGGCGACGTGGCCGAGCACGTCGGCGAAGAAACCACGGACCACGAGCCGACGGGCCTCGCCGTCCGGGATGCCCCGGGACATCAGATAGAAGAGCTGTTCGTCGTCGAAGCGACCGGTCGCGCTCGCGTGCCCCGCTCCGGCCACCTCACCTGTGGAGATCTCGAGGTTCGGCACGGAGTCGGCTCGCGCGCCGTCGGTGAGAACGAGGTTGCGGTTGAGCTCATAGGTGTCGGTGCCGACAGCCTCGGCGCGGATGAGGACGTCGCCGACCCAGACGCTGTGCGCGTCCTCGCCTTGCAGGGCGCCACGGGAGGCGACCCGGCTGCGGCAGTGCGGGACAGCGTGGTCGATCTGCAGCCGGCTCTCGTGGTGCTGGCCGGCCGTCGTGAGCCAGACGCCGGCGAGAGCGGCATCCCCGCCGGTCCCCGCGAACTCCACCGTCTCCTGAAGGCGCAGGAGGTCACCGCCCAGAAGCACGGTGGACGACTCCAGCCGGGCGTCCCGGCCGAGCCGGGTGGAGACCTGCCCGGCGTAGACGGCGTCGCGGTCCCAGTCGTGCACTTGGAGCAGCCGCAGCCGGGCCCCGGCGCCGACGACGACGGACACCAGCGCGGCGTACTGCGCGCTTCCCCGGTGCTCCAGCAGCAGCGTGACGTCGGCACCGGCGCGGACCTCGACGACGAGGTGGCCCCAAACGACACGCTCCGCGTCGGTGCCGGTGAGGCGCAGGACGATCGGCCCGTCCGGCACCACCCCGGCCGGCACGGTGACCACGACGGCGGCACCGCTGCGGCGCAGCGCCAGGCCGGCGACGAAGTCCCCCGCCGTGGGTACGCCGGCGAGCGCGGGATCGTCCGCGGCGCGCTCGGTGACGGTGACGCCGATCGGCACCGTGGTCTCCCAGCGCAGCCGGGCGTCGGAGGGCGCGTCGTCGGTGAGACCGCGCAGGCGGGCCAGCGGCGTGAAGCGCCAGGCCTCGTCGCGGGGGCTGGGCGTCGCACCCGGGCCGCTTCTCCCCGCCGCTCCTGCAGCGGCGACGCCGACCGTGAGGGCAGCCGTGTCCGTGCTGGCGCGGCGCGTGTCGGGGGGTGCCAGGGTCATCCGACCGAGCCCTCCATCTGCAGCTCGATCAGGCGGTTGAGCTCGAGCGCGTATTCCATCGGCAGCTCGCGGGCGATGGGCTCGACGAAGCCACGCACGATCATCGCCATGGCCTCGTCCTCGGCCAGGCCGCGGCTCATCAGGTAGAAGAGCTGGTCCTCGCCGACCTTGCTCACGGTGGCCTCGTGCCCGATCGAGGCGTCGTCCTCGCGGACATCGACATAGGGGTAGGTGTCGCTGCGGCTCACCGCGTCGACGAGCAACGCGTCGCACTTGACGGTCGCGCGGGACCCGTGGGCGCCCTCCTGGACCTGCACGAGCCCGCGGTAGGACGTGCGGCCGCCACCACGCGCGACGGACTTGCTGATGATCTGGCTTGAGGTCTGCGGCGCGGCGTGCACCATCTTCGCGCCGGCGTCCTGGTGCTGGCCCGGGCCGGCGAAGGCGACCGAGAGGGTCTCGCCGGAGGCGTGCGGGCCGAGCAGATAGCAGGCGGGGTACTTCATCGTGACCTTGGAGCCGATGTTGCCGTCGACCCATTCCATGCGCCCGCCGGTCGCGACAGACGTGCGCTTGGTGACGAGGTTGTAGACGTTGTTCGACCAGTTCTGGATGGTCGTGTAGCGGACCCGGGCATCCTTCTTCACGACGATCTCCACCACCGCGGAGTGCAGGCTGTCAGAGCTGTACGTCGGCGCCGTGCATCCCTCGACGTAGTGCACGAAGGAGCCTTCGTCCGCGATGATGAGGGTGCGCTCGAACTGGCCCATGTTCTCCGTGTTGATGCGGAAGTAGGCCTGCAGCGGGATCTCCACGTGCACGCCCTTGGGCACGTAGATGAAGGACCCGCCGGACCAGACCGCGGTGTTGAGAGCGGCAAACTTGTTGTCCCCCACCGGGATCACCGAGCCGAAGTACTCCTTGCAGACGTCGGAGTGCTCGCGCAGGGCGGTGTCCGTGTCCAGGAAGAGCACGCCCTGAGCCGCGAGCTGCTCATTGATCTGGTGATAAACGACTTCGCTTTCATATTGTGCGGCCACGCCGGCGATCAGGCGCTGCTTCTCCGCCTCCGGGATGCCGAGCCGGTCGTAGGTGTTCTTGATGTCGGCCGGCAGCTCGTCCCAGGTCGCAGCCTGGGACTCCGTCGAGCGGACGAAGTATTTGATGTTGTCGAAATCGATGCCCGAGAGGTCGCTGCCCCAGTTGGGCATCGGCTTCTTGTGGAACAGGTCGAGACCCTTCAGGCGCCGCTTGAGCATCCACTCGGGCTCGGACTTCTTCGCCGAGATGTCACGCACGACCTCCTCGGAGAGCCCGCGCTTGGCGGCGGCGCCGGCGGCATCGGAGTCCGACCAGCCGAATTTGTAGGCGCCGAGGTCGGCGAGGCGGTCGGGCGTGGTGGTCATCGGGGCAGACCTTCCGTCGTACGGGCGGTGCTCGGGCCGTGCGGGCTGGTGGGGCCGGGCGGGCTGGTGGGGCCGTGCGGGATGTGGGTCGTACAAACGCCGTCGCCGTTGGCGATCGTGGCCAGCCGCTGGACGTGCGTGCCCAGCAGCCGGCCCAGGGCCGCGGTCTCGGCCTCGCACAATTGCGGGAATTCCGCGGCCACGTGCTGGACCGGGCAGTGGTGCTGGCAGAGCGTGGTGCCGGTTCCGACGGCGTGCAGGCTGGCGGCGTACCCGTCGCGCGACAGCGCCGCTGCGAGCCCGACCGCGTCGCCGGCGGCGGCATAGCGCTCCTCGAGCTGGCGCGCCCGGGCCTCGGCGAAGGCCGTCACGGCTTGCTCGCCCGTCGAGGTCACGAGGAAGCGCAGCGCGGCGCCGGCGAGGTCGTCGTAGGCCTGCTGCCCCGTGCTGGCCCGACCGCTGTCGGTGACTGCATAGAGCCGCGCCGGGCGACCGCGGCCACGGGGCCCGCGCTGGCGCTGCTCCCGGGTGGTGATGCTGCCCTGGGCGAGCATGGCGTCGAGATGGCGCCGGACGCCGGCCGCCGACAGGCCGAGCGCTGCCGCGAGGGCGGCGGCGGTCTGCGGACCCCGCTCCAGCAGGAGGTGGGCGACGCGGGCCCGGGTCGGGCCTTGGTCGGGCACCACGTCGTGCTCCACGAGAGCCGCCACGGTTTGCACAACACCATCGTAGCGATAATCCTGCCGGCGGCCCGCCGGGGCGGCGAGGCGTCTCCCTCGTACCGTGCAGGCGTGCAGCCACCAGCCGTCGAGGTCGACGGACTCGTCATGCGCTACGGCCGGATCCGGGCGGTCGACGGCCTGTCGCTGCGGGCGGAGCGCGGCGCGGTGACCGCGCTCCTCGGGCCGAACGGGGCCGGCAAGACCACCACCGTGGAGGTCTGCGAGGGCTTCCGCCGCGCGGAGTCCGGCAAGGTGCGGGTCCTCGGTGAGGACCCCGGCTCGCGCCGCGGACACCGCGAGCTGGTGCAGCGGGTCGGGGTGATGCCGCAGTCGGGCGGGGCCTATGTCGGGGCGCGCGCCGGTGAGCTGCTCCGGTTGGTGGCCGGCCACTCCCGGTCGCCGCTCGATCCCGACGCCCTGCTGGAGCGGCTCGGCCTCACGGACGCGCGGCGGCAGACCTGGCGCCGGCTCTCGGGCGGGCAGCAGCAGCGCCTGTCGCTCGCACTCGCTGTCGTGGGGCGCCCCGAGCTGGTGTTCCTCGACGAACCCACCGCGGGGCTCGACGTGCAGGCTCGCCACGCCACGTGGGCCCTCATCCGCGACCTGCGCGCCGCCGGCGTCTCCGTGGTGCTCACCACCCACCTCATGGACGAGGCGGAGGCGTTGGCCGACCACGTGGTCGTGGTCGACGCGGGGCGCGAGGTGGCGGCGGGCAGCGTCGCTGAGCTGACCCAGGGTGACGCCGACGGTGAGCTGCGCTTCCGCGCCTCCCCGGGCCTCGATCTTGGGCAGCTGCTGCTGGCACTGCCCGCCGGGTGCGCCGCGGTCGAATCACCGGCCGGTTCCTACCTGGTCGAGGGGACCGTCGATCCGCAGCTGCTGTCGACGGTCACGTCCTGGGCGGCGACGCAGCGGACCATGCTGAGCGACCTGCGGGTGGAGCAGCGTTCCCTCGAGGACGTGGTCCTGGAGCTGACCGGCCGGGGGCTGCGGTCGTGACCGCGGCGGCGGGCGCGGCGACCGACCTCTCCCCCGCGCCGGGCCGGACGCCGTACCCGCGAATGGTCACCGCGCAGGCGCGCGCCGAGCTGGTGCTCACCCTGCGCCGCGGGGAGTCCCTGCTGCTGACCCTTGGAATTCCCCTGGGATTGCTGCTCTTTTTCACGCGTGTCGACGTGCTGCCCGCGTCGGCGGGCCGGGCCGTGGACTTCCTTGTCCCCGGTGTCCTGGCCCTCGGCGTGGTGTCCACGGCCTTCACGGGCCTCGCGATCGCCACCGCCTACGAACGCTCCTACGGGATGCTCAAGCGACTCGGGGCGACCCCGCTGCCCCGCTGGGGGCTCCTCGCCGGCAAGGTGCTGGCGGTGGCCGCCGTTGAGCTGCTGCAGTTGGCGCTCATCATGGCGCTCGGGTTGGCGCTCGGCTGGTCCGCGCACGGATCGCCGCTGGCCGTTGTCCTGCTCGTCGTGCTGGGTACGGCGGCCTGCGCCGGCCTGGGGTTGCTGATGGCGGGGGCGCTGCGGGCCGAGGTCACGCTTGCCGCCGCCAACGGGCTCTATCTCGTGCTGCTGTTGCTCGGCAACGTCGCCTTCGCGCTGACCGGCACGCTCGAGGCCGTCGGCCGGGCGCTGCCGCTCGGGGCGCTCGCGCACGGCCTGCGAGCGGTGCTCCGCGACGGCGCGGGGCTGCCTGCACGCGACTGCGGCGTCCTGCTCGCCTGGGCGGTGGTCACGCTCGCGCTCGCGGCCCGCACGTTCCGCTGGGAGTAGGGCGGCCTCCCAGCGGCGACGTCACCGCGGTCCACACTGCCGCTCCGCCGCGGCGAGCACGGCCGGCCACAGCGTGTCGGCGAGGGCGGCATAACCGGTGGAGGAGGGATGGAAGCCGTCCGCCGAGAACATGCCGGCGTCCCGGGCGAAGGCCGGTCCCAGCTGTCGGCCGACTCCGACCACGACCGCCCCCGCGCGGCTCGCCGCGGCCCGCTGGCTCCGCCACTCGCGCCGGCTCGCGACCCCGGCCCACCACCGCAGTGGCCGGCCGAGCCGGCGCACGGCACCGAGGTCCGGGCAGGTGGCCACCACCACCTGCGCCCCGCCGGTGCGCAACCGGGCGACGGCGGCTCCGAGCAACCGTCCGGCAGCGCGTGGACGCAGCCGGTGGGTCACGTCGTTGCCACCGACGGAGACGACCGCCACGTGCGGAGCGAGCACGAGGGCCTCCTCGACCTGGCCGGCGAGGTCGCGGGCGTCGGCACCCGAAACGGCCACGACGTCCAGCCGGGCGCCGTAGCCGGCGCTGGCCAACCGGGACAGGAGGCGGTGTCCCAGAGTGTCCTCCGGCCGTCGTGCGCCGAGCCCGACACCGCTCGAATCTCCCAGCAGCACGAGGCGTAGCCGCGGCGCCTGCTCCGTTCCCACCTCGACGCCCCGCGCCGCCGCCGGCCAGCTCTCGCCTGCGGCCAAGGCCCCGATCGCCCGGTGCGCCTGCCGGATCTGTCGGCGCAGCAGTGCCCCGACCCCGGCGGACGACGTCGCCAACAGCATCGCGCCGGTCGGTACCACGAGGCGGGTGCGCGTCACGGAACCATCATGTCGCCCGCCGCAGGTGGCCAGGTCGACCTGACGTGTACCCGGGCCAGGACCCGGACGGTCGCCGCGGCCAGTGCCGGGTCAGCCCGGACCGCGAGCTCCCACGACGACCCGCCGCTGCTGGCTGCAGGCACAGCCGCGCCACCATCCCCGGAGCCGGCCTCCGTCACAAGACGATCTCTGGTGCCCCGCCCCGGAAGACCGGCAGACGACACGCCGAAGATCGACTAGGGCTCACTCATCTAGTGTCCGAAGCGTGCTCGGTCTCCCCGCTGACGTGACCGTCTGCCTCTTCGACCTCGACGGTGTGCTGACCCGCACCGCAGCCGTCCACGACGCGGCCTGGAAGGAGACCTTCGACGCGCTGCTGCAGCGCCGCGCGGACGCGTCGGGCGAGCCCTTCGTCCCCTTCGATCCGGGTGCCGACTACAACACCTATGTCGACGGCAAGCCCCGGGCAGACGGGGTCCGGGACTTCCTCGCCTCCCGGCACATCACCCTCCCGGAAGGCGATCCCGACGATCCGCCGGGGAGCGAAACCGTGCACGGGGTGGGCAACGCGAAGAACGTGGTGCTGCTGCGGCGCATCGACT
>JAABUT010003830.1_pt1 | contig 12493 bp, 18 predicted proteins | sample 5559281 | NCBI WGS metagenome assembly JAABUT01 (sample SAMN10711880, study PRJNA513359) | rock metagenome | isolation source: Antarctica rocks | place: Antarctica: Victoria Land, Ricker Hills nord | collected 2016-01-04
GTGATGCGAACGAACTGGACGCCGCTTTTAGCGGCCTTACTGGGCATCGGAATCGGCGCTTCAGGGACGCTGATATTCCAGCACTCCAAGTCGTCTAACGTGCTGCCAACTGCCCAATCGAGTACTCGATTGGGCAACGAAGACGTGCCGGAAGCGCTGAAAAATATTGTTCCGCCTTTTGCAAACGTGCCGATTTCAAATAGCCAGCCAACGGCACAAATGGCTTTGTCACAAGGCAACAATTTTTATGATCAGAAGAACTGGAATCAGGCAGCGTTGCAATACGAACAAGCCATCACGGGCGGGTTGGACAATGCCGACGTGCGAACTGATTGAGGCAACTGCTACCGATTTTTGGATCAGCCCCAAAAGGCACTCGATCAATATCGACGGGCGCAAAAGCAGAACTCGCAGCATGAGCAGAGCTTGTTCAACCAAGGCGGTTTGTATGCGTTTTCGTTGAAGGACGACGCCCGCGCAATTGCCAAGTGGCGCGAATATCTCCAGTGTTTTTCACATGGAGCAACGGTGGCGGAAGCGCGAAAGCTAATCGCGCAGGCGAAAAGCGGTTCATTGCCAGACCAAGGGGTTGAGAATGTGGACAAAAGGCGTTCCAAGAAATATAGACCACATCTGCCGTGAAAGTCTCCGGGAAGATCACAAGTAAGTTTTAGCGGCGCCGGGTTATACTGGCTCCGTCGAAAGCATTTTACGCGGGCGAAAGTGCCTGTCATAGTGGAAAGAACCCCGCGATCCCACCATACCCTTGAATTGCCAAAATTCGTCCCATGACGACAATGTATTTCAAATCTGGCGAGCATCCATGAAAGCACAGAGCAAGCAATTCCCTCCCAGCAAGTCGCACCGTCGCTTCGTTTGGACGGCGCTGCTTCTTGTGCTTTCTCTGCTGTCGCATTCGCTTGACAACTGCCCGGCTCATCTGGGGCTTCCTTTCGCACCCTTGATCAGAGTGCAGCAAATCAAAGCACCGGGCCTCGACACGTCTACGGGTTCCCATCATACCGCCAAGCCCATTAAGAGATTCCGTTCCGACGGCTGCGACTCGGTCACGGAAATGGCGGTTCTTACCTCGTCGCCGCATTTGGACGAACGCCACGCTGTAACACTGTCGATGATCGCTATCATGCCGTTAATGCTTCCGCGCATCGCACTGGCGAATTCTCTCCTTCTTCGCGCTGGGCCACCAGCCGGGCCGTTCCTCACCTCGGCTCCGCGTTTCTCACGGCCTAATCGCGCCCCGCCCGTCTCCTCTTAATCGAGCACCTGCGCCACTGCCGAGTGCATTGTATCGTGCTCGCTGCCTGCGCCTTCGTGGTCGTCCGCCTTTGTGGTCGTCCAGAATCGGTTAAACCGACCTCGGCCACTCCTTCCTCACGCTCAAACGATGCTCTTCATCGAACTGGGTCATGTTGAACCATCTCTGTTGGAACCAACTCCCCCAGCAACAAACGTCCAATGCCCTGAGAAATAGTCGGGACATATCGCAAATGCTACTCAATCCACTGCTCAAAGTCCTTTCTTTCGCGCTTTTGCCTGTCGGCGCGATGCTGGCGGCGGCTTCGCTTTGTGGCGTGTTCCCAATGCCGCCTGGCGCAGCGCCATTTTTCATTTTGCGGCGGGCGTTGATGACGCTGGACTGCGCCGCCGCCTGCCGTGCCTGTGCCGCTGAGTGCGACAAGCACGCGAGCGAGTCGGATATGTGATGGCTTTGGCCATACGACCGCGTCTCGAGTACTCGAAAGCACTTGCAGTGCGGCGGCGTGGCTAAGAGCCCATCCAAATTAGGCAACTCTTGTAATTGCTCAAAACTCAGCCTATTGTGTCTGTTTGAATAGACCCTAAGTGACCCTGGAAGTTGACCGTAGTCCTGACATTGATCTCACTCTCACACCTTCACAACCTTGGATAACATAGTAGGGTATACTATATTATCCAAGGGATTTTATTATGTCACATACCATTTACGAGAAAAAGAAGTTGCTCAATCGCGTCAGCCGAATTCGTGGCCAAATGGATGGCATTGAACGGCTTTTGCTCAGAGAAGATGACCATGACAGCCTTTTGATTCTTCAAACCATCGCTTCCTGTCGCGGTGCGATCAATGGTCTGATGTCTGAAGTGATGGAAGGCCACATTCGAGAACACGTTCTCGATCCCGCTCACGAGGCGACTGAGGTACAAAAGCAAGCGGCGGAAGAACTGATCGCCGTCATTCAAACTTATTTGAAGTAAGTCCTATGAGGAAAACATGAACGCACCAACTACAGAAATCGCGGCGCCTCATGGCGGCACATGGATCAAAACCAACAGCGGCTTCATCGAGATCAGCATTTTTGAAACGGGAGTACCGCCTCATTTCAGGCTTTACTTCTTCGATGCCCAAAAGCAGCCCACTTCTCCGATAGCTGATGCTGTCATCACGATTGGAACGACGCGGCCTGATGGAGCAAAGCAGCTTTTCGAGTTTGTGCCGGAAGCAGATTGTCTGCGCTCAACTGCCGATATTCCGGAGCCGCACGAGTTCGATGTGCAACTCGCACTTTCGCACAAAACAGCGCCTCAAGAGGTTTACCAAACCAAATTCACCGAAGAAGGACACGGCCACTCTCATGGCCCTGGTGGTCATTCGCACGATCACGGCAGCGGAATTGTCGGTTGGTTCAAAGGCACCTTTGCCCACTCGCACAGCATCGAAGACAAAGTTGATGAAACGATGGAGAGCAACGAGCGCGGGATTTGGGCGCTGAAAATCTCGTTGATTGGGCTTCTCGTCACTTCTCTCATTCAAGTGGCCGTCGTTATTTTGTCCGGCTCGGTCGCGTTGCTGGCTGACACTATCCACAACTTTGGAGATGCTACAACCAGCATTCCGTTGTGGATCGCTTTCGCTCTCACCAAACGCGGCGCATCGCGGCGCTTTACCTACGGCTATGGAAAAACCGAAGACGTGGCGGGCGTTGTCATTGTCGGCGTGATCTTCTTTTCTGCATGTGTGGCGGCATATGAGTCGGTGATGAAGATTATTCATCCGCAGCCGATTACTCACCTGGGCGCAGTCGCATTCGCGGCGCTCGTCGGCTTTCTGGGGAATGAAGGGGTCGCGGTGATCCGGCTCAAAGTAGGCCGCGAAATCGAGTCCGCTGCCCTGATTGCTGATGGACAACACGCGCGAGTCGATGGTTTCACCAGTTTGGCAGTGCTCTTGGGTGTTGTCGGCGTTTGGGCCGGTTATCCCATCGTTGACCCGCTAATCGGCATTGTCATTACGGTTGCAATCCTCTTCATCGTAAAAGATGCGACTAAAGCAGTTTGGAACCGCATGATCGACGGTATTGAGCCGGAAATACTGGGCCAAATTGAAAGCGTTCCCTTATATGTTCGCGGGGTGAAGAGCGTTCATCAAGTGCGCGCCCGTTGGGTCGGACACAAGGTTTATACCGATCTGCAAATCGCCACTGATCCCACTATCTCCGTCGGTGAAGCGCACAAAATCACGGACGAAGTTGAGGCCGTGCTGAAAAACCATGTGCGCTCTTTTGGCGGCGCAATCGTTCATGTATGCCCTGAAGGGGCCACGTCAGGGATGATAAACGGCCTCGAAGGAGCTGTCTCGATGGCAGAGCACACCGAAGAAGTGGAAGCGGCGCGACATGGCTTTCCGGCTTGAGCGACGAAATGCTGGAATTGGCTTTGTCGTTGGGATTGGCCGCGCACTTGTTTCTCGTCACCGAGGAACTTTTAACCGAAGCTCACGAAGAAGCCGAAACGCCGCTTTTAACCACGTCGTTTTTCGGCGACTTCTTGCTTTTCCTGCTGTTGAGGATGAGCGCATAAACACTTGAGCCAAAGGAGGTGATTGAAATGGAAAACGAAACCACTGAAATGGATAGCTGCATTGAGGCGCTCGAAGAGTGTCTGCACCAGTGCCAGCATTGTGCGGGACATGACATCCGCGAAGGCAACATGGTCGAGTGCGCGCTGATTTGCCTCGACTGCGCCGCCATTTGTGAGGTGACGCTGGGCGCGACGGCGCGCCACTCGGCACATCATGGCGATTTCGCCAAGTTGTGCGCTCACATCTGCCGCGAGTGCGCGACGGAATGTGCCAAGCACGACCACGAACACTGCAAACAGTGCGCGGCGGCGTGCGAACAGTGCGCCTCTGAGTGCGACAAGCACGCGAGTGAATCAGATATGTAATGGCTTTGGCCGTGCCGTTGCGTTTCCAGTACTCGAAAGCACTTGCGGCGCATCGGCACGGCCAAAACTGACAATTGTCTGCACCGTTAAAACGTTCGTGCTACAGATGGTTAGCATAGGCACGTCAGAGCAGAATAAAAGGAAGTAATTTCAATGGCAGAACACGCCGAACATTCTCATGCCGGAGGCTCTCATGTCGGTCATGTGCATGGCCCGACCAGCGGGCGCACAATGTGGATTTCGCTCGCCGTCACTTTGCTGTTCGTCGTGGGTGAAGCGACCGCCGGAATCATCTCCCATTCGCTGGCGCTGCTGTCAGATGCTGGCCACAACTTGAGCGATGCGCTGGCGCTGGGATTGGCCGCTTACGCGATTTGGGTGGCGCGCAAGCCCGCCAACTCGGCGCGAACTTTCGGCTATCACCGCGTCGCCATCTTGACGGCGCTCTTCAACGCGGTGAGCCTGGTTGTGTTGGCGATTTGGATCTTTATCGAAGCGTTTCGCAGCTTTCTGCACCCGGAGCCAGTTGGCGGCGCTTTGATGATTTGGGTCGCGTTAGTCGCAGTTGTGATGAACACGGTGATTGCCGCTGCGTTATCAGGTGACGCCAAAAACAGCATCAATAGCCGCGCAGCTTTCGTTCATATGGCGGGCGACGCGCTTTCTTCGGCGGCTGTGGTTGTGGCGGGCGTTGTGGTTCATTTCACACACTGGGTCTACGCCGATCCGTTGGTATCAGCACTGATTGCCGCGTTTATTATTTACTCGGCCTGGGACATCGTGCGTGACGCGACCAGTATCCTGATGGAGAACACACCCAAAGACGTTGATGTGGACAAGCTCGTGGCTGGGATGAAGAGTGTCACGCCGGTTTGCGATGTTCACGATCTCCACATCTGGACGGTCGGTGATGGCCTAAACTTTTTGTCTTGCCATGTCGCGCTACCGTCAAACACCACATTGGAACAATGCGCTGCTGTAGTTGGCACACTTAATAAGAAACTGCACGACGAGTACTCGATTGGTCATTCTACCATTCAAACCGAAGTCGAGGGCGTTTGTCCCACGCACGAAGAAGCTGAACTCTATTGTGCAATGGAAAGCCATCAACATGGCGCAGACGAAGAACACGAACACAGCGAACACGATCACGCGACCCATGCGGGTCATAAGGTAGGGCGATCTATTGTGACTTCATAGAATCCTCTTTATATTCGAGTCAACTTTTCTTCAAGCACAATGGACAGCACAAAACTCGCGCTCGATGTGGGCTTTGATGTGGTCGCGGATTTCTCGCGTCCAGGCGAGTTTCTCTTCGCGCATGCCTTGCAGTGCCGAAGGATCGGGAAAGCCCCAGTGCAAACGCTGTGTATTGCCGGGGAAAATGGGGCATCGCTCAGCGCTCGTCTCGTCACAGACCGTGATCGCGTACTCGAATTGCTGACCGCTGGAGATCACATCGGCAACGGAGCGTGGCTGATGGCCTGAAACATCAATGCCGATTTCCGCCATCGCTTCGGCGACTATCGGGTTCAGTTTTCCCGGCTCGATTCCGGCGCTTTGCGCTTCGTAGCGGTCGCCGCAAAGCTGATTGACGAACGCCTCGGCCATCACGGAGCGCGCCGAATTGTGGATGCAAACGAAGATGATTTTTTGCTTGGTCATAATATTTTGAGTTCAGGATTCAAGCGACAGATTCACGCGGCAATTTCAAGCGGGCAATTCTGCGCACAGAACTCGCGGGCGATTTGCTCTTCAATCTGGTTGCGAATCTGGCGGGTCGCTTGGAGCTGTTCTTCCCAGGTGCCTTCGAGCGTGGCCGGGTCGGGAAAACCCCAGTGCAGGCGCTGTGTCACGCCGGGAAAGATCGGGCATTTCTCCGCATTGGCGCCATCGCAGACCGCGATAACGTGCGTGAAGATTTGACCTTGTTTCACCACATCGAAGACGTGGCGCGGCTTATATTGCGAAACGTCGATGCCATCTTCTTGGAGAACCGCGACCGCCAGAGGATGCATGACGGTGGTTTCTGTGGGCTTGAGACCGGCGCTCTGAGCCTCGTATTGGTCGCCGCAGAGCTTGTTCAGCATCGCTTCGGCAATGACCGAGCGCGCTGAGTTGTGAACGCAAACGAAAAGCACTTTCTTCTTTTTCATAGGTTTTTGCTCCTAAAGGCCACAATGAGCCGCAATACAGCACTTGCATCAATCGTTGGGATCATCCGTCAGTTCGCCCCGAATGATGAGCGCCATATCCAAGACGAACAATGCAATGACGACATCACCAACCGTCGAGGCCAACCATCCCGCCGGCAACATCTGGTCAACTCCCCACAACACGAAGGCCACAGCCGCGATCAGTCGTTTGAGGAACTGAATGGGATGTGCCCCGAATCCTGGATGAAGGGAAAGCCACGACAAACCGATCAGGATCAGAGGAACGCCGGATGCCGTGGCATGAAGACGATGGCTCGTAAAGTCGGCGAAGCAATCTAAAAACAAAAGTGTTGCGCCGGACACCAAAGCAGCAACGGCCAACACAATTGCTAAGCGGGAAAAAGAATGTTGGGGTCTTTGCTTCATTCGCAGCAAACTCAAACGGCTCAACAGCAACCCGACGGGCCGCAGCCACAGCCATTAGTTGGTGCCATTGTCAGCGACACCGCGCCCGATTGGGGCGACGGCACAATGCACAACTCCGGCGCAAGGCAGGCCGTGTGCTTGGTGGTCAATTGCAGCGTCACGAACTCGTCGGACACCTCCGCTTCGGCAACAGGATATTGCGAGATTGCGGTGCTTTCGTACTCAATCTCTAACTCCAAATCCTCGGACGGCAGAAAGTGAGCTGCACGACCCAGCACGTCGGCCATTTTGCCCGCTGCAATGCGATGATCTTCGTCTGGCCCAACCCACGCCTGCAACTGACAGGTGCGGGTCTCGCGTATGGTGCCGCCGCAGTCGATGAAGGTTTTTTGCACGAAGGCGACTTCGGTGATGTGAAACGAAATCGGCACCGCGTTCTGATCGGGCAACACCAGGCGAAAACCTTTGTCGCGGTTATTTTGTAAAAGCGTCTTGAACTCGGAAAGTGTCATAAGGCAGAAGAAAGAGCCGGTTCCGCTTCAGATTGTCGCACCAGGTGCAGCGTCGGAACGGCTAAAAGGGCGCCCACAATGGGGCCAAGAATGTAAATCCACAAAGCGGCAACGTTCAGCGAAACAAGCGCGGGCGCAATCGAGCGCGCCGGGTTCATCGAAGCGCCGCAGATCGGCCCGGCAAACATCGCTTCCAACCCAATTACCGCACCAACTACGATTCCCGCCGTGATGCCTTTTTCTTTGGCGCCGGTCGAAACGTTGAGAATGACAAGCATCAAGAACCACGTCAGCAGCGTTTCGAGAACCAATGATTGTAAAGCCGCGTTGCGAGGGGCCGTCGCGCCCAGTGTACGATGAGCCGGAAAGAGTACTCGAAGCACCAGCGAAGCGGCCACGCCGCCCACAATCTGCGCCGTGATGTAAGGCATCACAGAGCGCGCGGGGAAACGTTTGGCTGCGGCAAACGCCAGCGTCACAGCCGGATTGAAGTGCGCGCCCGAAACGTCGCCAAAGGTGTAAATCAGCGCCATCACGACCAGGCCAAAGGTGAGCGCCACACCCGGATGCGTCACGGTGCCGCCCGTCACATCGTTGATGACAATGGCGCCGGTTCCGCACCATACCAAGGCGAACGTCCCAAAGAACTCCGACCACAATTTAGCGCGCATGAGAAAGGGTGTTGACAGAAAAAGTCTCGATTTGTGGTTCGTCGGCGTTTTCTGTTGGAAGCGCTGGAAACGACTGCGTCCAAAGTCCTAAAAACTGCGGAATTGCGTCGGGGTTCAGGCTGTAGCAAATGCGTGAGCCGTCCACTTCGCCCACAATCCAACCGGCTTCTTTCAAGGTCTTGAGGTGTTGCGAAACGGTGCTTTGCGCCAGCGGTATGACGTTCACGATCTCGCCGCAAATGCAGGTACCATGCTGATGCAAAAAGCGCACAATCGCCAACCGCGCCGGATTGCCCAACGCAGCAAGCAAACGCGCAAACTCGATATCATCCGGGCGCAACACTGTTTCGACGGCTTCTTCAGAACAGCAGATTTGTTTTTTCATCGGTAATCGTAAATATACGATAGAATGATTTACTATGCAAGTTTTTATCTCGTTGTATGTGGCTACACTTGCGTTAAATCTGGGAGATCTACTAAACAGCACCCTTTGAAACTAATGGTATTTGTTGGGGAACTAAAAAGTAGAATTCAGCGTTTAGTTCAACATAATGAAATTGTGGCGCCGCCCCTCGTTCACTTTGTTGGCACTTCTGGCTCTGTTTGCCAGTGTGTTGCCGCAGGCGCTTTTGGCGTGTCCCATGATGGGGCAAATCGGCACAGCGGCAACGGTCTGTAACATTGTCGGTGTCGCACAAAGTGCGGCGACGCAAATGCCGTGTGCGCCTCAGAGTGATAAGTGCTGCAAGTCGATTTCAGTTCCGCCTCAACAAAGCAGTAACGACAACGATCACCCTGCAGTCTCTTCCTCACTGAGTTTTCCCACAGCTCCGTTTCATGCTCCGGCGCCCGTTTCCATTGAAACGCCCGTCGTTTTCGCAGAACCAGCCCTTCAAGTGCCGCCCTCGCTTCAATCGTGGCTGGCGCGCTTCTCCAACTCTCCGCCGTCGTTCAAGTCGCAGCACCGGCCCTTTGCGGCTGCCGGTCGCGCTCCGCCTGTTCTTTGACTTTCCGCAGCGTTTACGTTGCGGGTGTGGCTTTGCTGCGGCTCCCTTGTGGAGTAGCCGTCACGCCTGCGCACTCCATCGAACCTCGTTTAAAGTCAAGGAACCCTCATGCAAAACTTAATTTCAAGCACACTGCGCCGCACTTCGGGCGCTTCTCTGACGGCCTTTCTGTTCGTCGCCTTCGCCGGATTGTCTTCGACCGCTGCTTCTGCCCAGCCGCAACAGGGCGCGCGTTTGTGCCCCGGCAGCAATTGCCCACAAACCTCGACGTGCCACCTGACCAAAGGCGCTTTAGGTGCCGGTTGCATCCCCAAGTCGGCTTCAACTGTAGCCGCTGCTGTCGCTGCGCCTATCGCTGCTTCAACAGTAGAAAATGCGATGAAGTGCCGCGCCGTCAAGATGATTAACACCAAAGGCGCTTTTTCGGTTGCCGGCGGCCAGCACCTCATTCGTTGCGGCACCGGCTCGAACGCCCAAAGCTCGAACGCTAAAAGCATGCTTTGCCAGGCGGATAAGGCTTGCGCTCATGGCGGAGAATGCACCTCGCCCATGACATGTGCAGCGTAATCCAGCCGTCGGCGCGGTCTCATTTTGATGCTTGAAGTGGGGCCGCGCCTTTCCTCGGGTCACCAACTCAAAAATTCAACCAACCGACTCTTGGGGCCAAAAATAAAGGACACACCATGAAATGCAACACAAACTGGAAAACATTGGCCGGAGTCGCATTAGGTGCGAGTCTAATCGGTGGAAGTGCATGGGCGGCGCAGTTCGGCCAAGTCGGAACTGTCATGCAGGGCGGCCAAAAGATGATGAGCGGGATGTCCTGCTGTGCGCCCAAAGGCTGTGCGGCGCAACCAGCGATGGCAACGCAGAGGACGACACAGGGCCAGCACGTTCAGCGCGCAACTGTCACCATCAAAAACGGCTACGAGCCGTCCACCATCAACGTCAAGGCGGGTAAGCCAGTGCAGTTGACGTTTATCGGCCAAGGCAGCAGTTGCGCCAATACGGTCAATTTTCCTGCGCTCAACCAAACGCTGACTGTGAAAGACGGAGAGAAAACGACCCTCACCTTCACGCCCAAGAAAGGCACAACTGCCTTTAGTTGTGCGATGGGCATGTATCGCGGGCAGATCGTCGCCAAATAGTTCGCAGCAAAAAGGAAAAAGCCGCTTCTAAAGCCGCTTCTCAGGACTGAAACTGGGGAGCGGCTTTTTCGTTGGGGTCGCTCAGAGTGTTTCCCTCGGGGAAAATAAAAGAGAAAGAAGCCTTGACTCTCCAGCGGCTTGAGGCTTTATCCTTTATTGGTAGGAGATGATGGAGCCGTGCGAATTGGAGAATTGGCGAAGTCGGCGGGCAAGAGTGTGGCTGCTCTGCGTTACTATGAGCAGATCGGGCTACTTGCCCCGTTGCAACGCACCGAGACGGGCTATCGTGAGTACTCGATGGACGCCGTGGAGCGTGTGCGCTTCGTCGTTCAAGCGCAAGAGCGTGGTTTTTCACTGCAGGAGATCAAAGCGGTTCTCAAACTCAGCGACGCAGGGAGCACTCCTTGTGCAAGCGTGGCGCAGGCCGCTCGCCGCAAGGTCGAACGGCTTGAAAAACGCATCGCTCAGTTGCAGCAACGCCGCGCTGTTTTGACAGAAGCGGTTCGCCTGTGGGAATCCGGTTCGCTGGCTGCGGCTCCGTTTTGCCCGCTGCTCAACATTTCCGAATCAGAAGCCAGGAGACAAACCGACATGGGACGAACAATTGAAGTATTTACAGCAGGTTGCCCGCTGTGCGATGAGGCCGTGAAGCTCGTCAAAGCGGTGGCTTGCCCGAACTGTGAAGTCAAGATTTACGATCTGCGCGAAGGCTGCGCGACGAACGAGTGCCGCGATCTGGCGCAGCGTTACGGGGTCAAAACGGTTCCGGCTGTGGTGGTCGATGGCAAACTGGCCGATTGCTGCCATGCCGGTGGCGTGGACGAAGTCAGTTTGCGAGCGCTGGGTGTCGGAAGTGCGTAAACAGTTGGGGCTGGGCGCATCAAACGGCGTTCAGCCCGAAGTTATCAAGACTCGCTTGACAAGCCGCGCTTCACCTTTCCACATCCCAGAGTTCGACGCGCTTGTTGTTGCCCGTCGCCAAAGTTTTGCCATCGGGCGACCAGGCTATTGAATTAACTTCGCCGGGCACGCGTTGCACCGAATGTTGCCACTGGCCGCTCACCGAAGAGAAGATTGGAGCGCCGGTCGGACGGTGAAGTTTAGCGGGATCGTCGTACGTCGTGTCGTAGGAAGTGCCGACTGCGACGTGTGAACTGTCGGGCGACCAGGCGAGCGCGCTGCCGTAATCGTAAAAAATGCGGCTCCACTTGATTTGACCCGAAGCGGCGTCCCACAGCGTCAGATGTCCGGCGGCCTCGAAGTAACTGCCGGCGCCGACAATCCATTTGCCGTCGGGCGACCAGGCGAGTGTGCTCACGAACGGCACCTCAAACGGCGGCGTGTCGTGAGTGAAACGGTCGGAGAGCGCACGGATCTCTTGACCCGTCGCCACGCTGAACAGACTTCTGCCCAGTCCTTTTGTTGTAGCGACAAAAGTTTTGCCGTCGGGCGAAAGTGCGGCAGCGTAGTCTTCAGCGTCTTTGACACTATAGCTCCGCAGCCTTTTCCCGCTATCCACCTTCCAGATTTCTACGGCGTATTGCGAGTTCTGAGAATGATCGCCTTCGACGGCCAGCAACACACGTCCATCCGCCGAAAACTGGAGCGTATCATAGATCGGAACGGACGTTTCCAAAACCAAAACTGGCTTTGCCACCTTCATGACGCTCCTTGGATCGACCAAGCGAACCTGTTTCCCCACGCCAATTGCCAACAGCTTGCCGTTTGGCGCAAATGCCAACGCATTAACTGATTCTTTGTAGCGAAAGCTCTGTTTGGTTTCGCCGCTTTTGGCGTCGGTTAAAGTGACGCGCCCGCTTTGGTCGGCGCTCGCCAACGTTTGACCGCCAGGCGCGTAAGAAAGCGCCGTAACGGGCGAATTGGTTTTGACCAAAACCAGCGCGGCGGGTTTAGAGAACGCGGGTGTGGCGAGGGCAAGACAAAGCACGAGAAAAACCAATTTCATGACGTTACCTATGTTAGCAAAAAGGTGAGCCTTGTCGCACACTGCCAAGCCGCACGCAGGCAACAAAACGACCAAGCTTACTCGCCGAAGGCGCAGAGGGCAAAGGGAGGAACGACTGGAGCGAAGGCGATACATCCGACCGCCTGCACTTCAGTCGTTCGCACTTTATAACAAGCTGAACATTCGGTTTATAAATGAATGTATCACGGTAGTTTCATCTGCTGCGCTTTCATAAGAAAAGCCAAGCCCGATTGTTCCACCTCTTTTTGACGGTCAATTATAGTTTTCACAGAAGCAGTTAATGTAGGCACTGCTAATGTCAATACTGCTGCACAGATGTCGGAGGCGCCAAAACCCTTTGATACACTCAAAGAGGTTACTAACCC
>JAABUT010003831.1_pt1 | contig 12491 bp, 11 predicted proteins | sample 5559281 | NCBI WGS metagenome assembly JAABUT01 (sample SAMN10711880, study PRJNA513359) | rock metagenome | isolation source: Antarctica rocks | place: Antarctica: Victoria Land, Ricker Hills nord | collected 2016-01-04
TAAGTTAATTCTGAATAGAGTTGACTTCGAAACAACTCGATAGTCTAGTGACGAGCGATCGACAATAGTCAGAAACATAGTCATCAACATAGTCATCAACATAGCTATCAACATAGATGCGTAGCTAGAATCATAACAAATTTCATTGAAAGATTCTGACTGAATCAGTTGATTACTTCAAGCTGCATGAAGATGATAAACTATCTTGTCTTGTAAATTAATGATCAATTGCTTTTCATGATACTTTAAATAAAAGAACAGACGTTGAAATATCAAATAAAAGTCGCTGAATTTGCTTTTTTCTTAAATGAAATTAGCATATTCTTTTCAAAAGTTTATCTCTTTGTCAAAATCATTGTAAAGCTGAGTAAGTTTATCTAGTAAATCATCAATTATTGAATAAGAATTTAATGAATCTCATTGACGTTTGACTAGAATGACTTTGACTACATCTTTGTTGATTCAAGAATAAATATAAACTAGTATAACTTTATCATTGTTGAAATGATCAACGTTGATTTCTAACTTGTTGCAAATCTTTTCTTGTCAATCATCTCAGATAAATTCTTTTTCATCAGTAAACAAAGATGAATTTGAAAGCTTTTGAAATTGCTTGAATGAATTGAACATGATGAAAGAAGTAGAAGTATCTTCTTTAGTCAATCGCAATCGATGTTGTAGTTTCATCAGCTGATCTTGAAACTTTTTAAGATTTAGATTCAATCATTCTTTTGCTTAATCAATTTTCTCAAAACAAGTCTTTCATATTTGTTCGCTGAGTATTTTATTAAATAGCTCACAAGCTTCTACATTTAGATCTCATTGAGTTTGAAGATTGTTTAAATCTTCTAGAAAAACTTCTGAATCTTGTTCAATTTAATGTTATAGCTGCTTTACATTTTTGATATTTCAAAGAGTAAAGACTTTCAGAAATTCATCAAGTGTCTGAGAATGAGACATGAATTGATAATGTTTTCATACAAAGTCAGTTTTAAGAAATTTTAATAAATGAGAAGATAACTTGAGATAAATGACTGAATCAAAGCTTTGATTACTCTTGAAGAAATTGAGTTGAATATTCACAGATGATTGAATCATGATGAAGATTTTGATGATCAAGCGAATGATGATGCTTAATAGTAAATAGTGAGATCATTTGTTAAAGTGTTTAGTCTTCAAAGAAGAGTATTGCTGATTTGAGAGAGTTTTTTTGTAATTCTCAAGCAATCAATGAAGATTCTTTATCATTGATTCTATTAATTGATTTGAACTGATGCTACTGACTGAGCGATAGATTCTCTAGCAATCACATAATTGTATGTTTTCATTGATTCTATTGATTTCTTGATGTTGTTCTGTCTTTCGATGTCATTAATCATCAAATACACAAATTTCTTTATACTCATTTTGTTGTCAGTCAAGTGAATTTGAATGAGTATAAAGATCAGTATCATGTGATTAACAAATTCTTAAAGTAATGTTGAAATCATGTCTAGAAACTAATCAGAGTGCATGCGTGACTAGAATGTTTGATTTATAAAGATAGTTATAATTAAAACTTTAAAAATACAGAAGAAAGAAGATACAAAAGACAAGAAGAACATGCTCTATATAATAGTTACTCAGATTGACGCTAGTCTCAAAGAAGACGTGTTGAAACATAAGAAAGATGTTGATTTGAAAGATGTTTATAATACAAAGAAATGTGTTTATCATAGAAATCTGTTAATCATTTGTAACACAAAGAAGTGTGTTTATCTAGAAGATAATAGAAGCTGATTAGAAAATGCTAGAAAAGAAAAAAGATGCTGAGTTATATCTGAGTCAAGTTTGAGTCAGATCTAGATCAGATCTCAGCTAAATCATTAACTAGCTTTAATTAACTTTAACATATTCATAATAGTTGCAATCTTCTTGTTCAAATCTTGCTCATATTTTGCTCAATTCTTCTTGCTCAGATCTTGCTCATATTTATTTGCTTTGTTAATACTTATTGACTTAAAAATCTTCTTGCTCAAATTTCACTCAAATATCTTACTCAGATCTTGTTTAAATTTATATGCTTTATTAATACTTGTTGACTTAAGAATTTTCTTGCTTAAATTTCACTCAAATATCTTGCTCAGATCTTGTTTAAATTTATATGCTTTGTCAATACTTGTTAACTTGAGAATCTTCTTGCTCAAATTTTGCTCAAATTTCACTTAAATATCTTGCTCAAATCTTGTTTAAATCTTCTTACTTGTTGAAAAGTGCAATGACAGACTCATTTCTAGCAGCTCTTTATAAACTAGCGTCAGAAGAAAGATTGCATGTTGCAACTCAGTCACATTAGCAATATATAAATAGAGCAGTCTACAACTTCTCTCTACAATCTGCATAGATTTCATCATATGTAATACTGTTCATTTTATTCTTTTAATAAATTATGAGTCTTAATTAGCAAGAAGCTTTCAACGTAATTAAATTGAAACATTTTAAGCATTTGATGCTCAACAACTCATACAAGACTTATTCAAATGAGCAATCAATGATCACTTACTATGCATCTCACAAGAAGATAAATAAGTACATTGACTTAGAAAAGTTTAGTGAAATTCAACAGCTTGCTACGCATCTCACAAGAAGATAAATAAGCACTCACATCAAATTAATAGTTTACTACGAGTTTTTAAGAAAGCGAACAAATAAACATACTTGAACGCGTTGAAGAATGCATAAAATTTTCATCATCATTGATGAGATTACATTCTTTTCACTTCACTCATCAATTTATCTAATATTCTTATTTTATTCTTCAATTCTAACAACAAGCTGAGTCTACATCAACATCATGAACTTTAATGACTTTTTCGTCAAATGATGATCTGTTCTCATTCTCACTTGCAAGAACTGTGATCAATGATTTTCTCTCATGAAAAGATGATTCATTGAGAAAGACTTGTGATTTGTCATTGAAGACAAGTCTGACTCGAACACACTCAACAACATCATTGACATCATCAGCAAAATTCAATCTCTTGATTTCAAAAGTTAAAAGATCAATGCAAAAGCTCATTACTGACTGATCATTTGCATCATTATCAATGATCAAGAACATACTGCAGACAAGATGTCAGCAAAAAAGATTTGAGATGCTTTGAGCTACAAATACAAAGAGAAGTTACAAATCACTGAGAGACAATATTTGATGAACTTTATCAACTACAGAATGTTGATGAATATTTCTATTAAAAAAACATGAACATATCTTGTTAAGTTGACTTGAAAGATCGTTGCAATACAGAATGACATGAGTGATTTATTTAAGTCAGAATGTTGCTTTCAAGTCTTACTTTAATTGCTGTCAGATGAATACATGATCATTCAAGATGTCATTGATGCGCAGAACAAGTTAAATGTTGAGAGAGAACTTCAAAAGCTACAAGAGAAGAAAGCACAATTAAAAACAACTAAGACTGCGTTATGAATTAAGCGAAGAAACGAATATAAGTGTATTGATTGAAAGCAGAATAAATGCAAAATCAGTCATTATTACAAACACTTTTCAGACTTCAACAATAATCAATTGCGTTGTTGATTTTTAAGATGTTTTCTCTGTGAAAATAAACATCATCTAGTCGATTGCTCTTATCTGTCTGCAGCTCGAGAGCTTGTGAAGAAACACAAAGACAAAGACAAAACAAAGCACAAAAGCGCTGATGATCTTCAAACTTTTGCTGAGCTTCTGAAGAGCAAATACAAGAAGCACAGAGTTTACAACATGAAAAGCGACTTTGAAATCTCTGATGATGATGAGAATGATGAGAACAAAGAGAGTAAGAATATTGCAGCTCTGTTAAAGAATATTGTCAGTAAAATTTTTAAATTCAACTGAGTTGCAAATTCTGATGTTTTCTTACACATGACTGATTAACTTCAACTTTTTAGTGAGTCTTTAATTTGCATTAAAAGATGTATCATTAAAGTTGAAGAAGAAAAATTGTATGTTAATCACTGTGACACAGCAATTATGTAAAATCATCATGAAAACTCAGTTAAGCTGTTCTCTGTTCTTCATGTTTTTAAGCTCAGAATGAATCTTCTTTCTGAAAGAAGAATGTGTAAGAAAGATCTGCAAAAGAGCTTTGATGATAAAGATCTGTACATGCATGATAAGTGAAAGAAGCAGATAATTGAAACTCTAGAATGCAAAAACATCTACATAGTAAAGAAAATTGCAAATGATCTTGATGAATTTGCATTACTATCAACTATGCAGCATGACATCTCATTAGCATTTTCAGCGATGCATAGTTCAATGAATCTTGATGATTCAATGAATCTAGATCATTCTGCATCTTACACTAATGTGATTCATCATGAAAACGAGATCAAAGTTGATCATGATCAACTTAGCTTTGCAAATGACAAAAGCTTCAAGTTATACAAGCTGTAACATCATCATTTCACTCATCTTGAATTAGCAAAGCTTCATCAGCTTTATAAGATCATCACTCTGAAAAAACCTATTCTCATCAATGACAGTTACAAGAATGTGTGTGAAATATGTGCGCTCATCAAGTTCATTAACAAATAAGAACACAACATCAGCGATTGAAAGATAAGTATCTTGATTCTCATTTTTATAAACATCTGTAAATTACTATCATTGTTTCTTGATAGCGAGTTGTACTTTCTAAAGATAGTGAACAATCACTTCAGAAAGACTTGATGCATTTCTTTGAAGCAACGATTCAATGCATCAAATGCTTTATGAAAATGAAAACTCAATGTAAAGTTTCACAGCAATGTCAGACTTCTCTCAGTACGCAGTGACAACATCATGAAACTTAAAGTCATCTTGAATAGCTAATGCTCATCAGTTGACATTGCTTCTCAATACACTATTTTACACATGTCAATTCAAAATGAAGTAGTTGAAAGAATCATATACATCACAGAAAACTCAATGCAAGTCATAATCAAGAATGTTGAACTTTTCATTAAATTCTGAGCAGAAGCTGTGAAAACAGATGTTTATCTGCAAAATTAAATCATCACAAGATTCTTGATCAACGAAATTCTCATGATCTTGAAGAAGACATTCATCGAGATTAAGCTTTCAATTAATCATGTACAAGTATGAGAATGCAAATGCTACTTGCACATCAATCTCAAGTTGTTGTCAATTGAAGACAGATGAGACAAATTCATGAACAGAAATAGATTTGATGCATTCATGAAATATGTGAAAGACATTAATAAGTAATATCATCTTTAAGTCTCAAATCTTGATCGAGTCATCAAGAATCATTGCTGTCAAGTTCGTTGAAGATGAAAAGAATGAAAACATGAACTTGCAACTTTGCAAACAGACATTCAATGTTCTTTCAGAGTGAAAATCTGTAAGAAGATCATTAAAGAATAATGTGTCAATTGACATTTTAAAATCTGATGCTTTCATGATTAATATTTTATTTGAATCGACTAATGCATTAAAGATTATCATGATCAACTTGAATGCATTATTCAATATCATGTCACAAACATCAGATAATCGCGAAATTCACTTGAATGTTCAGATCACTCAGAAAGTCTTTGCATTAAGCATGTTGAAATCAGCAGTTTAAACATTTCTGCATGTAATCATTTTAAAGAGAAAAAGAGACAGCGAAGATTAATAATTGAAAGATCACGCATTTAAGATCTTGCAAGCTATGATGATCTGACTCGTCACAAAGAAAGCTGACAATGATGAGAGTGATTATGATGCAAGCATGTCATGAACATTATTCAACGTTGATGAATTCAACTCTTTTAAGACAGTAAGAATTCTCACATTAAACATTTACAAAAATGCAGTGCAGAACTCAGTTTGAAGAGAACTTTGAAAAGAAGTGATCAACGCAGAACTTATAACACTAGTCATCAATGAAATTTGATAAGAAGAAGTGTCACTCAAAAAAATCAACATCATAACAAGCAAATGAATCTTCAAGTCAAAGATGCATATTAATAATTTTCTTGACAAACTGAAGACAAGACTAGTGATCAGAGATTTCTCTTAAATTCATGAAGTTGACTATGAGAATACTTTCACGTCAATCATTAAGTTTAACACTCTGCAAGTCTTTTTAGCTATTGCAACAATGAAAGATCTTGAACTTCATTAAGTTAATGTGAACAATGCGTTTACTGAGTCGTTTTTTAAAGAAATCATTTACATGTCTTTTTCATCTGAAATGAAAGTTAAATCTGACTGTGTTCTAAAAGTTCTTTGAAGTCTTTATGATCTCAAGCAAGCTGCATAAGACTGACATGATTGCTGTGTAACAGCGCTGTTTAAACTCAGCTTTGCACAATGCGTTGCAGACTCATGTCTTCTGATTCATAGATCAAAAGAAATCATGTTGCTACTATATGTTGACAACATAGTCATTGTTTGCAAATCATTGAGCAACATTAAATGATTTAAGCATGAGTTTCAATGTGTTTTCAAAGTTAAGAATCTGAGAAAAATAAAGAAGATTCTTGATATTTAAATCACTTGCAACAGAAAGACACAAATCTTACGAATGAATCAAACTCACTATCTTCATAATGTTCTTGAAAGACTCAACATGAAGTAAGACAAGCATAAGACAACAAATCTTTCAATGAATGAATATGATGCTTTTCGCTCAGCTGAATTCGAAGATGTGAGAATTGATCAGCATGAATATCAACAAGTCATTGAAAGTCTCATGTATGCTGCAATTCACACTCAACTTGACATCATCTTTGCTCTCAATCAACTAAGTCAATATCTCAGCAATTCTGCAGAACATCATGAACACATCTTGAAGAAGTTGATGTAATACATTTGTTTCATCATTGATTTAAACATCATGTACAAAGTCAGTGAAAGCATGAAGTTAGTAAAATACTTTGACTCAGACTACGTCTCAGACAAACTAGATTGTAAGTCAATTCTTGTTTACATTTACATGCTTAATGAAAAATCAGTCTTCTGAATGAATTGAAAGCAAAAGTTCATTGTCACATTGATCATTGAAACAGAGTACATGACTTTATCAATCTGTGTCAAGAAAAGTTTATGAATCAATCAAGTGCTCAAAAACATGAATCTGACAAAGTACTTAAGCATTAATTACAGTCACGTTGATATTCTTGAGAAGATTACTCATCAATTTATCTCACTTATGCAGCTCAAAGAAGATAATCAAGTGACTCTTATGCTGATTAAGAATGCTCATATTCACGAATGATTAAAGTACATTGACATCACTTATCATTACATTCGAAATCTGCACAAGAAGAATCAGATTTCAGTGAACTTCATTTCTAATCAAGATATGATAGCAGATGAATTGATCAAGTCATTATCTTAACAGAACTTCAAGAAATTTATTGAACAACTGAGATTGAAAAGCAGTGAAAGCTGAGAAATTTGCAAGCATCAAGAGAGAGTGTTGAGAAATGCAATGACAAACTTGTTTCTAGTAACTCTTTGTAGACTAGCGTCAGGAAAAAGATCATGCGTCGCGACTCAGTCACGTTAGCAGTATATAAATAAAGCAGTCTACAACTTCTCTCTACAATCTGCATAGATTTCATCATATGTAATACTGTTCACTTTACTCTTTCAATATTACTCATATATTGTTTAAATGATCTTTTTGCTCTGTCAACTTAAGTAATCAAAAATTAAATATATGAATATGATAATGCAAAAGTACAGAAATATTTTCAATAATCATGAAATCAAAGAAACTAAATTATAGAAATCAATCTTTTAAGTATGAACTTCTTTCTACATTATTTCATTTCTTCTTTTTTAAGTAACATAAAAATAAGAACTTTGAATGCAATTCTTGAATGCATCATGTAAATCTCAAGTAGATTAAATATGTTTAATATGACTAGCACTTAAGCTTTTGAACTTTAGTTTTGTCTAAATATCACGTAAATTTATGTTATGATAAATTTAACTTACTGTAATTATAACACATTGTAAGTAATCATTTTGTTTACATTACATCTATCATTTTATCATTGTTCTTGAACAAATCTTTTTTATAAACTTATCATCATTCATCAGCATGACTTCACAATCTTCTATGACTGAATTTTTGTACAGTCAGAATTCAAAGAAAAGCAGCTGAACTTTAACATATGTGAAAGCTGCATTTGCAAATACTCATCATCTCATCATCATACATTTCTTCAAGTGAGTTTTCAAGCTTGTTGTCGCTCATAATCTTATCTCAACAGCATTTAAGAGTCATTCTAAATCTAAAGATATGCTAAGCATCAAACAATCACAGTATGTTGATCAGCTTGTGACTGAATTCAATGATGATATTCAAATTAAAGAATACTTCATGTTCAATTCTTGACTTGTCAAAGATGTGCTGATTTATCAAGTGAATTTTGAAGCATCAAACAAAATCAAGAGAGAAACTATCAACATGTTGTTCTTTAACTCATCGAGTCAGAAAACAGTAGCAACAAGCTTAATTCTCTTTAAAATCATTTCTTCAACAATAATAACTTCTAACATTCTGTTTAATTGATTTCTTAAAGACTTTGAACTCAATTGTAAATTTAAACAGATAATCTCATGCAGATTGATTTGCAAGCTTAAAGTTGCACAGATTGCACAATCTCAATTAAATAAAGAGTTTAAGCTGATTGATTTGCAAATTGAGATGTTGTAAAAATTTCTTCAAACTCGTCATCTTGTCAGCAATCAGAAATATGAGCAGCTGATATATGATTTCAAAGATGAGAGATCATTCAACATACTTAATGACGAAGATTTACAAAATGCAATTCATCACTATTATGCTCAAGACTTGCGCTTGATGATGATCATAGTGATGACTTTTGATGATTTTGATTAACTCAATTTCTTAATCTCAATTGCTTGATCTGATCTGTGAGATAGAATTCACTCAATCATCTTCATTAACATTTTCTTACTATCTCTTATCTTCTTTCATGCATTTGAAATCTTCAATTCATAGTAAAGACAGTGACAGTCTGTCACATTGCTTAATACAAGAAATACAACAAAAAAGCTCATTGCAAAAGCTATGTTCATATATTATTATTTCTTTTCTTCTTTTTTTTTCATAATACTGATCTGTTTTAACAATCTTGAAACATTCTCTTTCTGAAAATGAATTTAAAGATGATTCACAACAAAATTCAAGTAAAAGAAGAAGAAGAAGCAAAAATCAAAATCAACTTTCAGACTTTGAAGAAAACATAAATGATTTAAATCAACATTTTTCATCATCAGTTGTTAAGTCATCATCTGATGCTTATAAGTTTAAGACTTTTCTTCAATTTAATAAATTCATCAAATCATCATCATTTAATCTTGAATCAGATTCTGAGATTAAAGATGAGCAAGCAGTGATGAATGTGAAGAAACGATCAGTCTACATCTTCTTCATCAATGTAATAATAGCTGATCTTCTTTCTAGCTTTCGTAAAATTAGAAATAATCAATTGTGTAAACATGTACATGATAACATATGATCATGAGCTGCTCAATTTGTCAAGATTTCAAAACTCAATGAAATCATTGATAATAGTAAAATCTTGATCTCTGAAATGCTTAAAGTCGTGTATCATTGACAATGACTATGCATTTTCGTAGTGATGCATTTTAATAGCAAACACTTGAAACAATATGATGTTCTTGTAAACAATAAAATGAGTTTAGAAAAAGTAAAATCTACTGATTTATTATTCAATCTTTCATGTTAACTCTGCTTACATGTAAATGTATGAAACTATCAACATCATCATTTTTCATCTTCAACTGTACAAAAAATGAGCGAAGATTTTAAAGAAGTGAAATGATCAGTCAAGCATTCAACATTATTGTACAGAAAATGTTTCTTAAGATTTAACTTGTTTCATGAATGATTGATTTTGTGAATGCTCTTGTCAATCAGATTTCAAATGTTTCAAGATGAGATTAATCAATGAATTGACTCTGTTTCTCATCTTTCTCAACAATGTAAACAACTGATTTAATGAACTGAAGATCATCATCAATCTTAAAGCTCTGAAGATTAAATTTACAGTTGTTCACAATATTATTGTAAAACTCAATCATATTATGATCATCATCAAAGTCAATAGAATCAGAACTATTCATGATGACAGTGATGAAAATATCAAGTTGTCAAAGATCAAATCTTGTGATTAATCAAAGCAACATGACAAGTCAAGCAAGAAGAGTACTTTGATGTTCATACTAACTACATGATAATCATGACATGAAATCTTCGATGTTGTGAATGAGCAGCACAAGTATACTTTCAAGCAAGAAGAGAAAAGAGTAACTTAAACTGAAATCATTTATTATTTTCAGTATGACTTTGTCATTGTTAATGAATTGCATATGATAAAGAATATAGAAAAGAGTATGTGATGTATGTTAAAGAAAATGAGAACGAATCAATCATAATATCATTTCTGACTTATGATTATGTTAGAAATTATGATAAATTCTGATTCATTTGACATCTTGATCTCAATGAACATCTTGAGAGATTTCTCATGAGAGAAATCAGATCATTGATATCATCACTTATTCACTTTCGCTCTGTCGAGCTTAAAATCATAATCAGAATCATAATCAGATGTATGAATACAAAATCAAACTTCAAGATACAAATCAAGCTAACTTAAGTCATTAAAATCTTCGCAAACATACTTTTTAACTTTCTGATTCATAAATGCAAGAAAACTCTGTGATTTGAGTATGAACTGATGAAGCTTAAGAAGTTTCATCAGTTCAAACATACAGATCAGTTCTCAATATCATACATGTTTGCATTTGAAGTTATCACTATCAATTGACAACAAGTCGTTTTGAAAAAGCTTAAGAAACAGCAAGAATATTGAGATAACAATAAGCATTTTGTCAGTTTCATATATATTCATTCACAATGTTTGATTGCAATCAATTTCAATATGACATTTATCTCAGCATAACTTCTTCATTTATGCAACTGTTTATTTTATCTCGTCATCTTCTTACACATTCATAATCAAAAATATATTAATAGTGCAATTGAGATTACATGTATGAATACAAAAACTGATCAAATAAAGAATGATTATATGTTGAATCATGATTACACAATTCTCAAAAGTACTTCATTTAAGCTTTGTATCATCTTTTGCATTTTCAAGAGTCATGAAGATGTCAATATGTTGATAATGTCTTCATTTACTGAAATGATTCTGATGATTGAACGTGTAAGTCTTTCTTTTCTTCAAAATTTTCAATGAACAAGTGCTTGAGCTTATCTCATTTTATATCACAAGCATGTTCTTTTCTTCTTCAAGTGTTATGCTTGCTGCTGATTCTTTTCTTTTGTAGTACATTCAAGAGAATAACAAGCTGAGATAATACACTTGCATGTATTTTGAGAATGTCAAGAAGAGAAAGAATGCAGAATATACATTTATGCAAAAGATTGATGATAATAATTGTCTTGAGATAAAAGACAAATTGAACTGTCTGATTGAATGCATTGACATCATGAATACAGAATTGAATTTGACTCAAGCTATCATGATAATTCTGTGCAAACTCATTTATAATTTTAAGTTGTACAAGCAGACATTTAAGAGAACTCATTGTTTCAATCAGAAAGAGAAAATCTTTCTGTATGTATTGTTTTCTGATACAAGCATAGAGAAGTATGTGAATGAAAAACAAGTTATGTGATCAGATTTTGAAATCAACGCATTTAAGATTGTAAATGCAAAATCAATTGAGATTACAAAAGCTGTTAGTGATTCTGTAGAAATTTAAGAAGTGATGTACTCAGATGAAAGAATAATTATAATAGTCATGATTATAAAATTCAATCACTTGTTGCAGTCGTGATTTAAATCAGATCAAATTCAGTTTAACTGTAAATCAGAAGATTTATGATGCTATTCTAAAGAATGACTTGACATAAATGTGTTGCATCTGTAAACATTCTTAATCAATCATTCATGATCTTTATTGTTATCAATGATATATTTTACATTCAACTCTTAACGTGTTGAAGATGTGCTCATTTATCAAATTAACTCAGAAGCAACAGTGACAGTCAAGAAAAAAACTGTCAGCATGTTGTATTTCAACTTATAAAGTCAAAACATTGCAGTAGTAAGCTTGATTCTTTCTAAAGTCGTTCTTACTATGACTAAATCTTCTAATTCTTTATTTCATCAGTTTTTCAAGAACTTCAAAATTGACTATAGATTTAAACAGATTACTTTATAAAGATACGCAAGCAAGATCAGAATTTTGCAGATTTCATATCAACAACTTAATAAAGAGTTCATGTTGAATAAACTGCAATTTGAAATATCTTGAAACTTTCTTTGAGTCAATCATTTCATCAATGATCAGAAATACAAACAGCTCATATATGAGATCATTGAATACTCTCAACGATGAAAATATACAAAACGCTGACTAT
>JAABUT010003832.1_pt1 | contig 12487 bp, 12 predicted proteins | sample 5559281 | NCBI WGS metagenome assembly JAABUT01 (sample SAMN10711880, study PRJNA513359) | rock metagenome | isolation source: Antarctica rocks | place: Antarctica: Victoria Land, Ricker Hills nord | collected 2016-01-04
GCTGGAACCCACGCCGGCACCCATTCATCTGGACAAAGACCCCAGACGACATCCTCACCAAGATCAAACGTAAACAAACCTCAACGACAAGCCACTAGCGCCGGAGGAATACTGCCGGCGTTACTTCAACGGTCACTACACGCCGACCGGTAACCAGTTCTTCGCGTTCGCGATGAAGGACCCGCTGGTCAAGTGGCTCGAGCCGGCTCCGATGGCCTACCGCACGAGCGACCGCGGCCTGGACGACTCGGCGGCGACGTTGGCGTGATGCGCCCGCTCAACTGCTGGCGCGCGCCAGGGGAGTGCCGTCCTCGACAGCTGGCCGGGACCAGGGGGAACCCGCGCTGCTTGACCGCAGCCAGCAGCTCGTGGGCGCCCTCGAAGGGTTCGATCTCGTCGACGAGTTCGTCGAACTGCTCTACCCACGCCTGGCGCAGCTCGTCCCCGTGCGCTTCCTCTACGTCGTGGCCGCAGATCGTCGACACGAACGTGTCCCCGCCCATCCCGATGCCCGGATGGATGCACCACATCGGTCGGATGATGCCGTAGCGGCGAAAGGCTCGGGACTACGCCAGGGTGTGGTGGTAGTTCGTGTCCACCAAGGTGCCGTCGACGTCGAAGATCGCTGTGTCGGCCATGTCTGCTCCCTGCCCAAGGCGTTCCTCTTCTTCACCGAGCTCGGAGATCCCGAGTCGGCCAGGCCGATTCGGGATCGCCGATGAGGCTGCGTGCGGCTGACTCGTGCTGGGTGGGAGAGTGAACCGCCTAGCCGGATGCAACGGGAGCCGACCGACTGGAAGGAGGGCCGCCGTGTCGAGTGACCGCGATCGTGACGCAGCCGGCCGCGCGCAGCAAGCGCGACCACGCGATGCGTTGGGGCGGCCACTGCCCTACGGGACCGTCGGGGTCGAGCCCGTCTCCGATGCACCGCTGCCGGCCCGCGAGACGCTCGACGCAGCTCGCTCCCTGCTGCGAGCCGGTCGCCCGTTCGCGGCTCACGAGGTGCTCGAAACGCGCTGGAAAACCTGCCCGCCTGACGAGCGCGATCTGTGGCAGGGACTTGCTCAGCTCTGTGTGGGTCTTACCCATGCAGCACGCGGCAACAGCGTCGGCGCCCAGCGGCTCGTCGAACGGGGAGCTGGCCACCTGCAGGCGTACGCCGACGGCAGCTGTCTCACCAGCTTCGACTTGGACGTGAACTCCGTCATCGCCTGCGCCCGGATGAGCATCGGCACGACGCATACGACTGAGTGAGCCCAAAGACTTTCCGGTCACGGCGTAGCTCCATCGAACTGGCGCTGGATGAGGACTGACTCAAAGCATCTGTGGTGATGCGCTCATCGTCGCCGCCCACCAGCGGCCGCCTCCAAGGCTGGTCTGCTCGAGGTCGTACTCCTCAACGTGGATGCAGCGGGGCGTGCGGAGGCGTGCGTTCCTGACGGGGCCGGTCGAGGCTCGCATCCGTGAAGGAGCCCGATCGGTTGATCGGATCATCGGCGAGGATGTGCGGCGCGTACTCGTGTCGCCAGATCGTGGCCACGAGCTCGCCGCGACTGTGCACGCCGGTCCTGGTGAAAACGGACTTCAGATGGTCCTGCACGGTGTCGGCCGTCAAGTGAAGCCGGTCCGCGATCTGACGTGTCGACAGACCTTGGCAGACCAGCGCGGCGATCGTCTGTTCGCGACCGGTCAAGCCGTAGGCGGTCATGATCAACGGCGCGACCTCGGCCGCTCCCGCGGGCTCGATGATCACTGCGATCGCACCCTGGGGGTCGCTACTCATCCATGAGGCGTGGAGTATCACCCAACCACGGCTACGCGTTCGGACACGCAGCCGCGGCAGGGCCACGTGAGCCGCCCTCGGATACCGCAGGCGTGTCGCCAGCGCAACGATCTCGACCGGCAGGTCTGATCCGTCCGGGTAGCCACCGAGTTCCGCGAGCCAACCTCCGGCGGCCTCGTTCATCCCGCCCAATTCTCCGTCAGCGGACCGGATCACCAGCCCCGGTGCGCCAGCCGGATCCTCCAGCTCGCATGCCTTCCGTAGCAGGCCCATCCGCAAGCCCTCGGCCAGATAAGGCGCCACCCGTTGGATGAACCTCGCCTCCTGCGGGGAGAAGACCGCCTTCGCCGTTTCGCGATGCAAGCAGACGTAGCCCCAGCATGCGCCGTCCACCCTGAGCACTGCGCGCATCTCGTCCTGCAGTCCCATCGGCGCGAAGATGTCGCGGTAGCGATCACTTCTGCCCGGTTGCCCCCCGGTTGCCTGCATCAGAGTGCGCACGCCAACCGGGTCACCTGCCAACTCAGCCCACTTGTTGACATCTCGGTGCAGGAACTCGTTCTCCACGAAATATGGCCCCGACTCCTGCGGAAGCTCCTCACGGTGGGCTCGCGTGAACAACAGCGTCGCAGGGTCAGCGCTGGCCCACCACAGCGCGTCGATCGGCACGACCCTGCGTATCCGCGGCAACACTTCGTTGCGCAATGCGTCAGCATCCAGGCCCGACCGGCAGGTCAGCGCAACAGCATCGACGAGGTTTTCCAGCGCCGCACCACTGAGCATCGCGCACCTCGTTCCTCACCGCAGACTAGACGTGTCCAGCACTTCGAAGCGCCCGGTCGCCACCAGTTCGGTGCCGGTGGCCGCGACTGTCGTTGCCCGACTGTGCTCAGCGAGCTGATCGGTCGCCTCGGCGGCGTCCTGGCTGTCCCACAAGGTCAGCGTCAACGCGGTGCCGCCGGCCCGATCAGTAAGGAACAGCACGCCAGCGTTGCCGGGTAGCCCCTCCACGAAACCCTTGACCTTGCCTACCGCGTTCTCCGACCATTTCTGTAGCGCCTCGGGTGACCCCGACCATGTCGACGTGCGTGCAAACATGTTTGGCCCCTTTCCTCATCACAACCATCACATCCGTGCCGACCGAGGGCCCTCCCAGAATTCTGGGAGACAAATCCGCCGCCGGCCGACCGGCTGCGGGTCCAGGCGTCGTCGGTATGGGCCGGTACTGGACGGTGGGCGGCTCGGGCCACGGCGGCCGGGGACCGCACCTTCGTAGGGTGATCAGCATCGTGACCGACTCCACCCACTGAAAGGCGACGCGATGTCGAGCATCACCGAGCAGGATTTCGAGCATTGGCGCCGGCATGGTTATGTCATCGTGCAGCTCCTCACCGATGACGAGGTGGCTGCTGCCGTCGACAACATCAACGAGTATCTGCCGACCTGGGATGAATACGTGCGCAGACGGCGTTGGTTCGGGGCAACGGTCGGTAGTCCGGTCCGGGCTCCGGGTCAAGGCGCCGAGTTTCCTTACACGGGCACGGCGATCAACAAGACGACGATCCACCCGGACTTCGTCGCCTTTGCCGAACGCGTCATCGGGACCGATCGCCTGATGCTGAGCCATGGGCAGCTGGGTGGGAAATACGCCGGCACGCGGGATTTCGAGCAGGAGCTTCACCGGGACTACGGAAACAACACACTCGTCGTGCCGCCGCCGGACTCCGCGATCATCGACCTTCCCATGATTGTCTACTACACCGACGTGACGGTCGACCTCAGCCCGACATACGTGGTATCGCAGGAGCTCACCCGGGACCTTCCGCTCACCCCACGAAATCTCAGCCGGGACGAATTCCCGGACTACTATGCGCAGGAAATCCCGGTCGTCGTTCCCGCCGGGTCGGCGGTGATCTACTCGATGAACACATTCCACCGCGGCTCCGCGATTCGTGCGTCCGAGGGTCTCCGGTACGCCCAGAACATCGGCTTGAAGCGCATCGACGCACCGTGGTCGGGGCAGGTGACCTTCCAGCACGAGGGTGGCCGACCCGAGATGGATGCTTTCCTCGAGAACGCGAGTCCGCGGGAGCGCGAGCTCGTCGGATTTCCCCGCGTCGGTGATCCCTACTGGGATGAGCTCACCGTCGACGGAGTCGAAGGTCGTTACCCGGGCATAGACATGACTCCGTACCGAGAGGCCATCTAGCCGCGGGTATCGCGCCGACGCGCGTCCGGTGCAGACGCCCGGCTGCCCCGCCAGGTGCTCGTGAATACGAACAGCCGCTCGGCTCATCGCCGCACAGCGGTCGACCGGCTCAGCTCAGTCCGAGGCCGCGGCTGCCGATCGCGTTGAGCTGATCGACCCCGAAGCGGTCCACCCAGTCGCGCTCGTAGTTCTCGTCGGGGAAGTCACTCGGGCTCGAGCCCGTGACGAACGCCTCGCGGACGTGCGCGGCGTACGCCTCGTTGCGCGGACACCATGGTGCGGCGGGTATGTACATCACGTTCCCCCAACCCCGCTGACCCCGGACGGGGGCGACCGAGTGGATCATGTCCGCGTGCCACCACACGGAGTCCCCGGCCCGCACGTCGGGGATACCGGTGAGCGCCTGCATCAGCAACGGGTGCCACTTCTCGCTCGCTGGGAACACCTGGTTCGTGGTCACCCCGCACATGTCGTCCTCAGCGACGTCGTCGAGGAGCGGACGCAGCATCAGGTACGCCATCGCCGCCGGAATCGGGACTGAGTGCAGGACGCCTTGGTCGTGGTCCATGTCGGACAGCGCGGTCCAGCCCTGGAAGGTGCGGAAGGCCGAGCACATCGTTGAGCCGGGGTAGGACGGACCAGAGGTGCGGTGTGCCGCGTCCCACGGGTCGTAGTCCTCGACGGTCCCGTCGAAAAGATGCCGGAAGGCGCGCTGGTAGCCCTCGGTCATCCAAAGATCCAGAGTGCCCGGGTCGGAATGCGTCCCGAGCCCACCGGAGTCCGCGCCGGGCGGACGGCGTCGGATGCGGTCAGGGTAGAGCGAGTCACGGTTCGGGTCGAACCACGTGACTCCGTCGGACTCGTGCGTCCACTGGGAATTCAGGAACGTCTGGACGTCAGCCATCCGGTCGCTCTGCCTGGCCTCCATCTGCGCCTTCGACCAGTAGATCGGGTATATCTCGGGCTTGGAGCCGACGCTGCCGAAGAAGTCGTCGCCCGGGCCGCGGTAGTTCTCGAAGAACTTGTTCTTCTCCACGTAGTCGACGATGACCGCGTCCCACCCGCGTGCCTGCTCGTGGTCGAAGTGACCACGCACCACCAGGCATCCCCGGCGGCGCAGCTTCTCGAGCAGCTCGACGCTGACGGAGCCGTTGGCGATATCGGCGTAGTCGATGACCGGCCAGACCGTCTCACCACGCTCCTTCTCCGCGTTGATCTCCGCGACGGCAGCGGCCACGCGGGCTTCGGCCACAGCAAAGACCTCAGCCACAGATCTGCCGGAGGCTTCGATTCGACGCCGCAGCGCCGGCTTCAGCTCACGGATGGCGGCACCTAGGTCGCTCGGCGGCGTCTCCCAGTGCGGCAGCTCCTGTGTCTGCAGTGCGGCGGGGCTCGAGGTCACGCGTGACGCTCCTTAGTGAGGATTCCTTACCAAACCCTAGGCGGCGCCCCCGACTTCGGCAAGGCTCCTGCCTAAACTGTTCGCATGGCTACTCCTCCGGACGACGGGACTGCCCACGACGGATTCCCTCCCGAGCGCCACCAAGCGGCCAAGCCATCCCTGGACCTGCTGCGCTCGCTGACGGACGAACACGTCCTTCGCGCGGTCATGGAAAATGGGCGACTCACCCGCGCCGGCATCGCAGTGACGACCGGGATCTCGAAACCGACCATCTCGGAAAGCGCGAGACGGCTCAGCGCGGCCGGGATCCTGGTCGACACCGGGGAACGCACGAGCGGCCGTGGCCGGGCAGGTTCGTACTTCACGCTTGCCGAAGCGGCCGGCACCGCTCTGGTCGTCAGCATCCAACCGGATGGCGTCTTCGCCGAGGCGCTCGACCCGTTCGGCTCGAGCATCACCGAAGCCTTCGTTCCTCTCGACCGCGGTGCGGGCCAGGACGAAGCGGCCCGCTCCTTGGGTAAAGCAGCCCGACGGGCCAGGTCGAACGGCGAGCACTTCCGGATGGCCGTGGTCAGCGCGGCGGATCCGGTCGACCGTCGCAGTGGGCGGTTGGTACACCTGCCCGACGCGCCCTTCATGGTGGGCAACCTCGACCCGGTGTCCGTCCTGGCCGCCCATGTCGCCGGTCCGGTGCTCGTGGACAACGACGTGAACTGGGCAGCCCGCGCCGAACGCGATGCAGGCAAGAGCCAGCTTGACGACTTCGTCTACGTCCATCTGGGGGAGGGACTTGGATGTGCCGTGGTAACCGACGGCGACGTGAGGCGGGGGCACCGTGGTGTCGCCGGGGAAATCGCCCACCTGGTCACGGTCGGCCCCGGCGGTCGTGCCACGCCGCTGACCGAGGTCTTCGCCGCGTTGGGCTTACGACGCGACGGGACCACGGCCATCGACGTCGACCTGCTTCGAGTCAGCCTTTGCCTACGGGGGCCAGACGGGTCGACGATCCTCGAGGTTCTGGCTCGGGCAGTGGCCGGCGTCCTGATCGCCGCGATCGCACTGGCCGATCCACACGAGATCGTCATCGGTGGTTCGTGGGGTCGGGATGTGGACATGATCGCTGCGCTCGGCGCACAGCTCGCGACATCGCCACGCAGCGTTCCGGTTCGCGAGGCGACGGTGCGTCACTCCCCGGACGAGGCTGGAGCACGAGCGTTTGCCCTGACCTCCCTGCGCACTCTGATTGCCACGCCCCGCAACCAGTGACGCGACAGAGCCTGAACTTCTCAGCTTCCTATCGCCGATAACACCTATTGCCGGTCGGTTCGTTCGCTGCGTTTGCTGTGACATGCATTCCGGTCCCCACCGGGCCGCCCGGCTGCTGGGTTGGTCCGAGTCAGCCAGAGCCGGGGAACACGGTCGTTGCCGTCGGCCCTGCACTCGTCCGCCTCCGACTTATGATCAGCGCCGCGTGAGCGACATCGTCTCGTCGACGGTCCAGGTCACGCCCGTGTCTCGGGATATTTCAGACTGCCAACGGAAGGACCTTTCGGTGACGTCAAAGAACTTCCAACGAAGCTGAGGGTCCTGCACGTCGCTGATGAGGACGATCCCGTCTTCATCGGGACGGCCAATGAAACGCCGCACCGTTCCGTTGACCGGTTCGATCCAGATCGACCGCCACGCGTCGATGGACGGGTCGTAGAAACGGATCGTCGATCCGTGGAATGCCATTGGGGCTTGCCCTTCGCAAGCTTGGCCTCGACCTGGCAGGATCCACACGTCCTGGACGGCTCGGCCGCCCAGGACCCATCCGAAGTGGAGCTCGCCCTCTCGGGCTGCCGGTTGCCCGTCGGGCTCGGTTCCGTGCCATGCGATGTTCCACGATCCGACGAACCTGCCGAACGTCATGAGCTTTCGGCATGCAGGGCTGCGGGACCGTTGGCGTGCAGTGCCTCGGGGAGGCCTAGCGGCAGCGTGAGCATGGGCGCGGTCATCGGTCATCCTCTCCGGGTTCGATGTCGACAAAGATTGCTTCGGGTTATGTGCCAGTCGTCCAGGTTCGGGGTCAGTGAAGTGTGCAACGTCAGCAAACCAACTCTGCCCGGTCCGATGGGTGCAGGGGCGAGGAGCTCGGCGTCATATGTCACGTGCAGCTGACGGGTTCACGCGACCGTGGGGATCTGTCGTACTGCGGGCGGGACAGCGGGTCCTGCGTCGTCGTATGAGCGCCAGGCCCGGGCGAGTCGGAAGACGCCTTCGCGGATTACCTCGGCTGGTTTGCCGAATGCGATCCGCATGCAGTCGAGGTGGTCGCCGTCGGCGCAGAGGACACTGCCAGGAGTGAAGTCGACGCCGTGTCGAACGGCGTGCTGGTTGAACGCGTCGGCGTCACCGTGCGGTAGTTGTGTCCACAGAGACAATCCGCCGTCCGGGTCGTTCCACGTCCAGGATGGAAGCGATCGGGCGAGTTCGGACTCTAGGACCGTTGCCTGGGTGCGCAAGGTCGTTCGGCGAGCGGTCGCGATTTCGTCGAGTCGGTCCATGACTGTGCAGCCGGTTATCTGTGACTGGACCGACGTCCCGAAGTCGGTGGCGGCCTTGAGCCGAGCCATCCGGTCGATGATGTCAGCGGGTCCGCGTACCCAGCCCACTCGTAATCCTCCCCACGCGACCTTGCTGAGTGACCCGAGGGTGATGACTCGGCTGAACGCGGCGAGGGGAGGAACCATGGACGCTTCGAAGGTGACGTCCGCGAGGATGTTGTCCTCGACGAGGTACACCTCGTGTTGGTCGATGATCTGCGCGATGTCGCGGCGCCGCCGCTCCGTCATGACGGTACCGAGAGGGTTGTGGCAGCCGGGCATGAGGTATATGAAACGGGGCGCATTTGCCGCGATAGCGGCGCGCAAGGATGACAGGTTCGACCAGTCGGTCGCGGGGGATACCGTGACGAGCCGCGCGCCGGCACGGCTGAAGGCGTCGATGGCGCCGGGGTAGGTGGGTGATTCGACGATGACCGAGTCGCCTGGCTTGAGTACCAGCGCGGCGATCAGGTTGATCGCGGACTGTGCGCCGCCAGTTACGGCCACTTGCTCGAGCGAGGTGTTGAGCCCGCGCTCAGCGAAGTAGGTGGTGATTCGATGCCGCAAGGCGGGCAGCCCGAGGATGAGGTACCCGTGGCCACCGCCGAGCCGCTCGAGGTCGTCACGCGATGGAGCCGCGAACAGGTCGTCAGGGAGGTCGTCGAGTGTCGAGACGGCGGCGAGGGTCAGGTCGATCACTCCTTGTGTGTCTTCGAGCAGGCGAGCTGACAGTCGCCGGGACCGCACTTCGACCCCGCCGTCGTTGAGACGCCTGATCGGACGAGCCGCGTCGACTCTGATCCAGGTGCCGCTGCCTCGGCGGCTGTCCGCCCAGCCGAGTTCGTGGAGCCTCTCGTAGGCCGACATGACGGTGCCCCGACTCACGGCGAGGCTTTGCGCGAGTGGTCGCTCGGCGGGCAGGCGAGTGCCGGGGGCGATATCGCCGCGTTCGATGGCGGCACCGAGCGCGGCCGCCAGGCGCACATACAGAGGGCCGCCGCCGGTCGACCAGCTACCAAGCTGCACCAGCAGTGTCGTGCGATCGACGACGCGAATTGGATCGGCCATGTGGTCCTCCTCGAGAGCCACTGTGCGGACCGAAGTGGACGGGGGCAAGGTCCAATTCGGGAACGACCGGTCGCTAAGACTCGAGTTTGCGCCGGTCAACCGGCGCTGTGAGGTTCGGATCCCTTGTTCAATGCGACGGTGATGGCTCGCACGGTTCGGGCGACGTCGGCTGCATCCGTTCGCCACCCGGACACCGAGAGCCTCAGGACGGGCTGACCGCGCCATTTCGACGGCGTCAGGAACGCCTCTCCACTGGACCGGACGGCCATGGCGACCATGGCGGGATCGGCTCGGTCGCAGGCAATCAGGACCTGGTTGACGACGACATCGTTGACGATGCGGATGCCAGGAACGTCGCTGAGGAGGTCGCGGAACAGTCGCGCGTTGGCGCATCCGCGCTCCACAAGGTCGGCGACACCGGCGCGGCCGAGGTGGCGTAGGACGGCGTAGAACGCGAATCCGCGCGCGCGCCGTGACATTTCCGGCACTTTGGCCAACGGATCGATTGTCGTCTCGTTCGGCGTGAGGTAGTCCGCGTTCGTCGACATCGACGCGAGCAAGACGGCCGGGTCAGCGACGATGACTGCCGCGTTGTCGTAGGGAGCGTTGAGCCACTTGTGCGCGTCCACGGCCCACGAATCGGCGCCCTCTATGCCCGCGGTCAGATAAGCGGTCGCCGGGTTGGCTGCGGCCCACAGTCCGAACGCGCCGTCGATGTGGATCCAAGCGCCCGCGGCCCGGGCCACGGGAATGAGCTCGGCGAATGCGTCGAACGAGCCGGTGTTGACGTTGCCCGCTGATAGGCACACCAAGGTAGGTCCGCTCGTCGTACTCAGTGCAGTGGCGAATGCGGCCGGGACGACTCGGCCCTGGTCATCACAATCCACGGGAACGACACTGTCGGTGCCGACACCCAGGTAGCGAAGCGCCGTATCGACCGTGACGTGCCGTTCGCAGCCGGTGACAACGCGGATCGGCGGGGCGCCGGCGAGGCCGCGGCGCTCGACGTCCCATCCGGTGCGGCCGAGTTGTGCGTTGCGACCGGCGGCGAGCCCCACGAAGTTCGCCATCTGCGTCCCGGTAACCAGCCCAACCATGGACTGCGCAGGGAGGCCGAACAAGTCGACGAGCCATCGTCCGACGATGACGTCGGCGGCGTTCGCGGCGGGGGAGGCGGGGCCTGGACCGCTCAGTTGATCCCACGCGCTGGTGAGCCAGTCAGCGGCGATCCCTACCGGGTAGGTGCCGCCGGTGACCCAGCCGAAGAATCGGCCTCCAGAGCTGGCGACCAGACCAGGGTCGAAGGTGTCGACCAGCTCACCGATGACCTCTATCGGTGTCCTCCCGTGGTGAGGCAGGCGAGCCAACGCGCGGTCGATGATGTCGGCAGGTCCGACCTTGGCGTCGACGGGTCTGGCCCCGAGTGCCTGTAGGTAACGGGTGGCGTGATCGTGGGCGCTGTCGAAGACTGCCCAGTCGTCGGTCTCCAGCATGGCGTCTACCTCCACTGTGACCGTAGGCCTGGTTGACCGTCCCCGCGCAGACCAACCCGAACGGATGTGGCTCGCCGTCACTCGAGTTCGAAGCGTGTAACGGTGACGGCAGATCCACCGAGATGGACCCTGTCACCGTCCACGGTGACGGTCAGATTGCCGCCGCGCGTGGACACTTGACGAGCTTTCAGCGTCGTTTTGCCGATGATCGGCGCCCAGTACCAACCGACGGTGCAGTGCGCCGAACCGGTGACGGGATCCTCGTCCACACCGCAGGCCGGGGCGAAGTAGCGGGTCAGCACGTCCGCATCTGTCCGGTCGCTGGGGGAGGTGACGATGACACCAGCGCAAGGAAGCGTCGCCACTCGGGCGAAGTCGGGCATGAGTAAGCGGAGCACATTCGGCTCGGCGCGAAGGAGCACCTTTCGGTCCAGGTCACGGGATCCGCTGGTCCGCCCGATCCACTGCAGGTTCGCGCGCGGGAAGGCTGCGCTCCAGTCGCACGGTTCGACCGCGTCAGTGATCGGTACGACAGGAAAGTCGAGCCAGATGCGCGCGCAGTCGTCGACGCGGGTCGCCGTCAACAGCCCGCTCCGGGTGTGGAATCGCAGCTCGTGCGATATCAGCCCTCGCTCCCACAGCCAATGCGCCGCAGCGAGGGTCGCGTGCCCACACAGCGTCATCTCAACGGTGGGAGTGAACCAACGCAGACCGTAGGACCCGTCGTCGTGTGGGACGAGGAACCCGGTCTCAGAAACCCCGATGTCTCGGGCGACTGCCTGCATCCAGGCCACGCCGCGGTCGTCGTCGTCCAGCAGGACCAGCCCAGCAGGATTGCCGGCAAGCGGGAGGGTTGTGAAAGCGTTGACGACGGCTGCCGAAAACACGCTCGACTCCAATCCGGCGGCACGCGACATGTGGCATCGGCCGGGTCCGCACATGGCTGACGTCAGGTTGGGAGAGTGCCGACGGCTTCGTGTTGCGTCCCGTCGGCGTCATGACCGCCGACGACGCGGCGGGCGAGTGGCGGTGCGGCCAGGCCAGCGGCGGCGAATGCCACGGAAAGAAGCAGCCAACCAGGCAGGCCGCCCTTGATGCATAGGAGTGTGAGGACAGCAGGCCCGAGGGCGCGCGCCATTCCCATCCCGAGGGACCAGACCGCTTGATACTCCGAAGTGCTGTGCTGCGGTGCGAGCCCGTAAGACAGGCCGAATGCGCCGCTCGCGTGTAGCAGCTCGCCCACGGAATGCACGCCGATGGCAGCAACGAGCAATCCGATGGCGGTCGCATCGCCCGCCCGGCCTGAGATGCCGAACAGGACGGCGGCGATCGCGAGCGCCGCAGCGCCACGCCGGAACGATCGTGCCGCGCCGGCGGGTTCCTTCGCGCCCGACGAGAATCGGACCTGGAACAGCACGATGATGGCAGTGTTCAGTAGCAGCAGCGGGCTGGCGAGCCAGCGCGGTGCCTGGGTGCGCAGCACGACCCACAGCGGCAACAAGTATCCGGACACAAGAAATTGGAAGTCAAGAATCCCATCGACGGCAGCGACAGTCAGGTACCGACCGTCGCGCAATGCACCGAACCGCCCACCGGTCGGCGCAGCGACAACGCAGACGCGCGTCGTCGCGCGCATGAGAAGCCCGGCTATCGCAAACGTGACCGCGTCACCGACCATCAGCGTCGTGTACGCCGCGGGCGTGTTCACCGCGATCGCAACACCCGCGAACGCCGCGCCAATACTGATGCCCACATTCATCACCGCGTGCAGGCGCGAGCGGAACCGAACCGCGTCAGCACCACCCTTACTGCGAATGAGTCCGCTACGAATAGCCTGAGCACCCTGGTTGGCCGACGCCGCCATTGCCGCACACATCACGAACAACGCAAACGACCTGAAGATCACTAGAAGAACGAACGCTGCACTCTGGACCGGCGCGGCTCGCG
>JAABUT010003833.1_pt1 | contig 12481 bp, 7 predicted proteins | sample 5559281 | NCBI WGS metagenome assembly JAABUT01 (sample SAMN10711880, study PRJNA513359) | rock metagenome | isolation source: Antarctica rocks | place: Antarctica: Victoria Land, Ricker Hills nord | collected 2016-01-04
ACCGGTCAGCAAGTTCAGGTTTTGTCCTTCAGGCATGGGTGTTGCTTAAATCACTCAGTCTGTTGCAGTGACTTGCAGTGTTATGCAATTGAATTTGAGTTGAACAGTTAGCACCTCTGACAGTTGAACAGTATAAGACAATGTAGGACATGTTGCTTACATTTTGAGTCTAGTGTACAGCTTTTATCAACAACTTGCCCGCGTGGGAGTGTTGAATTATGCAGTGGCCCTTAGACATTTTCGGTCAAGCCATTCATGAACATACTAGAACATGCTAGTAACACTTAGTCTGCTTCTATGATAGCTGCATTCGTTGAGTACTATATAAGCTTCAGACTTTGGTTCACCGAACACACAGTTTGCGATCAAGTCCTCTTGTAAATATTGTGTCAAGTCAAGCTTGCAAGTCTGCACAGCTTATTTCAACAGGCAGCGTCTGTTCATGGCTATTGGTTGCCCAGGCATGTATGACGCATGCCTCTTGAATTAATTTCGAAGGCCATGTTCTTATTCCAGATTTGGCCTGTCCTGTATTTGAAGATGTTCCTCTTGTGTGACTCTGGGATTGATGGCATGGTCCACAGCGCATCACTGTGTGGCTTGACCCTGAATGGCTGCACCATGTCCCATAGCTGAAAGTACAGTGAGCTTTGCTTTGACTGGCCTAGTTTGTGCTTATCATGCAAAGCTTTTCTCAATGAGTCATCCAAATCTCTTATGCAAGCTCTGGTTTCTGCTGGCCCTTCTGCTGTCTGGACCTGAGTGATCTGTTGCAATTAGAACTTGTCCCTGAATGGTTGTGTGTAGTCATTAGACAGGTCATAGTCAAAGTGCCTGCCCATGCGGCATTCATCTGCTGCTTCATTTGCAAGCTTATCTGCTATATGCGATTTCACCTTGAGCAGGATTGTCTCGTCGCCCGCTTGTGCTCGCTGCATGAGCTCATGTCCGATCGCTTCAAGCAGTGGTCTATGGCAGTCGTCGACTGTCGATGACGGTGACCTTAGGTGCACGCCAATTTTCTGCATCGAGCACTTCGAGTCGGTTGCTATGCTCTCCGTCACTCCCGGTCTGCAGTGTCTCAGGGCGATCAAAAGCGCTACCAGTTCGGCCCTGTTGATGGTGTTGAGCATCCCCTGCTCGTATGGATGTACCTTGAGACTCAGGTGTGCATGCTTGTGTTCCCTATATACTCCTGAGCCAGTGACAGGACCTATGTGTGGGATTTCCTTCCTGCTTCCGTCCGTGTATATGATCTCGTCTGGGCGGAATTTGAGTTCAGTTTTGTGAAAAATCTTGCTGAACTCTTCACTGGTTGGCTGCCCTTCAGGTGACCATGCTGTGGCTGGAGTATTGGTGGCCTTTGAGTAGTGCTTGGGCGGGTACAGACCTGTCGGTGAGACTGTCTGCTGTATGGTCATCTTCAGCTGTTTTGGCCTTTGCAGTGGGTTCCCAAGCTGAGTTGCACAGGCAAATCCTTTGTTCAACTGGTCTTGATTCACATAGTGTTGCAGTCCAGCCTCATTTGCAACAATCAAGAAATGTAACAGAGAGTTGTAGCGCTCAACAGTGTCGGCCCCAATGCCCACTGAAGTCAGTGCCATTCTCAGAGTCACTGGATCAGTGACTCCTTGACTGTGTATGCCAGCTCCAAAGTGCTGTCTAGCTCCTGTAGTAGGTCTGCTGTTGACGCCCCAGTCTCTTGGCCAAAAGCCTCTCTGAATTCTTTCAGGTCTTCCTGTGGGACTGGCGTTTTTAATCTGGGCTCTCGGGGCAGTGGAGGGGGGTCAGGACCCGGCTTGAAAAATTTCATGCAAGTGAGTGGTATTTTGGCCAGTACTGGTGCATGGTCTGCATCACCTGATGTGTCCAGAAGTTCTATGGAGGATGACATCCCTGTGCACATGGACTCTGATATGAGTATGTCATCGATTCTACTGTCTTGGCTACTGTCTGTTCTATGACGGAAAGTGTACTGCCTATGTGGGTTTCTGTCAGGATCTGGTGTGTGTAGATGCAGATCTTTGATAAACTTCTGATGTTTTGCGTCTTTTATGTCAAGTTTGGCTCTTTGGACATCTTGTTTGAACAGTGCTGCATTCATGTCCCCAGCCATGATGTTGTAGGGCAGTGGCAAACCTGCGTGTGATGCCTTGTTGTCCTCAGAGCTCATGGCGTCTTTGATCACCTGATATAGCTCTTCTCTCTTTTGTAGATCATCGCTTGGTAGATACACTCCCCATATGGTCAAGCAGTCACTTCCAGGTGGTTTTATTCTCAGAGTCTTCAAGTGCGACTTGGCTGCAGGGTGGTTGTGATGGATCAGCTCTACTGAGTTCTGGCTTGTGAGAGGTTTGTGCACCGCTATTGCCACTCCTCCAGATCCAGTTCTACAGTGGCCGCTGTCATTGCCCTTGACGCAGCTGTGGAACAGTATATATTCTGGTAGGTATTCCTGGAGGAACACTCTGTCTTGTCTTGCATCAGTCAGCTTGGCCTCAGTCAACACAACAATCCATGGCTTCCTCTGGTGTGCAATCTGCCTGAGCTCATCTGGCACGGTGGTGGAGCCCATGACATTCCATGTCAGTACTGTCAAAGTGTCACAGCAGGGGGTGTATGCACCTGCTACCTTCTTCTTCTTCTCCTTTGTGGTGGCAGACTGCTTGTCTGTGTGGCTTGTTGTACCAGCCCTGCATGTTTCTGATAGTGTGCTTGCTTGCCTCACCTTTCGTGCTTTCCCAATAGTGTCCAAGCTTAGGCTGCAGTCTGAGTCAGCCTCCTCTTGTTGCAGGTGCATTACTTTGTCAGCGGCAATGTTTCCTTGGCTGGTGGCTTTTGGGGTACTATGGGGCTTTTCGTATTGACTGTATTTCCAGGTGCTGGCTGCTGCTTCGTTGCATTTGTTTAAGGGTTGCATTAGCAAAGCATGCATGTATGCTACCTGGCTTATGGGCTTGTCTGCTGTGATCAAGGGGGGCCAACTTGCAGCTTGCTATACTGCTTGTTGTGTTTTTGCTGCATGCCAGCTTCATCAATGTCATGTTGCACCTTGCCTGTGTTTCTGGTGTCGCTACCCCCTTGCAGCCAGGACAGTAAACTTCCTGCGCTTGCTGTATGTGTTGACTTTGGTTTCTTGTATATCTTCCTATGCGTTTTCATGCTGGTGTGCAGGCTGGGCAGTGAGTTACCCAAGGTGCGGTGGAGCCTGGTTGTTGCTGCTTTTTTAGCTTGTGTGTGTCCATTTCCTGTTGCCTGAGTGTCCGGGCTGTCAGGTAATTCCATGGGCCTCTGAGCGTTCGTTTGCCATCTGCTTGCTGCTATGCTTCTGGATATAGCAAAGCCAGTTCTAGAGTTTTGCACTACCATGTTCGCCATTTGCATGACAGCATGGTAATGCTCCCTAAGATCTTGTCCAGTCGGGACGGTCCTGTTGTCCTGGAACCATGACTCAAAGGTGTTAGTCACCTCAATTCGGCTCCAGTATTGCATCCATTTCTCCTGTATCCATATTGCCCATATGCCACAGTTCCATGTGTCTCCCCTCTGTTGCAGTCTTATAGTCCACTCTTTATACTGCCACCTCCCTGGTCGTTCATTGTCATAAAATGTTTTGATTGCAGTTATGATGTCTTGCAGGAAGCCACTACCAAAGGGGTCAATGAAGGCAACAGTTTGAGACCTTGCATCAGTCAGAATGGTTCGCCAGTGGATGCCATCACCCACGACAATTGCCGGGCAGGGTCCGTCCCTGGACAATGTTTTCCTGAGTGTTCCTGCAATATCAGAGACGCTGGTGTTAAACACCTGCCCACTGGCCTCCCTTATTTTGAACAGCAATTCATCGCGTTGCACTACTGAATGGGTTACACCTGTCATGTTTTGATGTGTTGCGGTCGGGTAGTGCATGTGTAGCAGGTATAGCGTGCAGTGCATGATGTGATTGTTGCTGAGCCATTCATCTGTAGTTGAGAATGGAAGATATGTTTCATTGTCTGCTTCTGTTTGTCTTTGTTCTTCGGATTTCTTCCCGCCTCCCCAACAGATGCGTGAAAATTTCGGCTTAATTGTTTGCATGGGTCTGCCTTTGTTTGTTTGCGTTGCACTATGTACGCTTGAGCATTGGTCTCGTTGTATAGTCTCTTCAACATCAGCCTGATTTGATGTCTTTTTATCAAGATCTGTGCGGGTCCAATTCGTTGGTGCTCAATGGCAAGGTCAACAGCTATCGAGTTTGGTTGAACATGAGTGATATGGTCAATAGACTCGGCAAGTTCACCATGAGTCTGAACGTCCGAGACGGACTCTGTTACAGTACTACTGCTGTTATGCAAAAACGACTGCTTCTATCAACGCTTTCATTTTCAGACACTGCGGTCAAAGACATCTGTGTCAGTCTACTCTGAATCCTATGCTTGTGTCCCATACACATGCAGGCAAGGTGATTTCTGTGCATATTATGTCTTTGCACTTCTGCTTGATCAAACTGTCCCAACAGCCCAGAGATTTCCTAATAGCCTGCAGCAAGGAAGTGGTTATCGGCAGCGAATGTTGCTAGGCATGTGCAGGTGGTCACGAGGCTTGTATGAGCTGTGTTCTCAGCACAGCAGTGCCATTGCACTTCCCATGTCAGCAAGCCTGCATCATTGAGTAGTTGGCAGCATATCTGCAGTAATTCTGACCCATACACATTCATTTGCGCAGGGGCTGCTGCATCATACCTGCAGCAATAGTGCATAGGGTCCTTAGGGCTTAGCTCGGCTCTCGTTGTCTGCCTGTGAGGTGGATGCTGCCGTAGTTTGCATGCCCCCATGGTCGCCGTCAAAAGAGTCCTGCAGACGTGCTTTATACTGCTCATTTTATTGTGTTGCATGATATCAAAGCGGTGTTGTGTTGTTGATGCACGTATTAATATTGTCTTATGCATGCTGAAGGTGTATGACACAACAGCTCTGGATGCGTTTGTGAGTGTGGAAGCTGCATATGCAGCATGGTCAGGTGTGGCATGCCTCAATGCAGAGTGGAAGTACATTGGCTGGTTTTCTGGGCTTGCCACAATTTTGCAGGAGGCAGTCGGGGGTGTAAACCATTGCAATGCACAATTGTGCAATGATTTGGTGTGGCCCATGGGTGCGGGGTTACCAGCAGGTTTCTGCTTGGAAGCTCTTTGCCTGTGTGAAGCTTCTTGCGCACATGTAACTCTTCTTCCTCCTTCCAATCCTCTTCCACTGGTGTTGGTGATGGACAAGATGCACAAGATGTCCTCTTCTTCTTCTGCTTGTGCTGCTTCAGGTGACTGCACTACAATGTCCTCTGCTGGTGTCTGTGCCTTTGCCCACTGCTTGATGCTGTTGGCTGCTGCTATCCTTGCACTGCGGCTTGCTGCAGCTGTGGTAAAGCTGGGAGCCTTGTTGAGCTCAATGCCTTGCATGTCGGCTATGGCTGCTTGTAGGGCAAGCTCAAGTGAGGCCAGGTGTTTGTGTTGAAGCTTCAGGCGTCGCACACATGACAGTAGCTTGCAGAGGGTTTTGGTATACTTGTATAGCATTTGGCGACGCATTCTGCGAGTGCGATTTCTAATTCGCCTCCAGTACGAGCCATATCTGGTCTGAGGGTGTGCAAACACGTGACGTTTTGGTTTCCGAATGAGAGCAAGAATGGTATGCTTTAACGCTGCTTCAAGTCCCTGGAGCATTTGCTCAAAACATGCTGGGGCATACAGTGCCAAAAGGCATGCACTTATCCAATGTGTCTTTGCTATAAAGATGCATGCAATGACCATGGTGAGTGCGCAGTGGATGTCAGTGACAGTATGCAAAGCCAGTCTCATTGCCATGCTAGACAGTGAAAACAAGATAGTATATCCGGTCAGCAAGGGTGGGCTGTGCACACGAAAGCCAGCATGCATGCTCCTGGCCATGGACATTTCTGTGTGCATAGCAGCTACAACACCAAGCCCTGTCAAGAAGAGCCATATGGATGCAGCAATCAATGGCATCATGTTGCATACTAGCATGCATAGAAGATGTGCAATGCATTGTGCATCATTTATCATCAGGGCTTCCGCTGTGTATGTCGAAGTGAGAAAGGTATGTACATTGATGATAGACATTAGATGGGCATAGAGTGAGTGCTTGCCGCTTGGTGGTTTTAGTCGAGGGGCGCTCTGCTCAGGGCAATGTGGCTGCTGCAGTGCTTCTGTACTCTTGTGAGGCTCTGCAGGCTTTTGCATCGGCGTTGTCGGAGCAAACACGTTGCTGGGGCCTCTTGTCCCTGTGAAGCTGAATGTCTGCAGCACAACTTTTGGCAACAAGTCTGCAGTCATCATTGTGTCAGTAATATTGGCTAGAGTCTTGAGACCGTCGTGTGTCAGCCAGGTTTGCGTGCATCTGTGTGCAAGACAGTGTTGTGCTTCCTGCAAGTGCAGGCTGTCACTCATGCTTGCCGGCAATCTGTTGCAACAATTGGGGTGAACAGACAGAGCTGGGCTCACTATAACCAGACTAGAAAGAGGTGACTGTTGCACTGACAGCTGTTCCCCATACCATACAGGATGTGTAGAACAGGGGTGGCTCCTGTTGCTCCGATGGCTGCATGACCAGGGAGCCTCCGTGACGTTTGGGAAGAATGCGGGAGCAGTGTTGTCGCTAGCGCTAACCCGCAGGTCTTCAGTCTGTGACACATAGCTGCAGAGATCGTTACTGACCGTTTCAAGTAGGACGTATCTGCCAATTATAAGCGCAACAGCTAGCAATCGCAAGCTGCAGTAGCTTTCTTTTCCTTCTCTTGTGTCGGTGGTAATACTCGTAGTACGTTTCAGCGTCTGTTTGCGCAAGCTGTTGCTTGCTATGTGCACGTTTGAAAAGGAGGTTGTGTTCCTGGTCGACAGCTCCCCTTGGATCGAGTCGGTGGTCAGGCTCCTTGTTGCATAAGTCATTATGTATGTATTGCGTCCGGTTCTGCTGTAGCCTGCGTTTGTTGAACTTCGTCAACTGTCCCTTCCTGCCGATGCCCAACTGTGCGGGCAGGATGCCAGGTCGTAGAACGCGCAGGCCAAGCAGCAGAACCAGAATAACAGATACATATGTAGCGGCGTCAGTTAGCGCATGCATCATCCGTTTCTACGTTTTTCGCTTCTGTTTTGTATGTCCTCACTTGTTGTGCTTGAAGTGCTAGCATGCATCTGCGTGTGGCGTACAAAAGCAGTCAATGTATGGTGTAGTGGCACTTCTCATTGTCTATATCAAAGCAAAAAGTGCAGTCACAGTCATCTGTCATACAATACAAGCTTCTCATCATGAAGGCATTGAATGCTTACATCATGTAGAAAGATGCAAGACCATTCATCATGATGGCATCAATGTTGCGCAATCTGTGATTGTGACACAGTCAGTGGCACTGCCACTGACTGTAACGGCATGTGAGTCACTCGCCGTGCAGCAGAACAGCAGCTCACTGAAGCTATCACATTGCAATCAGTATTGATGGTCCCTTTGTGGCTGCTGCAGGTGGCAGATCAATTTCCCACAGTCACAAGGACCTTGCTAGTCTGCTTGCAGCTGGCAAGGGATGTCTGCTCCAGAGGTGGTGCACATCATTGACACAGCATGGAAATATGCTGAGCTGGACCTGCGGCAAAAACATGTCACTGTGCAGACCAGCAGACAGCTGCACGATGCAGCCTTGGGTAGCGTTACATTCTTGCACCTGCCTCCTATCAGACTGTCATGCTTCAGGGACTTGATTGCTCCCTGTTACAAAGGGCCTTGCTTGCATCCTGACTGCAGGCTGCCTGGTTGTGTGGGCAGCAGGCTGTACATCATCACCTTGTCACCCTTGCTCATGCGCATCAAGCTGCCTCACCACAAGAGTGCATGGAAGTGAGATCAGGCTTCCATCGCGTTTGACTTGCCAGCAGAGCTGGCTGAGCTGCTGTACCTAGGAGAGCCACGCAGGGCTCTGGTTGACCACCACTTGCTGATTGACCAAAGCTGTCCATGTGTGTTTATGTACATGCATGGTAGGGGGTTTGCTGCTGCGGTGTTGACCTTGTATTGGCAGAAATGGTCGGTTATGCAAGCTTGTCAAATTGAATCCAAGCATGTGTAGGCAAGTGTTTGTTCCTGAGAGAGCATCCAACACTGCTGTAGCTGGTCCACCAATCAAGGAGCTGCTGTGGTGATAGGTCACAGCAAGCAACAATGGCGTAAGTGGTATGACATGCAGTTCCACCAGTGAACAGCATACAGCTTTGGAGGACTGTGATGCTGCAGATCAGGTCAGATGCATCTGCTGCTGCAGCAGAGCTCAACTTGAGCGCACCCGCACATTATGGGCACGTCAATTGTGAGTCAAACTGTGAGGAACACCAGTCATGCAAGTCTGACAGCATGGACATAGAGCTGGATCAGCAATATGATGATGATGATGATGTTGAGCTGGACCTGTAGAGACTTGGGTCAATTACACTGAAGTAGGCAATTAGGCTGTGCAGAATGTGGCATCACCCTGCTGAAATACGTGTTGGCATCACATTTTCACTTGTTTATGAACCCTATGCATGTACAATGAAAAGTGATGCCATCTGAACAGAATTTGTTAGCTCCTAGCAGCACCTGTTGGTGTCATGTAGGGGCCACAGATCCGAGATGGTCACAAACCTGAGATGTTGCGTACATGCCTATATGGAACCACAAGGCTCTGAGTAGGCAGTCCAGCAGTGTTGGTCACATACAGCAAGCTGCCGAGAATATGATCAGCACCAGACAGCCCCCACTTTGGTCTCTTAAGCCTAGTCCAAATGGCGCACGGTATTGTTGCAAATGGTCACCCCCTTTCACTTTATTTGCATGGCTGATATTGTTGTTCACGTGCAAGCATTGCATTCAATCAGCACAACATGCAGCCCAGCATCTGCACTGCTGTGGACACCATGTACATGTAAAGCTTCTCCTGTTTGCAATTGCCGCTGTAAGCATCACATGTGAAAATTTGCTTGTGATGGGCTCATTGAGCATTGACATCGCGACATGAATGCTGACTGCAAGTTTGCGTGCAGGTCAAGACCAAGCAGGGCGGAGTAAAGTAGCAGAGGCAAAGTAAGGTAGCAAGAAGCGTGTCAAGATCAGCGGGCTCACGCACTTGCCATGTTCACAGATGACAACATGACTGCCCAATATTACCTGCGTTGCTAGACCAGCATGTTGCTCACAGAGATCGCAATGCAGAAAATCATGTTCGTATTTATTAGTAATTGTAATACGAACAAAGTAGCTCTGCAATCTGTAGAAGTCTGCTGCAGAGCCGCGCTCTCAAACACGGCAGAGTGTCGCTCTGCGTCTGTGCAGAGCTTCGCTCTACGACTACGCAGAGCTTAGCTCTACGACCAGGCAGAACTGCGCATAGAGGGGAAAGCTGTTTGCTAAGGGACCGGGCTGTCGGGACGGGTCTGCCAACGCAGCCAAACTTGCCCCACAGGTCCCTAGTTTCACTTGGATGCTTGCCTGGCTAAACCTGAATAGGAGACCCGCCCTAAGCTCCGATATTGGTTCAGCAGTCAACAGTACACAGGCAGACTCACATGTGCTGACAGGGAGCCGCTCAAGGCCTCGGAGGAGCGTGGTACTTTTTACAGTCCAGCTGCTTGGTTGATACTACATGATTGTTTACAGATTTGTCACGTGGTACAAAGCGACGTTGCTCTGCATCTCATATTTGCGTGGCTCTTCGCAGTCCATAAGTCTTCGGATTGCGATCGATTGGCACTGCAAAGGGATGCAGCAATGCACGACATCAAAATGGTTTGTGAGCACAGCATAGCGCTATACAAGTATTGCGCACGTCCGAACGATTTAAGCAATGCTTCTGCACGCAGTATTTATGTCACGGCCAGCAAGTAAATGTTTCAAGGTCGTGACCGTGAGGGACGTCACGGTGAGCCGTGACAAATCTTTTCAATAGGTATATACACAGGTTTTCACGTCGACCTGGGCCTGTGCCACCCATCAAACTTCACGTCTTGCATGCAATGCAACATCTTCTGCGACAATCCATTAAGTTCCATTGCATGCGACCCTCCGTCAAGTTCCATTGCAGGCGAAGAGCCGGCCGTCAATTCCACCTAAGCGTTTAAAATAAGTATCGAATCGTTCATATAACGCATATTTAGACATCTTACTTGGGCATGGCAGAAGTAGGCCCGAATTATTACTAATGTTTGCACCTAATCCAGAGCATGCCCTAGGAGTATTACCGTGTATTTATATAGTAGGGTTATTATACATATTACAAGTGAGCATGTTATTTCTGGCCATATATGTTAAGCTAAAATGAGATGTATTTTTACACAAAAAATATGTATATATGTGTTCACCGATAAAACCCTTGAGTCGGCATCGCTTTTACAAGTTATTTATATCCAGTTCAAATCATGTGGCTTTTACGATTGCTTTGCGTTATTGCATTAGGTGTTTTTGGTCGGTGCACCAACGAAGGACGCGTCGTACGGACTCAAGTGTTTTATCACATTTATGCCGCCGGGGACTGGTCCATCGTGGTGAACGATCAATTGACAAAGATTGCTTTCACTGGTCTCTACAAAACGGTCCAAGCAATCAATTGCTTCATTGTAGCTGATAACCAAACGGATCTCGATAAAGCAACTATTTTATTGAGCTCGTGGGGTGGAAAGTTTATCATACGAGATTCCATTCTTAAAGACCCGACTTACGAAAGATTCACTTTGATGAAGATGAAGCCTTTGATTAATCCACATGACCGAATCTTGTATATACACAGTAAAGGCGTGTCTCATCATGATGAGATGGCACCGAATCTACTGGTGGAGAAATTATATGGAATTCTTCCTACTGAAGGAATACAAAGTGTGCATACGGCTATTAGAGCAATACGACACCGTTGGTGTGAACTTTCGTGGCGATCATTACAGCGGAAATTTTTGGTGGGCTAGGGGTGACTATTACTTGACGTTGCCTAATCATATAGAGAAAGACTACCTTGCTTTAGAGAGATTTCTTCTCAAAGATCATAACGATAGCTCAAGGTATTCAGCTTGTGGCAATCAGGCATTGATCACTATCGTGATGCCTATCAACCGAGACACTTCATAGATTCTTTGCCAATTTGGGAAATGCTCAATAGAAGTAGCGTAGGATAAATGTTGCAATCAATGCAAGCATAACAACGTTGGCAAGTACATTGTGGGTGTTTGCATAATGCTTGTAAAAGCAATATTGCATATATGTAATTAAGTTGTAACCAAAGACCTGTATTTCGACGACTATCCTTGTGTGCTTGTGTTGCACATGGAGCCCACGGGCGGCCGCTCCGCAGCGGAACCAGCTGCTGCTTTCGCCACTGGGCTCTGATGTGAAGACCGCTGTAGTTTATTAGCTTGTACTGCAGAATATTCTGAAGAGGTTTAAGTTTAACGGATCCGCCAATGCAGCCTGCCTTTTGGCACTCCGACCAAACCAAGACAGTCTGCTCTCTCACTCGCTACTTTCACGAAGACAAATCCAGGACACCAGTTGCTTGGTGCGTTCTTTAGCAAGGTGAGCACTGCGACACTTTCATCATATTTGCAGCTGCGGCGACATAGGTTGCAGGAAGTAGGCACAGTGACTGTGCGGCATACCACAGGTCGTTAGCTGGCTATTTCCAACGTTTCACTGTTAACAGTCCGCGACAAATTGATCTGTGCCGAAGTGATTGAAGGGGCATGAAGTTCAACGGCCTTAACACATCTGATGTCCCTCGCGTCCGACAAACGGAGCATACATAGGCCCAATGTGGCCTTACATGGTGCCCGTTTAAATAACATGCATGCTTGCTGGGTCTTCACCACAGACTACACATGACTGATCATGATCATGCAAGTACTGTGGCTTTGCGACAATAAACGTACAGTAGTCCTGAAACAACCAGGCAGGCTTGAGGGGTGGCTCGAACAACCGTAGAGGTGAACTTTGTGCAGCTAGGTACCTCACGTTGCGTGTCGCACGCCCCGTGTAAGTTAGCCACGCTCGTCGTGTCGGTTGTGTACGTCCTGGTGTCTGAACATTTGTTGCTCTTTGCAGCGAATACGCGGCGCAGCGAGCTTCTTTAAGGCCGTCTTTGCTCACGTTTGCATGTCCAATACACTCAAGGTTGCCCCCTCGCAAGCCATGTTTTCCTTGGTCTTGTGAGCTGGAGCATTGTCTTGCTGCAGCTGCCAATTCCCTGACCAATGACCAGCTGTCTGAAACAGCCTGTTGCCTTCTGGGATGAGGTGGTGCTGCAGTACATCATTGTACTCCTTGGACCCGACCCCCCTGTATAGCTGCTGGGTCTTGAGGTTAGTGTATCTGTCGATATGCTTATGAGTGCCTGTCACAAACCTCAAGGTGGTGACACCTCTGCAGGACATGCCCATATAGACATGTACACCCTCACTGTGCTTTGGTCTGCCCACTGTGCCTCT
>JAABUT010003835.1_pt1 | contig 12478 bp, 11 predicted proteins | sample 5559281 | NCBI WGS metagenome assembly JAABUT01 (sample SAMN10711880, study PRJNA513359) | rock metagenome | isolation source: Antarctica rocks | place: Antarctica: Victoria Land, Ricker Hills nord | collected 2016-01-04
AGGTGCCGTGTTCAGGCAGAGAGTTCCACTTATAGCGATGTCCGAATTTGGCCAGCCACCTCTGTCGGAACGCACGAGACCGGGCTGGCCTTCGCCGAGCGCTACAACCTCTCCACGGACGACGCGATGATCGCCGCCTCGGCTCTCCATGCCGATTGCGGCACGTTGTGGACTGAGGATATGCAACACGACATGCTGCTCGACGAAAGACTGCGCACCGCCAATCCATTTCGCATCACTAGCTGGTGTTAAAAAGGAATATAAGCACGTCTTAAGAAATTCCTCCTTGCGCCGAACCAGCCGATGTGGTTTGTTACGCACATGAGCACCCCAGCTTCCCTCCCCCTGTCCTCCCTGGCGCAAGGCCTGGCGCTGATCGGCGCCGGCCCGTCCCAGCCGGCCGCCCAACGCGGCGCCCGAGACCGGGCGGTGGCAGCGCTTATCCTCCTCATCCAGACATGCTTCAGCCACATCGCGGCACAACTCCAGGCCCTGGCGGCACGCCTCGCCGCCGGTCTCCCTCCGGTCCCGCCGCCCACAAGCACCGCGCATCACCAGCTAGGTGCCCCGCGGCTGCCGGAGACGACAGCATCCACCGGCCAGGTGCAGGCCGCACCAGCCGAACCCGAGATGCCGGCACTCCCAGTCACCGCGCCAAGTTCAGGCCGCATCCCTCGCCCACCGTGCCGCATCCCGGCAAGCGACCCCGGCCCAGCGCTCCGCGCCTCGCCCGGGTCTCCGCCCGCCGATCATCCGCCCGTTCTTCCATGGACACCGGCCGCTCCCATCATCCCGGCTTTTGCGGAAACGCCCGACCCGTCCGCCCGCGCCGCCCGGCTGAGCCTGACCTTGAACAATCCGAGCTCCCGCACGCCGGTCCGCACACAGCGGATCGGTGTCGGGGGCCGTTCGCAGGTCAGCCGTCCGCCGCCTCCGGCACCCGCCGCGCCGCCGGCATGTTGCCCAGCGACGATAGCATGGCGATCACCCGCAACACGCCCAGCGGCCGCATCCCCGATCTGGGCACCGACGGCGCGCCGGTGTGGATGGTGCTCCGGATACCGAACCTCCTCGCCCGAGCCGCCATCCACGCCGCCTCATACCCGGCCTCGACCGGCCCCAATCCAACTTCCCCCAGCAACGTCATCCCGGCGGCCAGGGCCATGTCGGTCCCCATCGGTGTTGCCGGACCATCCCGCGGCGACAACTGTCGCCCAGGCAAGCCGGCCGCACCGGGGCAGACCTCAGCCGTGCAGCACGTAGTGGTCGTCGTGGTCCACCGTGCTCGGCGTGCGGGCGGTGATCGCGTCCGCCACCGGGTGGTCGGTGCGGGGCGGGCCGCCCACCGGCCCCTTGTCCCAGGAATGCCCGTGAACGAGGCCGTCATCGTAGTTGTCGTGCGACATGGCGTTATCTCCTGAGTTGCTGAGGCTTATTCGGCGGCGACTGGTTCCGCGTGAAACTGGGCGCTCTCGGTGCTGTGGGCCATCGCCGTGGTGCTGCTCCGTCCGCCCGACGCCGCCGTGGCGACCGCGTCGAAATAGCTGACGCCGACCTCGCGCTGGTGGCGGGTGGCGGTGTAGCCATGCGCCTCGGCGGCGAACTCGGCCTGCTGCAGCTCGGAATAGGCGGCCATGCCGCGGGTGCGGTACTGCCGCGCCAGCTCGAACATGGACAGGTTCAGGCTGTGGAAGCCGGCCAGCGTGATGAATTGGAAGCGGTAACCCATGGCGCCGATCTCGGCCTGGAACCGCTCCGCCTGCGCATCGCTCATCTTGCGCTTCCAGTTGAAGCTGGGCGAGCAGTTGTAGGCCAGCAGCTTGCCCGGGAACTCGCGGTGAATCGCCTCGGCAAACGCCCGCGCGTCGTCCAGGTCGGGGTCCGAGGTTTCCCACCACAGCAGATCGGCATAGGGAGCGTAGGCCAGGCCGCGGGCGATGGCGTAGTCCTTGCCGACACCGGGCTTGATGCGGAAGAAGCCTTCGGGCGTGCGCTCGCCGCTGATGAACGGGCGGTCGCGCTCGTCCACGTCCGCGGTCAGCAGCTGCGCGCTTTCGGCGTCGGTGCGGCACAGCAGCACCGTCGGCACGCCTTCCACGTCGGCGGCCAGGCGGGCGGCGTTCAGGGTGCGGATGTGCTGGCTGATCGGCACCAGCACCTTGCCGCCCAGGTGGCCGCACTTCTTCTCGCTGGCGAGCTGGTCCTCGAAGTGCACGCCCGCGGCGCCGGCCTGGATCATCGCCCGCATCAGCTCGTAGGCGTTCAGCGCGCCGCCGAACCCGGCCTCGGCATCCGCGATCACCGGCGCCATCCACTCGGTGGTGTCGCCCTCATTTTCCATGTGCGCGATCTGGTCGGCCCGGCGCAACGCGTTGTTGATGCGCTCGACCACCTTGGGCACCGAATCCACCGGATACAGCGACTGGTCCGGATACATGGTGCCGGCGGTGTTGGCGTCGGCGGCGACCTGCCAGCCCGACAGATAGATCGCCTTCAGCCCGGCCTTGACCTGCTGCATCGCCTGGTTGCCGGTCAGCGTGCCCAGCGTGTTGACGTAAGGCTCGGTCTGCAACAGCTGCCAAAGCCGCCTGGCGCCGCGGTCCGCCAGCGTGTGCTCGATGCGGAACGACCCGGCGAGGCGCTCCACCTCGGCCGGGGTATAGTCGCGGCGGATGCCCTGGAATCGGTTAGACGCGGGGCTGAAGCCGCCCTCGGGCGAACGGCAGGGCTGTGGGGTGTGACGCATGGTCCAAATTCTCCGCAGCCGCCCCATCGCGGCCTGTTGTGAAATATTGACAGCAGCCTTTGAAAGCGCCACTGGAAATGCATTCACCATGGCGTAATCCTGTAACCGGCTTCACACTTAAACCTGTAAATTTGTAAAGGCCGTAAATGTCGCGACCATTGCTGGGCCGCACCATCCGCCGGCTGCGCCAGGACCGGCAGCTCAGCCAGCAGGCCTTGGCCTTGCGCCTGGGCGTGTCCGCCAGTTACCTGAACCTCATCGAGCACGACCAGCGCGCGCTGACCGCGTCGCTGCTGCTCAAGCTCGGCGCCACCTTGCAGGTCGACCTGGCGACATTGTCCGGCCAGGCCGAGCGCACGCTGGAAGCGGGCCTGCGCGAGGTGCTGTCCGATCCGTTGCTGGGTCTGGACCAGGTGCCGGAAGCCGAGGTGCAAACCCTGGCCGGCAGCGCTCCGGCTGCGGCGCGGGCGGTGCTGGCGCTGTACCGCGCCTGGCGCGTGGCGCGCGAGGACAGCACCGGCATCGCCCTGCCCAGCGGCCGCCGCATCCTGCTGCCGACCGAGGAGGCGCGCGACTTCTTCCAGGACCACGCCAACCACTTCCCCGCCCTGGAGGCGGTGGCCGAACGCATCGGCGCCGAGCTGGCCGCGTCGCCCGCCGAGCTGAACCACGCCATCGCCGAGCGCCTGCGCCGCACCCACGGGCTGCGGGTGCGCGTCGGCCCGCTGGGCAACAGCCTGCGCCGTTTCGACCCGTCCGCCCGCCTGCTGGAGCTGTCCGAGGCGCTGCCCCGCGAAAGCCGCGGCTTCCAGATGGCGTTCCAGCTGATGCTGCTGGAAGCCCGCGACGTGGTCGACGCCACCGCCACCACAACCGCCGAAGCCGCCGCCCTGATCCGCATCGGCCTGCTCAACTACGCCGCCGGCGCCCTGCTGATGCCCTATGCCGCCTTCCTGGCTACCGCCCGCGCCCTGCGCCACGACGTCGACGGCCTGGCCGCCCGCTTCGGCGTCAGCTTCGAGCAGGTGGCCCACCGCCTGTCGACGTTGCAGCGCGACGGCAACCGCGGCGTGCCGTTCTTCTTCCTGCGCGTCGACCCGGCCGGCAACGTCGACAAGCGCTTCTCCGCCGCCGGCTTCCCGTTCGCCCGCTTCGGCGGCTCCTGCCCGCGCTGGCTGGTGCACACGGCGTTTGCCGCACCGGGAGTGCTGCGCGTGCAGTTGGCCGAGTTGCCCGACGGCGCCGCCTTCCTGTGCTTCGCCCGCGCGCTCTCCGGCCCGGCGCTGCGCTGGGACGAGCCGCCGCCGACCCATGTGGTCGCCATCGGCTGCGAGGTCAGGCGTGCGGCGGAAGTCGTCTACGCCGACGGCCTGGACCTGCAGCGCGCCCGCGTCGGCATCGGGCTGTCCTGCCGGCTGTGCGACCGCGCCGACTGCCGCAGCCGCGCGTTCCCGCCGCTGGCTCACCGGCTGGCGCTGGACCCCAACGAGGAAAGTGCGGCGCCCTGGCGCTTCGACCCGGCCGGACCGCTGGCATCGTGACGAATGTGAACGATACCGGCGGTGCAGGGTTTAACCGCCCGACTGTGTCGAAGGATCACATGCCGATGTCCGCGAAATATGTCGCCGCCGCCCTCGTCCTGCTGGCCGGCTGCCAGACCACGCCGCCGCCCGACCCGACCGGGCGGGCCAACGCAGACATGCTGCGCGTGCTGACCGCCTTCCAGGCCACCGGCGCCCAGCCGATCGACACCCTGACGGTGGAGCAGGCCCGGCGCCAGCCAACCCCGGGCGATGCCGCCGGCATCGTGGCGCAGCGCATGGGCGCGAACGCCAAGCAAGCGGTCGCCAAGGTGACGGACATCACCATCCAGGGCGACGGCGTGCCCATCGCGGCCCGGCTGTACGACCCCAAGCCGGCGCACGACCCCTCGCCGGTCATCCTTTATTTCCACGGCGGCGGCTGGGTGACCGGCACCCTGGACACCTACGACGCCTCGGACCGCATCCTGGCCAACGCCACCGGCGCCATCGTGCTGTCGGTGGCCTACCGCCTGGCACCGGAGAACAAGTTCCCGGCGGCGCAGAGCGACGCCGACGCCGCCTATGCCTGGCTGCTGCAGAACGCGGCCTCCATCAACGCCGACCCACGCCGGATCGCGCTGGCCGGCGAGAGCGCGGGCGGCAACCTGGCGATCGACACCGCCATCTGGGCACGCGACCGCAACCTGCCGATGCCGGTCCACCAGCTGCTGATTTATCCCGTCGCCGGCACCGACCTGAACACGCGTTCCTACGAGGAAACCACCAAGGCGGTGCCGCTGAACCGCGCGGCGATCAAGTGGTATGTGAAATACTTCACCAACAGCCCGGTCGACCTGCAGGACCCGCGGCTGGACGTGGTGGGCGCCGCCGACCTGCGCGGCCTGCCGCCGACCACCATCATCTCCGCCGAAATCGACCCGTTGCGCTCCGAGGGCGAGCTGCTGGCGCAGAAGCTGGCGGCGGCCGGGGTGGCGGTGCAACAGCGCACCTATCCCGGCGTGACCCACGAGTTCTTCGGCATGGGCGCCGTGGTGGCCGCGGCCCGCACGGCCGAGGAGTTCGCCGCCGAACAGCTGAACGCGTCCTTTGCCAGGCCGGCGCCGGTGATGTCCCGCACACCGTCCAGGCGCCCGGCGGGCCGTCCGACGATGTGACCAGGCCAGGTGAGGTCAGGCGACCGCGATCGCCTCGACCTCGACCTTCCACGCCGGGTTGGCCAGGCCGGCGACGATCAGCGTGCTGGCGATGCGGCGATCGCCCATGAACTCCCCGCGTGCGATGCGCGCCGCCTGCAGGTCGCCGAAGTCAGGCAGGATGGTGGTGATCTTCACCAGGTTGTCCACCGTCATCCCGGCGGCGCGGAGCTGGGCCGTCAGGTTGGTCCAGACCAGGCGGTTCTGCGCCACCGCATCGGCAGGCGTGCCGCCATGCAGGTCGACGCCGACCTGGCCGCTGATGAACAGCATGCGGGTGGCGCCGGTCGCCTCGACCGCCTGGGCGTAGGCGCCGGCCGGCTTGGGGGCGTCGTCGGCGTTGATCTGGCGAGTCTGCATGCTGGTCGCTCCTGGATCGATGCGTTGACATGATTAAACCGACAATCCTACATCCTGCGCAAGCGCTGCCCCTCCGGGCGGGTGGGAGATGAAGCCGATGTTCAGAATGCGTGCGATCGCCGTGCTTGCGGCTGTCGGCCTGATTGCCGGCACGGCGGAGGCGGACACCATCCGCGTCGGCGTCACCGTGTCCGCCACCGGCCCGGCCGCCAGCCTGGGCATCCCGCAGCGCCGGTCCATCGCGTTGTTGCCGCAGACCGTCGCCGGCCACGACATCCAGTACATCGTGCTGGACGACGGCACCGACAGCACCCGCGCCGTCGCCAACGCCCGCAAGCTGGTCGACGAGGAACATGTGGACGTGCTGATCGGCTCGTCCGCCACCCCCGGCTCGATGGCGATGATCGACGTGGCGGCAGAGAAGAAGGTGGCGATGATCTCGCTGGCGGCCTCGGCCCGGCTGATCGCGCCGATGGACGCCCAACGCGCCTGGGTGTTCAAGGCGCCGCAGAACGACAGCCTGATGGCCGAGGCGCTGGCCGGCCACATGGTGGCAAACAAGGTCAAGACCGTCGGCTTCATCGGCTTCAACGACGCCTACGGCGACGGCTGGCTGACTGAATTCACCAAGGCGGCACAGGCGAAGGGCATCGAGATCGTCGCCACCGAGCGCTTCGCCCGCAACGACACCGGCGTGACCGGCCAGGTGCTGAAGCTGATGGCGGCCAAGCCCGATGCCGTGCTGATTGCCGGCGCCGGCACGCCCGCGGCATTGCCACAGAAGACGCTGAAGGAGCGCGGCTACGCAGGCGCCTATTATCAAACCCACGGCGTCGCCAACAACGACTTCCTGCGCGTGGGCAGGCGCGACGTCGAAGGCACCATCCTGCCAGCCGGCCCGATCATGGTCGTCGCCCAGTTGCCGGACAGCAACCCCAGCAAGAAGACCGCGCTGGACTACATCGCCCGCTACGAGGCGCAGAACGGTGCCGGCAGCGCGTCCGCGTTCGGCGCCCACGCCTACGACGCCGGCATCCTGCTGGCCGCCGCCATCCCGGTCGCCGGCGCGAAGGCCAAGCCCGGCACGCCGGAGTTCCGCGCCGCCCTGCGCGACAGCATCGAGGCGTTGCAGAACGTGGCGATGACTCACGGCGTCGCCAGCATGACGCCCCAGGACCACAACGGCTTCGACGCCAGGGCCAGGGTGATGGTGACCATCCAGGACGGGGCCTGGAAGCTGCTGCCCTGATCCATCCGACCGCCGCCTGAGACATGGATGCGTCGATCGCGCTGGCCCTGATCCAGGACGGCGTCGTCAACGGGGCGATCTACGCCCTGCTGGCGCTGTCGCTGGTGCTGGTGTTTGCCACCACCCGCGTGGTGTTCATCCCGCAGGGCGAGTTCGTCGCCTTCGGGGCGCTGACCTATGCCGCCCTGGACAGCGGCCAGACCCCGGGCAGCCTGTGGCTGCTGGCAGGCCTCGGAGCCTGTGCCTGCGTCGCAGGGCTGTGGCAGCAACGCCATGTGCCGGGACTTCCCCTACTTCTGCTGGCGCAGACCTTGGCACTTCCCGCGGTTGTGATCGTGGTGGCGTTGTGGGCGGCGCCACTGAAGCTCGGTGTCGCTGCGCACGCGATGCTGGCGCTGGCGATCGTGGCGCCGATGGCGACCTACATCTACCGCATCGCTTTCCAGCCGCTGGCGGAAGCCTCGGTGCTTTCCCTGCTGATCGCCGCGGTGGGCGTGCACATGGCCATGCTCGGTCTGGGCCTCGCGTTTTTTGGACCGGAGGGGTCGCGGGCGACCGGGTTCGCCCGCGGGCCGGTCAGGATAGGCGACGCGGCGGTCCCGGGCCAGGCGCTGTGGATCGTCGGGCTGACGCTGGCGCTGATGGCCGGGCTGTTCGCGTTCTTCGGTTTCACCCTGCGCGGCGCCGCCCTGCGCGCGACCGCCGTCAACCGCCTGGGCGCGCGGTTGGTCGGCATCTCCGCGGCGCAGTCCGGCTTGGTCGCCTTCGGGCTCGCCGGCGGCATCGGCGCGCTGTCCGGCATCCTGATGGCGCCGCTGACCACGGTCTACTACGACAGCGGCTTCCTGATCGGGCTGAAGGGCTTCACCGCCGCCATCATCGGCGGCCTGGCGAGCTACCCCGCCGCCGTCGCCGCCGCCGTGCTGGTCGGGCTGGTGGAAAGCTTCTCGTCGTTCTGGGCCAGCGCCTTCAAGGAGGTGATCGTGTTCACCGCCATCATCCCGGTGCTGCTGTGGCGCTCGCTGCGGCATGCCGTCCAGGAGGAAGACGAGTGATCCGCATCGGCGCCGCGCTGGCGTTCTGCCTGTTGCTGCCCTGGGTGCCCGGGCTGCCGCTGTTCTGGGTGACCCTGCTGAACGCCATCGGCATCTCCGCCATCGTGGCGCTGGGCCTGGTGGTGCTGACCGGCATCGCCGGCATGACCTCGTTCGGGCAGGCCAGCTTCATGGGCTTCGGCGCCTATGCCACCGCCATCCTGAGCGGCCAGCACGGCGTGTCGCCCTGGCTGACCCTGCCGGTGTCCCTCGCGGCGGCGGGCTTGGCGGCGCTGGCGATCGCCGTTGTCACCCTGCGGCTGTCCGGCCACTATCTGGCGCTCGGCACCATCGCCTGGAGCGTGGCGCTGTACTACTGCTTCGCCAACCTCGACCTGGTCGGACGCAACGACGGCATCGGCGGGATACCGCCGCTCGACCTGTTCGGCCTGCAGCTGGTCGATACGAGACTGTATTTCTCCGTCGTCTGGCTGGGGGTGCTGGCGGCGCTGTTGGCCACACGGCGCCTGCTCGACAGCCGCACCGGCCGCGCCATCCGGGCCCTGCGCGGCGGGTCGGTGGCGGCGGCCAGCTGCGGCGTCAACACGCAAGCGGCGCGCACCCTGGCCTTCGTCCACGCGGCCGTGCTGGCGGGCTTCGCCGGCTGGCTGTACGCGCACATGCAGCGCAGCGTGAACCCGACCCCGTTCGGCCTGAACGCCGGCATCGAGTACCTTCTGATGGCGGTGGTCGGCGGTGCCGCGCATCTGGGCGGCGCGATCCTGGGCGCCGCCGTGGTGGTCCTGTCGCGGGACCTGCTGCAGGACTGGCTGCCGCGTCTGTTGGGTAGCCCCCACCTGCTGGGCGGCCAGGGAAACTTCGAGACCATCGCCTTCGGCATCCTGCTGGTGGCGGTGCTGCAATCCGCGCCGGCCGGGCTGTGGCCGCTGCTGTGGCGCGGGCGTCGCGTTCGCCGCGTGGCGCCCCCCGGCACGCCGCCGCCGGCACGCGCCCTGCCCGCGCCCAGCACGCCGGTGCTGGAGGTGGCCGGCCTGTCGAAAAACTTCGGCGGGCTGGCGGCGGTGCAGAACCTCGATCTCACGGTCTGCGCCGGCGAGATCGTCGGGTTGATCGGGCCGAACGGGGCCGGCAAGTCCACCACCTTCAACCTGCTGTCCGGCGTCGCCCGGCCGGGCGACGGACGGGTGGCGTTCCTCGGCACCCCGATCCTCGGCCTGCCGGCACGCGCCATCGCTGGTCTGGGCGTGGCGCGCAGCTTCCAGCACGTGAAGCTGGTCGGCGCCATGTCGGTGATCGAGAACGTCGCCATCGGCGCCCATCTGCACGGCCGTGCCGGCGCGCTCGCTGCCCTGCTCCGCCTGGACCGGCGCGAGGAAGCGACGATCTTCGGGGCCGCCGCCCGGGCGCTGGCCCGCACCGGCCTGGCCGACCTCGCCGACCGCCCGGCCACCAGCCTGCCGCTGGGGCAGCAGCGCATCGTCGAGATCGCCCGGGCGCTGTGCCTGGACCCGGTGCTGCTGCTGCTGGACGAGCCGGCCGCCGGCCTGCGCCACGCCGAGAAGGTCCGGCTCGCCGACCTGCTGCGCCAGCTGCGTGCCGAGGGCGTGGGCATTCTCCTCGTCGAGCACGACATGGACTTCGTGATGACCCTGGCCGACCGCCTGGTGGTGATGGATTTCGGCACCCGGCTGGCGGAAGGCACGCCTGAGGCGGTGCGGCGCGACCCGGTGGTGATCGAGGCCTATCTCGGCTCGCCGGCATGACCGCCCCCATCCTCGAGGTGTCGGGCCTGGGTGCCGCCTACGGTGGCATCCCGGCGCTGACCGACGTGGCGCTGGCCGTCGCCCCCGGGCAGATCGTGACGGTGATCGGGCCGAACGGCGCCGGCAAGACCACCCTGCTGCACGCGATCATGGGGGTGCTGCCGTCGACCGGCCGCATCCGCTTCGGGGGCGCCGACCTGCAAGGCCAGGACATCGAGCGCCGGGTCGGTGCCGGCCTGTCGCTGGTGGCCGAGAAGCGCGAGCTGTTCGCCACCATGACCGTGCGCGACAACCTGGCGCTGGGCGGCTTTCGCCTCCGTGCCGAGGGCCGGGCGGCCGCGGCGGCCGGGCTGGAGCGCATCTACGCCTTGTTCCCCCGCCTGCGCGAACGCCGTGCCCAGCTGGCCGGCACGCTGTCGGGCGGCGAGCGGCAGATGCTGGCGATGGGCCGCGCGCTGATGGCCCGCCCGCGCCTGCTGATGCTGGACGAGCCCAGCCTGGGCCTGGCGCCGCTGATCGTGCGCGACGTGTTCCGCACCATCGCGGCCTTGCGTGCGGCAGGTGTCTCCATTCTCCTCGTCGAGCAGAACGCCCGTGCGGCGCTGCAGGTGGCTGATGCCGGCTACGTGCTGGAAGCCGGGCGGGTGAGCCTGTCGGGCGACGCCGCCGCGCTGGCCGCCGATCGGCGCGTCGTGGAAACATATCTTGGCCGCATCGGAAGCCCGGTTTAACCGAAAGCGCTTTCACGTTTGCCTTGCCGGCTGCCGTCGTCGACAATTCACGCCTACAATGCCCTGAAGCCCTGCCAGGAGACGCTTGATGATGTCGGTTCGTTCGCTGCCGCCCAGAAACATCGCCCGTTGTGGAACAGGCCTGGCCGTTCGTGCCGCCGCCGTGCTGGCAGTCGCCCTGTCCGTCGCGGCGCCGGCCCGCGCGGAAACCACGCCCGCGCAGGCGGCCGCACTCGAGGCCCAGATCCGCGGCTTCATCGCCCGCCAGCTCGGCGCCGTGCTGGACGCCTCGACGCTGGCGGTGCGCGCCACCCCCGCCGGCGACAGCGTGAAGCTGGAGCTGCCGCTGGGCGGCGCGATGCTGCGCGGATTGATCGAGGCGTCGCCGGGCATCTTGACCGCCCAGGTGAAGCCGCTGGACGGCGGCCGCTACGCCATCGAGGACATGCGCATCCCGTCGCCGCTGACGCTCTCGCTGGCCCGCACCGGCACGGACAAGCCGTCCAGCATGACCATCAAGCTGGCCGAGCAGACCATCACCGGCATGCTCGACACCACGCTGGCGACCAGATCGAACTTCGACACCAGGCTGCGCGGCTACAGCGTCACGGTCGATGGGGCGGAGGGGCCGCGGACCAGCCACATCGACCTCGTCGACGGCCACACCGTGTGGTCACCCAGGGGAGGCGCGCGGGCCGACGTGACCGGCGACCTTGCGGCCGAGAAGTACGCCACCGCCAACGCGCTGCCCGGCGGCGGAACGATGAACATCTCCGCCGACCGGCTGACCGGGTCGTCGAAGCTCGAAAACCTCGATTTCGACCGGCTCGGCACGCTGGTGCAGACCGCCGCGGCGTTCGGCGCGTCGATCGACGCCGCGGCGAAAGGCGACGACAAGGCGAAGCTCACGCCGGCCCAGCGGACGATGGTGCGCGCCATGCTGACCGCTTTCGGCGAGCTGATGGACGGCATGGCCAGCAACCAGACCTTGGAGAGCGTGCGTCTCACCGCGTCGGGACAGACCGGCACGCTGAAGAAGCTCAGCTTCGGCTTCGCCGGCTCGGCGCCCGGCGGGCTGCTGGAGATGCGCATGCCGATCCTGCTGGAAGGCCCTGACTCGCCGGTGATCCCGCAGGGCGCGATGCGCGAGATGCTGCCGAAGCTGGTGTCGCTGGTGCCTAAATTCACCGGTGTACCAAAAGCCGAGCTGATGGCGATCCTGCAGCGGGCGCTGGACGTCGAGGAGCCAGACACCGACGTGATACAGGCCGAGCTGATCGAGATGGTGGGGAAGCACCCGATCACCGTCGGCATCGAGAAGCTGGCCATCGAGCTGGGCCTCGCCAGCCTGCGGGGCGACGGCGCCGTGAAGGTGAGCGCCGCCAACAACATCCAGGGCGACGGCGAATTCCGCATGACTGGGCTGGACGCGCTGATCCGCCGCGTCAACACCGCGCCGGAGCTGAAGCCGGCCGGCCCGGCGCTGATCTTCCTGAAAGGCATCGGCAAGGCCGACGGCCGGGACATGGTTTGGCACATCACCTACGCCGACAAGGCGCTGATGGTGAACGACACCAACATGACGGAAATGATGCCGGGCAAGTAGGGCTAGCCCGCGATCGTCCTGACTGGAAGCAGGCAGGGCGTGAATCGCTGGCTCAAACAAAGCTGGACCGCTATCGCCCTGACACAGTCAGGGGGATAGCGGTTTAGGTGTGTAGTCTCGCAGTGTGATGGTGCATTATCACTGCTGACCTGTCAGCAGGAGGATGCGCATTGGCAAGCTTTCTTCACGGCAGCGCCCGCACGACGCCGAGCCTTCGAGCCGAGTTCAAAG
>JAABUT010003836.1_pt1 | contig 12477 bp, 13 predicted proteins | sample 5559281 | NCBI WGS metagenome assembly JAABUT01 (sample SAMN10711880, study PRJNA513359) | rock metagenome | isolation source: Antarctica rocks | place: Antarctica: Victoria Land, Ricker Hills nord | collected 2016-01-04
AGAGGGTCCCGCCCCGCTACGCCGGGGCCGGTCCTGGAGTTCATCTACACGGTTCTGCCGCAGAACCCGCCCCAGGTCGGCAAACCCCTCGAGAGAGAACTTGACCACGGCGCGCACCGCGGAGGCTACCGCGTCATCTATGAGTTCCAAAAGGAGGACCAGGCCGTGCTCGTCGTCCGCGTCGACCACCGCGCCCGCGTCTACCGGCCGCGGTGAAAGGACGCACGGCGGCTTCATCTCGATTCAGTTGCTCACCGACCTAATCGTGACGGTCGCGGCTCACCCAGGCACCGCCCTAACTGTGACCTTCGGCGGTAAGTGACGTGGTTGAGAGCGTTATGTGGCGGCTACGACGGTCCCACCTGACGATCCCCTGCGGGACGGGCCACGACGAGCCGTCGACGGCGCCGCAGACTCCGGTCGTCGTTCGGCTTACGGAACGGTCCGATGGGGCTCGAGCGTCGGCGGTTCTCGCCGAGCTGCTCGAGGTCGACGGACGGACGGGCGGGCGGCGGGGGGCCGGCGGTGGTGGCACTCATGCGATCTTCTTGGAGATCCGCGAGACGTTGTTCTCCGGTGCCCGACAGCTCCCAGATGACGACCGCAGCGCGTTCTCCGCCGCTTGGTCGAGGTCGGCCTTGCCGGGTCCGTGTGCGCTCCGCCGGCTCCACGCCGGCCGACCAGCTCAGTTCCCCGGCCCAGGGGGCGTGCACCCGCAGGGTGATCACCACCAGGTTCAGCCCGTGGGCGTAGACGATCCGGGCGTGGGTGGAGGCCACCGCGTCCCGGAAGCTGCCGGCGCCGTCGACCCTGCGGCCGCTCTTGTGGAAGAGGGTGTCATCGACCTGCAGGACGACGGGACCGGTGGGCGCGAACCGGGCCACCGCCAGGGCGGCCAGGGCTGCCCAGCAGGCGGTCATGCTCCACGCGCCGGCCCGGATCAGCCGGTGGTAGGCGTCGTGGCAGGCACGCTCGGTCGGGTCGATCAGGGTGAACATGCCGGTGATGGTGCGCCGGGTCGGGCAGCACACCCAGGCCTGGACCAGGTTGGTGAACAGCACCCAGGACGGCGCGGTGAACGCCTCCTCGGCGGTGCCCAGCACGGTGGCCCAGGCGACGCCGGCGGCGTTCACCGGGGCGACCGCCCGCCGGCGCGGCGAGCCCGCAGCGCCACCAGCTGCGCCTGCGCCCGGGCGTCGAGCTCGGCCTTGGCCGCCGCGTAGCGGGCCAGTGCCGCCGCCACCTCGGGCACGTCGGCCTCGGTCAGGGTCAGCGTCTTGGTTCGCCCGGCGGCCGGGTAGGCCAGCGCGGGGCTCTCGTGGGGCTCTCCTTCGGCGCAGTGGCAGCTCGCCTTGCCGCACCGGCGGCGCAGCGTGAACAAAGCGCCGCGCAGCAGCGGCCCGGCGGGAAGCGGACGACGACGAGTTGACATCACGACTCCATCTGTTGGTCGCCTACTAACAGACAGATGATCTCGGCAGCCAGCGCGAATGGTGGGGAGGTGGTGCAGGACACGCCCCAGACGGGGCGGGGCTGAGGCCCAGCGTCAGGAGGGGACCGATCACCAGAGGCGTCACACCAGCGTCACGAATGTGCGAAAGTCCACATACACAAGATTCCTTGGCCAGCGAGCTGCCGTGGTCGGCGGAAGCCACCACGAGAGTTCGAATCCTTCCACCTGTACTTCCCGGATACGACCGTTTCCGCTACCGCGGAAGTCAGAAACCGGAGCCAGGACGGTGCGACCGTCTGGGCGACCTGTCAGGGCTGGGATGGTGACAGACGTTGACGCCGCGGAGGAGACGACGCTGATGGCGGCTGGTGTGCCGGCCGGTGAAGTGCGCTAACGTTCGACGTCAGGCCTCCCGGCTGCAGGTGCACGGTCAGGGCCGCGAGATCGGCGCTTCGCCGAAAGGGAGCTGGAGGTTTGACCGCGTGGGGGAGCCGGTTAGGACTCGACGGCAGCCCGACCGGGCCGGTCCGCTCCCCTGCTCGCGCCGCCCGCTCCTGCCCTTGGAGGCTTGATGACCCTCGCCCCGCCCGATGACCGCCGAGCTGGCCCCGACGCTCGCCGGTCCCTGGGGCGGGAGCCACGGCTATGAGCACCCTTGAGCAGGTCGCGCCGGGCGTGCACCGCTGCGCGGACGGCATCGTGAACTGGTACCTCGTCGAGGACGGCGGCGGGCTGCTCCTCGTCGACTCCGGCTGGCCGGACAGCTGGTCACGTGTTGTAGCTGCGGTCGCGCAGCTGGGCCGCCGTCCGGTCGACCTGCGGTCCGTACTGCTGACGCACGGGCACGGCGACCACCTCGGTGCGGCTGAGCGGCTGCGGCGCGAGTGGGGCACCCCGGTGCGGACGCGCGCCGCGGAGGTCGACCGGGTCCGCGGGCGAGAGCGCGGCGGCTCGTCGTTCGCCCTCGTCCCGCACCTGCTTCCGCACCTGTGGAGGCCCTCGGCGTTCGGGTTCGTCCTACACGCGACGCGGCACGGATTCCTCACCCCGCGATGGGTGGAGCAGGTCGAGCCGTTCGACGACGGGGAGGTCCTCGACCTGCCGGGGCGCCCTCGCGCCGTGGCGACGCCCGGCCACACCCGGGGTCACACGTCCTTTCTACTCGAGGACCACGGGGTGCTCTTCAGCGGCGACGAGCTCGTCACCCTCGACGTGCTCACCCGCGAGCGCGGCCCCCGCCTGATGCCGCCCGCTGTGAACGACGACGCGGAAGCCGCGCGTACGTCTCTGGCGCGGCTCGAGGCGCTGCAGGCCGAGCTGCTGCTGCCCGGGCACGGCGACCCCTGGCCCGGTTCGCCAGCCGATGCGGTGGCCGCGGCGCGTGCCGTCGAGTCACGCCGCTGACGGCGACGATGTCCGGTCGCACGAGTCGCGACGGGTACGGCGTGACCGGTCCTGCTCGAGGTGTCCCGGGGACGCCGAATAGCACCGCACGGGCTTGCCGCCGGGTCGGCCAGCCTCCCCGACCAGCACTGCCTGACCTCGCCTCGTTCTCAATCGCACCGTCGAACTCGGCCTTGCCGCGGATCGTGGCGTGACCGTGGATCACTGCGCCGGAACCCCTCGATGTACTGACCGTCGGAGGCGGCAACGTCGCCTTGGTCGCCGGCGGCCGACCGCACTTCCTCTTCTGTGACGTGTTTCACCTTCGGAAGCGACGCAACGCTGCAGTGCCATCACGCACTTTGAGCGCTGGGACCTCTTGTCTACCTTCATGTGCACGCTCGTGTTAACGCGGTCCGTGATAAAGCGGGCTACGTGGTGGAGTTAAGGTCTCTTCGACCCGTGCCGGAACCCCGACCGCGTCAACACCGCGGGCGCCCGCTGGAACTCCCCCGGGGTAGGGGCGATCTAAACGGCGTTGCATTGCGGCGCAGCGCTCGCCGAGGGGCAGCACGCCATCGACGTCCAGCCTCGCCGCACCTTCGCCCGCCGCGTGCTGTACGAGGTGGAGGTGTCCGTCCCCGCACTGGTGGACCTCACGGGTCCGGGTGCTCTGGCTCCGGTAGGCCTGTCGGCCGCACATGTCGCCGCTGACAGTCATGTGGCATGCCAGCAGGTCGGAGGAACTGCGGCCTGGCTCGAGCGCCGGGGCTGTTCGTACCAAGCGCCCGTGACGCCGGTAGCAATCTTGTCATCCTCGTAGGAATCTGGGTCTGGACGACGACCTGGTGATTGTCTCGCGCGAGGTCGTCGACGAGCGGCAGGTAGCCGACCCCGAGTGACGGGTGCGCAGAGGTGCCCGCGCTGCGGCGGCCGGCGACCCCGGCTCCTCCGCTGGAGCACCTCAGTCCCCGCCCAAAGAGGTTCCCGCCCGCCTTGCACTCGCGTCGACATGCAACCGTCCGCGCCACATTGCACTTGGCTCCGCCCGTCGCGGTCGACCTGTGTGTGGGGCCGACGTCCCGCCGAGCCCCCGCGCACTCGCTCACCCGCGTCCTTCCGCCGCCTGACAGCCATCGCGAGAGCCTTCCAGTCAGGGGAAACGGGCGGGCCCGAAGCCGCAGTTACCCCAGATTCACAACTACACTCACCTCCTCTCGGACGGCGGAGTCCCGCCGCTGCATACTCGGAAGGTGGCCCCGTGCGCATGAAGCTGGAAGTCGTCATGCTTCCCGTCACAGACGTGGATGCCAGCATCGCCTTCTATCGAGACAAGGTCGGATTCGTCCTCGATCACGACATCAGCCCGGCAACGGCATGCGCGTTGTCCAGCTGACTCCCGTGGGGTCGGCCTGCTCGATCGTGTTCGGCGAAGGGATGGGTGGGCTGGCCGCACCTGGCTCAGTGCGCAACACCCACCTGGTCGTGGACAACATCGAGACGGTCCGCGACGCGGTGACAGGCAACGGCGTCGACGTAAGCCCCGTCAATGACATGGGCGGCGTCAAGTACGCCTACTTCGAGGACCCCGATGGAAACACCTGGGCCTTCCAGCAGATCGACTCCAGGACGCGGCCCCCCAGCCATGCCGAGAACGAATCCTCATAAGCCCCGCAGCGATACTCAAGCCCGTCGCTCGGTGCGTCTATTCGCCGCGATTGACCCGTATCGGCGAACGCCCGCTTCTAATGGCGCGATGAGTGAACATCGACGTCCGGTTAGGGATCCGCAAACGGGCTCAGGCCCCGGTGCAGTCCGCGAGGATGCGCGCGAGCTCGACCGGCTTGGTGTACATCGGCCAGTGGCCGGCGTCGATGTCGACGTAGTCGACCCGCCTCGCCTTCGCGAGCTCGGGGATCTCGCCGGCCTCAACCCACTCCTTGGCCTGGTCGGGCGTGAACTCCGGGCAGACCATCGTCAGGGGCACGTGGTAGCGACGGTCGTCGCTAAGGTGCACGACGCCTTGGGTGATCGTGGCCGGCACAGCGATCGCACCATGTGCCACCGCCGCCTTGAGCTCGGTCGACATGTCGTCGGAGTCGGGACCCTCGAAGGGCTCCCAGCCCGGGAACGGCACCACGCCTTCGACCGGCTCGAAGGCGCCGAAGTACGTCTCGCCTTCGGCGTTCGGAATGCCGCCGATCAGCGCCACGCGCGCCACCTTATCCGGCCGCGCGTCGGCGGCGACCCAGGCGAGGGCGCACGCGGCCGCCGTGACGGCGGCGACCTGGTCGGCGTACGTCGCAGTGGTGTCGCCGTCTCCCTGGCCGGGCAGCGTCACGGCCACGGGTCGGTGGCCGAGCCTCTCCAGCTCCGGCACCACGTCCTCCCAGGCCGTCGCGTCGAGCCACATGCCGGCGATGAGCACGATGTCCATGTCAGTTCTTCGTCTTCGTCGAAGCTGTGAGTGCGTCCAGGTCTCGTTCGGCGTAGAGCCGGTGGTGCCATTCCTCGTTGACCACGATGAACAGGCACTGTGCCAGTGGGAAGTCCTCGAGCTGCGGCCACCCCGGCTCGGTCCGGGTGACGGTCTCGTCGAGCTGCTCGGGGGTCAGGGCGGTGATCACGTCGCGGACCATGGCCTGGCGCTTGTGGCGTACGGCGAGGACCTCGTCCAGCGACGGACGTGCCTCGCGGTCCCAGGGGATGCCGTCCCAGCCGGGCGCGTCGTCCCAAGGGAGGTCGAGCGGGTGCCACGGCACGGCATCGCCGAGCACCATCCGGCCCGCCCAGGCGGCGCTCGCGAAGCCGAGGTGGCGCAGCGTCTCGATGAACGACCACTCGTCGCGGACCCGCTCGTGCAGGAGCTCGGGTGGGAGTGCTCGGGCGCGGTCCTCGGTCTCGGCCCAGAGTCGCTCCAGGGTCGCCCAGGCCTCCTGGAACCCCTCGACCGTGGTCGGGTGCATCTTCGTGCGGTCGGGCATGCGGCGGTCGAGCTCGGCCTCGACCAGTGGGCCGATGTCGACCCCGTTGATCGTCACGCCCTCGATCTCTCCGGTGATCTCGACGTCGACCAGCTCTAGCCCGACGAAGCGGACGTGGTGGAAGGAGATGGCCCGCAGGTCCGTGTGCTCGACGTGCGCGCCCCTGGGTAGGGAAGCGGTGGATGCGTTCATGACCCCAACCTAGATTCGGTTCCGGACGTTCCCCTTCCGGGTCGGGCCGTCCGATGTCAGCCTGGCCGGATGAGTGAGATGAGCCCGACCGTGCGGGCCCTGCGGGCCCTGCGGACCCTGGAGATCCTGCAGAACCGACCGGGCTGCACCGCCGACCAGCTCGCAGAGCGACTCGGGGTCACCGACCGCGCCGCCCGCCGCTACGTCGCGATCCTGCGCGAGGCCGGCATCCCGGTCGAGTCGGTGCGGGGTCCGTACGGCGGCTACCGGCTCGGCCGCGGGGTGCGGCTGCCGCCCCTCGTGTTCACCGCCGCCGAGGCGGTCGGCCTCGTGATGGCGGTCCTCGACGGCCGGCACGCCGCGGCGGACAACGAGGACCCCGTCGGGTCCGGGCTCGGCAAGATCATCCGCGCCCTCCCGGTCCACGTCGGGCGGCAGGCGGCGACGATGCGCGAGCACGCCCGCGCCGTCCCCGACCGGTGGGCCCGCCCCGACCCGGAGATCACCAGCGCGCTGGTCGAGGCGGTGGGCGAGCAGCGCCAGGTGCGCATCGGCTATCGCAGCGCCGCCGGCCACAGCCACTCATTCGACGTGGACCCGTGGTCCGTGGTCGTGCGATACGGGCGGTGGTACCTCCTCTGCTTCGCCCACCACGCGGACGCCGTGCGCACCTATCGCATCGACCGGGTGACCGCCGTCGGCCAGGGCACCCGGACCTTCGAGACCCCCGACGGGCTCGACCCGGTGGTGGTGCTCGAGGAGAACCTCGCGTCCGGCTGGGAGCACGACGCGCGGGTGATCCTGCACGCGCCGATGGCCGAGGTGGCGCCGTACCTCCGCCCCACGATGGGTCGGCTGGAACCGCTCGGAGACGACCGCTGCGTCGTCACCGGCAGCACCAGCAACCCGACGATGTACGCCGGCGAGTGGCTGGCCGGGATGCCCTTCGAGATGACCATCGAGGGCGGTCTGGAGCTGCGCGCGGCGGTCGCCGAGGTGGCGGCGAAGATGGCGCGGTCAGTCGCCGGGTGAGCTTGGTTCCGCGACCCCCAGGCAACGTGCTGGCTGGCTACCAGGAGTTTGACGAAGAAGATTGAACCGAGACAGGCGGAGCGAGCTTCACGAGCCCCCGGTTCGTCTGGGACGGCCGAGCAACACGATCGCATGCGTCCATCGACAGGCAGCCGGTATCGCGTCCCGCAAGTCGATCGCCTATTGGCGACGCTTCGCTGCGGCCGTCGGCCAGCGTTGCAGGAGCTCTCGGCAGGCTTGGGCGGCAGGAGGCAACTGCGGATCTCGGCGGTGGGTGAGGGCGATGGCGCGCTGGATCGGGTTGGGCAGCACCGAGTGGGTGATGACCGGCCGGCCGGGTGCGGTGGCCACGGAGGCGGGGACGAGGGCGATGCCGAGGCCGTGGCTGACGAGGTCGCGGATCTGGGTCAGGCTGGTGCTCTCGTAGGGCACGCGCGGCACGAAGTCGGCCGGGGTGGCGGCGGTGTCAAGGATGCGGCGCAGTCCGGTGCCGGGTGGGAAGCTGACGAACCGTTCGTCCCGCAACGCGGCGAAGGAGACGGCCTTCTGCTGGTCGAGATGATGCTCAGCGCCGGTGATCACGAGGAGTTCTTCGCTGAATAGCGGCAGCGTGGTGAACCGGTCTGGTAGTCCGACGGGCGTGGGTCCGAGGGCCAGGTCGATCTGGTAGGCGTCGAGGTCGTCGAGGAGCTGCTGCCCGACCGGGCTGGGGCGCAGTATGACCTCGACGCCGGGGTGCCGGTCGTGGAATGCCGCGAGGGCACCGGGCAGGTCGAAGGGGTCCAGGGCCTCGACGGTGCCGATGCGGACCCGGCCGGTGAGGACGCCGATCAGCTGGGCCATGTCGGCGCGACCGGCGTCCAGTTCGTCGAGGATGCGCCGGGTGCGGGTCAGGAACCGTTGCCCGGCGTCGGTGAGGCGCACCTGCCGGGTGGTGCGGGCCAGCAGGGCGACGCCGAGCTCGGACTCCAGCTGGCGGATCTGCGCGGAGATGCCGGGTTGAGCAACGTGCAGCTGTTCGGCGGCGCGGGTGAATCCGCCGTGGCGGACGACGGCGTCGAAGTAGATCAGCTGCCGAAGCTCCATCTATTCAGCATGACCAGGTATGAACGTTAGTGCAAACAGGTCTTGGACTTATCAGTCCTGCCGGGTGAGCATCGAAGACATGACCGAAACCACCGAACCGCCCGCCGCTGCCGCTCCGGCCTCGGTGCGCAGACGATTCCCGTTGTCGGGGCTGTTGGCGTTGGCCGCGACCGGGTTCTTGACGATGTTGACCGAGACGATCCCGGCCGGCCTGCTCCCGCAGATCGGCGCCGGCCTGGCCGCATCGCCGGCCCACGCCGGGCAGCTGCTCAGCATCTACGCGGCCGGCTCGATGGTGGCCGCGATCCCGCTCACCGCGCTGACCCGCGGGGTGCCGCGACGGAAGCTGCTACTGATCACGATCGTGACCGTGGCGGCGGTGAACGTGCTGACCGCGACCTGCTCGGTGTTCGCGCTGACCATGGCCGGGCGGCTGCTGGCCGGGATGGCCGCCGGCATTCAATGGGCGATGATCGCCGGCTACGCGATGCGGCTGGTCGAGGAGCAGGTGAAAGGCCGGGCGTTGGCGATCTCGATGGCCGGGATCCCGCTGGCGCTGGCGTTCGGGGTACCGCTGGGGACCCTGTCGGCCGGCCTGCTTGGCTGGCGCACGATCTTCGCGTCGGTGGCCGTGCTGGCGGTGGCCGCGGCCGGCTGGCTCATCGTCGCGGTGCCCGAGGTGGCCGGGGAACCCGCGCGAGATCGGGTACCGCTGCGCCGTGTCGTGCGACGCCCGGGATTGGTGGCGGTGCTGCTGGCCGCGTTCGCGTTCGAACTGGGCCACATGAGCGTGTTCACCTACGTCGCGCCCGTCCTCACCCGGGCAGGGCTGGGCCACCAGGTCGGCGCGGTGCTGCTGGCCTTCGGTGTCTCAGCGATGGCCGGACTGTGGGTCACCGGGCTGCTCATTGACCGGCACCTCCGAGCGCTGGCGCTGGGCAGCTTGACCCTGTTCGCACTCGTCACGGCGACCCTCGCGCTGGTCGGGACGGTGCCGGTGATCGTCGTAATCGCCACGGCGGTGTGGGGCTTCACCCTCGGCGGCGCGCCGACGATCTTCCAGACCGCCTCCGCCGGTGCTGCCGGTGGTTCCGCCGACGTGGCCCAGTCGATGCTGGTGACCGTCCTGAACGCCGGGATGGCCGCCGGCAGCCTGGCCGGCGGCATCGCGCTGAGCAGCTACGGCATCGGCGCGCTGCCGTGGGTCGGCGTCGTCATCTTCGCGGTCGCGCTAGCCGCGGTGGGTGGCGCCAGGGGGCACGCGTTTCCGCCGCCCATTCGTTGCGGCACCAGCGATGTCCTCGACGCGGCGCCGACTCGGGCAGGAGGCTGACCTGGTGACCGACTTCTACCACGTGTGCTTCGCCGTGCCCGACCTCGAGGCCGCCATGGGCGATCTCGACGCCGCCGGGATCGAATGGAGCCCGCCCCGGGCGGACACTCTCGGAGGCTGGTCCTACCGGATCGTGTTCTCCCGCACCGCCCCGCACATCGAACTGATCCAGGGCCCGTCCGGCAGCCCGTGGGACGCCGCCGGCGGCGCCCACTTCCACCACCTCGGCTGGTGGACCCACTCCCTGTCCGGCAGCGCCCGACAACTGGCCGAGGCCGGGCTGCCGCCAGACTTCGACGGCTGCCTGTACGGACGCAGCTTCGCCTACCACCGCATGGACAGCATCGGCGCCCGCATCGAGATCGTCGACATGGCAGCCCAGCCCGCGTTCCTGCAGGCCTGGAACCCCGGTGGCGACCCGATGCCCGCCCTCGGCGACCCCGAAGGACCCCGCCCATGACACGCCCCATCATGCCGGCCCCCGGCTTCGACGCCGGCTCGGCCGCAGCCTGTCACGCCGTACTCGTCGAGTTCCTCGCCGCCATCGACCACGGACACGCCACCACCGCGCTGGACCTGTTTACCGAGGACGCTGCCTTCACCGCCCGAAGCCAGCAGCTGCAAGGCCGCGACGCGATCAGCAGATTCCTCACCGAGCGCGAGGCCGAGACCGACCGGCAGACCACCCACATGATCGCCAACGAGACGGTGCACGCCGACGACACACGCGAGGCGGTCACCCTGGATGCGGTAGTCGTACTGCTCGTGCGCAACGGAGCCGGCCAGTACGTCATCGACCGGGTCCTGGACACCACGCAGCAGTTCGTGTCGACCCACGATGGATGGCGGATCAGCCGCCGCGACACCACACCGTTTCACCCACCCATGCACCCGCCGATGGCCTGAGCCCGATCATGACATCGTCGTCCCACAGGCCGATCGGTCAGTGCGACGAGCTGCTGCCGACCTCGGGAGGACGGTCACCGTCCGTCGACGTGTCCGACGGCATCATTGCGGCGGATTGGAACTTTCCTCAGGCGGCAGCTGAGGCTCGAGCAGATCAGCTAGCCGGGCATACAGCTCGCCTAACGTTCGGAGACCGTGCCGAGCTGGGGATCCCGCAAGAAGTTCGTCGTAAGCACTCTGGCCTTTCGCGTCCGGCCGGCCAATCGGCGATAGATCGGAACTCGGGCGCCAGCACCACTCATGGAAGACGAGGGGGAAGGTCATCGGGAAAGTCATGCCTGCTGCCAGCTTCAGGGCGTCGGCCCACTGGTGGTGCACCCGGTTCCTGGCGTGCCGAACCGCCTGCACATGTCGGCCATCGGTTACGTCAGTCCACCACTTACGTCCTCTCGGCTCGCCAGTAGGAGCCCACCGTGCGGCCGCCTGATCATCTAACGCGACTAGCCAGTTCAACGTCTCGAACAGCGGCAAGAACGTTGCTGTCGCGTCCCTGCTCAGATGAGCGTCTTCTAATCGGCCGAACGCAGCGCGATAACCGGCGAGCACCACCCGAAACGTGACGGTGTTGTCGCCGTACAGGTCCACGACCCATAGGCTAGACGCCGGGCCGAACTGCGAAGTCAGCGTTGGCCGTCCCAGTAGGGAATGGCTTGCGGCGACGATTCGGGCGTGATCGCGACGTCTGGAACGCCCTCGCAAGCGGATCGGCTATCGGTGACCCACCGGCATCACCCAGCGGAACGCGCTGAGCAGTGGTCTTTGGCACCAGCACGAGGGCGAACATTCGCATCGACGCATGCCGGCCGCTTCGGCCACGCGAGTTCCCAGGGCCGCGCACACATACAGGCTGACGGCCACGATGACGCCTCGTCTCATGGCAACACCGTACGCCGATCGTCCTGTGGAGACCGAGGGTTGGCTCCGATGCGTCCGGTCATCGTTCAGAACCGGCTGGTCATCGGTTGGCGTCCAGCCTTGATTGCTCTCAGCGAGTCAGACGCTTCAGACATCATCGAAAACCAGACAGAGATGGCATGGGTCGGCGTTCGTGGCCGCGGAAGAGGCGGATCACTGTTGTTGTTGGCTCAGTCATGAGCTTGAAGGTTGAAGTCTGGTCCGACGTTGTCTGCCCGTGGTGCTACATCGGCAAGCGCCGCTTCGAGGCGGCCTTGGCGCGCTTCGCGCACCACGGCGAGGTGGAGTTGGTTTGGCGCAGTTTCGAGCTCGACGTGTCCGCACCCCCGAGCGCCGCCGAGCAAGGGACGTACGCCCAGCGGCTCGCGAGCAAGTACCGCTGCTCGCTCGTCGAGGCGCAGGTCATGATCGACAATATGACCGCGACGGCGGCGGAGGAAGGCCTCGACTTCCGCTTCGATCTTGCCCGGCCCGGCAACACCTTCGACGCGCACCGGTTGCTGCACCTCGCCTTGGAGCACGGCCAGCAGGACGAGCTCAAGGAGCGCCTCGACCGCGCGACGTTCACCGAGGGATCCCCAGTCTCCGATCATTCCGCGCTGCGAGCCCTTTCCACGCAGGTGGGGCTGCCCGAAGCCGAAGTGGACGCCCTGCTGACGTCGAACCGCTACTCTGATGCGGTTCGCGCCGACGAGGCGCAGGCACGGGCGTACGGCATCAGCGGCGTCCCCTTCTTCGTCATCGATGGTCGGTACGGCATCTCCGGAGCCCAACCCGCCGACGCCGTCCTGCAGACGCTGGACAAAGCCTGGTCCGAACGCTCTCCGCTCACCCTCGTGACTCAGGACGGCTATGCGCCCTCCTGCGAGGGTGACTCATGCGCCGTCTGAGGCTAGGCCTGTCGGCTCGTTGCCAGACATTCACCGGGTAGCACGGCGACCAAGCCAACCGATCACCGTTCGGCTTACGGCACTGACCGGGCCACCGGGGAGTCAGCGCTTCTCGGGGCGCCCCACAGCCCGAAGCCGAGGAGGATGGCTCCGGGCAGGACACCGCCCACGAGGTCGATCGCGCTGACAGCCGAGCCAGTCGCGGCCAGGACGAGACCGGCGACGCCGCAGAGCATGAGCGCG
>JAABUT010003837.1_pt1 | contig 12476 bp, 13 predicted proteins | sample 5559281 | NCBI WGS metagenome assembly JAABUT01 (sample SAMN10711880, study PRJNA513359) | rock metagenome | isolation source: Antarctica rocks | place: Antarctica: Victoria Land, Ricker Hills nord | collected 2016-01-04
GGTCACCCACAAGTGGACCCGCCCCTACCGGCCCCAGACCAACGGCAAGGTCGAACGGTTCAACCGCACCCTTGAGCAGGAGTGGGCCTACGCCCGCCCCTACCGCTCCGAAGCCGAGCGGGTCGCCCGCGTTCCCCGTGTTCCTGCACACCGACAATCACCACCGCGGCCACACCGCACTCAAGGGCGCCTCGCCAGCCGAGCGCGTACCCAACCTCTGTGGGCTCAACAACTAGGCTGGCCGGGTGCCCGTCGCCGACCCGAGCCTGCACGCCCGGCACCTCGTGGTCGGCCCCCCCGGTCACGGGGTGGTGATGCACGCCACACGGCTGGCCGCGGCCGACGAGGAACTGCGGGCGGCGACCGTCGTCGTTCCGGCGTTCGCCAGCGGCGAGACCCCGCCCGGGCTCGACGCCGCGGTTCCCGAGGGCGCCACCGCCCTGCTCCATGTGACCGACCGGCTCTTCGGGGCCAGCCCGGAGGAGGCGGCAGGGGTTATCCGCGGGTTGGCCGACCGGGCGGCGCTGGTGCTCTCCCTGCACGACGTCCCCCAAGCCGCGGAGGGCGCCGACTGGTACGCCCGGCGGCGGCAGGCGTACGCCGACATCGCGCTGACGGCGACCCGGCTGGTCGTCGCGAGTGAGTCCGAGGCCGACCTGTTGGCCGCCTGCCTCTCCCCCGCCGACCGTCCGGTGGTGGCCCGGCGCACGACGGTCATCCCGCTGCCCGTCGAGCGCCGAGAGCCCGCCGTCGGCCCGCCCGAGACCCGGCAGGGACGGGACGGCCGTGGCGTCGTCGAGCTGGGGATCCTGGGCTTCCTCTACCCCGGCAAGGGCGTCGAGGACGCCATCGACATCGCGGCCGCGCTGAGCGCCCCGGACCGCCTCGTCACCGTCACCAACCACGGCGCCACCGCCGAGGGCCACGCCGACCACGCTGAGTCCCTGGCCCGGTACGCCGCCGCCGCCGGTGTCGGGTTCCGGGTGACCGGCTACCTCTCCGACGCCGACCTGCACGCCGCCGTCCTCGCCGCCGACGTGCCGCTTGCCCCCCACCGGCACATCTCGGCATCTGGGTCGCTCAACACGTGGATCGAGTCCGGGCGCAGGCCGCTGGTGCGTCGCAGCCCCTACGTCACCGAGCTCGAGCGTCGCCTTCCCGGAGTGCTCACCCCGGTTGACGACCTCACGACCGCCGTCGCTGCCGCGCTGGCGGACCCCGGGTCGACGTGGGCGGTCGACGGCAGCGCCATCGGGCCGTCCTGGAGCACGGCCGCCGCCGCCCACGTCACCGTGCTCCACGAGATCTCATGACCCCCCGCCCGTCGATCAGCGTCGTCGTCCCCTATTTCCGCCGGGGTGACCAGCTCGACCGGCTGCTGGCCGGTCTCGACGAGCAGACGTTCGACGCGCACCGCACCGAGGTGGTCGTGGCCGACGACGGTTCGCCCACGGCTCCCGTTCTCGGTCGGCATGACTTCGGCACCACCCTCGTGCGGCAGGTGGACGACGGGTTCCGCGCCGCCGCCGCGCGCAACCTCGGGGCTGCCGAGGCTGAGGGCGACATCCTGGTGTTCCTCGACCAGGACTGCGTACCGGCTCCCGACTACCTCGCCCGGGTCGCCGCGGCGGCCGAGGCTCCGTGGTCCCTCGTCGTGGGCCACCGGCGCCACGCCGTTCTCGACGGCTGGTCCCCCGAGCGGGTCCGCGCCTGGCTGGACGGGCGCGGCGAGGCGCCGGAGGAGCTCGTGGAGCCGGGGTGGCTGCTGGAGGGGTATGCCCGGACGGGCGACCTCAGCGAACCCGACGACCGCTCGTACCAGCTCGTCATCAGCGCCGTGCTGTCGATGAACCGGCAGCTGTTCCAGCGCCTCGACGGGTTCGACGCTTCGTTCCGCGGCTACGGCGGTGAGGACTGGGAGCTGGGGCACCGCGCCCTGGTGGCCGGGGCCGACCTCCGGTTCCTGTCCGATGCCGTCGTCTGGCACGACGGACCCGACCTGGCCGGGCGGCCCGAGGACCTGGCGCTGACCAAGAACGCTGAGACCCTCGCCCTGGCCACTCGCCTGCCCGACGCTGACGTCCGCGGCCGCAGCCTGGTCTGGCGGCGGCCCGACGTCGTCGTGCGGCTCGACATCGACGGGACCAGTGCTGCGGGTGTGGTCGCCAGTGTCGAGTCACTGCTCGAGGGGACCGATGCCCGGGTGTGGCTGGGCGATGCGCTGGCGGCCGTCGACGTGCTGAGCCAGGTGGAGGACCCCCGGGTGCATCTGGGTGCACCACCGGAGGATGTCCTGCGGTCGGCCCGCTTCATCGTCGACTGCCGCGCGGTCGTCCTGCAGGGGGCCACGCTGCGCGACCTGTGCCGTCGCGCGCCGGTCGCCGGGCCTGGGTTCCGGCTGGCCCGGATGCGCGACGAGAACCGAGCGGCAAGAGGTGAGCCCACGCAGCCGGACACCGACCTGCCACGCGGTGTCTCCGCCGAGATCCCTGGCCCGGACCTGGTCCTCGAACGGTTCTGGCAGGCCCGCGTCAGGTCTCGTTGAAGCGGTCCGCCGCCCGGTTGCCCCACGTCGTCAGTCGTTCCACGAGACCCGACCCGAGCTGTCGGCGCGCGGTCTCGCCGCGGACGGTCGGAGTGGGCGCTGACGGCGCTGACGGCGCGGCCGGTAGGACGCGGGCGAGCAGACCCATCGCCACCGCCGTCGTCGCGGGTGCCACCCCGGCCACCCGGGCTCCGACCTTGGCCAGGGGCGTGAGGATGACGGTGCTGCGGCCCCGAAGCACCCCGCGCACGATCCGGCGGGCGGCTCGCTCGGCGTCCATCGACAGCAGTGGGAGCGACGCTCCCGGCGCGAACCACGCATACTCGGCCGCCGCGTCGCCGGTCATCTCGGCCTGGAGGTGCGAGCCGGTGCGCATCAGCCCGGGTGCCACCGTCGTCGCCGTGATGCCGGTGCCGGCCAGCTCGGCCCGGAGCCCCTGGGTGAACCCCACCGCCCCGAACTTGGCAGTGCTGTACGGCAAGAGGTGCGGCACGCTGACCAGCCCACCGATCGAGGCGATCGTGCCGATCCGGCCGCGCCCGCGACGCCGCATCGCGGGAAGGACGGCCAGGGCCATGGTGATGGGGCCCCACTGCATGATGTCGATGGCCTCGGTGAAGTGGTCGCGCGTCATCGCGGCCAGTGGTCCGACCTGGATGACCCCGGCCACGTGGATCGCGACCTCGATCGGCCCTCGGTCCCGCTCGATCTCCTCGACGAGTGCGGCGACGCGTGCGTGGTCCCGGACGTCGCAGACCGCCGTGTCGTTCGCGATGCCGTCGGCTAGCAACCGGGCGGCGGCCCGTCGCAGCTCCTCGGCGTCGCGCGCCCAGATCACCGGGCGCAGGCCCCGGCGCCCCAGCTCACCGGCGATGAGCAGGCCGAGACCGCGGGAGCCGCCGACGACCAGGGCCACCGGGGTCTTCGGATCCATGGGTCAGCCCAGCGGAGCGGTCAGCTCGACGTTGATGTCGTCCGGATCCTGGAAGGACAAGATGGCGATCCCCGCGTCGGCCAGCTCGTTGACCTCGCCGTGGGCGATGCCGGCGCCGTTCAGGGCCTCCTCAGCGGCGTCGAGGTCGGCCCGGGAGGCGACCGCGAAGCTGACGTGGTCGAGGCCGGTGTACTCGGAGTCGAACGTGGCCGTCCCGACGGGGCGCAGGCCGAACAGGGTGCCCTGCGGGGTCTGGTAGACGACGCCTCCGTAGAACGACTCCGGCGACGTGCGGACACCCGGCTGGTCGACCTGCGCGGATGCGTCGATGGCGGCGGGCCATCCGAAGACCTGGTCGTAGAACGCCTTCGACCTCTCGATGTCGGTGACGGTGAGTCTGACGTGGGCGAACCCGGTGCTGTTGACGAGAGGCATACCGAGACGCTACCCGCGAGGTGGTGCGGGAAACCTGGACGCCTATTTGGCGAGCCCGGAGACCAGGTTGATGGATGCGGCGATGATGACGGTGCCGAGGGGGAACGAGACGAGGGCCTGGTGCAGCGCGGTGCGGCGGATTGCCTTGGTCTTCAGGTCGGTGTCGGACACCTGGAACGTCATACCCACCGTGAAGGCGAGGTAGGCGAAGTCGCGGTAGTCGGGCCGCTCGTCGTCCTGGTTGAAGTCGATGCCGCCGGGGCGGCCCGCATAGTACAGCTGCGCATACCGGGTCGTGTAGACCGTGTGCACCGTCGTCCACGTGACGAACACCGAGAAGAGCGCAAGCCCGGCCTCGAAGAACTTGATGCTCCCGTCGTCGTTGCTGGCCCCGAAGAGCACCACGCCGACGGCGACGATGCTCGCGAGGCCGGCCATGATGACGACGAGGTCCGTCGTCTCCCGGCCGGGGTTCTCGCGCTGGCTGTGAGCGCGGGTCGAGTCGGGGTCCAGCTTCCAGATCGACGCCCACATCCAGATGCAGAAGGTCAGCGCGAGCGCGTCCCACCCGATCAGCGGGGCCGACTTCCCTACGCCCGCCACGGCGGAGCCCACACCGACGACCACTCCGACCACGGCGGCGATGGCGAGCTTGGTGCGTGCGGAGCGGTCCTGGGCCGCGGGGGTGACCGAGCCGTGCGGGTGGCTGGGGGCGCCGTCTTGCTCGTGGTCCGACATGGTCTCGGATCATAGGAGCCGGTATGCGAGATGTCGCCTCGGCCGGGCCCCCTGCGGCGGATTCGGTGCGGGTTCCCAGCCTCGGTCAGGAAGGCGCCGGGTCGCGGACCCGCCCCCACGACTCCCGACTCGCCAGCGCGTAACCTGCGAGGGACATGACAACGGGACCAGAAGGAGCGCGATGACGTCGACGGCGGACCACGAGATCGACCTCGACGCACTGCCGGCCGCGGCGCGGGCCGACCTCCCTCGCGCGCACCACTACGGCGAGTTCTACGGCCTCAAGCCCCTTCCCGACGACGGTCGGCCGCTGCTGGTCGTCCACGGCAACTGCCAGGCGGAGTCGTTGCGGCTGCTCCTGCAGAACGCGCCCGACGCGCCCTGCTCGAGCGTCCGCATCCCCGCGGTCCACGAGATCGCGGCCGACGAGATGCCGTTCCTGGAGCGGCTGCTCCGTCGCAGTGACGTGCTCGTCGTCCAACCCATCGCCAGCGGCTACCGCGACCTGGCGCTCGGCACGGACGACGTCCAGGCCACCGCCGGCCGGACCCGGTCGGTCGTCTTCCCCGTCTTCCGGTTCGTCGGACTACAGCCCTACCAGGTGGTCACGGGCTCGAGCAACCCTCCCGTCGTGCCCTACCACGACCTGCGGACGGCGCTGCGAGCCGCCGGACTCCCTCCGGCCCCGCGGCTCGACGCCGACCGCGTCGAGGCGGTGACCGCCTGGTCGCTGGCTGCGTTGCGCCAGCGCGAGGAGGCGGCCGGTGCCGTGCCCGTGCACGACCTCGTGCGTGGCACCGGGGTGCGGGCCGCCAACACGGTCAACCACCCAGGCAACCCGGTCCTCGTCGATCTGGCCCGGCGCATCCAGGGGGCGCTCGGCTGGGCGGAGACCGCCACCGATCCGGGCTTCGAGCTCCTCGACAGCGTGCACTCGCCGCTGGAGCAGGGGGTCCGTGACGCGGTCGACCCGTCGGCGCCGGTGCGCGACGACTGGGTCGTCGACGGCCACGCCGTGCCGGACGCGCACGTCGTCGAGGAGCAGCTGGCCTGGTATGCGGGCCATCCCGACGTCGTCGAGCTGGTCCTCGGACGCTCCACGGACCAGCTGCGCTGCCTGGGGGTCACGGGGTCCTGACCGGCCCCGGTGTGACGAGAGTCCCGGATGACCCGCGTACGGTGGGTGGGTCGTCAGTGGTCGTGACGGGTGCCCGGCTGATGCCGCGCGGCGCCCGTGCAGACGGAGTTGTCACTGCGGTCCTCACGACGACGGCGGGGTATGCCTGTGCTCCTGGCCGGCCCGCGCCCCCCTGAACCTCACCGAAGGAGAACGATGCTCACCGTCAACGCCTACGCGGCCCCCAGCGCGACCGCCCCCCTCGAGCCGACCACCATCGAGCGCCGTGACGTCGGCGCCCACGACGTCCTTATCGACATCAAGTTCGCCGGCATCTGTCACTCGGACGTCCACACCGCCCGAGGTGAGTGGGGTCCGACCACCTACCCGCTCGTCGTCGGCCACGAGATCGCCGGCGTGGTGGCCGAGGTCGGACCTGAGGTCACCAAGCACCACGTCGGCGACCGGGTCGGTGTCGGCTGCATGGTCAACTCCTGCCGCGAGTGCCGCTACTGCCTCGCGGGCGAGGAGCAGTTCTGCGTCAAGGGCAACACCGGCACCTACGGCGCGAAGGACCGCGACGGCACGGTGACCCAGGGTGGGTACTCCACCCACGTCGTCGTCACCGAGGACTTCGTCGTCCGCATCCCCGACGCGCTGGCGCTCGACGTCGCCGCCCCCCTGCTCTGCGCCGGGATCACGACCTTCTCGCCGCTGACCCACTGGAACGCCGGCCCGGGGAAGAAGGTCGCCATCGTCGGTCTTGGCGGCCTCGGCCACATGGGCGTCAAGATCGCCCACGCCATGGGCGCCGAGGTCACGGTCCTCTCGCAGTCGCTGAAGAAGCGGGAGGACGGCCTGCGCCTCGGCGCCGACCACTACTACGCGACCTCGGACGAAACCTCCTTCGACGACCTCGCCGGCTCGTTCGACCTGGTGCTCAACACGGTCAGTGCACCCATCGACGTCGATGCCTACCTCGGCCTTCTCGCCGTCGGCGGAGCGCTGGTCAACGTCGGTGCTCCCCCGGAGCCGTTGTCGCTCAACGTCTTCTCGCTCATCGGTGGACGCCGGTCCTACGCCGGGTCGCTCATCGGGGGCATCCGGGAGACCCAGCAGATGCTCGACTTCTGCGCGGAGAAGGGCATCGGCGCCGACGTCGAGGTCATCGCCGCCGACCGGGTCAACGAGGCGTGGGAGCGCGTCCTGGCCTCTGACGTGCGCTACCGCTTCGTCATCGACACGGCCACGCTCGCCTAGTTCGAAAAGGGGTGGTGAGTGGGCAGGCGACAGCTTCCCGGCGGAGCGAAGCGGAGCCGGGATGGGGTTGTGCGGTGAGGCGGACGGTTGGGTGGGTCAGGCGGCGGGTTGCAGGGTGACCTTGTAGCCGAGGGCTTCGAGCTGGCGGATGTGGTTGCGCTTCTTACTTTCTGGGTTGATGCGTGAGTCGTAGTAGCCGGAGCCTAGGTGTACTAACCACGGACGTTGGTGACGGGCGAGCCTGCTGGACATGAGGAGGACCTCCGGGTGAGGTGGGGCTGTCCTACGGCTACACACCCACCACGGAGGTCCTCATGTCCCACGCTAACGCTTCACTGACCCCGACCGGACGGCTGCGGCTGGCTCGCTGCATCGTTGACGACGGCTGGCTGTTACGTCGGGCCGCGGACCGGTTCGGGGTTTCGGTCACCACGGCCCGGCGGTGGGCGACCCGGTACCGGTTCCAGGGCCGGGCGGGGATGCAGGACCGCTCGAGCCGTCCGGCGCGTAGCCCGCGGCAGCTGAGCCGACGGCTCGAGCGGCGGATCATGGGTTTGCGGGTCTCGCGGCGCTGGGGTGGGTTTCGTCAAGTTCTTTGGCCCCACTGATCGTCACGAATTGTGGACCCGTCCTGGCCTGCATCCGTCGTGACTGACCTTGTCGGGGGGGTCATCCGCGGTCCGGATTAGGATCGTTTGATGCGACGGGCCACGGCGCTCTACGTGGCGGGACTGGGCTTGTTCATCGTTTCGTTCATCTGGTCGTGGGCGGCTCTGCCGCCCGTGGTCGCATCCCATTTCGACTCCAACGGCAACGCCAACGGATGGATGGATCACAACTCGTTTCTGGTCTTCGTGGCCGGTATGGGCCTGTTAGCCCTGGGGGTCGTCCCGGGTTTGGGGGCGCTGGCGGCACGCCACCCAGGGCGGTACATCAGCGTCCCGAACCGCCGATACTGGCTGCGGCCGGAGAACCAGGTCCGCTTCCGGAGCATGTTCACAGCCCTCACGATGGGAATCGGCGCCGCCGTGGCGTTGCTGATCGGGGCGGCCAACCTGGCGACGATCTACGCCAACACGAGGCAACCGGCGAACATGGTGCCGCCGGGGGGTTTCGTCGTCGGCATCTGCGTCGCCGTAGCCGTTGGGTTGGTGTTGCTTATCCGGCGCTTCCGGCGCTCTGAGTAGAGAAGCACGGACAGAATCGCAACGGCGGCGGCGCGCTCCGCCATCGCCATCACCATCACGGCACAACCTTGTCTGCCAGTTTGCCGTGCTCCGCTGGCCTAACGGCGGCTGGTTTTGCTGGTGCGCAAGCGGTAGGACTGGGTGCCGGTTTCGAGGATGTGGGCGTTGTAGGTGACGCGGTCGACGATCGCGGCGACCAGGCGTGGGTCGGGGAACACTGAACCCCACTCGGAGAAGGGAAGGTTCGTGGCTAACGCGATGCTCGACTTTTCCTCTCTGGCGGTGATCACCTGGAACAGCAGTTCGGCGCCGCGTGCGTCAACGGTGACATATCCGAGCTCGTCAAGGAGGAGCAGGTCCAGCCTTGCGTACCGGCCGACGATGCGCGACAGGGCTTGTTGGTCGGCGGCTTCGACGAGCTCGTTGACCAGCTGGGCGGTGGTCACGTAACGCACCCGGCGGCCTTGTTCGCAGGCGGCGAGGCCGAGGCCGATGAGCAGGTGGGTCTTGCCGGTGCCGGAGTCCCCGGGCAGGACGACGGGCTCGCCGGCGTCGAGGTAGCCGCCGCTGGCGAGGTTTGCCACGGTGGCGGGGGTGATGGTGGGGACGGCGTCGAGGTTGAAGTCGGCTAGCCGTTTGAGCCGGGGGAACTTGGCTTCGGCGACCCGGCGGGTGCGGCGTCGTTCGGTGCGGTCGTCGACCTCAGCGGCGAGCACCTCGGCGAGGAACCCGAGGTGGGTGTGGCGTTCTCGGGCGGCGTTCTCGGCAAGCCGGTCGGCTTCGGCCCGGACTGTCGGCAGGTGCAGCTCACGGGCAGAGACGTTGATCGAGGCCTTCGCGGCAATGTCGGTGCTCATCACGCTCATGACAACGCCCCGGTACGGGTGAGGAGGTCGTCGTAGCCGTGCAGGGATGGGGTGGGCCGGTCGTATCGATCCAGCCCTCCGATCGGGACCACCGCGGGAACGTGTGGGGTGGCTGCTCGGCGGGCGTCGATGAGGACGAGGTCGGGGTTGAGGATCCCCGCTGTCACGGCCCGGTCCATCGCCTGGGTGAGGTGGTCCGCGGGGAGGGTGCGGTGGGCTAGGAGGACCTCCACCAGTGCCCGGGTGCCCGGGCCGACGCCGCGGTCACGCCGGACCGCGTCCCAATACCGTTGATGCGACGCGGTGAACGCATCGGACGCCTTGGCTTGGGCGAGAGCGGCCGCGCCAGGTAACGCCCCCGGTTTGCGGGCCAGGACCTCGAGGTAGTGGTCCAGGCACAACACGTCGACGTACCGGCCGACGGCCCGCACGTGGCTCGCGACGACCTTCGCCCCGTCGAGGACCTGAACGGTGGTGGCAGTCAACCGGACGCTCAGGCGCCGGCCGACGTACCGGGCGGGGACGGAGTAGCAGCACTGCCGCACCGAGACCCGGGACCGGTGATCGACCCGGCGTTCAGCGATGACCGCGGGGTCGAACGCTCCACCGGCAACGGCGACAGGGTGGGCTGCTCGATCGCGAAGTCGGCGCCCACGGTCGCGGTCCGGCCGGTGATCACCCGGGCGTCGTCGACGGCGTCAGCGGCCCCGATCGCCTCGTTCAGCTCGGCCAGGGAGGCGACGGCTGGGACGGGGACGAGGTGACGGCGGCGGAACCGGCCGATCTCCCCCTCGACACCACCTTTCTCGTGCGCGCCCCGCTGGCCCGGGATACAGAAGGAAGGAGTCAAAACCGTACGTCGAGCGCAGCGCCGTGAACCGCTCCGACTCGAGACGGTCCCGGCCCTTCAACACCCGCACCACCGCCGGTTTGAGGTTGTCGTACCGGATCCGACCGGGCACCCCACCGAAGTACTCGAACGCCTTCACGTGCCCCTCCAGGAACGCCTCCTGAGCCTGCGTGCCATACGCAACATGGAAGGCCCGGCCGCTGCTCGATAGGCGCATCACGAACATCCAGCACTTCACCGGCGCCCCGGCCAGGTTCACCTGTAGCTCGCCGAAGTCGACCTCCGCCTCACCCCCAGGCTCATGGACCTGCGGGACGAACACCTCCCGGTCCACGATCCCCAGCCCCACCCGACGGCGGCGAACATACCGCGACACCGTCACCTCCGACACCCCCGCCTGATGCTCGGCGACCAGCCGCTGCCACACCCGGCGGGCGGTGTGCCGCTGCTTCCGGGGGACATCCTGGTCGCCGACCAGCCACCCGTCGACCAGGGCACCCCACGGATCCATCGCCGGACACGGCCTGACCGGGTACACCGCCCGCGGCGGTGGGACCGCCGCAGTCAACGCCTGCCGCACCGTCCGCCGATGCACCCCATGCCGGGAAGCCAGCTCCCGGATCGACACGTCCTCCCGGCGCTGGTCGCGCCGGATGTCCTCAAACAGCTCCACTCGTGACCGCACCTGACTGACCCCCACGTCGAAGAAACACCTGACGTGAGAATCCGAACCGAGGGTGGGGCCAACATTCGCGACGACACGCCAACCCACCCACCGGCAGCCGCGCCCCCCACCGTGGAGCCAACATCCATGACGACGAAGACCTCAACCGGGGCCAGACAAGGTGACCACACCCACTGGGGACCCGCGCGGATCGCGTACCGGCTGCGGCTGAACCCGGCCACCGTGCACAAGGTCCTGACCCGGTATGCGGCTCCGCCGCTGTCGTGGACCGACCCGGCCACGGGGGCCCGGCTGCGAGCCAAACCCACGGCGCGACGCTACGAGCACGAGGCGCCGGGTGACCTGGTCCACGTCGACGTCAAGAAGCTCGGCCGGATCCCGGACGGCGGGGGGCACCGGGTCCACGGCCGCGCCAAGGGCAACCGGATCAAGAAGGCCAGCAAGCCCGGCACCGCGTTCATCCACAACGCCGTCGATGACCACTCCCGCCTGGCGTACTGCGAGATCCTGACCGACGAGCGTAAGGAGACCGCGTCAGCGTTCTGGGTCCGGGCCAACGCGTACTTCACCGCGTGCGGGATCACCGTCAAGCGGGTCCTGACCGACAACGGATCCGCGTACCGCTCCAAGGACTTCGCGGCAGCCTTGGGCGAGGTCACCCACAAGTGGACCCGCCCCTACCGGCCCCAGACCAACGGCAAGGTCGAACGGTTCAACCGCACCCTTGAGCAGGAGTGGGCCTACGCCCGCCCCTACCGCTCCGAAGCCGAGCGGGTCGCCCGCGTTCCCCGTGTTCCTGCACACCGACAATCACCACCGCGGCCACACCGCACTCAAGGGCGCCTCGCCAGCCGAGCGCGTACCCAACCTCTGTGGGCTCAACAACTAGGTCGTGGTAGCGGGCTTCGGGATCTGAGAGTAGGTGCCAGGTGATGACCAGGATGGAACGGCCTACCGCGACGATGGCTTTCTTCTTGCCTCGGCGGCGGGCGATGCGCCGGTAGCGCGCGCCCAGGAACGTGTTGGTCTTGCTCGCGCCGACGGCGGCCTCGCCGAGGACTCTGGCCAGGTAGCGGTCCCCGTGTCCGGTGGCCCCGGTGCCCTTCTTGCGGCCGGCGGACTCCTTGACTCCTGGGGCGAAGCGGGCCCAGGACGAAAGGTGCGCGGGGGTCGGGAAGCGGGTCATGTCCAGACCCACCTCGGCGATGATCACCGCGGCCGCGGTGGCACCGACACCGGGGATCTCATCCAGGCGGGCCACCGCATCAGCGAAAGGGGCAAGGTGGGCCTCGATCTGGGTGTCGAGGTCGGCGATGTCTTCGTCGAGGGCGTCGATGCGGGTCAGCATCTTGGTCAGCAGGAACCGGTGGTGGTCGGTGAAGTGTCCGACGAACGCCTCTTCCAGCTGGGGGATCTTGGTGCGCATCCGAGTCCGGGCCAGCTGGGCCAGGACGTGGGGGTTGCGTTCACCGGCGATCAGCGCGGCCAGCATCTCCCGCCCGGAGACCCCGAAGATGTCGCTGGCGACCACTGACAGCTTGATCTGGGCGTCCTCGAGCAGCTTCTCGACTCGGTTCTTCTCCCGGGTCTGGTCTGATACCAACCCGACCCGGTACCTGGTCAGATCACGAAGCCGGCGGATCGGCACTGGTGGTACGAAGCTGGGCCGCAGCATCTGGCGTTCGGCGACCTTGCACAACCAGACCGCGTCGAGCCGGTCGGTCTTCGGCCGGCAGCCAGGGCCTCGGCAAAGTCGGTGCATGAGGCTGTGACCTGCACAAACGTGGTTGTGGCCTCGGCGTGTTGCTGATGGTGGGCGTGGGGCTGGTGGTGACGATGGGGGTTCCTACACTCTTCTC
>JAABUT010003839.1_pt1 | contig 12473 bp, 8 predicted proteins | sample 5559281 | NCBI WGS metagenome assembly JAABUT01 (sample SAMN10711880, study PRJNA513359) | rock metagenome | isolation source: Antarctica rocks | place: Antarctica: Victoria Land, Ricker Hills nord | collected 2016-01-04
ACCAGCGACGTGGTCAGCATCAGGGCGATGAGCACCGGCCCACGATCGGACCGGAATCCAACGGCCGACGGCCCGGTCCCCGCGGGGACGCCTGCGGGCGCAGACTTCTCGGACGCCGACTTCTCGGACGCCGACTTCTTCAGGGTCGCCCTCGTCATGCGTGTGCCCCTGCCATCGCCGACACTGACGTCGTCACCGCTTCCACCGAATCCATCTCCGACACACTTTCACCATGCTAACCAACGACGGCCCCGGTTAGTCCGGGCCGTCCGGACGCAGGCCGGTCCATTCGGCCGCGAACGCGAGCTGATCCGCATACTCCTGCGCGAGCGCCCTGGCCGGCTTTCCCATGCCGTGCCCGGCCCGGGTGTCCACCCGCAACAGCACGGGGGCCGACCCGGCCTGGCAGTGCTGCAGTTCCGCCCCGAACTTCAGCGAATGTGCCGGAACGACCCGGTCGTCATGGTCCCCCGTCGTCACCAGGGTCGGCGGATAGGTCGTGCCGTGACGCAATGCGTGCAGCGGCGAATATTTCCGCAGAACCGCGAAATCCTCGGCGTCGTCCGGGTTTCCGTACTCGCTGGCCCAGGCCCAGCCGATGGTGAATTGGTGGAACCGGAGCATGTCCATCACCCCGACGCTGGGCAACGCAGCCGCGAAGAGCCGGGGCCGCTGGGTGATGGCCGCACCGACCAGCAGCCCTCCGTTCGACCGGCCGTGGACGGCGAGCTGGGCCGCCGTGGTGATGCCGTCGGCGATCAGCGCCTCAGCGCAGCCGAACAGGTCGTCGAACACCCGCTGCTTCGAGTGCATCATTCCGGCTTCGTGCCAGGCAGTGCCGAATTCTCCGCCGCCGCGCAGATTTGCCACCGCCAGGACGCCGCCGGCAGCGATCCAGCTTGCGAAAAGAGCAGAGAAGCTCGGCTGCAGCGCGATGTCGAAGCCGCCGTAGCCGTACAGCAAGGTGGGTCGGCGTCCGGCGGGCAGATCGGCCCGCCACACCACACTCATCGGAACCGCGGTGCCGTCGGCAGACTCGCCCGTGCGGCGAACGGCGCGCACCTCGGGCAATTCGGCGGCGCCCGGCGGGTTCGGCAACTCCTCGAGCCGGCCGCGCAGGTCAAGACGAAACACCCGCAGCCGGTGGCTGAAACCGGTGGTGCCGACGAAGATCTCGTCGCTGGAGCCTCGCGTGTGCACCGAGACGAACGAGATCAGTTCGCCCAGCTCCGGAGTTCGCCCGGAAATGCCGGCACGGTCGGTGATCTCCAGTTGCTCGGCGGTGTCGACCGACCAGTGCAGAACGAAAGAGTCCAGCGCCATCGACACGTCGGTCAGAAGTCGACCGGCGGATCCGGAGACCAAGGTCGTCCATGGCGCGCCAGGCTCGGCCAGGTTCACCGCGACCAGCCGTCCCGATGGCGCATCGCGCTCGGTCCGCAGGAAGAGCACGTCGCCGTCCGATCCCACGACCTGGTGCGCATCGGCGAGGTCAGCGACGACAACTGTGTCCTGAAACGGAATCTGGGCGCGACCGGAGCCGTCCAGACCCAGCCTGCGCACCGCGATGACGGTTCTCGAGTCGGTGCCGGGCGAGGCGGTCAGTGCCAGCCAGCGGCCGTCGTCGCTGACCCACGGCGCGACCATCCATTCCTTGGCCTCCGGACGGGCCCAGACGACCTGGTCGGAACCCTGATCGGTGCCGAGGTGATGCAGCGCCAGCTGCCCGACGCCGGTGGCGTCGGTGAAGGCGCCGGAACCGGCCGTGTCAGCATCCGGATACCGCCAGTACAACAACGAACCGTCGGGCAGCCAGGTCGGATCCAACCACTTCGCACCGGTCAGCCGGTCGGACAGGTGATCTCCGGTGTCGACCTGGACGACACCGATGGTGCGCCAGTCCGACCCGGCGTCGGACCGGGCGTAGGCGACCAACGCGCCATCGTTGCTGACCGACAGTCCGGTCATCGCCACCGTTCCGTCGGTCGACCAGGTGTTCGGATCGATGAGCAGCCGTCCACCGCCGGACAACTCGGCCGGCGAATCGGCGACGTACAGCTGATCATGGTCTGCCGCAACGGGATTCGCCACGACGAAATATCGACCGCCGCGCTCCCAGGGAACACCGGTCCTGGGCGCCGTCAGCAGGGCGGTGGCGTAGGACTCGAAGTGGGCCCGGCTGGGCAGTGCGTCGAGGTAAGGACGGGACACGGCGTTCTGGGCCTGCACGAAGGCAAGCGTGCGGGGCGAATCCGGATCTTCCAGATATCGATAGGGATCGGGAACCGAAACGCCGTGCAGGATGTCGACGGTGTCGTCACGATCGGTGACGGGGTACGAGGTCACCGGCCCCTTTCGGCCGGACCGGCCGCCCCTGCCCCTGATGGCTCGGCCGCCGACGTCTCCCCGACCGGGGCAGCCGGCATGCCCGCAATGGGACGGTCCTCGAACGGCGTGGAGAGCACGACGGTCGTGCGGGTGGAGACATTGGCCGTTGCCCTGATCTGCGCGAGCAGCGCCTCCAGCGCGCCGGGTGAGGCCACTCTCACCTTGACGATGTACGACTCCACGCCGGCAACCGAGTAGCAGGCCTCGATCTGCCGCAGCGGCAGCAGCCTCTGCGGGTAGTCGTCGGGCTGGGCCGGATCGATGGGTGTCAAGGAGACGAAGGCGGTCAACGGCAGGCCGACCTGTTCGCCGTCGATGCGGGCCGCATAACCTCGAATGGCGCCGCGCTGCTCCAACCTGCGGACACGTTGATGAACCGCCGAAACGGAGAGGCCGACCTTTTCTGCCAGGTCGGTGTAGGAGCACCTGCCGTCTTCGGCGAGCACAGCGGCGATGCGGGCATCGATATCTTCGAGCATGTCGTTCAACCCCCGACCACGGTGAGGGTCTTCGGGGCGTTGTTCATCAGCAGCGCGCCGTCCGAGGTGACCACGACGATGTCCTCGATCCGGACGCCGAAGCGGCCCGGCAGATAGATGCCTGGCTCGATGGAGAAGGCCATTCCCTCCTCCAGCGGCATGGTGTTCCCGCTCACGAGATAAGGGTGCTCGTGCACCTCCAGTCCGATGCCGTGGCCCGTCCTGGTGATGAAGTACTCACCGAACCCTTCCTCGGCGATCACCTGCCGTGCCGCCCGGTCGACGGCTTCGGCCGGCACGCCTGGACGCACGGCGTCGATTCCGGCCTGCTGCGCCCTGCGAACGATCTCGTAGACCTCGCTGAATTCCGCGAGATCGGTGATTTTCGGACTGATCGGACCGCTGTCTCCGGCCATCCGATACGTACGGGTGCAGTCCGAGTAGTAGCCGGCTGCATTGGGGCCACCGATGTCGATGACCACGGGGTCACCGGCCTCGATGACCTTCAACGAGGCCTCATGATGGGGACTGGCCCCGTTCACACCGGATCCGACGATGACGAAATCCGCTCCGGTGTGGCCTTCCTCGACCAACGCCGAGGCGATGTCGACTGCAACTTCCGCCTCGGTCCGCCCGACGCGCAACCACTCGCCGATCCTGGCCTGGACCCGATCGATTGCCGCTCCCACCTCGGCAAGGGCCGCGACCTCTGCGGGTTCCTTTCGCATCCGGAGATTGCCGATGATCGCGCCGGCCAGGGTGAGCCGACTGCCGGAAACGGCGTGCTCGATGCTCAGCACATGCACGGCGGGCATGTGGTCGTCGACCGCCAGCACCTTCGCGTCCGGACCCAGCAAGGCTGCCAAGGATCCGTACGGATCCGTTCCATCGATCCAGGTGGTGAAGCCGATGCCCAGTCGCTCGACGGGGCTGTCCGTCCAGCCGAGCCGCTCCAGGGCCGGTACCACCATCTGCGGTTGACCCACCACGGGCACGACCAGCGCCGTCAATCGCTCGTGGGAGGACACCGAATGGCCGGCGAAGTAGCGGAGATCCGCACCCGGGGAGATGACTACGGCATGGACGCCGGCCGTCCCGGCAGCAGCTGCCAATCGCGCGAGTCGGTCGCCGAAGATTTGGTCACCGAAGGTCTGGTTACCGAAGAATTGCGCACCACCGGGCGGCGGTGCGGAAGCTGAGTCGGACGCGCGGTCGGGATGGTGGGGCATGCCCGGAGAGCTTAGTGGGTGATGCCGACGGTCCACCGCGGCATCGGCGCCGTCGGGAACGTAGCCCTGTCGGCGCTCTGATCTTCCGAGAGCTGCCTGGAAACGGCTCGGTAGGCCGGTAACGTCGGCCAGCATGCTGCAACTGCTCGACCTCGCCGGCATCTACTTCCGCGCTTTCCATGCCGTTCCGTCCACGACGGTGAGTCCGACCGGCCGCCCGGTCAACGCCATTCGCGGCACCCTGGACATCGTTCGCCGCGTTCTGCTCGACGGTGAGCCGGACCGGATGGTCGCCTGCCTGGACCTGGACTGGCGCCCTGCGTGGCGGGTGGATCTGGTGCCGACCTACAAGACACACCGGGTCGCGCCCGGAACACCCGGAACACCTGGTTCCGAGCCGCTGCCGAACGGCGAAACAGCCGCCGAAGAGGTGCCGGATGAGCTCGGCCCCCAGATCCCGGTCCTGCTCGAGGTGCTGGCGGCTTTCGGCATCGCCACCGCCGGCGCGGTCGGATTCGAGGCCGATGATGTCATCGGCACGTTGGCCGCCAGGGAAGCGACCGACCCGGTAGAGGTGGTGACCGGTGACCGGGACCTGTTCCAGGTGGCGAGGGCGACGCCCACTCCGGTCCGCGTTCGCTACATCGGCGCCGGCATGAGCAAGGTTGCGGTGCTGGACATGGCCGCAGTGGCCGACAAGCACGGGATTCCGGTCGGCCGGTATCCCGACTTCGCCGTGCTCCGGGGGGATCCGTCGGACGGGCTCCCCGGGGTTCCGGGTGTCGGCGACAAGACAGCGGCAGCACTGATCACCACCTTCGGCTCGATCGAGGCGGTTTTGAATGCGGTGCGAGACCCGCGCTCGGCGCTCACCAAGGCGCAGCGGCTCAAGCTGACGCCCGCACTGCCGTACCTGGAGGTCGCGCCGAAAGTGGTGCGGGTGGCTTCCGACGCGCCGGTCCGGATTCACCCGCCGGGCAACGGACTGCTTCCCGTCACCCCCGCGGATCCGGACCGGCTCCTCGAGCTGTCGAAGGAGTTCGGGCTCGGATCTCCGGTGGCTCGCTTGCTGGACGCACTGAGCAATCGCGGCCGGAGCTGATGGCTTCGCTCAGCTGGGAGGCGCGACCTCGTACTTGCCGTCCGCGTCCTTGACGGTGATGTTGATCTGCTTCTGGCTGCCGCCGACGGAACCGGTGCAGATGAATTTCGCGTCGACCTTGACGGCTTGATCAGAGGGGCAGCTGACCCCTGACACCCCGGCAAGGCCGAAGCCGTTCGGAGCCGGGTCGGTAAGAATCTTCGTAACGCCGGCTTCGACCTTCGCGTGATCGAAAACCTTTTTGTTCAGCACCCCCGGGTACAGGAAGAGCACCACGGCAGCGATGACCAGGAGGGCGAGGAACGCGAGGAGGCTGAGCATCAGACTCTTGTTCGACTTCTTCGCCGGAGCCGACTGCGTCGGCTGACCGTAGCCCGCGGGCTGACCGAAACCGCCTTGCTGGCCGTACGCCGGTGCACCGTAGCCCCCCGGTTGCCCGTAGCCGCTCGGTTGCCCGTAGGGCGCATCCTGACCGCCGTAGGACGGGGCTGCGGGCTGCCCGTATGCCGGTTGGTCGTAGCCGCCGTATGCCGGTGCCGCCGGAGCGCCACCGTAGCCGGACGGCTGACCGTAGGGCGACTGGCTCGAACCGGCGGGCTGCCCGTACGCCGGCTGGCCGTAGGTCGGCTGGGCTCCACTCGGCGGCCCGTAGGAAGGCGATGCACTGCCGGGTTGTGCGTAACCTGACTGGTCGTAACCGGATTGTCCATAGCCGGCCTGGCCATAGCCGGACTGGCCGTAATTCGGCTGTTCCTGGCCCGGTTGACCGTAGGGGGTCTGCTGGCCGTAGGCAGCAGGCTGCGCATCCGGATCCGGCGAGGGCGGCGGCTGGTATCCGGGCTGGCCGTACTGCGGCCACTGCTGCGCCGGATCGCTGGGCTGTCCACCCTGGCCGTATGGCGTGCTCATCACGTGCCTCCTCGCTCGCGCCGACCCGCACGCCGACGTTTCCAAATGCTGTCCGATCCATGCTGATCAAACCACGGCCGCATCCCGCGCACCACGAACCGCACCGATTGCCCAGAGCTTCGTCCGCGGCCTGGGCTGCGGGTTCCGGTCCGGGGCGGCCGGCTTCGTCGAGCCGGAATCAGTCGAAGCGCGGCAGCACGCGCCGAGCCGGTCGTCCGGTCACACTGCTCCCAGCGCGACGACCCCCCGACGAAGCGCGGCCAGCGCCGCCTTGGCGGTCGAGGACAGCGCGGGCTCGGCAACGGTGCGGACCTGGTCGAGCAGGTCGATCACCTGCCGACACCATCGAACGAAGTCGCCGGCCGACATATCGGTACCGGTGGCGTTGGCCACGGTCAATGCCTGCGTCAGGGTCTCGCCCTGCGCCCAGGCTGCGACGGCCGCAGCGAATCCCGGATCCGGACTACGGGTGGCGGGCAGCCCCGCTGCCACCTCATCCGCGCTGATCTCCCCCCAGACCCTGACGGTCTCGGCCATCGCCGTTGCCGCCGCGCCGGCGGGTGGCCGGGGCGCACCGACTCCCTCTCGCCTGGCTTCGAAGACCAGCACCGAGGCGACGGCGGCCAACTCCGAGTAGTTCAGGTCGCTCCACACGCCGCGTTGCAAGCACTCGGCAACCACGAGGTCGCTCTCCGACCAGATTCGGGAAAGCATCCGACCGGCGTCCGTCAGGTCGTCGTCCTCGACATAGCCGTACTTGTCGAGCAACCGCAGAATCCTGTCCAGCGCATTCCCGAGCGAGCCCCTGGTGCCGGTGACCTTCGCCTGCAGAGCGGTGGTCTCCGTCCGCAACCGCTGCCACCGCCGAGCCCACTGCAGATGGGTCTCCCGATCGGCGCAACCGTGCACCGGGTGTGCCCGCACCGCGCGCCGCAGGGCAGCGACGTCGAGATCCTCGGTGTCGCTGTGCGGCGCCCGGCCCCGCGCCACCACATTTCCGTTGGAAACTGCTGCGTCGAGAGCCGACGCGATGTCCCGGCGCACCGCCGGCGCCCGATGGTCGACGAATCTGTCCAGCTTCAGTCGGCCCAGGGTGGGTACCGGCCCGCGGAAATCTCCCGGCGAGAGTCGCCCGGCCCACCTGCCGTCGGTGACCACCAGCGGTCGAACGAACTCGTCGGACCCGACGCCCGGGTCGAGAACCACGGCGAGCCCGGCCCTGCGCCCGGCCGGAATCGCAATGACGTCACCGCGTTTGAGAGCCATCAGGTCGTTCGTGGTGGCATCCAGCCGTCGGGAAGCACCTCGTTTGGCGAGGTGCTTCTCCGCAGCTGACAGCTCGGTGACCAGAGCAAGGTATTCGGCGGTGTCGCCGAGATGACAGGCCATCGCCGTGAAATGCGAGGCGATCGCCTGTTCGTCGCGATGCACCTGCCGGACCAGGCCGACCACCGCTGAGTCCGCCTGGAACTGGGCGAATGACTGCTCCAGGAGATCTTTCGCAGCCGTCCGGCCCATCCGGTCGGTGAGGTTGACCGCCATGTTGTAGCTCGGTCGGAACGAGGAGCGAAGCGGGTAGGTGCGCTTGGATGCTAGGCCGCCGACCACGTTGGGATCCATTCCGGGTGACCAGAGCACGACGGCGTGTCCCTCGACGTCGATGCCGCGGCGGCCGGCTCGGCCGGTCAGCTGCGTATACTCCCCCGGCGTCAGATCGACGTGTCCTTCACCGTTGTATTTCACCAGCTTTTCCAACACCACCGTCTTGGCCGGCATGTTGATGCCCAGAGCCAGGGTTTCGGTGGCGAAGACGGCTTTGACCAGGCCCGCGACGAACAACTCCTCGACCGTCTCCTTGAAGGCCGGTAACAGACCCGCATGGTGCGCGGCGATGCCCCGCTCCAACGCCTCCCGCCACTCCCAGTACCCGAGCACTGCCAGGTCGGCTTCGGGCAACTCGGCCGTTCGGCGATCGACGATGCCGCGGATCTGCGCGCGCTCACTCTCGGAGGTCAACCGCATGCCGGAGTGCACGCATTGGGCAACGGCGGCATCGCATCCGGCGCGGGAGAAGATGAATGTGATCGCCGGCAGGAGGCCGGAACCATCCAGCCGTTCGATGACGTCGACCCGCGAGGTCGGACGCCACCGCGATCCACCACCAGACTGCGGTCCACCACCAAACTGCGGTCCACCACCAGACCGGGTTCCACCGTCACTCCGCGGGCCACCACCAAACCGCGTTCCGCCACTGGATCGGCCACCCCCGCTGGACTGGGTACTCCCACTCGACTGGTTCCCAGCGCCCCCGGAACCGCCGAAACCGGCCCGGCCGCGGTTGTTCCTGGCGTCGCGTCCCCGTCCGCCGCCGAATCGATCCGCGAGTGCCTCCGCATCGGAGACTGCTCTGGTCAACGACGGGTCGATCTTGACCCTGGCACTTGGCCGGCTGGGATCCAGATCGGTACCTGAGATGCTGAAAAGGTCGAACAGCCTGCGGCCCACCAGCATTTGCTGCCACAACGGCACCGGACGGTGCTCGTCGACCACCACCGTGGTGTGGCCGCGGACCGTCTGCAACCAGGCGCCGAACTCTTCGGCATTGGACACGGTTGCTGACAGGCCGACGACCTGCACCTGAGCCGGCAGGTGCAGGATCACCTCTTCCCAGACGGCGCCGCGAAACTTGTCAGCGAGGTAGTGAATCTCGTCCATCACCACCGCGGTCAGGCCGTGCAGGTCCTGCGAGTCGGCATAGAGCATGTTGCGCAGCACTTCCGTCGTCATGACCACGACGTCGGCGTGTGAGTTGATCGAGGTGTCGCCGGTCAGCAGACCGACCCGCTCCGCTCCGTACTCGGCGACCAGATCAGAGAACTTCTGGTTCGAGAGGGCCTTGATCGGCGTGGTGTAGAAGCACTTGCCGCCGGTCGCCAGCGCCCGATGCACCGCGAACTCGCCAACCACCGTCTTGCCCGCTCCGGTCGGCGCGCAGACCAGCACTCCGCGGCCCTCCTCGAGCGCCACGCAGGAGTCGACCTGGAATTTGTCCAGCGGAAAGGGCCGGGTAGCCGCGAACGCGGTGAAGTGCGGGTGACGGATCCGTTCTCGTGAGCGGGAGTACCGCTCGGCCGGTGAGGTCGCCGCCTCCTCGTCCTCCGACAGGAAATCTGGGGTCACGTTGCGTCGCCGAAGTCGGTCACCTGGTTCTGGGCCAGGATCGGTTCGGGCGCCGACACCGGCGTCGGCCGCTCGACGGCGCCGGTGGCCTCGGTGCCACCGTGGTGGCCGGCTGCGACGGGATCAGGCGAAGCCTCGTCGTCGGACAGGTCGGCCAGCCCCTCGGCGGCCGTCCTGAGGCCTTTGCGCTTGTCGTGCACCTTGGTCACCTGCACCGCTAGTTCGTAGAGCACCGTCAGCGAGACGGCCAGCGCCGACATGGTGATCGGATCGTTGCCGGGAACCACCAGGGCGGCGAAGACGACGATGCCGAAGATCGAGTAGCGCCTGGCCTTGGCCAGATTCGCCCCCTTGATCAGACCGATCACGTTCAGCATGATCAACAACAACGGCAACTCGAACGACACTCCGAAGATGATCAACAGGGCCATCAGGAACTGGAAGTATTTCGACGGGTCAAGGCCGCTGACCACGCTGCTGCCGGCGAATCCGAGCAGGACCGTCAGGCCTTCGCTGATCACGAAGTACGCCAGCACCGCACCGCCGGCGAAGAGCAACGCCGCGCTGGTGACGAAGATGCGGGCGAATTTACGCTCCTTGTCGAACAACGCCGGCGTGATGAATGCCCAGAGCTGGTACAGCCACACCGGACACGACAGCACCGCGCCGACCATGAACCCGGCCTTCAACCGGATCTGCAGCGGGCTGAACACATCCGTCGCCAGCAGTGCGCAGGCATGACCGGGAATTTGCAGCCGCTTGTCGGCCGGCACCCGGCAGTAGGGGCCGGTGAGGATGTCACCGAGATTGGGGATGTGCAACGACGGGATGGCGACCGTGTACCAGACGAATCCGACGACCGTGCCGAGAACAAGTCCGAGAGCGGCCCAGCCGAGCCGTTTGCGGAGCTCGTACAGATGCTCCATGAGGGACATGGTGCCGTCGACCTTCGGCTCGTCCCTTTTCCGGCGGCGAAGCAGCACTGGACACTCCTTGGATGGCAATCGAACCGGAAGGTCCGCTCTCGATGATGCCATGATGGATGCCGGCCCCGTGGATACCGGCCCCGTGGATACCGGCGCTGGTCGGCGGGAGCGTCGGAAGGGTTACCGGTAGGCCGTGAGCGCCTCGGCCGCCCGCTCGGCAATCTGCAGCGCCAGATCCGGGCGGTCCTCGACAACGGCGGCGCCGCCGAGGGACAACACCAACCGGACGAGCCAGTCGTCGCCACCGCCGCGGAGGCGAACCCGCAGGCCGCCAGGGGAACCGCCGGTTGCCGGTAGCTCCTGGTGATCCTCGGTCTGGTAGTACTCGGCGACCCATCGCGCCGACGGAGCCAGTCTCAGCGTCACCGGCTGGATCTGCGGGTCGGGATGGAACATGGTTTCCGGAATGTCGGAATCTACCCAGAGCGGACCCTGAGCCGGCTCGTCGAGCACCGTGATCTCCTCGATCCGGTCGACCCGGAAATGCCGGACCGCGGCAGCGGAATGGCAGTAGCCCTCCAGATACGCATGACCATCGGTGACCAGGAGGCGGATCGGGTCGACGGTCCGCTCGGTGAGCGCGTCCCGGGACGCTGTGTAGTACCTCATCCACAGCTGGCGGGATTCGGCCACGGCTTGCCGGACGGTACCCAGCGCCGGCGCAGCGTCGGCGGCGACCACCCGGACGGCGTCGGCGGCTTTGGCTCCGGCCTGTTCCAGTTTCGCCAGCGCGGAGTACACGGCGTCGGCGTCCACCAGGCCGGGCAGGTCCGCGAAGGCCCGAAGTGCGACGGTGAGGGCGACGGCCTCGTCGGAGGTCAACCGCACCGGGCGCTGGATGCCGGCATCGAAGGCGATCGAGACGGTGCCGCCCTCCTCGTCCAGCACGACGTCGATGAGGTCGTCCGGATAGTAGCCGGGCAGCCCGCAGACCATCAGCAGATCGAGGTCGGCTGCGATCTGCCGGCTGTCGACCCCGAACTCGACTGCGAGATCGGCCAGGGCCACCCCGGGTCGGCGGGAGATGTACGGAACCAGGCCGAGCACCCGGGCCAGACGCTCCGTCGCAGTCTCGGTCATCGCGGCATTCCCGGTGCCCGCCGCGGTACCGCCTCGACCAGTTCCACGGCCGGGTGCGACGGCACACCGGGGCCGATGGCCGAGCCGGTAGCGCTGTCCGCAGCCGGATCGTCGGAGGATCGGGCACCCACCAGCAGTCGCACCACGGCCTCGCGAAGATCAGGCGGATCGAGGACGACCGCGTCCGGACCCTGCCCGGCGATCGTCCTGGCGGTGTCCCACAGGTGCGAGAAGGGCATCTCCACGACGTCCCAGTCCGCGTGGCCGCCGATCCGGTCCAGCGTCGCCGGCTCGGCCTCCGCCGGTTTCGCCCGGCGACGCAGGCCCGCCGCCGACCCCGGCCTGATCAGAAGGACGCAACTGCGGTCCGCCGGCGATTCCACGCTGCCGGCCACGAAGGCCAGCAGATCGAGTCCGTCCGGGGCCTTGGCCACCCCCACCGGACCCAGCGCGGTCACCTTTCCGGCGATTCGCGACAGCCGGAAGGTGCGGACGGCCGATCGCTCGGTGTCGAAGCCCACCAGGTACCAGCGCGCTCGGAACGACACCAGGCCCCAGGGCTGCACGTTGCGGCGCTCGACGTTCCCGGCGGGATCCTTCCGGTACTCGAACGTCACCGCCCGACCGGATCGCACCGCGGCGTAGATCGGCGTGAAGGCCGGATCGCCCGTGCGGACCCGCGGTTGGAGCAGCGAGGCGGCGTGCGCGTGCTGCTCGGCATCCGGGTCGGGCGCCGCGACGTCGCGGATCTTGCGGATTGCGTTCGATCCGGGGCCGGCCAACGCCGTCGTCTCCCAGAGCCGCGCCGCCAGACCGAGCGCGGCGGTCTCCGACGGCGTGAACGACAGGTCGGGGAGGGCGAACTCGCCGGGCAGGATGCGATATCCGTCGGATCCGTCGTCCGGGGTCTGCAGCGGAACACCGAGATCGCGCAGTTCGGTCTTGTCCCGCTCGAAGGTACGGAAGAACGCCTCTTCGGTCGGCGCGTCGCCGTATCCGGCGACCTTCTCCCTGATCCAGGCCGCGGTCCGGAACCGCGGTGAGTTCACCAGGGCGATCACCAGGTTCAGCAGTCGTTCCGCCTTCGCCGTCGCCACCCCTCCAGCCTTGCACACGGACG
>JAABUT010003842.1_pt1 | contig 12460 bp, 12 predicted proteins | sample 5559281 | NCBI WGS metagenome assembly JAABUT01 (sample SAMN10711880, study PRJNA513359) | rock metagenome | isolation source: Antarctica rocks | place: Antarctica: Victoria Land, Ricker Hills nord | collected 2016-01-04
AGGACCCGGAGACACCGACCACCACGTCGGGCACCCCGTCCTGCCCGCACCCTCACGACACCGCCAAGCCATGATCACGATGGTCAGACCGTCATGATCGACGAGCTACTCGCGGATCTGGGTCAGAACTGATTGTCCGAGCAGGGCCCGCTGCTCACCTCCCGTCGGCGGCCAGATGGCCCCCGCTTCGTAGCCGCGGGCCCGATGGGGTGAATCCGATGAGGACTCATGGCTTCGATGCTTGCCGCACCCTCGGCCCAGCTGGAGCGGGTAAGGCAAGCGACCGCCATCCTGTTCGGGGGCTTGCGGCACGGACGGAACGAAACGGGTCAGCCGACGTCGATCATCCGGCGCAACACGAAGCGGATGGCCTCGACCTCGGCTGGCACGAGCTTGGCCTTGTGGTGTCGGACCAGTCGCTGTCGGCTGATCGACTTGAGCTGATCGCACATCGCGAAGCTGTCCTTGCCCAGGGAGCCAACCGCGGGATGCGTGGTCAACCCCCGATCCTTCGTCGTGCAGGGAACGACGAAGACCAGGTCGTTGGGCAAGCGGCAGGCGAGCGCCGTGCCGACGACGATGGCGGGGCGTTGCCCGGCTTGCTCGCGGCCGACCTGAGGGGAGAAGTCAGCCCACCACACGTCCCATGGGGCGATAGCGTGACTCACCCGGCGACTGCGACGTCGACGTCAGCCAGTTGGGCAGCCTCGGCCCGGTAGTCCGCAAGTGAGTCGGGATCGTCCGACAACCGCGCGTAGCTGGCGAGGCACTCGTGCTGGAACAGCACGATACGCAGAGCCTCATCCAGGCTCACGCCGCCCAGCTCCTCCGCGGCGATCCGCGCCAAGGCGTCCCGGTTAGATCTGTTCACCCGCATGCTCGTCTGCATACATCGAGCATACGCGCTGTGACGACCCGCGGAGGAGTCGCTGAGCCGCAGTCATGCTCCCCCCTTCGGGGGCTGTGCGTCATCTGCGAAGTCGTCAGGGCTCTCCTTCAGCCGCCCCCTTGGCCCAGTGAGGGCAGCAAAGGCGTCATGGTCGAGTCGGCTACTGGACGCGGCGGTGCGATAGGGATCCGGGGCTTCTGCGGGGATGAGCCTGCCGACGGCGGCATCGTGGTTGATCGGTTGTTCGAGGTCACTGTTGAGTTCCTCAACAGCCTGCTGCACAACACGCCAGTGGAGCGGCTGCCCGGCGTGCCTCTCGGACCTGTTGACCTTGGTCCCCCTCCAGACGGTCCAACGGGTCATCCGGGCGCCTTCGATAGTTGGGCGCGGTCAAGCGTTCGTTGGCAGCTCGGCCTCTGAGGCCGATGAGCGAGAATGAGGTGTGAACTCGCAGTTGGCCGGCACGCATCTATGGAATCTGCGTCGGGGATGGGCGGGCGCAAACCTCTGCCGCGATCGGTTGATGGCAACAGCGGAGAATGCACCCCGTCTGATTGACGGCGCCTCAATCCCAGTCAAGGACCTTCGTGATCAACATGGTCACGACGTGGACTACTACTCATGGGAAGCGGTTCGCATCCTCAACATCGCCGCGAAGGTCGTTACGGCTGGCTTGCGGGGGATGTCTCAGGTGCAACAGGCTATAGAAGGATGGTCACGGTCCTCGGCACGCCGGCAGCGCTCGGACCACTGCTCGAAGCGGTGACGTGGCAGCTGCTCCGTCGCATGACGCGCGGCGTCCTCATCGCCGGGGAAGTCCGACGGTCGACGCCCGGCGGCTCGGGCCCGAACCCGTCCGAGACACTCCGCACGAACTCGCACCGGTGCCCGAGTCCGACGACCGCACCCACCAAGGCGTTCAGGCGCGAGACGTGACTCCTGTGCCAGTGATTCGTCTGACCGACCACTGCGCTGGTACCGGTCGGCGCGACGGCACCGCATCGGCAGGGCACACGCCTTGCACGTGATGACGAACCGACGCTCGTGCCGGCCAGCGAGGCTTCGACGAACGACTCGTGTGGATCGGGGAGGAGGACCGTGGCAGCGAGATGGAGATCGTCGCACTCGTGCTGCCGGACGCGGTGGGTCGTCACCACATCATGCCCACGGCACTGAGGAGCAGGGAATGACCATGCGCTCACGGAGGAAGGCGGCCGCCACCGTTGGACGTAGCGAGGTCCTCCGCGACAGCCGCGGTCGCGTCGTCGACGACGCGTACGTCGATGACTCTGTCGAGAATGCGCTGCAACAGGTTCGTGGCCGAGTCGCAGGGCCCAATCCCCCTGGCCGTTGACGTCGCCGCCCCCGATCAGCGCAGCGACCGAAACCGCCGCAACCGCAGGCTGTTGCTGACCACGAAGACGCTCGACAGAGCCATCGCCCCGCCGGCCACCATGGGGTTGAGCAGGCCAGCGGCCGCGAGCGGGATGCCGGCGACGTTGTAGGCGAAGGCCCAGAACAGATTGCCCTTGATGACGGCGAGGGTGCGGCGGGCCAACCGGACCGCGTCAGCCGCCGCCCGCAGGTCGCCGCGCATCAGCGTGACGTCGCTGGCCTCGATGGCGGCGTCTGCCCCGGTGCCCATGGCGATCCCGAGGTCGGCGGTCGCGAGCGCGGCCGCGTCGTTGACACCGTCACCGACCATCGCCACGACCCGACCCTCGCCTTGCAGTCGACGCACCACGGCCACCTTGTCGGCGGGCAGCACCTCCGCGACGACCTCGTCGATGCCGACCTCGGCGGCCACGGCGCGGGCGACCAGCGCGCTGTCGCCCGTCAGCAGCATCGGCCGCAGTCCGAGGGCACGCAGATCCCGCACCGCCTGCGCGCTCGAAGGTTTCACCGTGTCGGCCAACACGAGGACGCCCCGGGCCGCCCCGTCCCAGGCCACCCCGACAGCGGTGCGGCCCTGCCCCGCCGCTGCCGCGACGACCTCGCTCAGGGACGCCGGGAGCGCCATACCCCGTTCGGCCAGCAACCGGGGCCGGCCGACGAGGACCACAAGCCCCTCGACGGTGCCCCGCACCCCCAGGCCGGCGAGGCTCGCGAAATCCTCGACACCCGGCAACGCGCCCACCCGCTCCGTCGCGCCGCGCGCCACCGCCTGCGCCACCGGGTGTTCGCTCGCGTCCTCCAGCGCCCCGGCGAGGCGCAGCAGGTCGGCCTCGGCCACGCCGTCGGCGGCGATCGCGTCGACCAGCGTCATCGCACCGGTGGTGACCGTGCCCGTCTTGTCGAGTACGACGGTGTCCACGCGGCGGGTCGACTCGAGCACCTGCGGCCCGGCGAGCAGCACGCCGAGCTGCGCGCCGCGTCCGGTGCCGACCAGCAGCGCGGTGGGGGTGGCGAGCCCGAGGGCGCAGGGGCAGGCGATGACGAGGACGGCGACCGCAGCGGTGAAGGCGGTCGTCGCCGACGCTCCGGCGGCGAGCCACGCGCCCAACGTCGCCAGGGCGACGACGAGCACGATCGGGACGAAGACTGCGGAAACCCGGTCTGCCAGGCGCTGCACCTGCGCCTTGCCGTTCTGCGCGTCCTGCACGAGGCGGGCCATCTGGGCGAGGTGGGTGTCACCGCCGACCCGGGTCGCGCGGACGACGAGGCGCCCTCCCGCGTTGACGGTGGCGCCGACCACAGCATCACCGGGGCCGACCTCGATGGGCACCGACTCGCCCGTCAGCAGGCTGGCGTCGACCGCCGACGTGCCCTCGACGACCACCCCGTCGGTCGCGACCTTCTCGCCGGGGCGGACGACGAAGAGCTCGCCGGCGGCCAGCGCCGCCGCCGGCACCCGCTGTTCACGGCCGTCGCGCAGCACCGCGACGTCCTTCGCGCCGAGGTCGAGCAGCGCGTGCAGGGCGGCCCCCGCGCGCCGCTTCGCCCGGCCCTCGAACCAGCGCCCGGCAAGCAGGAAGAGGGTCACCCCCGAGGCGACCTCGAGGTAGACCTGACCGCCGCCGTCCTCGCGCCGTACCGTCAGGTCGAAGCCGTGCCGCATGCCGATCTCGCCGGCGCTGCCGAACACGAGGGCGTAGAGCGACCAGGCGTAGGCGGCCAGCGTGCCGATGCTCACCAGCGTGTCCATCGTGGCGGTGCGCTGCCGCAGCGACGCCCACGCGGCGCGGTGGAAAGGCCAGCCCGCATAGGCCACGACCGGTGTCGCGAGTGCGAGCGACACCCACTGCCAGCCGTCGAACTGCAACGCGGACACCATCGCGAGGACGATGACGGGTACGCCGAGGACGAAAGCGGTCACGAGGCGCCGGCGGGTAGCCGCGAGCTCGGGGTCCCCCTCGCCCTGCGCCGAGCTGCTGCGGCCGCAAGCCGGTGGGGTCGCGGTGTAGCCGGCCCTTTCCACCGCCGCGACGAGCTCCTCCGTCGACACGCCGGCGGGGCGGGCGACCCGCGCCTTCTCGGTCGCGTAGTTCACGGTCGCGGTGACGCCCTCGATGCGGTTGAGCTTCTTCTCGATGCGGGCCGCGCAGGAGGCACAGGTCATCCCGCCGATGGCGAGCTCGACGGTGCCCGGCGCGCCGGTTGCCTCAACGCGGGATTGCGGCTCGAGCGTGGCGGTCACGGTGCCACCAGCGCGTAACCGGCCTCGTCGACAGCCGCGCGCACGGCATCCTCGGTGAGGGGCTGCTCGCTCGCGACGGTGACCCGACCGACGGCGAGATCGACGTCGACGGCGGTCACACCCGGCAGGGCACCGACCTCCTGCGACACGGCGGCGACGCAGTGCCCGCAGGTCATGCCGCTGACGGACCAGGTGCTCGTGGTGGTCATGGCGTGGGCTCCTCGGTGGCGGTGGCGGTGGCGGTGGGCGGGCGGCGCAGTGGCGGGTTGGTCAAGACCGGACGAGGCGGGCGATCGCCTCCGATGCCTCGCGCACCTTGGCGTCGGAGGCCGGCCCCCCGGCGCGGGCGGCGTCGACGACGCAGCCGGCGAGGTGGTCGTCGAGCAGGCGGAGGGCCACGGACTGCAGGGCTTTCGTCGCGGCGCTGATCTGCGTGAGCACGTCGATGCAGTAGTCGTCGCGCTCGATCATCGCCGAGATGCCGCGGACCTGACCCTCGACGCGTGCGAGCCGCTTCAGGTGATCGGCCCGGTTCCCCGCGTAGCCGTGCATGCCGCCTCCTCGTGACCGCCCCGGATCCGCTAAACCATACCCCCCTACCGTATCATTCCCACCGGCGCCCCCCCTACCGCGCACCGTCCGGCACCCTCGCCGGATGCAGGTCTCCTTCCAGCTCCCGACCCGTGCCGTCAAGCACTTCGAGGCGTGGGCCGGTGGGCACGCGCTCGCCGAGCTCGGGGTCGCCGCCGAGGAGGCGGGCTTCGGGGCGGTGGCCATGACGGACCACCCCTTCCCGCCGGACGCCTGGCTCGCCGCGGGCGGACACCACGCCTTCGACCCCTTCGTCGCGCTGAGCTTCCTCGCCGCCGCGACGTCCCGCGTGCGGCTGCTCACCAACCTGCTGGTCGCCGGCTACCGCAGTCCCTGGCTCACGGCGAAGGCTCTGGCCAGCCTCGACCTGCTCTCCGGGGGTCGGGTCGTCGTGGGTGTAGGCGCCGGTTATCTCGAGCCCGAATTCGCCGTGTTGGGAGCCGATTTCGCCGATCGCGGTGACCGGGTCGACGCGTCGTTGCGCGCGCTGCGGCTGGCGTGGTCCGGTGAGAGCGTGGACTCCGACGATCCGCACTTCCCCGCGCACGGCCACACGGCCCTGCCGCGCCCGACGCAGCGGCCCGGTCCGCCGGTCTGGATCGGCGGGAACAGCCGCCGGGCCCGCCGGCGGGCGGCCGAACTCGGGGACGGCTGGATGCCCTTCGAGCAGGCCGAGGCGCAGGCCGTGGTCACCGGCACGGACGTGCTCTCCACCGTCGCCGAACTCGCCGAGCGGGTGGGGGAGCTGCGCACGCTGCGACGCGCGGCCGGGCGGCCGGAGACGGTCGACGTGTGCCTGGCGCCGCAGGGGCACGCCAGCGCGCAGGAGTTCGCGGACCGGGCCGGCAACGACGCGGATGCCTGGGCCGCCGCCGGCGTCACCTGGCTCGGTTGGGAGTCCGGGGCCCGCGGGTTTGAGAGCTGCCTTGCCGAGATCGCTCTGGTCGGATCACGTCTCGCCGCTCCGCTCGCCGCGCTCTGAGGCCGGCAGCCGCGTCCGTCAGACGCCGGCGCGTGGTCGCGCCCGCGCCTCGTCGGGGACTCGTCTCGGAGGAGGCGCAATCGCCGGGCGCTGCGGCCGCGCCCGGCGTCGTACGTCGAAGGTCGGGGCGAGGCGCCACGCGAGGGCGGCGACCATGGCCACCGCGCATGCGCCGGCGGTCAGCTGCAGCCAGAGCCGGCCGTTGTCGGTGCCGTTGCCCAGCCCGTGGGCGAGCGCCAGCGGCCAGAGGGCGTAGGCGGACCAGTGCACGGCGCGCCAGGTCCGGCGGCCGATGCGCTGCCGGAGCTGGCTGGTGACGGCGAGCGCGAGGAGCACGTCGAAGGCGAGCGTGCCGAGGCCGAGCCACAGGGGCCGCTGCCGGCCACCGAAGGGGACGATGAGGTCGAGCAGCCGGAGCTGCGCGTAGGGGTCGACGAGCAGGGTCGTGACGTGGATCGTGAGCAGGGCCAGGGCGAGCAGGCTGCCGCTGCGGTGCACGGCGGTGACGGCGAAGCGGGGGAGGCCGGGCAGGGTGCGTCCGGAGCGCGTCGTGATGCCGAGCCCCATGACGACCGTCAGCAGGACGAGGTCGACCACGCCGGTGCCCCGGGCGACGTACCAGCTCGCGTCGACGAGGGGGCTCGCGCTGACGGGTGCGGCCCGTCGTCGGGGGGCCAGCCGCCGAGGTGTGTGGTGTTGCCGTCGGCGGCCACCAGGCGGGCGGCGACGCCCAGCCGTCGCAGCCAGGGCAGCGCGCCCTCCCCGCGCACGAGCGCGGCGGTGGTCAGCGTGTTGGCAGCCACGCAGGTCGGCGCGGCGACGGAGACCGTCCGCCACACCGCACGCTCCGGCAGGCAGGTGCGCGGGTCGAGGACGTGGTGGCGCCACTGGCCGCCCTGACGCCAGCGTCGCGACAGCGTGCTCGAGGTCGCCAGGGCGTGCCCGGCGGCGAGGCCGACGGTGCAGGCCGGCTGGTCGACGCCGTCCTGCACCAGCACGTCCCAGCCAGGGCCGCCACCTGGATCGGCGGTGGCGATGTCACCGCCGAGCGCCACGAGCACGCCGGAGCCGGTGCGCTCCGCCGCGCGGTGAGCGGCGCTGTCGGCGGCGCACGCCTTGGCGGTGGCACCCAGGTCCAGCAGGACGCCCGGTGGGACGGTGAGCGTCCGCCCGGACAGGCGCACCTGCGGCCGCGTGGTCACCCGGATCGATGCCCACACCGACGCCCGTCCCGGGGCCCCGTCGGTGAGCCCGGCGAGGTCGCGGTCGTAACCGAGGTCGCACAGCGCGCGCCCGAGGGTCGGGTCGACGTCACCATCGGTACGGCGCGCCGCCTCGTTCGCCGCGCCGACGAGCGCGGCCAGCACCGGACTGACCTCGACGGGCCGACCGTCCGCGGCGGCCAGTCGGCAGATCTCGCTGTCGGGGCGGAACCGGCTGGCGGCGGCGTCGACGCCGCGGAGAACGGAGTCGACGGCGGCGCGGGCGTCGAGTAGCGCCGCGGGGTCCCGGACGACCAGGCGCGCAGTGGTGCCCCAGACGGACCACTGGTCGGTGCCGGCGTTGATCGGGAGGAGCTCGGCCAGCGGCATGTCACGAGCCGCCGCTCGTCGCCGCGGGGCCGCCGTTGTTGGCGGGCGCGCCGACGGAGCTGGTGTCGCCGGGGCTCGAGTTGTCCGTGATCGCGGAGCTGTCGGTGGGCCCGGTGACCGCCGGGGCCGGCGAGGCCGCGACCGGCGCGGCGGTGGGCTGCAGCGCGGTGGCCTTACGGGTCGCGGTGGCCTTGCGGGTCGAGGTGCCCTTGCGGGTCGAGGTGCCCTTGCCGGTCGACGTGCTCGTGTCCGTCCCCGTCGGGGCGGCCCGGGTGTGCCGGTCCTGCGCGGTCCCGGCGTGCGCCAGGGACGCGACCCCGACTCCAGCCGTGCTGGCGACGGCGAGACCGACCGTGACCGCACGGGCGCGTCGCCGACCCGCCTCCCGTGTCGTCATGACTCTCCTCGCGTCGCCCCGGCGCCAGCATTCCGGCTCCCACCAGCATCGCGCCGCCGCATGTGATCAGACCGGGTTCCGCGAGTAGCGGTTGATCTTGTGTCCGAGGTGGCTTGTTGATCTTGGTCTGGTGGTGTGGTGGTGGGTGGGCAGGCGGGGGGCCCGCAGGGTGTTCTGCGGGTGGTCGTGCGCCGGGTCCTTGGGGTGGTGGTCGGGGGTGAGGCGGGGTTGCCTCGGCGCTCGGTCGGGCTGAGTGCTCAGCTGACCGTGGCGGGCAGGGTGTGCAGGCGGGTCAGGGCGTGGGTGAGCAGCTGTGGTCCGGGGGCGGGTCGCAGGGTGAGGCCGCGGGCGTGGTGCACGATCCGCGCTGGCAGGCAGATCAGGTGTTCGCGCAGCCGTTTGGGTCGGGCCCTGCCGGTGCCGCCGCGCAGGGGGTCGTCGATGCCGGTGAGGGACTGCAGCATGGTGGCGAGGTTCCCGGCGATGAGCGCGCCCCAGGTCCAGACGGTGTTGATGATCGGATCGGCTGAGGGCAGGTGGTTCATCCCGCCGCCGTGCTTGCCGTCGCGGAAGAGGTCCTCGATGCGGGTGCGGCCGCGGAACCAGGCCTCGACGGCGATCACGTCGGCCAGGGTGCCGGTGGGCAGGTTGGTCACGATGAAACTCACCGCGTAGGCGTGGTCGGTCTGCCCTGCCAGGGCGAGGGCGAGCTGGTCGGGGTGCATGGTCCGCCGTCTGCGCGAGCGCCCGTCAGTGCTGATCGTCGTGGCGTCGATGCGGACGCGGCGCACGATCGTGTAGCAGTCACGGGGCCAGCCGCCGGGGATGTAGTCGATCACGGCGACCTCGGCTCCGCGCATGTTCCGTGCGCTCACCCAGGCTGTTTCGGGGATCTGCGCGTAGGCCGTCCAGGCCCTGCTGGTGCGCTTGGCGGCGATAGCCCAGTCGACCCCGAGCTCGTCAGCGGCGTGGGCCAGCGTCCCGTCGAAGTACCGGCGTCTGCGCAGCCGGGGCCGGCCGGTGACCTGCGGGGGCAGGCCGGCGATCGCTCGGGCCAGCAACCCGGGGGCCCCGGGACGCCCGTCGACGTTGCCCGCGGTGAGGTCCGCGGCCAGCGCGAGGCCGGCTTCGGCCCACAGCCCGGCGTGGACCCGCCCGGCCCGCTGACCGGCGTGGGTCCACCCGGCGCCCTGCTTGCTCGGGCCGTGGACCTCGATGTCGGTGGCGTCGAGATCGATCGTGGGCCGCTGGGACAGCAGCCGCGAACGCGACGCGGCTGGCAGCCGCGCGACCCACCGCGCGGTGATCCCCGCCAGAGCGGCCTCGATCCCGGCGAACTGCGCGGGGGTGAACCGCGCGGCGATCCCGGCGAACGTCCGCGACGGGAGCACCCCGATCTCCTCAGCGAGCAGCCCGAGGACCGGATCCTCCCGCAGCGCGTCCAGCCCGGTCATGAAGTCCTGCCCGGTCAGCTGCGCGCACGCCAACCCCAAGAGCACCTCGTGCGCCTCATGCCCGCGGGCGCGCCGCTTCACCGGCGGGACATGCGCGCCCAGCAACGCTGCCACGCCGAGCTTGCGGCACATCACGTCCACCGCGATCAGGCCCGCGTGACGGGTCAACGACGGGTCCGCCAAGCCCACAGTGACACGCCGGCGGCGAAGGGTGGACGCGGGTAAGGTCATCACCTGGAAGGTGCCTCTCTGGAGGGTAGAACCATGGCCTTGGAACCCTGATTCTCCCACCACCGCAGGCACTTTCCTCATTCACCACACCGCCGCCACCTCAAACACTCGCGGATCCCGGTCAGACTGAGAAAGCGCTGTCCGGGTGCTGTGACGCGGGCGCCTGGGCTCCGCGAGCACCCGGGGGGCGTCGTCCCCGTGGCCTGCGGGCTCACGCCGCCGGGCCGCGCGTGGTGCGGCAGAGTGTGACCCATGGCACCCCGACCGCGCCGCGCCCCCGGCAGCGACAGCCCCGGCAGCGACAGCCCTGGCACCGACAGCCCCGTCGAGGGCTCTCCCGCGGGAGAGGCGGTGGCGGAGAACGGCCAGTCCGCGCGCCCACGCCGCCGCGTCCCTCAGGGTGGCCCGGAGACCACCACGTCGGTGAGCGCGCGCCGAGCCCCGCCTGCCGACGGCGCGGACGACGACGGGGCACAAGGTGATCCCCCCTCGGGCGAGAGTGCCGCGGCCCGCGCGGCCAGGGCGGGCGCGGCCGCGCGCCGTACCGATGCAGGCGCGAGCGAGGACCGGCCAGCGGACGAGCCGGGGGATGAGCCGGGGGAGCCAGTCATCCGCGAGGAGGCAGCCGAACCTCCGCCTCCCGCACCGCCGCGCCGCCCGGTGCGCGCAGCCGGTGCCGAGGCCGCGGGCGGTGCCGCCGGTGCCGCGACCACGCAGACCGGTCGGGCCATGGCGAGGCCGAGGGAGGATCCCGACCGTGCGGAGGGTCGCGCTGGGGTCCCGGCGCCGCGGCCAGCCCCGCTGCAGCAGCCCGCGCCCGCTCCGGCCGCGAAGGAGAAGGTGACCAAGGAAAAGGTCGTCGAGGAGAAGGGCAGCCAACGCTCGGAGCGCCGCTCGCCCGCTGCCGTCGGGCGGGAGGTGCTCAGCCGGGTTGCGCAGATCGCCCAGCTCGTGTTCCTGGTGCTGGCGCTGGTGGTGGTCGTCGGCCTGCTCTTCGTCGTCGCGGACGCCAACATCGCGGGCAGCGGCATCGTGCGCTTCTTCGTCCGGGCCTCGGCGCAGATCACGGGTCCCTTCAGGGACGTCTTCACCGCGGACGGCAAGAAGGTCATCGACGGGGCGGGCAAGCTCTACACGCGCATGCAGGGCGTGCGCAACGTCACGGGCTACAGCAAGAAGGCCGTCTTCGAGAACTGGGGCCTCGCCGCCGTGATCTATCTCGTGCTCGGGTCGCTCGTGCGGCGCGTGCTCGGGAAGTAGCCGCGCGCGCCCGGCCAGCAGCGCGGTGCTGGCCTCCCGCCGCTCGGCAGGGCAGGCTGGCGGTGTGACGCAGACCACGGTGCCAGCCGCCGCCCAGCCCAAGACCGAGTCGGCAGCGGAGCGCTCGCTCGCCGAGCAGGCTGAGGTTTCCTTCGCGCGCTGGGGCGATCGGCCGGTCCTGTGGTTCGAGGGCCGCTGGTGGCGCTCCGGTGAGCTGCGGGCGCGGGCCCAGGCGTGGGCCGGGGGGCTGCGCGATGACCTCGGCGTGCGGCCCGGCGACCGCGTCGTCGTCCTGCTGCCCAACGTGCCGGAGGTCGGCATCGCCTACGCCGCCGCCTGGCGGGTGGGCGCGGTCCTGACGCCGGTCGTCTTCCTCATCGGCGGACACGAGCTTGCCCACGTCCTCGCGGACTCGGGGGCCGTGGTCGTGGTGACCTCGCCCGAGTTCCTGCCCAAGGTGCTGGTCGCGTCGCCCGGGTCCGCCGTGCGCACCGTCGTCGTGGTCGGCGGTGACGACCAGGACAGCGACGGCCAAGGCGGCAGTGTGGACGCTGCCGACGAGGGGTCGGGCGACACGCCGCCGCAGGTCGTGCCGTCGGCCCGGCTCGAGGCCGCGGCGAGGCTGGAGGAGCTGGTGCCGCGGCGGTCTGACGAGCTGGCGGCGCTGCTCTACACCGGCGGGACGACCGGCCGGGCCAAGGGCGTGATGCTCACCCACGCCGGGCTGCAGGCGGCGGGGCGCAGCGGCGCTGACGTGAGCCACGTCGACGGCGTCACCCGCACCCTGCTGCCGCTGCCGCTCTCCCACGCCTACGGGCTGCTGGTCTCCGTGGTCGGCCTGCACGTGCACGAGCCCGCCGAGTCGATCCTCATGCGATGGTTCGACGCGGCGGCGTTCGTGCGGTTGGTGCAGGAACTGCGCCCACACCGCGCCGCCGTGGTGCCGGCCATGCTCGCGCTCCTCATGGCGCAGCCGCTCGAGGACTTCGACCTGTCGTCGCTACGTTTCATCGGCAGCGGGGGTGCCCCCCTCTCGCTGGAGCTGGCCCAGGCGCTCGAGGCCAGGCTGCCGGGGGTGACGGTGAGCGAGGGCTACGGGATGACCGAGAGCTCGGCGTTGCTGACGTCGCAGTCCCCGTCGGAGCGGCGGGCGGGCACGGTGGGCCGCGCCGTACCCGGCGTCGAGGTCCGCATCGTCGACGTGGAGACCGGAGAGGTGCTGCCCGCGGGGCGCGAGGGCGAGATCGTGGCCAGGGGGGCCAGCCTCATGGCCGGCTATTGGCACGACCCGGACGCCACCGCCCGCACCGTCGTGGACGGCTGGCTGCACACCGGGGACGTGGGGGTGCTCGACGACGACGGCTATCTGCGCGTCGTCGACCGGTTGAAGGACCTCGTGATCCGGGGCGGCTTCAACGTCTATCCAC
>JAABUT010003843.1_pt1 | contig 12460 bp, 8 predicted proteins | sample 5559281 | NCBI WGS metagenome assembly JAABUT01 (sample SAMN10711880, study PRJNA513359) | rock metagenome | isolation source: Antarctica rocks | place: Antarctica: Victoria Land, Ricker Hills nord | collected 2016-01-04
TCCTCCACCTTGATGATCGCGTCGGCGCCCTCGGGCATCATCGCGCCGGTCATGATCCGCACGGCCTCGCCGGGGCCGACCGGGATCGCCGCCACGCCGCCCGCCGCGACCTCACCGACGACCGGGAGCGTCACCGCCGAGCCCGGCACCGCCGGGTCCGCGCCTTCGACGTCGGCCGACCGCACGGCATACCCGTCCATCGCGGAGTTGTCGAAGCCGGGCAGGTCGACGAGCGAGCGGACGTCCTCGCAGAGCACGAGGCCGAGGCAGTCGCTCAGGGGAAGGCGGACGGGCTCGGCCGGGCGGACCGCCGCGAGGATCGTGGCGAGGTGCTCGTCGACGGAGAGCATCTCAGGCCTCCCCGGTCAGGCGGGTCCGGTCGGCGATGGTGCGCCGCTCGGGAGCCTTCACGACGACGTCGCCCACGCAGACGACGTCCGCACCGAAGTGGACGTCACCCGTCACCCGAAGCGACGTGGCCTCGCGCATCGACGGCACTCCCGCGGGGAAGCGTTCGTCGAAGTCGGGCACGAGCTTGAAGTACGAGCCGTCGAGGTCGACGAACGGCTCGGCGTGGTCGATGGTCGAGACGACGTTGGAGTCCTCGTCGAGCTCGAAGATGTCCGACCGCACGAGGAGCAGCTCGTTCGTCGTCTTGACGGGACGGAACCTGTTGCGAGGCACATGGATTGCCCGCGCGCCATCGATCCGCTCGATCGCCGTGCCCATGGCCGTCTCGATCTGGATCACCTTGGTGGACGACGAGTCCGACGGGTCCACCGTCTTGCGGTTGACGATGATCGGCAGGCCCAGACCCACCTCGCCACGGCTCTCGCTCTCGGCGAGCAGCTGGGCCACGACCCGCAGGTCGACCCAGAGGTTGTTGGCGTGGAAGGTCGTGTGCCGGGCGTTGTCCTGAAAGAAGTGGTCCTCCCCGTCGGCCACCATCGCACTGTCCCGGAGGACGAGGCGACCGTCGCTCCGGCGGACCGCGAGATGACCACCCTTGCGATCGTTCATCGTGCGGTCGCAGACCTCGGCGACGTACGGGACATCGTTGTCGACGAGCCACGCCGCGATCCGCGGGTCGCACGTCGCGCCCAGGTTGTCGGCGTTGGACAGAAAGACGTAGCGAAATCCCTTGTCCAGCAACACGTCCAGGAGCCCGGAGCTCGACATTGCCAGGTAGACGTCACCGTGGCCGGGCGGACACCACTCGAGGTCGGGGGCGGCGGGCCACTCGACCGGCTCGAGGTCGTCCTCGCGGAGCTTGGGCTCGGCGCTCTGGAGGAACTCGTGAGGAAGCCCGTCGATCGCGAGCTCGGGGTAGCGCTCGATGATCGCCAACGACTCGTCGCGGGTCCGGAAGGAGTCCATGAGGATCAGTGGCAGGTCGACCCGGTGCCTCGCCCGAAGGGCCAGGACCTGGCGCGCGATGATGTCGAGGAAGGCCAGGCCGTCCTTGACCTGCAGCGCGGACTTCGGTCCGGTCACGCCCATCGACGTGCCGAGCCCCCCGTTGAGCTTGATAACGGCGACCTGCCCGAGAGCCGCCGCCATGACCTGCTCGGTGGGCTCGAAGTCGTCGAGTGACGGCACCCCGGTCAACGGCTCGATGGTGCCCTCGGGGATGGTGCCACCCACTCCCTCCGCGAGCAGGTGCTCGAGCTGCCGATAGGAGTGCTCGAACGCCAGGACCGAACGCTGGTGCTGGCCGTGCGTCCGCATCTTCTGCCGTGCTCGTTGCAGGCCATCAGCGCTCATGGCGCCCACCCTACGATGTGGGCCATGACCGCGGATCCCAAGGCAGCCCTGCGATCCGGGCTGCGCTCGCGGCGGCGGGAGCTCAGTGCCGCGCGGGACCGCGAGGCCGACGCCGAGCGGCTCGTGGAGCACGTCCTCCGGCTCGTCGCGTCGCTGCGCGAGGAGGCCGAGGTATGCCGGGTGGCCGCCTACGTCGCCCGGCCCACCGAGCCGCCGACGCACCGCCTCGTCGAGGCACTGGAGGCGTCGGGGGTCGAGGTGATCCTGCCCGTACTGCTCCCGGACGGCTCCCTGGACTGGACCCTCCACGTGGCCGGGAGCGGCCATTCCGGGCGCGAAACCTCGGACGGACTGCTTCTGGGACCGGGTGCCATCGGCACCGCCGACCTCGTCCTGACGCCGGGCCTGGCCGTCGACCGATGGGGCACCCGGATCGGGCAGGGCGGCGGCTCCTACGACCGCGCGCTCGCGCGCCGTCGGCGCGACGCCCTCGTCGTCACCCTCCTCCACGACGGGGAGGTGTCGCAGGATCCGCTCCCGCGAGAGCCGCACGACGTCCCGGTCGACGCCGTCCTGACCGTGGACGGCGGCTGCGTCAGGTGCCGGTCTTCGGGGTGAGGACGAGCTCCTTCGCCTTGGCCTTCTCCACGGCGTCGCGCGTCGACGGCCAGGGATAGGTCTCCCCAGCAGCCCAGGCGTCCGCCTGGTCGATGTAGTGCTCGCTGTAGGGATGCCCGCTGTTCCCGGTCTGGTTCACCCAGGTGGACGAGTCGAGGTCGGCGAGGTTGACGACCATCCGCATGGACGGCGCCGAGTGGACGTCGAAGTTGCCCTTCGAGGCGTTCCAGTCGTTGGCGTCGACGATCGACGAGCCACCGGGCAGACCGATGGGGCCTCGGTTGAAGATCGACCGGACGATGCCCGGGACGCTCGCCCCACCGAGCACCTGGTGCGTGAAGGTCACCGTGTGCAGCCTGCCCCAGTTCCACGTCACCGGGTCCTTGCCCAGGTGCTGGGCCAGGTCGAGGCGGGCCCGGACGAGCGCCTTGCGGAGGATCTCGTCGCGCGACTCGATGACGCCGGGCGTCTTCTTGTCGTCCCACCAGGCGTTCTTCGGTTCCTTGAGCAGCCGGGTCATCGCGACCATCCACCGCGCGCCGCCGTCGGCCTGCATGTCGTTCGGCAGCTCGTCGTTGAAGGTGTACTCGAGCAGCCGGAGGTAGACCGCGTTGAAGTAGGCGGCCCGGACCGAGGCCTTGCTCCTGCCGGCCGGTTGGGTGAAGTCCCACTCGCTGAGCAGGACCTTCGCCTGCTGGGTGAACTCGTCCGGACCGATGCCGTCGGACCGGTCGCCCGCCATGCTGATCCCGAGCAGGGCCTGGACCAGGACCGGGGCGAAGCCGTTGCGGGTGTCGAGCTGCATCCGGCTCATCTGCCCGGGTGAGATCTTCGGCGTCGCCTGGATCATCTCCCGGATGCGGTCACTGCGGAACCCGTAGTCCCAGTCCGCCGTGAGGAAGGGCGCCGAGGGTGCCGCCGTGACCTCCTGGTTGGCGGTCACGATGAACCCCTCCTCGGGGTCCTCGGTCCACGGGAGCGCGTCGAACGGGACGTAGCCCTTCCAGTCGTACTGGCTGTCCCACCCGGGGGCGGGCCAGTAGCCGGCCGGGTCGCCCGGCACGGACGTCGCCCGGACGGGGATGAGACCCGGGGCCTGGTAGCCGATGTGCCCCTCGGTGTCGGCATAGACGAGGTTCTGCGCAGGGACGGCGAACTTCCTTGCGGCGTCGCGGAACTGGGTGAAGTCCTGTGCCGTGTCGAGGTCGAAGATCGCGTCCGCCGTGGTGCTCGGGACCAGGCCCGTCCAGGCGAGCGACACGGCATACGTGTCCTGCTGGGGCGCCATCCGGACCAGGGCGTTGCGCCCGACCGCACCGATGGAGTCGACGACGCCGGAGAGGATCGGGCCGTGCACGGTCTGGCGCACCAGGAGCGACACGTCGTTGCCGCCGGCCACCTTGATCGTCTCCGTGGAGACCGTCAGCGGCACTTCCTTGCCGTCGCGCAGGTAGGTGGGGCCGGTGACCTTCTCGAGGTAGAAGTCGGAGACGTCGGGGCCGAGGTTGGTGAACCCCCACGACACCTTGGCGTTGTGGCCGATGACGATCCCCGGCAGGCCCGCGAAGGAGAAGCCCGCGACGTCGAAGGGGCAGCCGGCACCCACGGTGCGACAGTGCAGGCCCGTCTGGTACCAGATGCCGGGGATGGAGGTGCCGAGGTGCGGGTCGTTCGCGAGCAGGGGCTTGCCCGTCGTCGTGCGCGAACCGGCAACGACCCACGAGTTCGAGCCGATGCCGTCACCGCGGCCCATCGTCACGGGCACGGCGTCGAGGGTGGCCTTGACGCTGCCGAGTAGCGCGTCCATCGACGCCGACGCAGCTGCGGGTGGGGCCGCCGCAGTGGGTCTCGTCGTCAGTGGGCTGGCCGCGCTGGTTCTCGCTGCGGGTGGGGCGGCCGCGGTGGGTGCCGCCGGTGCGGCGAGAACGGACGGGACGCCGGAGCTCTGCGGCTGGGGACCAGGTGCCCAGTCCTGCGGGGAGAGGATCGGCTGGTGCCCCGCCGTGGCGAAGTCCGGGAAGATGACCTTGAGCTGGTCCGGGGGGTAGGTCGTGCCGAGCCGGGCTCGCGCGAGCTCGTCGTCGTAGTTGCCGCGCAGGTCCCACGCCATCGCCTTGAGCCAGGCGAGCGAGTCGACCGCCGACCACCTCTCAACCTTGTAAGCCTTCACCTGCTGACCCAGCACGGCATACTCCAGCGCCATGTTGGACGGGTCGCCCGACCTGGCGATGTAGTCGTTGACGCCGTCCGCGTAGGCGTCGAGGTACTGGCGCGTCGTCGGCGCCAGCTGGGGCAGCTCCTGCTCGGCGACCTTGCGCCAGCCGAGCGTGCGGATGACCTTGTCGGTCTCCACGCCGCCCGAGCCGACGAGCTCGGACAGCCGACCCGAGGTGACATGGCGTCGGAAGTCCATCTCGAAGAACCGGTCCTGGGCGGCGACGAAGCCCTGCGCGCGGAAGAGGTCGTCGGAGGAGTCGGCCCAGATCTGGGGCACACCCTGGGCGTCCCGGATGACCCTGACCTTGGCGCCGAGACCGTTGAGCTCGATCTCGCCGGAGACCTGCGGCCAGGACTGGCGCACGATGCCCGTCCCGGCCACGACGAGAGCGCCGGCGACGAGGACGAGGAGGATGAGGACCCCCAACCCGACACGTCGGCCGACCCTCGCACGCTGCACCCTGCGAGACTAGGACACCACTGTCGCACCGGGGCCATGGGCTATCCCCCGGTCCCGAGACCGGTGATGGGATCGCGGCCCGGCGAGCCGGCCCATCCCCGGCCCTCAGCGCCACGACCGAGCCGAGGAGGCCTCACGTGACCCGTGATGGAGCGGCCGTCGTCGCGCAGTTCTCCCTGGGCGACCTGACCATCTCACTGCTGATCGGGTCCGCGGTCCTGCTCGTCGCCGTGGCAGCCGTCCGGATCTCGGCCCGCTCCGGCGTGCCGTCGCTCCTGCTCTTCCTCGCGATCGGCCTGGCGATCGGTGAGGCCGGGCTCGGCATCCGGTTCGACTCCGCCCCGCTCACGCAGGTCCTCGGCTACGCGGCGCTCATCCTCATCCTCGCGGAGGGCGGCCTGACGACCAGGTGGTCGGGCATCCGTCACTCCGTCGCGCCTGCGGCGGTGCTCTCCACCGTGGGAGTCGCCGTCTCCGTCCTCGTCGTCGCCGTCGCCGCGCGCTACGTCCTCGACCTCTCCTGGACGGTCGCCCTCCTCGTCGGGGCGATCCTCACCTCGACCGACGCCGCCGCGGTGTTCTCCGTCCTTCGGACGGTGCCGCTCCCGCGCCGGCTGAGCGGGATGCTCGAGGCCGAGTCCGGTTTCAACGACGCGCCCGTCGTCATCCTCGTCGTGTCCCTCGCGGCGCAGTCGGTCCCCGGAGCGCAGAGCCACCCGTGGTGGATGCTGCTCCTCGACGCGGTCGTCGAGCTCGTCGGCGGAGCGCTCATCGGCCTCGTCCTCGGTCGGATCGGAGGTCTCGCGCTGCGCCGCGTCGCCGGGGCCTCGTCAGGCCTGTTCTCCATCGGGGTCATCGCGCTGACCGTCCTCGCGTATGCCGTGGCCTCCACCGTCCACATGTCGGGCTTCATCGCGTGCTATCTCGCGGCCCTCGTCCTCGGCAACATGGGGCTGCCGCACCGCCCGGCGGTCCACGGCTTCTCGTCGGCGCTGGGCTCGCTGGCCCAGATCGGTCTGTTCGTCCTCCTCGGCCTGCTCGCCGCCCCCTTCCGGCTCGCCGCGCAGGTATGGGTCGCGCTCGTCGTCGGGCTCGTGCTCCTCCTCGTGGCCCGACCCTTGTCGGTGCTCATCTCCCTGACCCCGTTCCGGATCCCGTGGCGCGACCAGGTCTTCCTGTCCTGGGCGGGGCTGCGCGGCGCGGTCCCGGTCGTGCTCGCAACGGTGCCCGCCACGCTGGGCTCGGCCGGCACCGAGTGGATCTTCGACCTCGTCTTCGTCCTCGTCGTCATCTTCACCATCGTGCAGGCACCGACCCTGCCGTGGGTCGCCCGCCGGCTGGGGCTCACCGAGTCGGTCCAGCAGGTGGAGCTGAGCCTCGAGTCCACCCCGCTCGAGCGAATGGGCGCCGACGTCATCCAGGTGACGATCGGCGAGGAGTCGCGACTGCACGGCGTCGAGGTGTTCGAGCTGCGCCTCCCGCCGGGTGCCAACGTCACCCTCGTCGTCCGGGACGGCACGGGGACGGTCCCCCACGGGCAGACCAAGCTCAGGCACGGCGACCAGCTGCTCATCGTCACGACGGCCGAGGTCCGCAGGGCGGCCGAGGCGCGGGTCCGCGCCGTCGACCAGGGTGGCCGCCTCGCCGGCTGGGCCTGACCCGGGCGACCGGATTCGGGCGTGGGCGGTCCGGCGACGTAGACTCGCCCCGGTTTCGACAACATCACCGGGAGGGCAGCTGTGCCGACGTATGCCTACGCTTGCACCGAGTGCGGCCACGCGTTCGACATGGTCCAGAAGTTCACCGACGACGCCCTGGCGGCCTGCCCGGAGTGCGCGGGCCGACTGCGCAAGGTCTACACCTCGATCGGGGTGACCTTCAAGGGGTCCGGCTTCTACCGCAACGACTCACGGGCGACGGCGAGCGGCTCCTCCTCCGACGACTCCGGTTCGTCGGAGAAGTCGGGAGCGGAGAAGTCCGGGTCGGAGAAGAGCGGGTCGGAGAAGTCCGGGACGGAGAAGTCCGGGAAGTCCGGGTCGGAGAAGACCGGGTCGGAGAAGACCGGGCCGGAGAAGTCGGGGAACTCAGGGACGGAAAAGTCCGGGAAGTCCGGGTCCGAGAAGACCGGATCGCCCGAGAGGACCCGCGCGGCGTCGTCCTCGCGGAACTCCGGCTCCGGGTCGGGCACCTCGTCCGGCGGCTCTCGCTCGAGCGGCTCGAGCGGCAAGCCCACCGCTGCCGCGTCCTGACCGGAGAGGTTTTCCCCAGCCCCTTCGCCACGGGTCCCGCCCTCCACAAGGTGGCAGCACGGCATACCGAGCGCCGGTGGGGCCACCATAGTCTCGGCACATGACCTCTCCCTCGACCGCAGCCGTGCCCCGCGCAGACATCGGTGTCATCGGCGGCTCGGGCTTCTACGAGTTCCTCACCGATGCACAGCGGGTGAGCATCGCCACGCCGTTCGGTGAGCCGAGTGACGACCTCGTCGTCGGCGAGCTCCACGGGCGCCGGGTGGCGTTCATCGCGCGACACGGCCAGGGACACCGGTTCCCGCCGCACCGGGTGAACTACCGCGCGAACCTCTGGGCGTTGCGTTCCGTTGGCGTCCGGCAGGTGCTGGCTCCGTGTGCCGTCGGATCGCTGCGTCGCGAGCTCGGGCCGGGCACCCTCGTCGTCCCCCACCAGGTCGTCGACCGCACCTGGGGGCGGGAGCAGACGGTCTACGACGACGTCGGTCCTGTCGTCCATGTGGGCTTCGCCGATCCCTACTGTCCCCGCGGGCGTGAGGTGGTCACCTCGACGGTGCGCTCGGCCGGACTGCCGCTCGCGGGGTCCGGCACGCTCGTCGTCATCAACGGCCCGCGCTTCTCCTCACGTGCCGAGAGCCAGTGGCACCAGTCGGCGGGATGGTCCGTCGTCGGGATGACGGGAATGCCCGAGGCGTCGATCGCTCGCGAGCTCGCGCTGTGCTTCACGACGATCGCCCTCGTCACCGACCACGACGCCGGGGTCGAGGGCGACGCGGGCGTGACCCACGAGGAGGTCCTCGAGGTCTTCGCGCAGAACGTCGAGGGCCTCAAGTCCGTGCTGTCGGACGCCATCGCGGTGATGCCCGCCGACGAACCGGACGAGACGGCGACCTGCGTATGCCGTCGCGCGCTCGACGGGGTGAGCCTCCCCTTCGCGCTGCCGACATGAGCTTGAGACGCCGCAGCGTGGAGCACGCGACGCGCGGCGCGCGGCGAGCAGTCCCCTCGATTCTCTCGTCGTCGCGGCGGGCCCGGTGGCAGCGCACCAAGGCGATGCGGCTGGTCTGTGCCCTTCTCGCAGCGGCCGCGGTGTGGTTCGTCGGGTCGCCGCTCCTGCCCCAGGCTGTCGAGACCGGCGACCCGGTCGTCGTCGTCACCCGGGAGGTCCCCATCGGCAGCACCCTCGCTGGCGCAGACGTGAGGGTGGAGCGGCGCCTGTCCGGTCAGCGGCCGGTCCGGGCTCTTGACCGGGTTGACGCCGCCATCGGCCGGGTCGTCGCCAGTCCCCTGTCCGAGGGCGAGATCCTCACCGCCACCCGCTTCCAGGGTCAGGCGCAGCTGACCGGGTTGGGATCCGGTCGGGTGGCGGTCAGCGTGCCGCTCGTCGAGTCGGGCCTGCTCGCCGCGATCCGCCCGGCTGACGTCGTCGAGGTGCTCGCCGCCGGGAGCAGTCAGACGGTGGCGTCCAGCGCGCTGGTGCTGTCCGTCGAACGGCCTCCTGACGGCGTCCTCGGGCAAGGCGGTGACGCGTCCGGCCATGTCGTCCTGGCACTCACCAGCGACGAGGCCAGAGCGGTTGCGGCGGCGATCACGGCACCGACGGGTCCAGCGGGGTTCGTCCTTGCGCTCCGCGGGTCCTGATCGCAGAGAAGGGATCGGGAAGCACGATACCGGTCCCGCTTGGGAAGCTCTTCACAAAGCGGACACGGTCCGCAGCGACGGGCTGCACGACTTGCACCGCTTTCGAGCGGGCGGAACCGACGAACTTCGCTAGCCTCGAACGGCTCGATCTCCTTGGCTCGAGGACGCCCCCACCCACGAAGGACCCCTCCCATGATCACAGGTTTCAAAGACTTCCTCATGCGCGGCAACGTCGTCGACCTGGCTGTGGCGGTCGTCATCGGCGCCGCCTTCGGCGCCGTCGTCACGGCCCTGGTCGAGGGGATCATCAACCCCCTGATCGCCGCGGTCTTCGGTCAGCCCGATATCGCCCATGTCGGCAACTTCGCCCTCAACGGAGCCCAGTTCTCGGTCGGGTCGGTGCTCCAGGCCATGCTCAACTTCGTCCTCGTCGCCGGCGCGGTCTACTTCGTCATCGTCGTCCCCATGAACCACCTGCAGGAACGCCGCAAGGCGGGCGTCGAGCCCGAGCCGAAGGCGCCCTCGGAGGAGGCCATCCTCCTGACGGAGATCCGGGACGCGCTCAGGGCCCGCGGCTGAAATCCGCGCGACGACCCCTCGAAGATCGGTCATTCTCGGACCGAGAGGCGCCCGGAAGACCGGGGTCGCCCCGGCGCAGGATTGCCACGTCGACCGCGTGCTGCCACGGGCGCGTTCTCCTCGTTCGAGCTCCGGCGCGTGTGACGGCGATCGCGCATGCCCTCTCCAGGTGGGAGGCTCGCGGTGATCTCTGCAGCGGGACGTCGCTCGGCACACCGGCCGGGGCGGGGACGTGCCGGGAATCAGTCCCAGTGCGGTGGGCGCTGCTCGCGCAGCCAGCGGTCGTGGGCGCTCTCGTCGACGCGCTCCGCCCAGCCGGCATCGGTGTCGTCGACCGTCTGCTCGGCCGACGAGCGGCGAAAGGCGCGTCGTCGCCTCTTTCTGCCCTCGCCGGCGGCCTTCTCGTCCGGTTCCCCTTCGTCGTGGGCTTCCCACCCGTCGTCGTCGGCCCCCTCATCCCCCCGGGCCGTGCCAACGCCAGGGCTCGGTCCGGGTCCTCCGCCGCCATCCGGGCCGGTCGGCGTGTCACCAGGCCCGTCGCCCTGGTCCGCCGCCGACGACTCACTGCCCTCGAGCCCAGCGTCGACCGCGCCCCCCGGGGGCATCGCCTGGCGGGTGGCGGCGACCACGCGGGCCACTTCGCGGGCCGGGTCCCGGTAGAGGTCGGTGGAGAAGATCCGCACGTGCCGCCAGCCCAGCCGCTCGAGCTGCTCGACCCAGAGACGGTCCCGCTCCCGCGTGCCCCGCAGCCCGGCATACCCCGCGCCGTCGCCCTCGACGGCGACGAGGCGACGGGCCTCGTCGCGCGGGTCGGCGATGACGACGTCGACCTTGTGCAGGCTCGAGCCCTCGTCCTCCGTGACGATGAGCCCCTCGCGGCGCAGCCGGGTGGCGAGGTCGGCCATGAGCGGGTCGCGCGCGCGCCGGGCCCCGGCCGCCGGCTCGTCGCCCCCGCGGGCCGCATGGTCGAGCAGCTCACGAAGCAGCAGCGACCCGCGGCTGCGCAGCCGCTCGGGATGGAGGTCGTCCGCCCTGAGCGACGAGACGACGGTCAGCCGACGGCGCGCCCGCGTCGTCGCTGTCGTGAGCATCCGCTCTGCGCCGGGGACGCCGAGGGCGGGGAAGTTGTGGATCACCCGCCCGTGCGGGGTCTTGCCGTAGCCGATGCCGAGGATGATCGCGTCGCGCACGGCGCCGGCCACCTCGTCCATCGCCCGGATGAAGAACGGTTGCGGCCGGGAGGCGTCGAAGAACACCGCGGCACCCACTTCGTTGCCTCCGCCGGAAGGGCGCAGGGCAGCGTCGAGAGCCTCCTCAATGCGCCTCGCGTGGCGGGAGGTGAGCGTGATGACCCCGAGGGACTCCTCCGGCCGGGTCAGGGCATGGTCGAGGGCGAGCTCGACGACTCGAGTCACCTCGGAGTCGGTCGAGGGTGCGGCCGACTCCTGGCCCGGTTCGACCTGGGCTGAGCCGTCGACCTGCTCGAAGGAGACCGGGGACGTCGCGGAGGTGCCGGGGAAGGTGACGAGTGACCCGGCGTACGCCTCGCGGTTGGCGAAGCCGACCAACCGCTCGTCGAGCGAGCGGTAGTGCCAGCTGAGCGTCCGTGCCGGCAGAACCGCTGCGAGCGCGTCGAAGACGGAAGGCGTCTCGACGTCCTCGGGCGTCTCGGCATCGCGGGCGACGCCCTCGGTGGCCGCCGTGGTGAACCCGGTCGGCGGGGCCTGGCGGCGGTCGCCGAAGGCCACCACCTGCCGGCCGCGGGAGATGGCCGTGATCGCCTCCGCGGGCGCGACCTGTGACGCCCCGTCGATGATGACGACGTCGAAGAACCGCCCGTGGGGCACGACCTCCGCGACGGTGAGCGGACTCATCGCCCAGCACGGGTGCACGGCGAGGAAGAGCTCGGCGGACTGGCCGAACAGGGAGCTGACCGACACCGGCCGGGCGGCCCCCGAGACCTGCGCGCGGAGGTTCGCCACCTGGTGACGGTTGGCCGAGGCCGCACCGAGGGTCGCACGGTCGGTCGCCGCGCGCACCCGGCCGGCGGTGGCGTCGAGGTGGTGGTGGTCGGTGGCGACGTAGTCGGCGACGGTCCGGCGCAGCTGGGCGCCGTCGTGCTTGCCGTAGCGCTCGTCGACGTCGGTGATGTGGCGGGCGAGCGAGACCCACCAGATGTGCTCGAGCTCGGGCGTGACCTGGTCCGCCGCGACGGACCGCCGGGCGAAGTCGTCGACGACCTCTCCCATGCCCGAGGCCCGAAGCTCCTCGATGACCGGCACGACCTGGGGCAGGACGGCGAGGCGGTCGGGCCGGGCGGCGAGGTCACGCAGCCGCTGCTTGAGCGCAGCCATGGGTATGCCGGTGAGGTCACCTCCCGCGGCCGTCGGCGCCAGCCGCTGTTCGAGCCACTCGAGGTCGTCGCTCAGGGAGGCATAGGCCTCCTCGGCCTCGTCCAGCCGCGGCGAGATCTCCGGGCGCCCGCCGGCCCCGACGAGGTCCTGCCAGGCGGTGCGGTGGTTGCGGGCCTCGATGAGCTCGGCGTGAAGGTCCGCGGGTGGGCGTCCGGGACGGAGCAGCCGCCTGGCCTGGCGCCGGACCCTCGAGCGTGACCACGAGCCGAGGGTGGCGTCGTGCTCCTCGCGCCAGGCCCGCGTCGCGGTGGCCGCGACGTGCTCGTCGAGCGGCACGTCGAAGACGTCGGGGCGAAAGACCTCGAGGCTGTGCCGGACGCCACTCATCGTGCGCAGCGCCGTGCCCCAGTCGGACACCTTCCGGGCGGACGGCAGGGAGGACTCCTCGAGGATGCCGTTCAGGGACTGGGCGATCCTGTCGAGACCGCCGACGCTGAGGCGGGTGACGACCTCGCCGGCGCGCTGCGCCTCGTCCTCGGTCGTGATGTGGGCTCCGTACCAGGGGTCGGTGCCCTCGG
>JAABUT010003844.1_pt1 | contig 12459 bp, 12 predicted proteins | sample 5559281 | NCBI WGS metagenome assembly JAABUT01 (sample SAMN10711880, study PRJNA513359) | rock metagenome | isolation source: Antarctica rocks | place: Antarctica: Victoria Land, Ricker Hills nord | collected 2016-01-04
CACCCTGGCTCGTCCTCGCCTCCAGCCGCATCGTCCACTGCATCCAGCCCGCCCCTGTAGTCAGGCGTCAGCCAGGCTCATCAGCTCAAGACAGGCAAGCACATTGCCCCAGGTTTTTGACACTCCCTCCGTCGTCCCGTGCCGGCTCGCACCACTCGATCACCCGTGCAATCAGCTCCAAGATGCTCTCGTTCAACGCTGCTCTCCTCGTCATAGAACAGCAGATGGGAACACAGGCCGCCATATCGAAGATCAGGCTTATTCAACCCAGGGTAGTAGTGAAAACCGCCTCTTATGCTGAGCTCGGCATAGACACGGAACCTGAACCTACTCCGGCAGCGCTGGATGGCCATTGTCGCGCGCGGTGGAACTAATTATGAGGTTTCCGGGTAGCAGCCTGACAGAGTGCATGTTGCTGCTCCAGTTCATGCCGCCAAGGAAGCGTCGTTCCGCAAGAACGGTGCTGATACGGCCGAAGGTGTCAGCCAGTCTGCCTCGTGCACGACTAGGCCTTTGAGCATGTCGAGCACGTCATCGCCGACGCTGGACTGGCCGGAGAAGGCGCCTGCAAATGTGACCTTGGCGAGCGGGCTACTTACCGCGTCTGCGCCGGCGAACGCCATCGACCAATCCGGGAAGTCGCGCTTGGGTATCGGCCCGTTCTGCAACACGACGACTTCGCTGTGGCGCCCGTCACACTGGATGCGCTCGAACGCAGCCTCAACCGCGTCCTGAGGCCCTTCGAGCACCTGGGCGAAGCAGCCCTCGCTGAACAGCAGCCCGCCCGTCACCCCGTCGCGGGCATTGTTCACGCGCGACACGGCCAGGATCTCGCGGACGTCGGCGGCGACCGCCTCAGTGGCACCTGGGATGATGTTCCGACTGCAGTAGAGCACGCGGTGGAGCTGGGTCATGATCGGCAAGGTCCTTTCAGGTAACTGCGCTACTGGGAATTGGATGACGGGCGGCGAAGTCGGCGATCAGCCTGGCGACTTCCCCAACCGGGACTGGTTGGCTGAACAGGTAGCCCTGCACCGACGTGCAGCCTTCGATCCTGATGCGGGCGAGCTGGTCGGCGGTCTCGACCCCCTCTGCAATCGTGGACATACCCAGGCTGACGCCCAGCGCGGTGATGGCGCGAATGATCGCGTTCTGGCCGGCGATATCGCCGTGATCCCTCACGAAGGATCGGTCGATCTTGATCTTGTCGAACGGGAAGCTGTGCAGCTGGCTCAGTGAGGAGTAGCCGGTGCCGAAATCGTCCATCGCCACCCGCACCTCCATGGCGCGCAGATCATGCAATGCTGTGAGCACCGCCTGCTCGTTGCGCAGCAGCACGCTCTCGGTGATCTCGATCTCCAGCCGGCGCCCCGGCAGGCCAGCGGCCGCAAGCGATTGGGCGACGACCGCGACCAGCCTGGTCGTGTCCCCGAACTGGTGCGGTGAGACGTTGACCGCGACAGAAACGTTGCTTGGCCACCGTGCTGCCTCCTGGCAGGCCTCGCGCAACACCCACTCGCCGAGTGGGACGATTAGGCCGATCTCTTCCGCGAGTGGGATGAAGTCGGCGGGCGAGACCAAGCCCCGCTCGGGATGCCGCCAGCGCAGGAGCGCCTCGAAGCCGACGATCGCGTCCAGGTCGAGGTCGATCTGCGGCTGGTAGTGCAGCTCGAACTCGCGCAACGCAAGCGCCTTGCGAAGGTCGATCTCAAGCGACCGGCGCGCGTGTGCGCGGGTATCCATCGCCGGTTCGAAGAACCTATGCGTGCTCCGCCCCGCTTGCTTGGCTGCGTAAAGGGCTAAGTCGGCGCTCCGAAGCAACTGGTCGTGTTCGCGCCCGTCGGACGGCGAAACGGCTACGCCCACGCTCGCACCAATGTTCACAAGGTGCCCTTCAATCAGGTAGGGGCGGCCAAGCACGTCGACGATCCGAGTTGCCAGCTGGGTCAGACCCACCGTGTCCGCTGCCGGCGAGACCAGCAAGGCGAACTCATCGCCGCCGAGACGGGCGACCATATCCTGCTGGCGCAACATCGAGCGCAGCCGCTTGGACACCAGGCGCAGAAGTCCATCACCGATGGGGTGACCCAGCGTGTCGTTCACTGCCTTGAACCGGTCGAGGTCGACCAGCAGGACGGCATGGTCGATCCTGTCCTGTCCGCCCTTGCTTTGTTCCCCAGGGGTTTGTTCAACGTCGGTCAGTGCCGCAGCGGCTCGCCTGTTGAACAGCTCCCGGTTGGGCAAGCCGGTCAACGGATCGCGCATCGCGAGTTCAATGGCGTCCGCCTCGGCCACACGGCGTTCAGTGATCTCCTCGAACGACGCCATCCATTGACCATCGTCCAGAGGGCTGACCTGCAGAGCGAAGAACCGGGAGACCTTTCCTGCTGAGACCGCCAAGGTGCTCCTGTGCTCGCCAGATTTGTTGATGGCATTGAGGCAAGCCTCGTGGACTGACTGCACCACAGCGCTGCTGAGCACTGCGCTTCCTTCGAGCATGCTCAGGAGCGACGTCGCGCGCTCGACGACTAGCGGATGGATTTCCAGCGTGGCCGCAAGCTTGGCGTTGGTAAACAGGACATCAAGCTTCCTGCTGAATGTCAGCAGGCCAAATGGCATGCCGTTGAGAAGCGCGCGCAAATGCGACGCTGTCTCCAGATCCCGGCCTAAGTCTCGGCAATGCAACTCGGTCAAGACGGCGGGCAGAAAGGGAGAATGCACGTCAAGGCTCCGGAGCTGGTGAGCGCCGGACCATCACCGGAGCTTCGTCAGCAGAGTGCCAGAGGCTTGAACCGGGGTTGGGTCAAAAAACTTCTGGTTTGGTCAGCAGAAGCCCTCCGCCAGGGCGGGGCAGCTCATAACTGGACCTCACCCAGATCCATGGACTTGGACCCTCCCTGGCGCTCAAGCTCGTCGGCGAGTGCGGGATCAACCTGACGGCATGGCCGAACGCCAAACATTTCACGTCGTGGCTGGCGCTGGCGCCGCACAACAAGATCTCTGGCGGCAAAGTGCTGTCGTCGAGGACCAAGCGCACCAGAAATCGGGCCGCAGCCCTACTCCGGCTGGCTGCCGTGACAGTTGGGCGCACCGACACCGCGCTGGGCGCGTTCTACCGCAGGCTGTCTGGACGTGTGGGCAAGGCCAAGGCCGTCACGGTTACCGCGCGCAAGATCGCCGTGCTGTTCTACAACATCTTGCGCCACGGTATGGCCTATGCCGACCCGAAAGCCTCCTATTACCTCACGAATCCCCTCATATTTTGCTGGCCCGGGTCTAGCGCCGATACGCGCATTCTTTGTAGATGCTGCAGCTCGATTGGAGTTGGAGCATTGACATGGGCAAATCGGATCAGCGGGTCCGTCTGGGTGAAGTGCGCTCGTTCCTGGGCGAGCTTTATGGAACGGACCTGCACGCCAAACGGATCGACTCGTTGGCCAGCGCCACGCTCGGCGTGATGGCGGCGGCCTCGCTCGCGGTCGCGATGATCGGCCAAGCCCTGGCGCAGGCCCGCGGCCTGGTCACCAAGCACGCGGTCAAGCAGGTGGACCGGCTGCTGAGCAACAACGGCATCGACGTGTGGGACAGCTTCGCCCGCTGGGTGCCGCATCAGACGGCTGGGTGCAAGGAAGCCTTGGTGGCGATGGACTGGACCGATTTTGACCATGACGGCCAATCCACACTGGTGCTGAGCCTGGTGACCGGCCACGGCCGCGCCGCCCCGCTGCTGTGGCTGACCGTCTGGAAGGAGGAGATCACGACCCGGCGCAACGACTACGAAGACGCCTGCCTTCGCCGCCTGGCCGAGCTCCTGCCGGAAGGATGCCGGGTGACAATCCTGGCCGACCGCGGCTTCGGCGACCAGAAGCTGTTCGCCTTTCTGGGGGAGCTGGGGTTCGGTTACGTCATCCGCTTCCGCGGCAACATCCACGTCACCGCCGAGGACGGCCAGACCAAGCCCGCGGCCGAATGGGTGGGCAAGAGCGGCCGCGCGCGCAAGCTGCGCCAGGCCCGGGTGACGGCAAAGGGCCGGCAAGTCGGGGCCGTGGTGTGCGTTCACGCCAAAGGCATGAAGGAGCCGTGGTGCTTGGCTGCCAGCGACCCGGAGAGGACGGCGGCCGTGCTGGTCAACCACTATGCCCGCCGCTGGACGATTGAGCCGCAGTTCCGCGACACCAAGGACCTGCGGTTCGGCATGGGGCTGAGTGCGACGCGCATCGACGAACCCACCCGGCGTGACCGGCTACTGCTGGTCAGCGCGTTCGCCACCGCGCTGCTGACCTTATTGGGCGCGGTCGGCGAGAGCCTCGGCATGGACCGCCTGCTGAAGTCCAACACCAGCAAGACCCGCACCAGCAGTTCTAAGTCGGCTCTGGCGTGAATGTTACTTGGTGACCTGGGCTGCGATGCTGGGCGGCGGTTTTGAGTCGATGAGGGTCTGCATGAGGGTGGTCCAGTCTGGGAAGACCAGGTAGGCAGTGATGGTCCTGATGTGTTCGAAGAAGCGGGTGCGGGCCCGCTTGGCGGTTCTGGCATTGATCCAGAGTTGTTCGAGGCAGTCGCAGACGGTGTGGATGGCGAACGCCAGCAGGTTCATGGCGGCGAACAGCATGGCGAGGTGCTGCTTGCCGTGGCCGAAGTTGTGTTCGAGGTGGTAGCCGTTGGACTTGAGGACGTTGAAGCTTTCGTTCTCGATCTTCCAGCGCGCCCGGGCGCAGGCGACGATCTCGGCGACGGTCTCGGGTGTGATGGGCAGCGAGGTCACGAAGGCGCTGCTGTAGGTGACCTTACCTTTGGCGTCGGTGATGGTGACACCGACCCAGTTGACCAGCATGGCGTCGCGTCCGTCGCGCAGCGGCGCGTCTTGGAACCAGCGGTAGCGGTGGGTCAGGCGCTTGCCGGCTGCCTTGTGCTTGACCGTGCGCTCCTCGACGGCGGCGCCGTCCATGAAGTCGTAGAGGGCCTTGTGGGATGACGGCTTGGCGGTGAGCAGGAAGTCGCCGCCTGCCGCCCGGATGGCCTCGGCGACCGGCTGGCAGGCAAACAGGTCGTCACCGAGGTAGATGGGCCGCAGGTGCCCCAGGCGCCCGCCGTGGGCGGCCAGCCAGCGCTTGGCGGCGTTGCGCTCGCAGTCCTGCTTCTCGGCCCCGTCTTGGGGTGTGATGAACTCCGGCATCAAGGGCAGCGCCATGGCGTGGCCCGGTGCGACGAGCGTGGCGGCTAGCAGGGCATGGTAGCTCTCCGTCCGGCCGTTGGCGCGATGGCGCGTCAGGCACTGCGGGCAGCCGAGCTTTTGCGAGCAGAAGTATTCCGTGCCGTCAAGGGCGAACAGCACGCGCCCGCCGAGCCGCCCGAACGGCGCCAGGCCGCCCTGCCGGTGCAGCGTGTCGAGGACCTGGTCGAAGACGGGCTGCAGGTGCGCGGGATGCACCGGGTCGAGCATCGCCCGGATGTGGTTGTCGGTCGGGACCGCGGCCATGCCGAACAGGGTCCGGCAGTTCGACGTCGCCCGCCCCTCCTCCAGGCTGCGCTGGTGGGCCAGGAACGACTCCGACTGCATGAAGAACAGCGAGAAGGCCGACATCCCGATGTCGGCCATGCTGTAGCGCACGTCGCTGCGCCGTGCGTCAGGAAACGACGCGCAAGCCGAGCGCACGCCAGCAACAAGGGTGTCCAGAAGCTCCATCCAGAGCTTGAATCACACCATGCAGCACAGCGGAACCCACAACCGTCAGCAGCCACTTAGAACTGCTGGACCCGCACCCACCCGCTATTCCGGCAAGGCTGCATGCTCTACGACCTCATCCCCACCATGCCAGAGCACAGGCTCGCGCCGCTGATCGAGGCGTTCGCCAAAGCCATCTCAAACGCCGGCGTTCTCATGCCAAAACTTGCAGTAGCGCAATAAGGGGATCGCTGAGTCCTATTACGAGGAGCGCTACCGCTGAGATGAGGTTCCGCGTGGTCGAGGACTGCCGCAATACCTGGCCAGTCCAGGAGCTTTGCCGGGTGCTGGGCGTCTCGACTGCCGGCTACTATGCCTGGCGGTCCCGGCCGGAAAGCAAGCATGCCGTTGAGGACCGGAGCTTGCTTAACAACATTGTCGGGCGACACCGGGGAACGGTCCTTCCGCATTCTCGGTGCAGGCCTCGCCCGCAACCTGCCTGCAAGAAGCTGACATGGTTGAGAATTGCCGAGACTTTGTTCTCCCAACGCGTTCACCTCGGCGGCGGGAGCACTCGGACCAGAAAGCGGCCGCTTGCTCAGCGGCTTACGGTACTCGCAGACCTGCTGCCTGCACCGAGAATGCGGAAGGACCCGGAAAGCCGACCGGCTGGACGGGTGGCTGGATGCAGCGAAGGAGTCTGCCCTGGCGGGATTTGCCGGCGGGCTGACGCGCGATCTCGCTGCGGTCCGGGCGGCATTGTCATTGCCCTGGAGCACTGGACCCGTGGAGGGGCAGATCAGCCGCTTGAAGATGATCAAGCGAGCCATGTGCAGTCGCGCCGGGTTCGAGCTGCTGCGCCAGCGCATCCTCCAAGCGGCCTGAACAATGTCACGGCAACCCTACATCTGCACCGAGAATGCGGAAGGACCGCTCCCCTGATGTCGCCTGACAACATACGGCAGGTGCATGGCGATAGCGGCGGCAGGTATGGCAGCCCGCGCGTGCATGCGGCGTTGCGGGCAGGCGGGAGAAGAGTTGGCCGCGGCAGGATTGAGCGCCTGATGCGCCATCATGGCGTGCGCGGCCTTATCGCCCAACGGCGGCGCGTGCAGACCACCGACAGCCGCCATGCCTTCCCGGTCGCCCCCAACCTGCTGGAGCGCAAGTTTTCTGCCACAAGCAGGCCGAACCAGGTCTGGGCGATGCAAGGGCATCGCCCGGGCTGGCAGACCTGACCTACATCGCCATCGGTGAGGGCTGGCTATACGTCGCAGCCATCATGGACCTGCACACGCGCAAGGTCGTGGGTTGGGCCATGCGCGACCACATGCGAGCCGAGCTGGCGACCTCGGCGCTGACGATGGCCACTCAACGGCAGCGGCCAGGAGCTGGCCTGACTCACCATTCGCATAGGGGCGTTCAATATGCGTGCGGCGACTACCAGACAGTGTTGGGCCAAGCTGTGTCAGGCGACATCCGGGGAGCAGGCCAGTAACGACACGAGAAACCATCCACCCGGCCGCCCCTTTTTTCTTTAACCGTTTGTGGTGTTTATCCATTCTGGGTGAAATGCGATCCCAAGTGGATGGGTGCCAGATGTTGCCTGCGGCTGGTTCCCCGGTGTCGCCCGACAAAGCTGGCATCACGCCGTCCATGAGCCGGCGGGCCAACCCGTTGGACAACGCGCCGATGGAAAGCTTCTTTCACACGCTGAAGATCGAGCTGGTCCACCACAGGACCTATGCCACCCGGGACGAGGCCAAGCGCGACCTGTTCGCCTATGTCGAGGGCTTCTACAATCGGCAGCGGCTACACTCGGCCCTGGACTACCGCACGCCAGACCAGGCAGAACGACAAGCGGCAAACGTAGCGTAATCCTTCCACGGAAACCGTGGAGGATCAATTTTCACCGGTTGGTATCAGTTGACCGGGGCCGCTTCCAGCATGGCCCGCATCTTGGCCGCGAGGGCGTCCAAAGAGAACGGCTTGCCGATCACCGCCATGTCCGGGGCAAGTTGGCCGTCGAGGAGGGTGCCGGCGTATCCGGTGATGAACAGCACAGGCAGGTTTGGCTGGCGTTCGCGTGCGGCATCGGCGACCTGTCGCCCGTTCAGCCCGCCCGGCAGGCCCACGTCGGACACGAGCAGGTCCACGCGCGAGACCCCGCGCAACAGGCGCAGCGCCGCGCGGCCGTCCCCGGCTTCCAGCACCCGGTAGCCCAAGTCGCGCAAGTGTTCCGCGACTGCGGTCCGCACCTCCGCCTCATCCTCGACCAACAGCACCACCTCGCCCGCGGCGGCTTGCGGCGCGTCCATGGCAGCACCTAGGCCATCCTCTCCCGTTCCATTTGCAGCCCCATGCCGGGGCAAGTACAAGCGCACGGCTGTGCCCCGCCCAGGCGCGCTGTCCAGGCGCACGATCCCGCCCGACTGCCGAACGAAGCCATACACCTGCGACAAGCCCAGCCCTGTCCCTTGCCCAAGTGGCTTGGTGGTGAAGAATGGCTCGAAGGCGCGCGCCTGCGTCGCCTCGTCCATTCCCGTGCCGGTGTCGGCCACGCTGACCTCGACGTAGTCTCCCGGCCTGGCTTCGTCCTGCCCCACCACGTCCGCAGCCGTCAGACGCAGGTCCGCCGTGCGGATCGTGAGCCGCCCGCCCTCCGGCATCGCGTCGCGCGCGTTGATGGCGACATTCAGAAGCGTGTTCTCCAACTGGCTCGGGTCGCACAGCACGTTCCAGATGCCATCGTTCAGGTGCAGCTCAACCGTGATGGCCGGCCCCATCGTGCGCCGGACCAGTTCCGCCATGCCCCCGATCAGCTCGTCTGGTTCGACCGGCTTGGGCTGTAGCGCTTGCCGCCGCGCAAAGGCCAGCAGCCGGTGGGTGAGCGCCGCTGCACGGTCCAACGTTTTGCGTGCGCCTTCGGCGTAGCGGTCCGCGTCCGCAGTGCGGCCCTGTGCCACCCGGCGCTGCAGCATGTCCAGGCTGCCGCCGACGGCTTGCAGCATGTTGTTGAAGTCGTGCGCGATGCCGCCGGTGAGCTGGCCCACCGTCTCCATCTTCTGCGACTGGCGCAGCGCCTCTTCGACCTGCGCGCGCTCTTCTGCCGCCGCGTGCAGCGCGTCCGCGACCTGGATCAGCTCCGCCGTGCGCTCGGCAACGCGGGCTTCCAGTGTTTCGTTCGCATGGTGCAGCGCCGCCTCGGCCCGCGTGCGCTCGGTCACGTCGCTGCCCGCGACAAAGATGCCGGACACGCGCCCAGTCTCGTCGGTGACGGGCTGGTATACGAAGTCCAAAAAGTGCTGCTTGGGCACACCGTCAGGGTCGGCCAGCACGACGAACTCCGCTCCGCAGCCGACGAATGGCTCACCTGTGGCGTAAACGCGATCGAGCAGCGCGATGAAGCCCTGGTCTTCGGTTTCGGGCAGGGCTTCCCGCACCGGTTTATCCAGGATGTCACGGTGGCCGACGAGCTGCATATAGGCCGCGTTGGCCAGCTCGATGCGGTGCTCCGGCCCGCGCAGCATGCACATGAAGCCCGGCGCTTGTCGAAAGAGCGCGCGCAGCCGTTCGCTCTCAGTCCGGAGCGAAAGGTTGACCTCCTGCACGGCTCGGGCACGGTCGGGGATGCCGCTCTGCGTGGGCGCCAACTGAACGCGGCGCTCCTCGCCGGCATACCTTGCTGCGTCGCGCAGGCGTTGCAGCTCAGTGACGTCGATCGGGTGCTGCAGCACCAGCGACACCTCCCCGTTCCCGTCCAGCACCGGCGTGTGCGTGATGCTCCAGTAGCGCTCCTCGAAGCCGCCGCCCTCGGCCTCAGGCCGGGCGATGTCAAAGCGCAGCACGGCCACAGTGTCGGGCTCGCCGGTTCGCAGCACGCGCTCGAAGGAGGCGATGGACTGGCGCAAGGTTTCAGGATCGGTGGGAAAGGCATCCCAGGCCCAGCGCCCGAGGATGTCGGACAACTCCCGCTTCATGGCCGCGAGATAAGCCTGGTTCGCTCCCACGATGGTGAGGGAGCGTTCGAGCACGAGATAGGGGTTCGGCGAGGCGTCGAACAGCCCGGTATAGTCCAGGCCAGGTCGGTCCATTCCGTGCCCTGGCTGCGCTCTGGCGGTCATTGGAGAGCCTTGCAGGGTTACGGGTGCGCTTGGAACGGCGAGGCGGTCGGCGCTAAGGTATGCTCCTTGCGCCCGAGGGACAGCTTCGCTGCGTTATGCCGGATTCGGCCCTTGCTCTCCCGCTGCCCCAAGGTGGCCTGCATCGGGCGGAGCTTAGCCGTGATCATTTTGAGCGGCAGCCCGCTGCTGTGGTTTCTAGTGCGCGCGGCGGTAAGCTGCTGCCCGATGTCGGGGCATCACCGGGCGGATCACCCATGTTCCAGTTGCGCCTGCGCCGCCCTGATTGCCCGCAGGCCGACGTGCCGGAGCACTTCCTGCGTCTCGAGGCCTTGCGCGTTCAGGGCCGCAGCAAACAGCAAGCGCAGTCCCGTCCGCACAAATTCGCTGGCGCTTACGTGCCCGCCCGAGGTGACGTTCGTGGCCACAAGGCGGGCCAGCTCAGGTGTCAGGGAAACAGTGATCGCATGGCGGGACGGCATAGAATGTGATATAGTCTCGCCTGTATGGGCGTGAAACTTCATATCTAGGAACAAGGCGTTAGGAATTGTTGTCTTTTCTTGCCTGTTTGTAAATTAGCGGCAGGTCTCGATGCTGAGCAACGCCACAACATACTGGATTTTCAAATTTTCCCTGGATCCGGTATCTGCGCTGATCAACAGTGCCCTGCCAGTAGCCTGGACGGCTGTGTTCTGTTAACTCAATCCTAACAGATTTATATAAAATGCCATGCGAGATGGCATCGTAGCCACTTTGCTTACTCGTGAGCGGATGGTATCACCGTATGCAACCCATCGTACAGGGAAGGTTGAGATTTGGGCCTAAAAGTTTCGATAGGCGCCATCGTCGTGATAGCAGCCGCCATGACCGGCGAGGCATGTGGAGATGGCATGGCCCAGCTCAGGCCGGGCTGGCGGGAAGATTACCGCCGGCCAGAAACGATTCCTTATCCCGACGACAATCCGTGGACCTCCGCAAAGGCGCAACTCGGCGCAACGCTGTTTTTCGATCCTGTGTTGTCAGGCAGCCACACGACCGCTTGCGTAAGCTGCCATCAGCCCAGCCTGGCATGGGGAGACGGCCTGGCCAAGTCCGTCGGGGACCACAGCCAAACGATGAACCTCCGCTCCCCAACGCTGCTCAACATAGCATGGCTGCAGCGCCTCGGCTGGGATGGCAAGTTCCCCGACGTAGAGTCCGTCTCGTTCCGCGCCATTTCCGGCATGGCCAACATGGACCTACCCGTGCAGGAAGCGCTCAACCGCCTACAGGCCAACCCGGCCTATGTCCGCCGGTTCCAGGCCGTTTTCGGGCCAGGCAGCATCACCCAACAGCGGGTAGAGCAGGCGCTCGCAACCTACCAGCGCGGCATAGTGTCCGCCCCGGCCCCGTTCGACCACTGGGTGGACAGCGACGAGACCGCGGTCAGCGACGCCGCAAAGCGCGGCTTCGCGCTGTTCGAGGGCAAGGCTAGCTGCTCCGGCTGCCACCAGGGCTGGGCATTCACGGACGGCTCGTTCCAGGACATCGGCTCCGCGTCGGGGACGGACATCGGCCGGGGCGAACTGTTTCCCACCTCCGTCATGCTGCACTACGCTTTCAAGGTTCCAACGCTGCGCGACGTTGCGCTGCGCGCCCCTTACATGCACGACGGCTCCGTGCCGACGCTTGAGGCAGTGATTGATCTTTACGATCAGGGCGGCATCGTGCGCCCCAGCCGGTCACCGAAGATACGCCCGCTCGGCCTGACCGCCGCTGAAAAGGCTGACCTGATCAGCTTCCTGCAAACGCTGACCGAGGACCCGCAGCAGGTCGCCCGGCCGCTGCCACCGCATTAACCGTTATCAGTCGTGCAACAGGTGGTGCGCGGCGGGCAGGGCGATTCCGAGCAAAATAAAGCCTGCGATCAATAGTACCCCCCCGGTGCGCTCAAACTTTACCGCGTTGGCCGGGTGAGTCGTAGCCGCCCATGACGCGCTTGCGCCACAACAAAGCAACGTGACAATTAGAACAAGATACATAACAATGCCTTTCGTGAGTTAACGATCAGCGAGCGGACGACGCGCCGAACGTCAGCTTGCATACCTCGGCTTTCGCCCGGCTTTCCTAATTTCTTGATAGGACGTGCAACTATGCGGTTTCGCTCGGTCAAATCTACGCTCCTCTTTGCAATTTTTCCAGCCCTTACAGCGTTCGCGCCCATCCCGGCACATGCACATGTGAAGTGGTTCTGCGCCTTTGATGTGGCGGGTTCTCCGGTCGGACTCGAAAATGTCCTCTGCCAGGATTTCGAGACCCTGTTCGCACTCTCTATTGCCTTGCTGTTGATTGGCTGCGTCATTGAGGGCACACCATTCGGCGAGGCGCTGCTCCGCTCGCTCGACAGCGTAACAGGAATATTGCGAAAACGCACTGAATTAATAGTGCGTGCTGTCGCCGGCGGGTTCTTCCTGTCGCTCGGCCTTGGAATGCACGTGTTCCTTACGCCGGAACTGGCGACCGACATCCCCTTCGTGTCCTGGATGCAGCTCGCGATGGCTGCCGCTATGCTGTCTCGCCGTACCCTGCCGCTGGCGTCGCTCGGCATCGTCGCGTTGTTCGGGATGGCTACGGCGAAGTTCGGCACCTTCCACCTGATGGATTACCCTGTGTTCCTCGGACTGGCAGCCTACT
>JAABUT010003845.1_pt1 | contig 12456 bp, 16 predicted proteins | sample 5559281 | NCBI WGS metagenome assembly JAABUT01 (sample SAMN10711880, study PRJNA513359) | rock metagenome | isolation source: Antarctica rocks | place: Antarctica: Victoria Land, Ricker Hills nord | collected 2016-01-04
CGTGGAGGACCCCTCACCGCTCGCGGCGGCCACCCGCTTCATCGACCCCGCGCGCACGTCACCGGCGGCGAAGACGCCGGGCACGGTGGTCTCGAGGCTCGCCGGGGGCAAGCCGTCCGTCCAGCGCCATCTCGTCGGGCACCCACTCACAGTGCGGCTCGGCGCCGAGCAGGAGGAAGAGGCCGCCGACGTCACGTCGCTCGAGAACGTTCGTGTCGACGTTGCGCAGGCACAGCCAGCTCAGGTGCCCGCTGCCGCCGCCGTCCTGGACCACCGTGCGGGTGCGCACGGTGATGCGCGGCGTTCCAGCGATCTCGCGGACGAGGTAGTCCGACATCGTCTCGGTGATCGAGGCACGCCGGATGACCATGGTGACGGACCGGGCGAACCGCGCCAGGTGCGCCGCAGCCTGACCGGCCGAGTTGCCGCCCCCGACGACGACCACGTCGCGGTCCTGCATCTCCCGCGAGGCGCTCGTCGCTGCTCCGTAGTAGACGCCGACGCCGACGAGGGCCTCGATCGCCGCTGCCCCGAGGCGACGGTAGGCCACCCCGGTCGCGACGACCACGGTCCACGCGCAGATCGGCGTCGCACCGACGTAGACGTGGTGATGGTCCCCGAACTGCTCGATGCTCGTCACCGCGCGACCCGAGTAGAACCGCGCCCCGAACCGGCTCGCCTGCATCCGGGCACGCTGGGTCAGGCGCATCCCGGAGATGCCGCGGGGGAAGCCGAGGTAGTTGCGGATCATCGAGCTGGTGCCCGCCTGCCCGCCCACGGCGTCCTCCTCGATGACGATGGTGGCCAGTCCCTCGGAGGCCGCGTAGACAGCTGCGGCCAGGCCCGCCGGACCGGCGCCGACGACGAGCAGGTCGGTGACCGTGCCGTCCGGGATGTCGTCGGGGCTGCCGTAGATTTGGGCACCCAGCTCGGAGACGGTGGGCTGCACGAGAGGCGCCTTGTTCATCACGGCGACGACTGGAAAGGCGATCTCGCCAGCGACGGTCCCCAGGACGGGCTGGGCCTGCGGCGCTCCTGGTGGGTAGACCGCCGTGGGCATGCCCATGCGGTCGAGGAAGTCCATGATGGCCCCGAGCAGCGGTGACTCGGCGTCCGCGACGACCGTCACCGCCGCGATCACCGGGCTGGCGACCGACCAGCCCCAGTCGGAGAGCAGCTCGATGATCGCCGTGTGGAACTCCTCGTCCCGCTTCCCGCGGGGGATGCCTACGAAGGTGTCGAACTTGCCCTCCGCGAGGGCGACCCGCATCGTGTCGAGGGACGCGAAGTCCTCCCAGCCGAGGAGGCAGACCCGGCGCGCGGTGGGGGCTGTGGCGTGCAGCTCGGCCAGGAGGTCGGCGCCGAGTATGCCGGGCAGGCTCCCCTCGGCGGCGATCATCGCGACCGGGACTCCGTCGGCCATGATCTGGCTGACCGCGACCCGGGCGCTGGCGGCGTCCTGCGTCACCAGAACGGTGTAGTCGCGGTCGTAGCGACTGCGGAACTCGTCCTCGAGGATCTCCCTCGCGGCGTCGACGACGAGGAGAATGACCGGCGTAGCGGAGAGCCCGTCGTTCGGTGCCGCGGTCATGGCGAGACCCTACTCTCGGCCGTGCCGGCGCCGGGGAAGCTGCCCATGCCGAAACCCCTCCGGAGAAGCGCTGAGCCAGGACGTGCGACACTGCTGTCCGGCGTCAGCGCTCGCCGTGGTGAGGAGCTGACCGGACCGGTTCCGGTCCAGGAGGGCTCGCATAGTGGCCGAGTGCGGCGGTCTTGAAAACCGCTATGGGCTCACACCCATCGTGGGTTCGAATCCCACGCCCTCCGCGTAAGAAACCCGCCCCGACCAGCGGAAACGTGAGTCTGGGCTTGGTCGCCCTCGGGTCAGCGCCGTCACGCGCAACCCCGTCACGACCCCGGCGTGTCCGCGTTCGCGGGTCGTGTCGCTGCGACGTGCCACACTCTCCGTGGCAACTCGGACGGGAAGGACCCACGGCATGACATGGCAGCCCTTATCGAGGCGAACCAGCGGTGCGAAGCCTGACGGTCCGTATGAAGGTGTGCCCGCCCACATGCGGGCGAGCGTTTTGCAGTGGGTGCTAGACACGACAGCAGTCAACGGCTCCGTCGACGCCCCCGCAATCCGCGAGGCCGCCTCCCAACTTCGAGTAACCCTCACGAAGGCCAACCATGTCGACCAGCGCACCGAACTGATTGAGTGGGCCGGTAGCAGCCCGGCCCACTTCCTCGATCTTATGGATGTGCTTTTAAACCACCGAGTCGGCCAATCAAAGGCACACGGTCAGGTCTATGGCGGACTGCTGCGCAAGATCCTATCTAACGCTGGCTCAGCATGGACCGTGGCAGAGGACAACGACGGACTGGTGCGTGTTGTTAACGAGCAGACTCAGGCGACGTTCGACGCATCAACGTCGGTCTCCGACACGGTCTCCGATGAGTTGCGAGAGGCATGGGCTAACGCCTTCGGCATCAACGGGAATGCCTCTGACGCGTGGGATCACGCCATAAAGGCCGTCGAGGACGTGCTCGTCCCTGCGGTATGCCCCAACAAGGCCAAGGCGAACCTCGGCGGCGTGATTGGTGACCTCGACAAGCAAGGTCACCTGTGGAAGTTGTGCCTGCCGGGCCATGACTCGGCTTCGAGCGTCGCGCCGCTCGTTGGCATGCTCCGGCTGATATGGCCTAATCCAGACAGACACGGCGGGGCCGAGAGGCGACCACCAACCGCGCAGGAGTCGAGGGCTGTGGTGCCCCTCGCGGCGACGATCGTTCAGTGGCACCGCGAGGGCGGGGTTGTTCATCGTCGCTAGTCGGAGGCTGCGGGTCTACGAGCGGACAGAAAACTTATCGACGTGTCTCGATTGAAGATTGGAACCGGGCGTATTCGGTGGCGGTGAGCGACCGGGTGAACGTGTCGGCAGTTCGGGCGATGAGGTCGGCCTCCAGGCTCGGGAGGAGGTGGCCGTAGCGGTCCATCGTCACGGTGATCGTGGAGTGGCCGAGCCGTCGCGAGATCGCGAGCGGGTGCCACCCGTCAGCGATCAGCAGCGCCGCGTGCGTGTGTCTGAGGTCGTGGAACCGGAGGTCGTTCCGGAGTCCTGCGGCCTTCACTGCCGGGCGGAAGATGTTGGCGTAGAACCAACCGACGTGGCGGAGTTGAGCCCCGCTCGGCTCGGTGAACACGAAGTCGCGCGGCCCCTTTGCGCCCTGAGTCAGGAGGTAGACCCGTAGCCGGGGGACGTGCGGCGGGAGCAACGTGACGTCGCGTTCGGCGTAGGTCTTCGGTGGGACCGAGTGCATGACGCCGCCGACCTCGCTCAATGACTCCCGAACGCGGACGTTGCCGCGCAACAGATCAAGAGCTTGCATCCGGAGGCCGGCAATCTCGCCAGACCGCATCCCGGTCCACGCCGCGAACTCGATCAAGGTGCCATAGCCGTGGCCGGGGCGGAGCGCCTCGGCGGCGTCGGCGAGCCGTTGGACCTCCGAGCCGTCGAGGCTCAGCATCTCCTTGCGGACGGTCAGCGACCGGGGGAGGTCCTTCGCTGGTATGCGAGAGCAGGGGTTGACGGCGATGAAGCCGTCCTCGACGGCGATGTCAAACACCTGCTTCACGACCCGGAAGGCGTTACGGCCCGTGTTGGCGGCGACTCCCTCGTCTGCGAGCTTCTTGACCCAGGCCCGAACCTGCGACGTCTGCACTCGGTTGACGGGCAACCCCCCAAAGACGGGGCGGGCGTGCACGTCGAGCAGCGACTTGTACCCGGCAAGGGTCTTGGGTCGCCCAGCCTTCATCGCCAACCACGCGTCGGCCACGTCGTTGAACCGAGCCTTGGCATTGGGATCGACCTCTGACCCGCGCCGCTTGTCGGTGTTGATCGTGTCGAGGAAGACCCCGGCTGCGACCTCAGCGCGACGTTGCGCCTTGGTATCGCCGGGCCGATCCAACAGGAACCGCTTGGCCTTGCGTTGGCCGGAGAGGGCGTACCAGCGTGCCTCGACCGAGACGACCAGGCCGTCTGAGTTGGTGCGCGGGCGGATGGTCCCGCGCCGTGCCTTGTCGATGCTCCTGGAGGCAGCCATTACTCGCCGCCGTACTCGGTCGGGGGCATGCGGCGCTCGGTGTCGAACGGACCGAACCCACCGGCAACGCCCGTCACGACGCGCCGGGTTCGTCTCGGCTGGGGCCGCTCGGGGAAGGTGCCCGAGTAGGTGGGCGGGGTGTTGAGGTCCTCCGGGTCGTCGGGCTCGGTGTTCGAGTTGTCGGTCATGAGACTGCCTTTCTGGTTGGTCCTACTGGGTTGGTACGGCTGAGACGGTGATGCTTGACGCGGATGCGACGCACCCGTCAGCAAAATGGGCCGTGCGGGTGACGTGCGCAGCCAGATCGTTGTACGGGTTGCCCTTCCGGTTGGCCAGCCGCTTTACTGCGTTGTCAATCTCCGCGTACGCGTTCATGACGCCACCGACTTGGCCTTGGTGCTGCGCTGGACTACGGCTCGGACGACGGCCGGTGACCACGACTGGCCGCCTTGCGGGGTGGGCACGCCGTCGCGGTCCAGGCCCTTGGCGATGCGGTAAGGCGTTGCGCCTGCAAGGGACTCACGGACGATGCGCCGCTCGATGGCGACCTTGACCTGTCGCGGCTTGCCCAACGGCGGCAGGCCATCGGTCTTGCGGCGACGGCTGGCCTGAGCGAGCCCGTCCTTGGTGCGACGGGCGATCTTGCGTCGCTCCTCTTGGGCAACGGCGATGCGAATGTTGATCGTGAACTCCTGCTCGCCGTCCTCGGTGTCGAGCCCGTCGACCGCGCCGAGCAGCCGCCACTCGTTGATCCGCGCGTCCTCGAGAAGCGATGCACCATCGAGCGTCGAGCGCGTCACCCGGTCCAGGTCGCGAACGACCATTGCCTCGGCGACTCCAGCCTTGATAGCTGCGACAGCGAGCCGTCGCCCATGCAACTTGGTCGCATCACGAGCGCTCGCCACCTCACCGATGACCGTCACGAGCGTGTGCCCGTTGTTCCTACACCACTGGGCGACAGCCTCGTGCTGGGCGTCGAGCGAGTGCCCGTTGCCCTTGGCGTCGCGGCTGAGCCGGACGTACCCGATGACCTTTATCGTCGTCTCCTTCAGATCGTTTCGGCGGAGGTCGGGCGACTTCCGCCGTAACCGACGGTACGCCAGGCGTCTCATATAGTGAGACGACTTCACCGGCAGTGGCATCCCGGCTCCGTAGCGGCTGCTGATCGCCGGAGCGGTTAGCGAGCGGCCGGCATGGGGCGTACGTCCGCGAGGCTGTGGCGTAGGTGTGCCGGGTGTGCGGTACGGGCCGCTAGGCGAACGCCGAGCCCGAGCCGCGCCCACCCGAGCCCTCGTGCCAGTCGACGCCCTCTTCCTCGAGAGCATCGCGGAGGTACTTCGGCGGGCGGTTGCAGGACGTACCGCCGGGCGCGGTGGGGGTCTGCGGGCCGTAGTCGCGGATCACCTCACCCCGGAGCGTGCCGGGGCGGTCGAGGGACAGCTCCTCCCACTCCATCGAATCGTTGTCGACGTACTCGACCGTCTGCACGGCGTTTCTCGCGTAGTCCTCGTCGTCGTCGTCCGTTGCTCTCCCCCCATCCGGGTTGGGGGGAGGTAAAGCGTGATCGGTGACTCGCACGAGAACGTCGTCGTCCATGATCTCTTCCAGGAGGTGCGACCAAGGGTCGTCGGCGGGGACAAGCTTGAGCATTTGAGCGGCGCCGAAGCCTGCACGATCTAGCGCATCCCTGACGGCGCTCAGCCTGACCGCTTCGCTCTCGGCGGAAGCAGCGATCTTGAGCAACGCGGCCATGAGGATGTCGGCATGCGCCGCGAGCCGTTCCGCCGCCTTCCTGCGAGCTTGAGGTGCTGCGGCTCCGTGCAACCTGCACCGGGTCGCCCCGGCGAGGGGCCACCGTTGACATGGCTCGCCGTCGCGCTTCTTGGCTCCGCATCTGGCCGGCTCGGGGAGTCCTCGTGCAGCTCGGGCCTGAGCCTTCTTACTGACACTCATCACCTATCTCCTTGCCGCTCAGTCGATTTCGACCCGTGCCCCGGAGGGCGGGCGACGCCGCATTTTCATGGCTCGCATCCCGTTCGCTACGGTCCGACGCACTGGAACTAGGGTCGCTCTTCATCCTCTAAGGGGGCGCATCGTTCGTAGGGTTGTCCACGATTTCCGTTACGCTGCAGGGCGTTTCGGGTCCTCGGGTCGTAGGGGGTCGTAGGTTTTCAGAAAGTTTCGTTCGTACTACTCGGCCACTGTTTTCAATACCTAATCAGTTTTCTGAAAACCTACGACCCCCTACGACCCGGGATCAGATATCCGCTGGTCGGGCACAGTTCTTACCGGGTCGTAGGTCACCTGGACCTACGACCCGGCGGCGACCCCCTACGACCCGGAAGGGCCCCGATTTCACTGCGTTTGCATATGGTTCGTGGACCGCTGCCCTCTCCGGGACACCCATCAACACACTTTCGGGTCGTAGGTCGGGTCGCTTCGGGTCGTAGGTCGCCCCCTACCTACGACCCGCCGCCACCGTCGCCCCGATGGACGCGGCGCTGTTCCCCGGTCAACCGCAACCCGCCTCGGTAAGCCTGCTTCACATCGCCAGCCCCAGCTACCCGCCGTCGCCCGCTCGCCTTGTGCCCGCGATCGTCCAGCGCCGCCTTGAATCGCTGCATCGTTAGCTGGCTCCGCTCGGGGATGCCACTCACGATCTGCCACGTCTGGAACGATTCCCAAAGAGACGAGAAGAGCTCTTCGGCTGTGGCCTCTTGGTCAGTGTGTTCGGCGATCCACTCATCAACCGAACTGAGCGACTCGCGCAGGGCCATCGTCGCGTCCATGACGGCGACCGGCGGCGTCAGGCCGTCACGCCGGTAGGCGCTCCACCCTTCCACGAGCCACTGCATCACCCCGTCCCGTTCGTCGGTCTCGATGCGGGCTCGGAGGCCGTCGTCCTCTCGACCGATGAAGGAGACGTTGAACGGCACCACAACGAGCCGTCGCCACAGCGCGGGGTCTGCGCCGGTTATACGTGGCGGCTGGTTGGTGGCGATGAACGGGGTGAAGGCAGGGATGCCGCTCACGAACGCGCCGGAGTACAACGTTCGTACCTTGATCGAGTCGTTGCCCGTGATCCGCTTTATGTGGTCGGCGTGCAGTTCCCACTCTTGCGATGCCTCCGTGGTGAAGAGGAAGCGACGGCTGAACACGGACACGAGGTCAGGCCGCGGGGACTCAGTCTGCTTCGCCCTGAGCATGGACAACTCGAAGGTGTCGCCGTAGTCCCCGAGGATCGACAGCATGACCTGTCCGAAGGTGGTCTTGCCCGTGGAGGTCGGCCCCAGCAGAAGCGGGAGCAGTCGATGTGGGTTACCCACCGTGAAGGCGGCGTACGCCGTGAGCCGTTGCAGGTATGACCGAACTTCCTCATCAGGCAACGCCTCCTCGAGAAACCGAGCCCAGGTTGGCGCTTCTGCGCCACGTCGGTAGCCCGCCGCTGCGACACGTCGGGCGTGGTCTGAGCGTTGGTGGGCCCTCAACACCGCCCGCTCGCCCAGGTCGAGCGTCCCGTTCTGCAAGACGAAGACGCCCGGGTTAGCGTCGAACGCTGACGCCGGCAGAGTGATGTTCTGTTGAGTCGCCCGTTCATGTTCTGACTGAGCCAGCTTCATCATGTTGCCGAGTCTGGCGGCCGACGCCGACGTCTTGGCCCAGGCGAGTAGTTGCTCCGCGCGCCTCTTGTCCTTCTTGCTGTTGGACTTCGACAAGTGGAACGCTTCCTGCTTCATCGCCCGCGCGGTCTCTTTCGCCCACCGCTCAACCCGTCCGGAGTCGTCCTCAGCCCACCGACGCGCGTCCCAGTAGTGCCAGCCTCCGTAGGCAGCAACGTAGCGGATGTCCGCCCCGTGCTTGTCGACCAGCCGCTCAGCGTTGCCGATGTCGTCGAAGCCGTAGCTGGCGCCCATCTTGCCCACGGCATCGCGAGGCACCCGCTCATAGGCACTCCGCAGCGACTCCATCGCTTCCCCGGTGGTGTAGGCGTCGGCCTTGAGTGTCCGAACCGACTCAGCGAACCGCAACATGAGCGGCTCAGCCTCACCGATGACGTAACGCTCATCGCGCAGTTGACACGCCAACCAGAATCCGGCGGCGTTACGAGAGCCCTCCTCATTTACCTTGGTGTCAATGGCGATGGCTAGTAGTTCGTCGGCGTCGCGTCGCTGCCTGGCGGCGGGGACACCGAAGAGGTCGCCGAAGTCGCGTCCCTGCCCGGCGGCGGGGGCGTCGAAGGACGGCGCGTTGTCCAGCAGCGAGATCAGCGCTTCCGCCGAACGACCGTGCTTAACGAACCAATCGGTGACGTCCTCGCCCTGTCCTAGAGCGAGATCGGCGATCCGGACGCTGAGGGCGACGCTTGTCAGTCGCTCGGCGAGTTTCCGCGCGCCTGTGGCGCCTGCGCTGTCACAGTCATACGCGATAACACAGTCACGACCGCGAAGTGGCTCCAGCTCGTGCAAGCTTGGCGGGTTGCCCGCGCCGCCCGTACCGGAGACGCACCAGACGTCATCGAGTTCCTGTGCCGCTTTCAGGGCGTCGAGTTCGCCTTCAACGATGAGGACTAGAGCGTCCTCCGTCGGCGATTTCACCGGTACATAGAGGTGTCCCTTGCCGTAACCGGCCAGCGACATCATCTTGTTGTGGTCTTTCGGGGAGTAGCGGCGGACGTTGACCAGGTCCTTGTCCGCCCCGTAGACGGGGATCGTGTCCCGAGTTCCGTCCCACCCGATCCGAGCGCCGTCGATGACCTCATCCGAGAGGCCCCGTGCGTCACGCATGACGCCAGCGTGCGCCTCGTCTGCTCTCAGTGTCGCGCTCCACTCACCGACCTTCTTCCTGGTCGGCAGTGGAACGGTCCTGTCCAACCTAGAATGATTGGTACTCACGGTGATTCACACTCCTGTTCATCTACGTCTCGGTAGGTATGGCGCTTGACGATGTCCATCACGGTCGAGGTCGAGGCTCCGAAGCGTTCAGCCATCTCCGCGTAGGTCGCCCCGTCCCGGTGTAGCCGCCGAATCTCCAACACCTGTTCCGGCGTTGCGCCCTTCCAAGCAGCGCGGGCAGCGCGCTTTTTGGATGGCACGCCGTGGATGAGGGGTTTGAGGTTGACGCCCTTCGGCCCGTACACCACGGCGCAGGTATCGGACGCATAAAGCGAATGGAGCCGGTGGCCTGCTGGGGGCATGTAGGCCGTGATCCCGAGCTGGTCGGCGTACTGCTCAACGCGAAGCCAGTAGGTGGCGAACCCGACGTCCTTGTGGCTCGGTCGGTAGTTCCACGCGACCAACACCCGAGCCTTGCCGAACGAGAACACCAAGGCATGGTTGAGGAGGTCGAGCCGCGCGGCGACGCAGTAGCGGGCGTGGGCGTCGGAGTTGAGCCCACGCCCGAGCACCGCATGCCCGCAAGGGAACCGCCCGCTCGGTCGAAGACCGTGGTGAACTGCCCAAGCTTGCAGAAGCTCGGCGTAGTTGCGGTTCCTCATTGCTCGACGCCCCAGTCGTCCGGCTCCCCCAGGCCAGGTCCACGCAGGGTCGTGAACGGGTAGCGGTCGGGCCGGTCGATCGTGATGGGTGAGTTCTTGACGGCGATAGCCCGGTTGACCCAGGCCCGAGCGGTGGCCCGTGCCTCGGACCGGCTCAGGGATGGGTCGTCCGCCAGCAGCGCTACCCGTACCGCCTCGCACACCGCGCCATACGTGATCGCGATCCGGTCATAGTCGCCGTTGCCATAGTTGCGCGCCCAGAAGGTGTGCCGAGCCACGTACATCGAATCCGGGTCACCGCGATCCGCCTCAGAAGAGGGGATGCAGAAGACCCACTGGCCGGTGGGGTAGCGCCCTCGGGGCGGCACTCCGTGCGGCGGAACTAGACTTGTCTTCATTGGTATGACTCCTTCTTGGGTTGAGGGAACCGGGCGGGCAGGCGTGTAGGAGCGCCTGCCCGCCGACACGTTCAGGGCTGGTTTAGGTCGTCTGCGGTGATAACCGGCAACCCCCGGCGCAGCGCGGGATACGTGCTGAGGAAGCCGTCTTCGAAGTCCTCCAACGGGGTCTCCGCGAGGCCGGACAGGGCGGCGTCGTCCTTGGCCAGCTGGTCGAGACGTTCCTGTAGGACGCGACGCTGAGCGCCGATCTTGGAGAGCGCCTGCCGTGCCTCGGTCGCGGAAAGCTTGCCGAGTTCCATCCGGCGGTGAACCTTCCTGGCGGCCTCGGTGGCCTCGGTCAGCCCGTCCTCGACCTCCTCGACGACCCGGTTTCTTTGGGCCTCGGCCCCCTTCACCCGGTCGGCAAGTTGGCCCGCGATGTTGCTCTCGACCTCGGAGACCCGCCGTTCTAGGTTCCGCGCCTGCCTCGGGGAGAGGCCGGTGGCGGAGTCCTTGAGCTCCTTGGCCTGACGCAAGGTGACCGGCTGGCCCCAGTACGCCTCCGGGTTGTTGTAGTCCAGGCTGAAGTAGCCACTCATAGCGTGTTTCCTTTCAGTGCTGGGTAGATTTCCGCCATGCCGGCGCGGTCGTCGGCTGCGCCCTCGGTGAGCAGGCGCTCGCGCCGGGCGACGCCCTCCAAGGTGTCGATCGCCTCATCGAGCACTTCGCTGAGCCGGTTGGCTCGACGGGCTAGCGCCTTGTGGTCGATCCGCTTGGGGATGTAGGTAGGCATCAATGCTTCTCCTTGCTTGGTACGAGTGGGGTGCAGTGGGTTTGGACCTCCGTCAGCAGCGCGCTGCGGATGACTTCGCTCTGGCTCATGCCTCGCCGAGCAGCGAGCGAACGCAAGGCGTCGACCGCCTCTCGGGAGAGTTGAACCTTGAGGGTGATCAGTCGCCGTTCGGAGTATGCAGGACGGGCCATCGAAACTCCTTCGTAGCGGCCACGTTTCATAGGCCGACAGAACTACCCTCGCGGATCGCGGATCGGTCCGCACCGGCGAATCGACAATCGTGAGAGTGATGCTCGGACTGCACCCCGTATTGACTTGCCGCGCCTGGAGAGGCCCCGCCCCGCGACGAATGCGGGGCGGGGCCTCGGGTCAGGTCAGGCGAACGGGTCGTCGTCTGCGCGAGCTGCTGTGCACTTCTCGCCGGTGGCTTCGTATATCGCTCGGACGACGTCGTCAGCGGTGAGAGACGACTCTTCGTCGCTCTGCATGCCCTCATCTGCCAGCGCGGCATCCAGCACCCTCCGCAATGTGGCCGTGGCCTTATCGAGATCCTCGCCTCTCATGAGCACCACGTCCTCTGCGAGGTCAACGGCAAGCGCAAAGCCCGGATAAGGCCGCTCATGCGAACGTTCCAGTGACTTCCGCACAGGCTTGAGTCGCTTGACCAGCTCCTCCAACTCATCGAGGATCGGTGAAAGTTCCCGTATGAACGTGTACCGCTCGTCGCTCATCGGACACCGGCCTTGGCCAGAATCCACGTGTCGATGTCAGCTCGGGAGTACAGCCACTTGTGACCGACCTTGACGGGGTGGAGTTCCCCGGCCTCTGTCGCACGCCGAATCGTCCTGGGGCTGATTTGCCCCGACCCGTTACAGGCGTATGCGGCAGCGGTCTCTTGTCTGAACTCTGGTTTACGGCGGTCAACCTCTGGCGCGACCGCCTGCGCCTCATTCTTGGACATCGAAATGCCCTCCATTCCTTACGTTGGAAGGGAGGGCTAGATGGGCTCGCAGTTACGCGGCTGAACGCCCTCCCGGGGATGCGGAGCGGAGGGCGGTCGACGGGGCTCGCGCGGAATCAGGCCTACGGCGTGGCTCGCTGTGGCTAGGCGGTGCGTAGGTGACCGGGGCGACCTCGGGCAAGGGCTCGACCTCGGCAAGTGCGTCGAGGGCCGCGAGGGCGTCGGGGAAGGACAACCCCCAGCCCACGGTGATGCGGGCGTATGCGGCGTTGGCCATGTGGTGGCGGCATGCGTAGGAGGAAGTGCAGCCGAGGTTGGAGTAGAGGGCCTGCTCGCGCCGGGTCGGCTCAGCGGGCTCATCAGGGCTGATCTGCCACTCGACGTAATCCATGGGTTGCACCTCCTTCCTTAATCGATTGGCTCAGTCAAGCACACTGTGACATTCGGCGCTGGCGACAGCTCGCGACCCCGTTACGACCCTGAGCGTGCCTAGGCTAGCCGGGTCGAGCCCGGTCGGGTCGGGCCGCGAAAGCACTGCGGCATAACGCGATAGTGCAGTTTCGATCTTTTTCGCTAGGCGGGCGCGCCGCAGCGGTAGCGGTCTTGAAAACCGCTATGGGCTCACACCCATCGTGGGTTCGAATCCCACGCCCTCCGCAATCGCGCTGTGCTGCCTCAGAACATCGGGAAGCCGTAAACCCCTGAGCCGGTGCCGACATCGGGT
>JAABUT010003848.1_pt1 | contig 12439 bp, 12 predicted proteins | sample 5559281 | NCBI WGS metagenome assembly JAABUT01 (sample SAMN10711880, study PRJNA513359) | rock metagenome | isolation source: Antarctica rocks | place: Antarctica: Victoria Land, Ricker Hills nord | collected 2016-01-04
CGAACGACGTCGTCAGATACATCAGCCCGATCGTCTTGTGGTCCGTCGTCGTCAAGACCTTCACGACCTTCGCGCCCGGGCCGGGTCGCTCCCGCTTCACCAAGACCGGGCGGGTCACGCCAGAAAGCAGGGTCATCAGCAGCTCCTGGCAGGACGGCGGGCGGCGAAAGGTTGGCGTTGGGCCGGGTGCAAGCCACACTCGCACAGATGTTGTGCTGCCGACGACATGCGGCCGACCTGATCTCCCGAACACCCTCGGTGCCGGCGGCGGCACGATCGCGCCGTACAACCGGCACTTCAACGCTGTGCATCGGGTAGGCCGCCGCCACCTCGGCCTCCCGGTCCCTGCCGGACCAGGCGGATGAGCGCGGGCTTGCTGGCGTTGTAGGCCCGGCAGAGCTGGCACACCCTGCAGCCACTGCTGGTCGCAGCCGCCTGAGCAGCAGGCCTAGGTCGGCAGCCACGCAGAACACGCCCTGGCTCCCTACGCCCTCCTCCGGCTGCGTGGCTGGAGGAGGGCGCGGGGCACTTTTTGTCGTTCCCGGCCAGTTCAGCTGGCCTGGGCACGGGGCTCGGCGCCGAGGCATAGGCGCGGTAGGGCTGTACAGGGGTGTGCCTCTGTCCGTTCCCAGGCATCTTGGGTGAGGACATCCGAGCGTTGATGTGGGCCCGCTGATCCCGGCGTTCATCGGCTATCAGGTGGCCGGCTGGATTCGCGACCGGCACTAAGTGTTGCGTGAGCAGGGTAGGCGCTGCAGAAGCATCCGATGGCGGCCCCCATCTGCCCGTAGAAGCCCTCCCAGCTGCCCCCGGTAGTCTCGGACCACCAGTGCGACTCAGCCCGCCTCAGAGAGGCCACAGGCCCCAACCAGGTGCCGCGGTCCTGGCCGCAACAGCAGCCGAGAGAGGCACCGGCGACTTCGGCTGTCTGAAGCGGGGGAGCTGGCACACCCTGCGAACAACGCTGGCCGTAGCCGCCTGCGTAAATGTCCGGCCGCAATAGGCGTGCGGGTGCACGGATCTGCGCCGGCTGCCGATGCGCTACCTCGGGCACTCCGGCCACGCAACGACGCCGCGCCTTGGAGCTTCTGAAAGGCAGGCGAACCCGCTACCTCCAGGAAGGCTCAGGTCCCGCAGAACGTGCGGTAGGCGCCGGAGTCATCTGGGTTCGGTTGGGCGTATTGCTGCAGGTGTGGACGCTCCTCAAAGGGCACGGTCACCGCTTCGAGCAGCGTTCCCAGCGGACCCAGGTCACCGTCGGTGGCGGCCGCGAGGGCCTCCTCGACCAGGTGGTTGCGCGGGATGTACACCGGGTTCACGCGAGCCATGCCTCGGTCGTCCGGGGCCAGCGTCAGCCAGCGGTCCAGCCAGGCGTCGATGGCTGCGAGGTCGAGGAACAGTCCCCGCGCCGGCTCGAGGTCGCCGTAGGCGGCCGCTCCGAGGTTCCGAAAGAACGAGGTGTAGTCCACGCGGTTGCTGTGCAGCAACGCGAGCAGCTCATCAGTGAGTGCGGCCGCGGCCGCGTCGTCGACTGCGGGCGGCAGCCCCAGCTTGAGCCGCATCCCGGCCGACCACGCGGCCGCGTAGCCCGCGCGAAAGCGGCCCAGCGACTCCACGGCTAGCGCGAGAGCCTTCTCCTGGTCGTCGTCGAACAGCGGCAGCAACGCCTCGGCCAAGCGGGCCAGGTTCCACTCCGCCGCGAGCGGCTGGTTGCCGTACGCGTAGCGCCCGCCCTCGTCTATGGAGCTGAACACGGTGGTGGGGTCGAAGGCGTCGAGGAAGGCGCACGGTCCGTAGTCGATGGTCTCGCCGGAGATCGTCATGTTGTCGGTGTTCATGACGCCGTGGACGAACCCGATGAGCATCCACTGCGAGACCAGGACCGCCTGGGCGGCGACCACCGCCTCGAACAGCGCGAGGTAGGGCCGGGGCTCGTCGGCAGCGCCGGGATGGTGACGGGCGATCGCGTGGTCCGCCAGACGGCGTAGGAGCTCGACATCTCCCGTCGCGCGGGCGAACTGGAAGCTACCCACCCGCAGATGACTGCTGGCGACCCTGGCGAGCACTGCCCCTGGCAGCAGGGTGTCGCGGCGCACTGCGCGTCCGGTGGCCACCACGGCCAGGGATCGGGTCGTCGGGATGCCAAGGGCATGCATGGCCTGGCTGAGAACGTACTCGCGCAGCATGGGGCCGACCGCGGCCAGCCCGTCACCGCCGCGCGCGAACGGCGTCCGTCCAGAACCCTTCAGGTGCAGGTCACGCACCTGCCCATCAGCTCCAGCGAGCTCACCGAGCAGCAGCGCCCTCCCGTCACCCAGGCGCGGGACGAACCCGCCGAACTGGTGACCGGCGTACCCCTGCGCCACCGGAGTCGCGCCCGCGGGCACCAGGTTGCCCAGCAGGAACCGCAAGCCGTCGGCGCTGCGCAGCCAAGTTGCGTCCAACCCCAGGTCCGCGGCGAGGACCTCGTCGAGGATCAGCAACCGGGGGTCCGGCGCACTGTCCGCCTGCCAGGGAATCGACATCTCTGTCAGGTCGCGGGCGAACCGGTTGTCGAGCCTGACCAACGGCGCAGGGGCAACGCTCACATGACGAGCCTACGGGCAGCTGCGCCTGCGACAGCTGCTCGAGCACGTCCTCCAGATCCGCCACGGCCGCTGTCAGTCCCGAGCCGGCCACCGATCTTGCGCCTCGAGCCGCCCCAGGCTTCTCGCGCCAGGAGCAGCAGATGAAGGGGCCTGATCTGCCGGTACGGAGCTTTCGAGTCCGACCTGGTACTCCGAATCGCCTGTTCGAGTCAGCCGGCCTCACAGCGGCCCACAGACACTGATGGTGCCTCGCCGGCCGAGCTTGCGCTGCACGGCGGCTTGCTGCCGAACCTGGGTGTGCTGCAGGGCAAAGACCATCACCAGCGTGACCGCGGCGGCGAGCGCCTCGAACGCGGTCAGCCACTGGGTGGCATGCGGCAACGCCAGCGCCGCGAGCAGGAACAGCACGCTGATCGCCGCCGCCACAGCGTTCGCGCCGCTGCTGGCCGACACCTCGTTCAAGCGGTGCAGCTGACGGCTCTCCCACGGCCGGTGCTCACCGCCTGAGGCGACCCGGTGCTGGCTAGGCCATGGAGCAGGGACCCCCACCGAGTGAGGACTGGGAGATCATCCGGCTGGAGATCGACACAGCCAAACTTCCCCCCGTCGGGTCAGCCCCGGCCACAGCCTCAACAGGGTGACAGCAGGCCTATGGCCGACGGCAGCGAGGGGCAGTTGACCCCCCGAGCCGTCCTGCCCGGCCGGCTGCCCGGGCGGAGCCTGTCAACCTCTGTGGGGCAGCTGAGGCAGCGGGGCGTAGGCGCGCGAGGCTGCTGACTAGCAACCTCAATCCTGCTCACCCTTCTGGCCGTCCTGGCCAGGGGGGCGTTCGGGCGCCGTCTCCTGGTCTTGGGGCGTCCCAGGGGCCGACCCGAGCACCTCACCGGTCACCGGATGCACGTACTGCACGGTGCCATCGATGTCCGCTTGGTCGACACGCAGTCGGTGCCGCTGAGGCAGCCGCACACGCTGCTTGAAGTTCTGGACCCGTCCCTGCTGGTGCCGGGCTTGACGTTTGGCTGGCACGTCGGCCACTTCCAGTTCCTGGGCAACCGCTTCCGGGTGCCAAGCCGCGCGGAACCACAAACCGTCTACCTGCACGACCAACTCCTTCGCCGCCATCTGCCGCAACTGCCTACGGATGGCGTCGGCTGTCTGCCCGGTATGACGGGCAAGTCCGGCGACCGTGAGTCCCCCGGTCCCGGAGGGGGCTGAGACGTCCCGCCAGGCCCGGCGACGCTCCAGCACCAGCTGCCCGTGCCGCTTCTTCACCCGCAGCAGGTGACCACCTGCGATCGGGATACGGTACTCATCGAGTGCATCAAAGGTGAGCTCGTGGCCGCCTCGGAGGCCGCCCGACCCAAAGATCGGATGTGTCGGGCCGGTACGGACACGCGAAAGCCGGTCAATCTCTTTACCCGCCGGGGAGGGGAGGGCAGAAGAGAGGGACGACAGCATCAACTCGATGAGATCCGGAACCACCAGAAGGACAGTCGTCTGGTCCTTACGCCTGCTCACCACCTCAAGCAGCCCGTTGGCTTCCAGCCGGCGTAGCGCCTTGCCTGCACTCTCCTGATGGCACTCGGCATCCTCAGCGATCTGTCTCTGAGACTTGCTGACTCTCCTGGTCTTGGTCCGACTCGCCTCCCTGATCAGGCTCTGCCAGACCTTGTGCTCAGTGCGGCGGCCTCGCTTGCTGAACCGGGAGGGGTCGACCAGAACGAGCGTGAGGGCCCGCAGGTCACAGGCACACAGGTCATCCGGGGCGCGCTTCCTCTCGCATGCGACAAGCCGGGTGATCAGTTCACCGCCCTGGGCGGCGCGGTCGAACTCCTCGCCTGCGACGTCATCACTCAACCTGCTGCCATGCACGGAGCTGATGAAGTCAGCGCGCAGACCGGGTAGGACGTGAAGCACCCCGGGATGTCCCTCGACGCCGGCGCGAAGCAGCCGAAGCAGGGGGGCGAGCAGAGCGAGATGGCGCTTGTCTTGCGTGAGGGACTTGCGGAAGGCATCCGCGAGGTGCCGAACCGCCTGGCACGGCGGCGCTCCGGACGGCGCCTCGCCCGACAGCAGCTGGCTCACCGTGTTCCTGCCAACCCGCCTGGACAGCGGCGCGGTGCTCTTGCTGGGTGCGCGCCCGGCCAGGAATTGATCCAGCGCAGCATGATCGGCATCCGCCAAGGGGTTCAGCGTGTCGAGCCGGCGCACCCGCCGTGGTTGGCCACCGCCGAGCAGCCTGGCCTTGTGGTTGAACGTCCCCGGCGGGCGAAGGAACTTGTTGTTCCCACCTGAGGTGTCTGTGCCGAGCGCGATGGCCAAGCGACGCGCATAGTCGGCCACCTGCAGGCCTGGTAGGACCCGACCAAGGTCGACGTAGGCGTGGCGCCTGTCTCCAATGCCCCCCGAGTCAACGAGATGGCAGGGCAGCCCGAGTGCGATCAGGTCCCGCTCGAGGTCCTGGCTCCAGCCGTCAACATCCAGCCAAACCCACCGAGCTGGCAACGGCTGGCTCCTGTCCAGGGCCCGTGTCGGGGCATCTCGCAGCAGCGGCGTGATGAACACATCCTCCCCGCAGGCGACTGCTGCGCTCACGTCGTCCAGCAGATGCTGACGCTGTTGGGGGAGCCGGTAGGACCTCTGCCGAAACAGGTCGTGCTTATAACGACCCGCTAGCAACACCGGCCTGCCGAAGCCGCAGACGCAGGAGCCCGCCGAGTCGGCGTAGACGAGGTCGAGGTAGCCCTTCACCTCGATTGGGTCAGCACGTAGGTCAGTCACGCCAGCCCGTTTCCGCCGCGCCTGCAGTTCACAGCGCAACTCCTGCCAGTCCAGCGCGCCATCAGCCGATCACCTGCATCGTGCTGATCGGCACGACCCGGCGGAGCACCGCGGTGAGCCGCAGCACCTTCTGGCGGTCGAGCAGCTGGCCATCAGCCAGTGCGTGCTCCAGCACGGCGATGGCAGCCTCGACCGCTCCATCGCGAGTCACGACCGTGCGGCTGAGGTAGTGGCGGTGCCGCCCGCTGGCCTTGTCTTGGCGTAGGTCCAGCCATCCCTGCTCCAAGCCCTCGAGCAGAGCCTCCTTGACCCGCCGCCGGCCGATGCTCGGCATGAGGTGAGCGAACACCTCGCGCTGCGTGGCGCCTGGATGAGCCAGAACAACACTCCACACAGCCAACCCGTCGAACGAAAGCCCTCCGGGCGGTTCGGGCAGCGGTCCATTGCGCCACCTGCCGCAGGAAGGCAGCCCGGCGCACCGTGGCGCACTCGCAGCACCCGTACCGGTGGAGTCCTCCCCCTCACCCCTCTCACCCCGCTGAGGGGCCCTCGCAGGCCCATCCGCGAGGCACTCGCTACCCAGGCCGTCAGGGAACGGACTCTTGGCTGTCACGAGGACGTCCGCGGCGACTGCACCGGAGCAGGCGGTTGGCAGGCCGGGTGCCGGTAGAACGGCTCGTCCCTGACGATCTCCCGCTTGGCGCTGGTGCCGGGCTTGAGGAACTCCCCGCAGACCTGGCAGGGCCAGGGACCCTCCGGAACTGGGTACCAGACACGTTGGGGCACGCTGGTCCTTGCCGGCCGCCGGTCGAGGCGGCCCTCACCAGGAGTGCGCTGCCCGACTACCCTGGGGACCTGACTCGCCCAGCCACTGGCCCGCAGCCGCCCCATCACAGCTCCACGGTCTGTGCCAGCGCCAGCACCTGGCCGGCCCGCTCAGCGTTGAGCTCAAAGCCCTCGACCAGCACAGCCTCGGTCAGGATGGCGAGGGCGAAGTCCACGGCGAACTCCATGCCCGCGAGCGCCATGTCCTCGGGTGCCATCGCGCCGTAGGCGTTCAGCCGGTCGCGGTAGCGCTTCGGCTTGATCTTCCTGCGGTTGCTCACTGGGCGCCGCCCCGCAGCAGCACCGACAGGCGGTCCAGCTGCGAAGCCGACAGCTTCGGCGCGGACGCCACCGTGCGCTCGATGTACTGGCGAAGCTTCTCCTCCGCCAGGACCCGGCGGGCGTCCAGCAGGGACGCCGGCGGCTCCCCGCCAACCTTCTTGTGCTTCTTGCTCTCAACGGCGACACGCGCCTTCGCCAAACCGACTGCAGACATAGCTACCCCACTGTGAATCCAGTGGTCGCCGCAACCAGGTAGTCGGCTAGGTACGAGACGGTGAGCCAGTCCGTGTTCCGCTGACCCTGAGCCTCACCCCGAAGGGCAACGCCAGACTAGGACTCGGGGTCCAGGACGGCAACTGTGGTGGAGACGTCATCGGCATCCAACAAGAGCACGCCGGTGTGCGGCATGTAGATCCGTCGCCTGATCGCTTCAGGGTCCAGGTAGCGCTCCCGGCCCGGACACCCCGGGCAATAGAGCGGCGGACCGTCGGTGGCCGAGGACAGCGGCAAGTGGTTCCCATTGCAGATGATCACATCGCCGCGCACCTCAGCAACGGGGGGGTAGTGGCGGACATGCCCGGACTTGCTGACGTGCCGGCAAAGCACCTTGGCGCGCAGTGGGCCCACCGCGGCGCCCCGGGGGAGAGAGCGGACGTACTCCTGATCGGACTGCCCGAACCTCCGCCTTCCGGGCCTCGCTTGCTCCGAGCTCACCGTCACCTTGTAGCACGAGTCGAACCACAGCACCGGACTGACAAGCCGATCAGGCGCAGCAAGCCACCGGCGGAACGGGCCGCCGGGAAGGACCTGAAGGACTCAGGCGACTGGCAAGAGCCGGCACTGTACGCACGAGCTGACCGAACCTGCCGCGGGAAGTGTCTCGGCTAAACCGCGAACGACCTTGCGCGTAACGGCCAGGCGCCCGACCACGGGCGAAGCATCTAGCTACGGCACTCTCGTGATAAGGCGAGTCCGGCGACACACACATCGGCAGGGCACGCTCCCCGCCGCGGCCTATGTCATCAGAGCCAGGGACGCCTGGCTACTGCCGCCTCCGAAGTGCTGAGGCCGCGTCACCCAGGCTCCAACGCCCATGCGGTTGCCTTCCATGTGTTGTATGACTATGCAGACCTTCGCATCCACATCAAATACGGGGAGCCGGTATGACCGCACAGGTGGCCGAGGCCGCTCTGCCACGCGTCAGCGGCCGGCACCGGGACCGAGCGCTGGCCTCGGCGCGTAAGTGCCGGGCGATCCAGCTCAAGCTGCAGGGCCTGACCTATCAGCAGATCGCTGATGAGCTGGGCTACACCAGCCGCGGCACCGTCTACAAGATCATCAAGACGGCGCAGGCCACACAGCTCACCGGCGCCGTCGAGGAGCACCTGGACATCGAGGTAAGCCGGCTCAACGCTCTGCAGGCCGCCGTCTGGCCCGCGGCCATGTCCGGCGACCTGCGGGCTCTGGTCGTGGCGGCGCGGATCATCGACGCCCGCTGCCGACTGCTTGGACTGATCGGTCCTGCGACCAAGCGCACTGCCTGCCAACAGCCGCAGACGCTCGTCCTGCGCGACGACGACTGCCGCCTGCGCGGCTGCCCGGACCACACCTGATCTGCGCGCGACCGTTGACTCTGGCGTGCATTGACCCTGTGGCGACGACGCCCTCGATCCAATGCGGCGGGACGAGCCGCCGTACCGGGCCGCGACGCAGGCGCTGCTCGTAGGGCGTCGGGGCAACACGCCTTGCCTCTCCCAGCGCCTGATGGTGTGGCTTGTCCTGCCGAGGCCGGCGGCGAACTCACCGACGTAGTGCGCCTGGAACACCCGTCCCTAGGCGTCCGAGAAGGGCATCGGGCGCCGGCCCTCACCGGCTGGCGATGTAGAGACCGTGAGGGGCCTGGGGAGTCGTCTGGGGCTGCCGTTAGGCCACGGCGTGGCTGCCGCTGTCATGACCCTGAGGGTAGGAGGGGAGCGGACCAGCATCTGGGAGAGCGGACGCCGCCAACCCCCGATGAGAGACGGCGCGGGTCTGTGGAGGGTCGGGGGTGGAATCGCCGAGGCGTGACGCGCACCCCTCGGTCATGATGGGGCCGTCACGTCCACGGCGGTGAGCGGGACTTCTACTTTGGTCGCCCCGAGGATGGTTGCCAGCCCCGGCGGGACCAGCCACGGGGGTAGATGAGGGTGGTCGAGTAGCGGGGTCAGCGTGGGACCATCCAGCGGCCACTTCGGGCGAACACCCACGCTCGCGTCGGGCGCGTGCCAGCCTTCCCAGGGCACCCACCAGGGTCGCTGCTGATGGAGGACCCGCATGCGCACTTCAGGACGTGCTCTTGGCCTCGTGATGGCCGTTCTGGCGCTCGCTGGGTGCAAGACTGATACGACAACGACAACGACAACGACAGCGTCGACGTCCGCCGGCGGGGCGAGCGTGGCTGCGACAGGGGTGGCGACCCCCGCCGCGGGCGTCACCGAGGCACCACCAGCACCAGCACCACCAGCAGCACCGAGCGGGACCGTGAGGCGCCCAGCAGCCAGCACTCCCGCAGCGGGAAGGGCCGGCGAGCCGAACCGTGCGCTGACCCCCGGTCACGCCTTCGCCAGCGCGACGACGTCGCAGGTGTGCGTCAGCGGCTACTCCCGCGGCGTGCGGTACGTCACGACCCCCGTCCGTGAACAGGTCTTCGCGACCTACCACATCGGCTACCCGCCGCCGGCGGGCGCGTACGAGCTGGACCACCTGATCCCGCTCGAGCTCGGCGGGGACAACAGCGCGAGCAACCTGTGGCCTGAGCCGTACCACGGGGCGAACAGCGCGGATGTTAAGGACCACCTGGAGAACCACCTGCACGAGCTGGTGTGCAGCGGGCAGGTCGAGTTGGGCACGGCGCAGCAGGCGATGGCGGGTGACTGGCGGGCGGCGGCGGCTCGCTACGGCAGCACCACGGCCGCGTCGTCACCGTCGATCACGACGAGCACGAGTTCTGCTCCTAGCCGGACGGAGGCACCGGTGTCGGCGGGAAACGGGGCCACGGCGCGGTGCAACGACGGGACGTACTCCTACGCCGCGCATCATCAGGGGGCGTGCTCGCGCCACGGTGGCGTCGCGGAGTTCTACAGATAGCCCCCTTCGCTCGGAGTTCACGTCGACGTATGTGTCCGTTCCGTGTCGGACAGTCTGCGATCGAGTCTCGGACCGAGAACGTGAGCGGATCATCCCCCTCGCGGGAAGCGCTGAGGCTCGCTGGCCGCGATGACCACGGTCAGGAGCGACGCTCCTGCCGGGATGAGTGCATGCCGCCGTCGAACGTCAGTGACATCCGCGCTTGGGTACAGCAGCAGGGGATGACCGTTTCCGACCGCGGCGGGCTCTCTCAGGACGTGATGGCCGCCTACGACAAGGCCCACCAGAAGCCGCGAGCAGCGAAGGCGGTGAAGCCGGGCCGTGCTGCCAGTGCGCCAGGCGCCACCGCTACGGCACGTCCAGCCACCAAGCCCAGGCGGTCCCCAGTCGAGCTGGAGCCGGAGAGGCCGGCTTCAGTGCCTGCTCCGTCAGCGGCAGCGGCAGCGTCAGCGGGAGCGGAAGCTGGAGCGGAAGCTGGAGGGTCGCGTCCTTGAGCTGGAGAAGCAGGTCTTGTCGCTCACCCAGCGCCTGGACGCAGCCGTGACCGCCTTGACCAAGCGCGGCCGCTCGTTCTCCATGCCCAAGCGCAAGTAGACGCCACATTCACGTCGAGGCCTATACATAGCCCTCTTACGCGCGTCCTCCAGGCGCTCGTGGACGCAGCTACTGGGACTGGTGCAAGCGGCGGTACGACGCGATGTGTGGTGCGCAGCTGCCACTACGTCCCGTCGTTCCAGATCACGTCAACTCGCATGGGGTCGGCGCGGGGGCCGTTTCGGCCGTCGGTGTGCCGCAAGGTGATCTTCGTGAACATCAGACGCAGTGCTGTGCGCCGTTGAGGCATCGTCCAGTCCGCCCATGCAGCCGAGGGGTCAATAAGGTCAGCTTCGCTGAAGGGCGTGTCGTGCTGAAGCGCTTGTAGCGCTGCGAGACGAGCCGCCAGAGTGGCCAGTTGCTCCCGGGCGCTGCCAGCGGTCAGCAGGCCGTCCGCGATCAGCCCGACAAGATCGTTGCGGCGGCCCTCCAACGTCGCGGTCTCAGCTGCAACGTCCTTGCGCACCCCGCTAGGCAGGCTGAGCAGACCCGCGGCATCCGGCTGGCGAAGCCGGGCGATCACGAGCTGCGCGATGAACTCGTCGGCCGCAGAGCGAGTGATGCTGACGTGGCAGCGACCACCGGGGCTCCGGGAACGTAGATCGCCGCGTGGATCTTGCCGCCGCCCCAAAGCAGGTCGCCGTGCTCAGCGCAGGTGAGGATGCCGCCGAGGAGCGTGAGCTTCTCCCGGGGGCGTCGCGCCTCGCCTCGAGGTCTCCGCACGAGGGCTGCTTGCGCGGACCGCCACCGCTGTTCGGACACGACGCCGTCGAACGCGGCCGGCACGAACTCACCCCCGATATTCACCATCCCGCCCAAAGCCGGCGAGCCGATCAGGCGCGAGATTCCGGTGTGGCTCCAGCGTTGGCCGCGACGGGGGAGGAGGCCCCGGGCGTTGAAGTCCCGGGCGATGGCCGTCAGAGCGTCGCCGCGGAGCACGCGGAGGAAGGCCTCCTCGACGATCGGGGCCTGCGCCACGTCGGGCTCGGGCTTGCCGGGCTCGTCGGAGGTCTGCATGCCGAAGGGGATAGGGCCGCGCCACAGGCCGGCCTGCTTCGCCTGGGCGTGCGCCCGCGCCACCCGTTCTCCCGTACGCTCCGACTCCGCCCGGCTCACAGCTCCGAGCATCCTCGCAACCAGCCTTCCGTGGCTGGTGGACACGTCCCAAGCGCCGGCCTTCACCGTCTCAACGTGCGCACCTGTCTCATCCAACAGCTGTATAAAGTCCTCCAGCTCCCGAGGGGAGCGGTGAAGGCGCTCAGGTGCCCAGGCCACGACGGCATCGACCCGACCGGCAGCAAGATCAAGCAGCAGGCGCTGGTACGCGGGGCGGGGGCGACCGGTGAAGGCGGAGAGGTAGTTGTCGCAGTACTCACCAGCGAGCACCCACCCCTTGCGAGCGAGCAGGGCCTCACAGTCGGACCGTTGCCGCGCCACCCCCAAGCCCTCCCCGGCCTCATCTCGGCTGATCCGGGTGTAGACGGCGCTTCGCATCTGGCAAAGGTATAGGTCAGCCGCCCGTTGAACTGGATCAACGAGCCGGGCCGGGTCTTCGTGGCCCGGCGGGGGCGTTCGGAGCTGACCACGACGATCCTGGGTGAGACGCAAGTACGCGACCTGGTGGAGAAGATGCTCAAGACGACCGGCCGACGGGTGGATCTGAGCACCCCGTTCGTCGACGCGATGCTGCCGGACGGCAGCCGGCTGCATGTCGTCATTCCAGACATCACCCGGCGGCACTGGTCGGTGAACATCCGAAAGTTCGTGCTGAGCGCGAATACGCTCGACGAGCTCGTCCTGCTCGGCACGGTGACGGACCAGGCAGCCCGCTTCCTGGAGGCGGCGATCGTGGCCGGCTTAAACGTGATCGTCGCCGGCGGGACCCAGGCGGGCAAGACCACCCTGCTGAACTGCCTGGCGGGCGCCATCCCGGCGAAGGAGCGGGTCGTGACCTGCGAGGAGGTCTTCGAGCTGCAACTCGGGCTACCTGACGTCGTGGCGATGCAGACCCGTCAGCCCAACCTGGAGGGCACCGGTGAGATTCGGCTGCGACGTCTGGTCAAGGAGGCCCTGCGGATGCGGCCCGATCGTCTGCTGGTGGGCGAGGTGCGCCAGGAGGAGTGCCTGGATCTGCTGATCGCCCTCAACAGCGGCCTGCCGGGCATGTGCTCGATCCACGCGAACTCCGCTCGCGAGGCGGTCGTCAAGCTCTGCACCCTGCCGCTGCTGGCCGGGGAGAACGT
>JAABUT010003849.1_pt1 | contig 12439 bp, 16 predicted proteins | sample 5559281 | NCBI WGS metagenome assembly JAABUT01 (sample SAMN10711880, study PRJNA513359) | rock metagenome | isolation source: Antarctica rocks | place: Antarctica: Victoria Land, Ricker Hills nord | collected 2016-01-04
CGTCGTCGTCCGGAGCGGCGACGACCCGTTGCCGGCGGCGCCCGTGGTCGCCGGCGCCAGCGTGCCGAAGGACGCCGGCCGGGGCCAGCCGACGCGCGTCACCCACGGTGGCACCCGGATCGAGCTGGTGCCCCTGACCTGGCCCGGTGGCGCCGAGCTCGGTGTCGAGCTGTCCGTGGGTGTCCCCGACGGCAGCTGGTCCCACCCTGTCCCTGTGGGCGAGTGGTGGCTGGCGAGTGGGGCGCACGCCCAGACGGTAGACCTGAGGGGGACGGCCAACCTCAGCAGGGTCTCGTTCGACGCGGTCACGGCGTCCGGTGAGGGTCGGACGGTGCTCTCAGGTTGCGCCGCTGGCTACCGCGACGTCGCCCTGACGATCACCTATGCGGGCCGTTATCCGACGGCCGAGCTGACGGCGACGCCCGAGATGAGCGGACGGCATACCGTGCTGTTCCACGCGTTCGCGGGCCGCTCACTCGAGGCGGTCGCCGAGGTGGTGTGCGGGCCGCTGCAGCACGCGCGCATGGTGCGCGGCCCCGAGCTGCTGCCGGCGAGCGAGCTGACGACGCCGTTCGCGCTCGTCCAGCTGGCGACGTCTGTCGGGGCGGCTCCCGTGACCTGGGGGGTGGCAGTCCCGACGGCCGACCTCGTCTTCGACGACGAGCAGGTCCGCGACCCGGATGACCAGCCGTTCGGTCTGTCACTTCGCGGTCCCGACGGCGACGTGCAGCCGACGATCTGTCTGCCCTTTCCGGGGCGCCGTGCCGAGACAGCTCCCGATAACCCGCTCTTCGCCCGTGCGCTACTGGTGCTTCGCCACGACGACCTGGCCGGGACCTGCCGCGAGCTTGTGCGTGCCGAGTACGGCTACCAGCCCTATCGCGAGGCGGTCTTCGGCCAGTCCCTGACCGACACCGTGCTCAACCTCGTCGACCTGCTGGCCATCGACCCGGTGGCCGACGACTCCGTGGACTACCAGGGCACTCCGTCGGGGTGGTGGAGCCGGGCGAAGAACTTCATCGATATCGAGAACGTCGGTACCGTGCGGTCGACGACGGCGGGGGTTCTTCTCTCGGCCGCCTACCTCACCGACGACCCGGAGCTCTACGAACGGCGGGCCCGTCCGCTCGTGGAGTTCCACCTCTCCCGCAACGGCTACGGGTGGACGCCTGATCCCGGTCGCCGTGTGTACGGCGACACGTCCCGCTACCAGATGTGCTCGACACCGGTGGGGCTCCGCGCCGTCGGTGCGCTGCACGAGATGATGCGGCGCCGTAGTCCGGGCATCGCCGCCCTGGCCGAGACATCGGACGCAGGCGTGAGCCACGACTACTGGCTCCAGCCTTCGCCATTCATGCATCCCCTGCACCGGTACCGGCTCAGCGGCGACCGGGACGCCCTCGAGACCGCATGTCGACTTGCGGACGACTACATCGCCGCACACGTTGACATCCTGCGCACGGATCCGGTGGACCCCCACGACTTCGCCGTGTACTACGTCGCGGACTGGATCGGACTGCTCGAGCTGCACCAGGAGACCGGTGACGACAGGTACCTTCGGGCCGCACACCAGGAGGCGTTCCGCTTCGCCACGCAGACCTTCATCCGACCGGTCCCGGACGGTTCGGTGACCCTGCCGAGCACCCCGCAGATCCGCGATCGGCAGATCGAGCTCGGTCGCTGGTGGGGTCCGAGGGCGCTCTTCGCGTATGCCCGGGAGGACCTGCCTGTCGAGCGCGCCGAGGCGTGGGTCGCCTCGATCTGCGGGATGACGTTCGAGGCGGTCCAGACCTTGCGCTACTCGGGACCCACCATGAACCCCGGCTGGGCCGCAGCCATGCTCAGACTGTCGGCGTTGGTGGGTGACGACCTGCTGGCCGACGTGGCTCACAACGCGATGGTAGGACGCTTCACCAGCTACCCCGGTTACTACTTCCGCCAGCAGAACGTCACCGTCATGCAGCCCGACTTCCCACTGCGGGGTCCCTTCGACAGCTCGACGATCTACTACCACCACGCGCCGGGCCAGCTCGGGATGGCCCTCGACTATCTCGTCACCGAGCACGAGGTGAGATCCAGCGGCGCCGTGGTCTTTCCGGCCGCGTTCGAGGAGAACTTCGTCTGGTTCCGGTTCCGCACCTACGGCCACCGACCCGGTTCTTTCCACGGGGAGCCTGACGTGTGGCTGTGGATGCCGAGAGGCATTGTCTCCGTTGACAACCCGAACTTCGACTGGCTGTCTGGCGAGCGGGACGGCTCCTCCTTCTTCGTCAGTCTCGTCAACGCGTCCTGTTCGCCCCAGGCGGGCACCGTGCGGTTCGGCGACCAGCTCGGCCTGACCGATGCGGGCCACCCGGCGACCCTGTCTGCCGGGGACGGCGCCTCTGCCGTCTCGGTCCTTCGTCGCCGTCTACATGTCGTCGTGCCCGCCCACGGACAGGTGGGGATCGCGCTGCATGACGTCGGGCCGCTCAGGGTCCGGCTACGCGACCACGACGCGCGACCAGCTGCCCCGGCTGGCTCAGACACGGCATACCACTTCGACGACGACACCGCCGTCGGCGCAGTGCGCGGGCTCCTGCTGGCCCGCCCCGACGGGTCGGGTCACGACGCCTTCGTGCAGTCGACCTGTGCGACACCCGCGGTCCTCGAGTACTCGCTCGACACCGGCTCGACGTGGACCTGCATCGTCAAGGCGGTGCACCCGGCCGAGTGGACGGTGCCGATGGAGTCGGGCGCCTCCCTGCGCTACTGCGTGCGATCCCAGGGTGCCGTGACGGACGAGGCCCGACTGGAGGCGCCGTGCTGATCACCGCGGTCGAGACCTTTCCCCTGCGGCTGCGGTCCGACGCCGCGTACCTCGGCGCTCTCCCTTCGGGCGAGCTGCCGCCGTCGCGCGGCTACCACCTGCGCCCGCCGTGGCGCAGCCTCTACTCCGACCGCTACGAGACGATGCTGGTGCGCCTCACGGCCGAGGACGGGACGCAGGGGTGGGGCGAGGCCCTCGCGCCAGTCGGTCCCCAGATCGTGGCGTCGATCGTCGACCTGCTCCTGAGTCCCGTCGTGATCGGGTCGAGCGCCACGGACCCTCGGCCGGTCAGCACCAGCCTGCGCGAGCTGATGCGCGAACGAGGCCACCTCGTCGGCCACCAGGCCGACGCGCTCGCTGCCGTGGACATCGCGCTCTGGGACCTGGCCGGACGCCTCACCGGCCAGCCCCTGACGACCCTACTCGGCGGGGCCTTCCGCGGAGAGGTGCCCACGTACGTGTCCGGGCTCCCACGGCCGGACGACGCCGGGCGCGCCGAGCTGGCCCGCGAGTGGGAGCAGCGCGGCGCGACCGCGGTCAAGGTGCACATCGGCCATGGGGTGGAGTCGGATCTGCGCACCGTGGACGCGATCCGGGCCGCCGCACCCACACTGCGGGTCGCCGTCGACGCGCACTGGGCCTACACCGTTCCCGAAGCCCTACGCCTCGCCGACGGCCTCGGCGAGCGCGGCGCCTGGTTCCTCGAGGCACCGCTGGCCCCCGAGGACATCCGCGGGCACGCCGAGCTCGTCGCCCGCTGCGCGCTGCCCATCGCGGTCGGGGAAGTATTACGCACGCGCTACGAGTTCACCCAGTGGCTCGAGGCCGGCGCCCTGCGGATCGCGCAGCCCGACGTGGCCCGCACCGGCATCACCGAGCTGATGGCGATCGCGGAGATCTGCTCGGTGCACCACGTGCCCGTGGCTCCCCACCACTCGGTCGGCCTCACCATCTCCGCGGCAGCCGGGGTTGCGGTGAGCGCGGCCGTGGAACATCTGCACGCCTTCGAGTACCAGCCCACGTCGCTCGACCTGGGCACCAAGGCGCTCGACGTCTCGCTCGACGTCTCGCCCGACCACATCACCTCGATGACGGGTCCGGGGCTTGGCATCGAGATCGACCCATCCACGGTGCGCCGTCTGGCAGAGGAGTCACGCTGATGACCTGGAGGCCCGCCGGGCTCGTGCCCGTGCTCGCTACCCCCTTCGACGAAACCGGGGCGCTCGACCTTGCCAGCCTGCGCAGGCTCGTACAGTTCGAGGTCGACAACGGGGTGGACGCCGTCGCCACCTTCGGCATGGCCAGCGAAGGCTTCGCCCTGACCGTGGCGGACCGCACCGCGATCCTCGCGACGATCAGGCAGGTCGGCGGCGACTCCCTACCGGTCATCGCCGGCGTCAGCGCGACGTCCACCGTCACCGCGGTGGAGCAGGCCAAACAGGCCGCCGACGGCGGGGCCGACATGCTCATGGTGTTGCCGCCCTACATGGTCAAGCCCACCGCCGGCCAGCTCGTCGAGTTCTACGGGCAGGTAGGGGCCGTCGGCGTTCCCGTGCAGGTCCAGGACGCCCCCGCCACCACCGGCGTGGCCATGCCGCCCGACCTCATCGCCAAGCTGAGCCGCATCGAAGGGGTCACCTCGGTCAAGATCGAGGCGCCGCCGACCACAACGAAAGTCGCCGCGGTCCGGGCCGTGGTCGCCGAGGACTTCGCGATCTTCGGCGGCCTCAACGCCCAGTTCGCCATCGACGAGTTCCTGCGCGGAGCCGTTGGGACGATGCCGGCCTGCGAGTTCCCCGACCTCCTGCGTCCGGTTCTCGACGACCTTCGGGCGGGGCACGGCACCGACGCCCGAAAGAGATTCACTCGGCTCCTACCGCTCATCCTCTTCGGGCTTCAGCCGGGCATCGCGTGGGCCGTGCACAAACACGTGCTCGTGCACCGGGGCATCATCGACAGCGCCGCCGTGCGCGCTCCGGCGCAGCAGGCGGACTTCCAGACCGTCTCCTCGCTACGCGACGTCCTCGACCAGCTCGGCATCGTCCGCGCCGACGCCGATGACTGACCCGGAGCGCGCGGCCCTCGTGGTCGGTGCGTCCTCGGCGATCGGCCGCGCCATCGGCGCCCACCTGCACGCGGCCGGATGCCGAGTGGTTGGCGTCTCACTGGAGGAGATGACGGACCCGTCCTTTGACCTGTGCGTCGCCGGTGACTGCGCGACCCCCAAGGGCGCACGGGCGGCCGTCGACGCGGCCCTCACGCAGCTCGGCGGCCTCGACGTCGTCGTCCCCGCGGCCGCCGTCATGTCGGTGGCGCCAGCGAGCGAGACAACCGACGAGCAGTGGCGGACCGGGATGGGCGCCACGCTCGACTCGGCGTTCTTCGTCATCCGCGAGTCGCTGAGTCACCTCGGACGGGGCTCGGCCATCGTGGCCGTGTCGTCGGTCAACGCCACCCTTGCCGCCCCCGGGCTGCCGGTGTACGCCGCCGCGAAGTCGGGTCTCGAGGGACTCGTGCGCCAGCTTGCGCTGGAGTACGGGCCCCGGGGCGTCCGCGTCAACGCCGTGGCACCGGGCATGGTCGGCGCCAGCGACCTGCCCGGGGTGACCGACGGGTACCCGCTCGGCCGCACCGGCACCCCGGACGACGTCGCCGCAGCCGTGACATTCCTCGCGGGACCGTCAGCCACCTTCATCACGGGTGTCGTCCTGCCGGTCGACGGTGGGCTGTCCATCTCCTCGCCGGCAGCCTGGCTCAGGCCCGACCTGCGGAAGCGTTTCCTATGACATGATCACAACTCCCGCTTGGCGACCAGGTGCTGGGCGAGAGCCCGCGGTGGCAACCGCAGTCACAGGAGTTGTCGTGGGTGGACGTGTTCCAAGGCACCGTCTCGGTCGCGCGGCTGTCTGCGGGTGCCTGGCAGCCGATGGGACGGCTGCGGCTCGAGCCGCCCGTCACCTCGGTTGCTCCCGTCACGCAGGAGGGTTGCGACCCGGGATGGTGGGTCGCAACCGGCGACGGGCTCTCGCTCCTTTCCCGCGAAGGCGACTGACCGACTACGTGCGCGTCAGCGACGAATACCCGGCCCTCCGCACCAACGACATGGTCACCGACTCCCGAGGGCGGCTGCTGGTGGGGCTGCTCGCGGAAGATCGTCGCTCACCTGTCGCCTCTCTTGTGTCAGTCGGCCTCGACGGCTGTAGCCGGACCGTGGTCGATGGAGTCGTCACGGCCAACGGGCTGGCACTCAACCCTGACGAGTCGACTCTTTACCTCATCGACAGCATCCCCCGGACCCTGACCGCATACCCCTATGACATCACCACTGGTGACGTCGGGGACGGCACGGTCATCGTCGACTGGACCGGAGCAGGCACCCTCGACGGCATGGCCATCGCACCGAACGGTGATCTTTGGGTTGCCGTCTGGGACGGTGGGCTTATGCACCGCCGCTCAGCCGATGGCACTCTGCTCGAGGTAATCCGCACACCGGTCGCGCGACCCACCGCCGTCTGCCTTGTTGGGCCGAATCGCGACCAGGTTGTGATCACCACCGCACGTACCGACATCTCGCCTACTTCAGGACACATCATCCCGGCCCGGGAGGGCAAACTATACGCCTTGTCAGCTCGACCACTCCCCGCGGCCACCGCATCGGGCGAACCCGGTCAGCCCGACCAGCGAAGTGTCGGGGCGTGGCCGTAACGTGGCGACGGGTGGCGACCGTGCATCCGCGACTGGATCAGGGAGAAGTCCATCCGACCCCGGCCGTCCATCGCTGCGACCTCGGCGTCGAGCAGCACCGAACGCCGGCCGACTTGGTCGGCCAATGCCTGCAGCTCGGGATACGAGGCACTCACGTCATTGGCGTTACGTGTCACGAGCCTGACGGAACCACGGTCCACACTCACGAGAGTGCGCACCCCGTCCCATTTGACCTCGTGCGCGAAATCTTCTCCGGGGTCGGTACTGGGCCGGCTGTCGCGAGCATCGGGGCCAGGTTCCGGGACATACCGCCGGTCATCGGTTCGGTCAGCTGGTGGTGGGTGTCAATGTGAATCTGACCCTAGATCAAGGGATCCGCTCATCGCCTCGACCGGCGCGGTTCTTGGGGCAGTCCCGGCTTGCCGTCGTGTGGCGGCCCGACACCGGGCCCGGTCGCGGATCCACCCCCCGATCAGCATGACACCGACACCGGCGAGGACGCCGCTGTAGAACTCCAGTCCCACCGGCGGCCGCCTTCCCTAATGGTCGAGTGCTCTATCCTGAGGGTAGGCCACGGTGGACGCCTCTGCAGGCGGGGAATCCTGAAGGTCGCGGGCGATCACCCGGTCCGTTGAGACCTGAACCCAGGCACGATGAAACGCGTTGCGCTGGCGGATCAGGCGCACCAACCACACCAGAATCAGGGAGCCGAACATCAGCCCGCAGACCCACAGCGCGGCGTCGAGGAAGTCGTGCAGCTGCTGGTAAATCATCGCGCCCCTAATCGTCGTTCTTTCAACTGAAGCACCACGCGGTGACAGACCCCGAGGATCGTCGACTCGGGTCTGAGCGACTGCGCCCCTACACGCTGGCCAGCGTCGGTACCGGGGCACGGCCCTGGGAACGATCCCTGCTACGAGCCGCGCGGGACAGGATTGCGTCGAGCAGGATGACGCAGCCAAGGCCGGCGGCCGCCCCGTCGCCGCGGCCCAGGCTGACGAGCACCGCCATGACCAGGAACACCGGGGCGACCACGCGCAGGAACGCCATCCGGCGCGGACCGAGGAAGGCTGCCGAGCAACCACATGCTCGCCAGCCACGGAGCGGCCCACCACAGCATCGCCAGCTGGACGCGGGTCCGCCACTGACCCAGGTCGCGCACCGCCTCGACCGCAGCCTCGTGCAGCGCGGCGGTGCGGGTGCCGGCACCCACCGACCGTGCACCGGCCGCGATGGTGTACCCGCCGACGCAGAACACCCCGGACAGTCCCGGTGCGACGTACACCTCGATCCGTCGGCCGGGGGCGAGGCCGGCGATGTCAGCGGCGAGCCAGGATTGCGGAGCGGGGCGGTAGCGCAAGAACGCACGCACTGCGGCTCGCTCCCCCACCCGGGTTAGGACCGCGAGGCCAGCCAGGAGCCAGACCACCCACCACGGAGCCCCAGCTGCCCAGGAAGGCGGCCGCCATGACGACCAGGAAGGCGGACAGCACCGACGCCGGCAGCAACCGAGCGATCCCGGCCATGGCCTGGGCGGCTTTGACCCACCCTGACGTCTCCATCTCAAGCCCTCTCCTTCGGATGCTCCGTGCTCTGTTCGATGACCGAATGGTGTTCCAGGTCACCGACACCACCAGGCACAGAACGTCACAGCACGGAGGCCGTCCACAAATAGTTGGCGCGGCCGTGTCCACCCCGCGGGGGTCTTTCTGCTTACCCCAGTAGAGGCAGTTTCCGACGCCCGTCCTGAAGCGGGACGGATCTGCCCCGGGAACCGCGAAGGAGGGCAGTTATCCGCACCCCATGGCGCGTCTGGTCCCGCCGTCCACAAGCAGCGACCTGGCACTACCCCACGACTTGCCCTCACGCGGATCGTCTGGCCCAGCCACACATCTGGCCGCACCTATTTGCTGATTGAGCACCCCCTAGAAGGAGAACCCGCCATGCCACCTCCCACCGCCGGCCTACGGGCCGTACTGACGTTGCTTAGCCAAGCCGAACGTGAGTGCACCGCGCGAGGCAACCTGGCCACTCACCCCCTGGACGACCAGGCACTCTGGCACATCCACGCCGCCCTGGTGTGGATCGCCACCCAGACGCTGCAGGACGTGGTCGACCCGCCCGTGCCGCTGACTGCGGTGACTGTCCCCCCTACAGACCTGGGTCCGCTCGAGCTGTTGACCGCCGCCATGGAGGGGATCCTGCAACTGCCGGACGACCTCGACAATGCTCAGCTGGGGCAAAGCCGGCTCGACATCAGCGACGCCCTGTCTGCGGTCCGGGCGTACTGTGCCTGACCAGCCCGACCAGCCTTCCCTGCCGTCGCTTGCGGTGGGTGAGCTGATCCGCTGTGCGGAGCGCGAGTCGCAGAACCTGCTCGCTACCGCTGGCCCGGCGGACGCGACCTCGTTGGCCCGCGGATGGGCTGAAGTCCTGGCGGGCGCCCAGAACATCCTCGAGACGATCCCGCATTCCGCCGCCGACGCCTACCCAGTGGAGCATCACTACCTCACCATCCGGGTCGCCCGCATGAGCGCGCAGGCGCAACGCTTCGGCCCCGTCGGCCTCGTCGGGCACGCGGCCATGAGCGAGGTCGCCCACACCTTGGACGAGGCGGCCCGGCTGGTACGCGGGAACGCGCACGCGTGGCTTCCCACGAACCCGGATGCCCGCCGGGATGCGGCGGTCGCCCGCGTTCGGATCGCCGGGACATTGGCGAACCTGGCGCACGTCACCGGACGTGAGATCCACAACTACACCCTGATGGCGCGCGCCGCCGGCCACGCCAACGGCAGCCACGGAACCCTCCCGAAGGCTCTGGGGTCGCAGACCGCCGAGCGGTGGCTGCGGATGATGCGCACCCACGAGGAGGTGACGTTGGACTACGTCAACGGGCACCGTGGCGAGCTGCATGGGCAGCGGCACGTTCCGCCGATCCCCGCCTCTGCTCTCGGGGTCCAGCTGGCGGCCTGGTCGACGACCTCGATCCGCCGGGTGGCAGACCCCCACGTGACCGCGTTCGACCTGCACCGGATCGCCGCCACCCAGGCGAACATCCTATGGTTCGCGGCCGCCTTGACCGCGGCCGCCAGCGCTCAAGCGGAGATCGATCCCTCGATCGCGGCCCACCTGCACCGCCGCCTCGACGCCGCCGGCTCCCACTGGGCCACGACTGCCAAACAGTGGGGGTTGCTGCAAACTCCAGGCAGCGGACGTCCCGACCCCACCGTGATGGTCGGAGCCCGCGCGATGCTCACCTCCCTCGCTGGAGTGACCAGCGGCCCGCACGGGTGGTGCAGTCCCACCCAGATCGCCGAGCAGCTCGACGGGACCGTCATCACACCGCTGTTGCGCGCGGTCACCGACGGCTCCCAGTCGCTGGCCGAGATCTACGTGCAGCTGCCTCACGAGATGAACGCCGCCGACCGGCTACGCGCACCAGCTGCCGCCCTACTGGCGATCGCCAGAGGTCACGACGACCTGGCGGCCGCGGTCGCCGACTACGCGCGGTACCGCGACACCGTCAACCAACCCGGAAAGCCGGTGAGTCTGATCGACATCGGAACCACCCGCCTGCACCGGTTGACCCCCGCCGCGCTGCAGCAGATGAAGGCCGGCGGGACCGCGCTCACCGAGGCCGCCACTACCGCCTATGACGCCGTCCTCGTCAACACCCCTCACGTCGTCCCGGCCGGCGACGGCGCCGCCAAGTCCACGGTCGCCGGCACGCCGCGGTCCCTCCCCCGAATGGCCTCCTCACGACGGCACCCCCAAAACCCACTCCACCGACCCCATTCGGGACCCGGCATCACCCCATGAAAGGACCACCCGCCATGACTCCCAACGCATCCCACAACCCACACCACCGCGGCGATGCCGCGCACATCGCCGACGTGCAGACCACCCTCGGTGAGGCCACCACGAGTGCCACCGAGCTCGGCGACCTGCTCAGCGCCGGACTGGCCGCCGCCGACGACCAGCGGCGTCAAGCCGAATTCGGTGCCGCCCCGCAAGCGCAGCGCGCCGACGACAGCGACGTTCGATGATGTCCTGGTCGCCGGGGTCACCAGGGCCGGCCGCAGAGCACGCTTGGAGTCCCGGCGCCCCAGCATCGGCTCGAGGCGATCGGGCGGATCCTCGACGAGAGCCGCGACCTGCTCGACGTTGCGCTCGACCGCAACACGGGCGTGGAGCGAGCGTTGCGGCGCGCCGAGCAGCAGACCAAGGACCTGCAGTGGGACGCCGCGAAGATCCTGCTCGACAGCGACCCAGCACGGCCGGCGATGCGTACCGTCCAAGCGAGCGGTGACCAGCTGGTCACCGACTTGCGCCACAGCCAGAGCCACGCGGAGGACCTCCGGGATACCCTCCGCCAGGCCCGGCGCCACCTCGAGCACGCCGCACCGCTCGTCGCGGAGCTCACCGGTGCGACCCAGGACCCTGAGCACGCCGCCGCGGCCGCCATGTTGGCCACCAGACTCGAGCGTCTAGCATCCTCGTCGAGCTGGCCACCCCCCTGGCCGAACGCACCAGCACCCGCATCGAGCAGGCCCACCGCGCCCTGGAGGCCGGTCTCACGCAGACCGGTGACCGCAGCGCCGAGACGTTCCACCAGTTCTGGAGCGTCGACCGGGGGATCTTCGACACCGCCCGAGAACTCGCCCACGCCCGCACCAGCGCCACCGACGGCGCCGAGCTGACCGCGCACGCCGTCAACGCCAGCGGCGCTGACCGTTTGCGGGTGTTCCTGGAGAGCGTCGCGTCTGAGTTGACCGAGGTCGCGGGCGTCACCGTCCAGGACGGCGAGCACCCAGGTGGTATGCCGTGGCTGCGGATCCCCAACCTCGACCGGGGAGGTCGATGTGTGGGACGGAGCCGAGGTCGGCGAACGAGGGGTGTTCATCCAGGCGTACGAGATCCCCAATCCTGACGCTGACTGGCCGGCGTTTGTCGGCGACGTGACCCGTGTCTGCGAAGGCGCTGGCGTTGCCGAGACGGTGGCGATGATCTGGTCGTACCTAGCGGGCCCATCCGTGGCCGGGCGTCAGCGCCTGCTGGACTTGCAGGCCCAGCTCGACCAAGCCCTAGAAGTCGAAGAGGGGAAGTTGCAGCCCCAGCCGGAGCAGCCTGGCCTACTCGGCGGCCACCGCTGCAGGGTCTGCACGGGTCAGGTCACGTAACTCCTTGGACCTGCCCTGGGCGCCACGGGCATCCCCCAACGGGTTGCCCGCGACGAACCGCCGCGCCAGATAGGCGCGGCGGTTCAGCGCGTGTGTGGAGGCCTGCACATGGCCGGGGCCGATCCGCTGGCACAGCGGGTTGTCACACCGGTGTCCCAACACCGGGACCTCGTTCAGCGCGGCAGCGCCGAAGACCAGGGCGTAGCCGAACCGGTGCGCGATCACGCACAGGTCCCGACCCGCCGCCCCGTCCTCCCCTGCCGGGAGCGTCCCGACATGGAAGACTGGCAGAGCGTCAATATTCCGGAGGTGCGCAATGCCCATGCACTTGAGAGGATTTCACCATTCCGCCGCAGACGCGTCGACCTCCGTATGGTCGCGGACATCCGGAAGGCGAGCACCACCGGGATCAAGGCCCGTTAAGGGGATCGGGCCACGGGACGATCAAGGGAGCGGTGAGCTGAGGTCACGTGCTCCGCTGGCCGTTCCTCTTCCCGTCCGCTGTCATGGCGAGGTACTGCTGCGTTTGCTGCTGAGACTGGCGGGTCCGGTCGTTATTGGCTGGCGGCGTACAGCAAGGTGGTCAGCCTGTGCGGCGACGACCCAGGGCATGACGTCAAACAGGGCGAGCCCACCGACTTCAGATGCTCACGCCGCTTTCCGGATGCTCCACGGACGCGTCCCCTCCGGGAAACACGAGCACCTCCTGCCCATGGTCGCGGCGGACGAGGTACGGCGGCGCTCC